>Ga0265327_10000036_pt1 | contig 312827 bp, 301 predicted proteins | sample 41621metaG_FD_202089 | JGI IMG/M metagenome (GOLD analysis project Ga0265327, IMG submission 202089) | Rhizosphere microbial communities from Carex aquatilis grown in University of Washington, Seatle, WA, United States - 4-16-21 metaG | ecosystem: Host-associated > Plants > Roots >...
ATCTCCCGCAAGCGCAAGCTCCTCGACAAGCAGAAAGAGGGCAAGAAGAAGATGCGCCAGTTCGGCAAGGTGGAGATCCCGCAGGAAGCTTTCATCGCCGCGCTGAAAATGGATGAGAACTGATCGCTGTGTTATGATTTCCCGCCGCGAGGGGGAAACCAGCGATGGATATGCCGGAAGGCGCCACGGCGCCTGCCAGAAACCTCGTCGCCGCCCGCCTTGCGGCCGGATTGATTCAGGGACTGGCGCTTTACCTTCTCTATCTGGCGGCAGATGAAAAAGTCTGGCCCGCCACCAACGGTCAGATTTTCGCGCCATTGCTATTCGTGGCGCTGGCCTCGCCGCTGGGGTTCATTCTCAGCATCGGCAATCTCAGAACCCGCACGCTTCTGTGCTGGGTCGCGGGCGGCACGCTTTTGGTCGCGTTCCTCGGCTGGTACGACATCTGGCGCGGCTGGCCGTTCGAATGGAACGGCACGGTGGCGGTGCCGCGTATCATTCCCGATCCAAAGCTGTTCGCAGGCACCGGCGCGATTTTGTTCATCGCCCATGCGCTGATCGCGGGCGGCGATCACGACCGGCGCTTTCGGGCTACCTATCCCACCCATTTCGACGTGTCATGGAAACTCGGCGTGCAACTGGCGCTCGCGGTGGCCTTTGTCGTCGTCTTCTGGGGTTTGTTGTGGCTGGGCGCGGGCCTGTTCAATCTCGTCAAACTCGATTTCTTCGAAAAGCTGATCGAGCATCGCTGGTTCGCCATCCCCGTGTCGGCGCTGGCCGTTGCGGGCGCTTTGCATCTGGCCGATGTGCGCCCCGCCTTGGTGCGCGGCACGCGCACGCTCGCACTGGTTCTTTTGTCGTGGCTTCTGCCTCTGATGACGGCCATCGCCCTGGCCTTTCTCGGCGCATTGCTCTTCACCGGATTGACGCCGCTGTGGCAGACCCGCAGCGCCGCATCGCTGCTGTTGGTTGCGGCAGCCACGCTTATCATTCTCATCAACGCGACCTATCAGGATGGAACGGAAGATCGCGCTGTGCCGCGCCCATTCCGTTACGCCGGATCGGCAGCAGCGCTGATGCTGATTCCGCTTTCGTTGTTGGCCGCCTATGCGCTCGGTCTGCGGGTGTCGCAATATGGCTGGAGCGTGGACCGTATCGCGCTTGGCGCCTGCGTTCTCATCGCGCTTGGCTATGCCGGCGGTTATTCCATCGCCGTTTTCCGCAAAGGCCCCTGGCTCAAATTTGTGGAGGCCAGCAATTTCGCGGTGGCTCTGTTGGGCGTTGCAGTTCTCTTTTCTTATTTCTCTCCCATCGCGGATCCCGCACGCATTTCCGTCTCAAGCCAGATGGCGCGGCTGGAGACAGGCAAAATCGCACCGCGCAAGTTCGACTACAATTTCCTGCGCTGGGAAGGCGGACGCTTTGGCAAAGCGGCGCTGGAAAATCTTCGCAACTGGACCGGCCAGGATGCGTCTTATGTTCGGCGCCAGGCCGATGCGGCAGCCAAATCCAAATTCGCATTCGAAAGATCGGCTGCGACAACGAACATCGCAGACAGGATCACCGTCTATCCAAAAGGCCGAAAGTTGCCGAACGGTTTCCTGGAGCAAGGTCATTGGAGCAACAACGGCGCCGGAACGCCCGCATGCTTTTTTGCCGACTCGCATTGCGACGGCTTTCTGCTCGATGCCGACAATGATGGCCGCGAAGATATTCTCGTGGTCGCAAACAACGGCTATCAGGCAATTTTGTTCGAACAGCAGCCGGATGGTTTTTGGAAAAGCGTTGGCCAGATTCAAGCTGGCCTCTCCTGCACCGGCTTTTTGCAGGCGATGGAAAAAGGGCAGTTCAAACTCGTCCCTCCCGCGAAAACGCTGAGAGACATTTCCGTCATGGGCCGGCAGATCGCCATCGTGCCGCTCCAACCCGACGTGCCGTGCCCAAAATAGCTGGGCAATGATGCCAGTGAGTTTATGTTGCACTGCAGCATAAATTGCATGCCTCTGTTTCACGTGAAACATCAGCACCTTGCGAAGCCGCGCCTTCGCGCCTAAACGACCGCGCCATGAGCTACGACGTGATCGTCATTGGCGGCGGACATGCGGGGTGCGAGGCGGCTGCCGCTTCGGCCCGGGCTGGCGCGCGCACGTTGCTGCTCACGCACAAGCGCGAGACCATTGGCGAAATGTCCTGCAATCCGGCCATTGGCGGGGTGGGCAAGGGGCATCTGGTGCGCGAGATCGATGCGCTCGACGGCCTGATGGGCCGGGTCGCCGATGCCGGCGGCATCCAGTTTCGCGTCCTCAACCGGCGCAAAGGCCCGGCCGTTCGCGGCCCGCGCGCTCAGGCAGATCGCAAGCTTTACAAGCGCGCGATGCAAAAGGCCTTGGAAGAGGTCGCAAATCTCGACATACGCGCCTCTGCCGCCGAAGACCTGATCTTCAAGAACGGCCGTCTTGCGGGCGTCATCACAGCCGAGGGCGAGGAAATCGCAGCGGGCGCCGTGGTGCTGACCACCGGCACGTTTCTGCGCGGTCTCATCCATATCGGCGAAAAGAAAATCCCTGCTGGCCGCGCCTCGGCCAAGGGGGAGGCCATCGCCGACGGCAATGTGGAAGCCCCGTCCGTGGGGCTTTCCAAGACTCTTTATGGCTTTGGCCTGGCCATGGGCCGGTTGAAGACTGGCACGCCGCCACGGCTGGACGGTAAGACCATCGACTGGGCCTCGCTCGATGCCCAAGCGGGCGACGATCCGCCGACCCCGTTCTCGTTTCTGACCCAGCGCATCGAAACACCCCAGATCGCCTGCCACATCACGCGGACGGTCGAGGCCACCCACGCCATCATCCGGGCCAATCTCGACCGCGCGCCCATGTATTCCGGCCAGATCGAGAGCACCGGCCCGCGTTATTGCCCCTCCATCGAGGACAAGGTCGTGCGCTTCGCCGCCCGCGACAGCCACCAGATTTTCCTGGAGCCGGAAGGTCTCGACGACGACACCGTTTATCCCAATGGCATCTCCACCTCGCTGCCGGAAGACGTGCAGCACGCGCTTCTGGCCACCATTCCGGGGCTGGAGAAGGTGCGCGTCCTGCGCCCCGGCTATGCCATCGAATACGACTATGTGGACCCGCGCGAGCTGAAGCCCTCGCTTGAAACAAAGCGGGTGCCCGGTCTCTACCTCGCGGGCCAGATCAACGGCACCACCGGCTATGAAGAAGCCGCCGCCCAGGGCCTGATGGCCGGACTGAACGCGGCCCGCGCGGCTGGCGGCAGCGAGCCCATCATTCTGGACCGCGCCTCAGCCTATATCGGCGTGATGATCGACGATCTGGTGACCAAGGGCGTGAGCGAGCCCTATCGGATGTTCACCTCCCGGGCCGAATACCGCCTGAGCTTGCGGGCCGATAACGCCGATCAGCGACTGACCGCGCTCGGAGAAGCAGCCGGGTGTGTGGGCGCCGAGCGGAGCAGGGCCTTTGCCCTGAAGTCGGAAGTGCTGAGCGATGCCCGGGCAAAGGTGCGCGGGCTCACCATCACCCCGAACGAAGCCCAGAAATATGGCCTCCATCTCCGTCTGGATGGCGTACGCCGCTCGGCCCTGGATTTGATGAGCCTGCCGGACATCGATTTCGCCCAGGTCACCCGCATCTGGCCGGAATTGAACGGCATTTCTCCGGCCATCGTCGAACAGCTTGAGATCGACGCCCGTTACGCCGGTTATATGGACCGTCAGGAGGCTGACATCGTGGCTTTCCGCCGTGATGAGGCCCTGAATCTCCCGCAAGACCTCGATTACACGCAGGTGCATGGCCTTTCGACCGAGGCTGTCCAAAAGCTGGGCCGCATCCGGCCAACCACGCTGGGGCAGGCTGCGCGTATCGACGGCGTGACACCCGCCGCGCTCACGCTCGTGCTGGCCCATGTCCGGGCACGCAGCAAGGAGCGGGCAGTTGCCTGAGCCCTTTGGGCCTGCCGAGTTCGCGGCCACGGCCAATGTTTCACGTGAAACACTCCAACGGCTGGAAGCCTATGTGGCGCTCCTCATCGAGTGGAACGCCCGCCAGAACATGGTCTCCAGATCTTCTTTGGAAGACGTCTGGCGCCGCCACGTCTGGGACAGCGCCCAATTGGTGCCGCTGCTGCCCAACTCCATCAAAACATTGGCCGATCTGGGCAGCGGGGCAGGGTTCCCCGCCCTGGTCCTGGCCAGTTTGCGGCCGGACATCAAAGTCTCGCTCACCGAAGCCACGACCAAAAAGTGCCGGTTTCTGGCCGAAGCCGCCCACGCGTTGCAGGTAGAAGTGGATATTCGCAATACGCGGATTGAAGCCGGCCCACGGGAAGGCTTTGATGCCGTCACCGCAAGGGCCTGCGCGCCCTTGGACCTGCTGCTAACCTATGCCAGCCGCTTTCAGAAACCAAATGCCGTGAATTTGTTCCTAAAAGGACAAGATGTTGAGGCAGAATTGAAAGACGCCACAAAATCTTGGAAGATGGAGGTTCTCAAGCACCCCTCCCGGTCGGGCCCCGGCACGATCCTGGAGATTCGAAAGCTCGCCCATGTCCAACCTGGTCGCCCGCTTGTCACGGCCTGACGCCCGCCGCCCGCGCGTGATGGTCGTCGCCAACCAGAAGGGCGGCGTGGGCAAGACCACGACCGCGATCAATCTGGCGACCGCGCTGGCCGCCATCGGCAAACCGACCTTGCTGATCGACATCGACCCGCAAGGAAACGCCTCCACCGGATTGGGCATCGACCATGCCGACCGCAAGGTCACGATCTACGATGTGCTGCTGGGCGGTGCGCCGCTTGCCGATGCGGTGACGCCAACCAAAGTCCCGCGCCTGTCCATCGTGCCCGCGACGGTCGATCTTTCCGGCGCCGAACTCGAACTGATCGAGATGGAGCGGCGCAATTACCGCCTGAAAGATTCGCTCGAACAATTCGCGCAAAGCAACGAACAGAACTTTGCTTACGTGCTGATCGATTGCCCGCCGTCGCTCACCTTGCTCACGGTCAATGCGATGGCCGCGGCCGATGCGGTGCTGGTGCCGCTGCAATGCGAATTCTTCGCGCTCGAAGGCCTCACGCAATTGCTGAAGACAATCGAGCGCGTGCGCGCAGGCCTCAATCCGCAATTGGAAGTGCAGGGCATCGTGCTCACCATGTACGACAAGCGAAACAAATTGTCGGATATGGTGGCGGCGGATGTGCGCACCCATATGGGCGAAAAGGTCTATAAAACCGTCATTCCGCGCAACGTGCGCATTTCCGAAGCGCCGAGCCATGGTTTGCCCGCGCTGATCTACGATCTCAAATGTCCCGGCAGCCAGGCTTACATCAAGCTTGCCGGCGAACTCATCCAGCGCGAACAGGCACGAGAAGCAGCATGATGGCGGAGAAGCGGTCGGGATTGGGACGCGGTCTTTCCGCATTGATCGGCGATGACATCACGCCCGCACGCGCCGAGCCGAAAAACGTGCGCACGCTTCCCATCGCGTTCCTCAAACCGAACCCGAACCAACCACGCAAGAATTTCGCGGAAGCCGAGCTTGAAGATCTCGCCAATTCGATCCGCGAGAAGGGTGTGTTGCAACCCATTCTGGTGCGCCCCGTCAAAGGCGTGAGCGATACCTTCGAGATCGTGGCGGGCGAACGGCGCTGGCGGGCCGCCCAGCGCGCCAAGCTGCACGACGTTCCCGTGGTCGTGCGCGAGCTGAGCGATGGCGAAGCGCTCGAACTGGCCATCGTCGAAAACGTCCAGCGCGCAGACTTGAACGCCATCGAAGAGGCCGCCGCCTATCAGGAGCTGATCGCCCGCTTCACCTACACCCAAGAGAAGATCGCCCAGGAAGTCGGCAAGAGCCGCAGCCATGTCGCCAACACCCTGCGCCTGCTCAAACTGCCGGAGTCGGTCCAGGTCATGCTGCGCGAGGGCAAGCTCACCGCCGGCCACGCCCGCACCCTGATCGGCGCCCCCGATGCCGAAGCCCGCGCCAAGGCTATCGTCGAAGCCGATCTCAACGTTCGGCAAGCCGAACAGCGTTCGGAAAATGTCAGGAAAGCCATAGAAAAGAATGGCTTCGAGAAAGATCCTGATACACGGGATCTGGAGAAGCGCCTGTCCGACCAGCTGGGTTTGCAGGTCGAAATCCACGACCGCGACGGCAAGGGCGAAGTGAAAATCCGCTACAAAACCCTCGAACAGCTCGATGAGGTCTGCCGCCGGTTGAGCCGGAGCTAGCTCACTTCGCCAGCTTCAGCGCCGCGGCCACATCGATCCGCCCGTCATAAAGCGCCCGCCCGATCACCACACCCTGGATGTTCGGCGCCTTCGCGGCGACAAGCGCCTCGATATCGGCATTGCTCGCCACGCCGCCGGACGCGATTACCGGAATGCGCACCGCGCGCGAAAGGGCCGCCGTCGCCTCCACATTCACGCCCTGCAACATGCCGTCGCGCGCGATGTCGGTGAAGATGATCGCGGCCACACCAGCGTCCTCGAACCGGCGCGCCAGATCGGCGGCGTCGAGCGTCGATGTCTCGGCCCAGCCTTCGACGGCGACCTTGCCGTCGCGCGCATCGATGCCGACCGCGATGCGGCCCGGATGTGCTTTCGCCGCGTCCTTCACCAATGCGGGATTGCGCAACGCCGCCGTCCCCAAGATCACACGCGTGATCCCCGCATCGAGCCAGCTTTCAATCCCCGCCATGTCGCGCAACCCACCGCCCAACTGGATCGGCAGATCGATCGCGCCGCGTATCGCGCGAATGGCATCGGCATTCACCGAACGCCCTTCGAACGCGCCATTCAGATCGACGCAATGCAGCCACTCGAATCCGGCATCGGCAAACGCGCGCGCCTGCGCAGCCGGGCTGTCGTTAAACACGGTGGCTTCATCCATCGCGCCGCGTTTCAACCGCACGCATTGGCCATCTTTCAGATCGATGGCAGGAAACAGGATCATGGCCGCCACTTCAAAAAATTGCCCAGCAACGCCAAACCGACCGCCTGGCTCTTTTCGGGGTGGAATTGCGTGCCCACGATATTGTCCCGCCCCACAATCGCGGTGACGGGCCCGCCGTAATCGGTGCGCGCGATGACGTGGCTGGGCGTGCGCATCTCGAACGAATGCACGAAATAGGCATGTGCGCCGCTCGCGATATTTTGCGCAATCGGATGCGGCTCCAAAATCTCCAGCGCATTCCATCCCATATGCGGGATCTTGAGCGATGCATCGGATGGCGTCAGCCGCACGACTTCCCCGTCGATCCAGCCAAGGCCTGGCGTGTCGCCGAACTCACGGCTCACCCGCGCCATCAACTGCATGCCCACACAGATGCCAAGGAACGGCCGTCCCTTGCCGATCACCGTGTCGTTCAACACGTCGATCATGCCCGGCAGCTTCGAAAGCCCGCTCATGCAATCGGCAAACGCGCCCACACCCGGCAGCACGATGCGCTCCGCACACGCCACCACATCCGGCTTATCGGTGACGATAATCTCATGCCCGGTCGCGCTCTCGCGGGCGGCGCGCGCAAGCGCCTTCTCCGCCGAGCGCAAATTGCCCGAGCCGTAATCGATCAGCGCGACAACACCGTTCGCCATGAACACCTGCCGAATTCGGCGCCTTCTTATAGGGGCGAGGCGGCTATGGCCACCGGCTCATTTGCGGAATTATGTAGGTGTCTCACCTTGAAACTTGGGGTAGCTTCCGGCCCCAATGACGGTCGAGGGGCTTTATCGCGATTTAAAGGGTATCGGCGCGGCTGACCTGAAGGGGGAGGCGACGGGCGCGGTATTGCGCGCGCTTATTGAGGCGTCCCTAGACCTTGTGGCAAACGCGGGAACCAAGGAACTGAAGTCTCTCGTTCCCGGCAAACGTTACGCCATGGGCGTTCTAAAGGACCGCACGTCCCGGCCTATCAATATAGACCTCTTTGCCCCGGATATCCCGAGGCAGGAATTATTGGATACAGTCTTCGCCTCTAAGGGGCCGTTGGATTTGGCGAAGCTAGACCGCTGCCTCTACACGGCAGCCATGTCGTACCCGCTCGCAAACGACCTGGAGAAAGACGGCGACAAGAAATCGCCCGGCACGTTCTTTGAGAACTTCATTGGTCATATTGTTGCGCAGCGGTACGGCGTGAATCCAATCCATCAGATTGTCATTCCGACGCTGGATGAGAAGGTAACTATCCCGACGGACTTCATTTTCGAGCTGGGAAACAACCGGCGCATTCACCTCCCTATAAAACTCTCGACCCGAGAGCGCGTTGTGCAAGTCTGGGCGCATCAAGCGATGCTAGACGGAATGCACGGCAAGGGGCGCTTCAAAGGCGTGCTTGTCTGTCTGACCGAGACAAACAAACAGAAGAACGTTTCTGTTGTGGAAGTCTGCCTTCCGAACCAGTGGATGGCATATCAGATGTTCATCGCGCAGTTAGACCGAGTCTATTATCTCGACGTGCCGGTCAAGTATGCCGCGCTTCGCGATGCTTACCCACATATCCAAGTGTGGCCGTTGTCGCGCTTCTTTCAGGAAGCCGACGCCTTGTTCAACGCGCAAAACGCTACTCTGCCGCCTGCATAAGCGGCTGATAGCCCTCCGCGTAAATCGGAAAGCGCGGGATCTGAGAGTTGCCGATCAGAACGCGCTGCACAGCCTCCGCAGCCGCTTTCGCGACGGGTGGCGGAACTGCATTGCCAATCTGTACGCGAACGTCATAGCGATTGCCGACAAAGCGAAACTTCGCGGGAAAGCCTTGTAAACGTGCACCTTCGTGCAACGTCAAAGAACGATGTTGTTCAGGATGAGCGTAACGGCCTCGAGTAAAACTATCAAAGCCCGCTGTGATCGTCGGACATTGCCCAGACCATTCGAGGCGTCCGTAAACGTCCGGCCAGCCGCCCTTAGAGGCATCAACATCTTTATGACAGTCAAGCCGAAGATGGCGCGGAATGTCCTGCCAACCGCCGCCGGGCGGTACATGGCGTATGCGTTGCTCGTTCAAATGCGTGATTCGGCACTTGATATGGTTTGGAATGGTCTTGTGTTCGGTGCCGTCTTCCGGCGGGGGCGGGATATTTCCAATTACATCGCGGATTGTTTGTCTGCGAGCGGCTCCGCCAAGGACGGGTGCCAAATGTGGTTCAGCCTTGTGGATTCCAATCATCAGGAAGCGGCCACGTCGCTGCGCGAGTCCAAATTCGGAAGAGCAAACGAAGAATTTGTAGATGCGATAGTCGGCAAGTTCGCGCTCAATATGCCCAATGAATTGAGCGCCGCGCTTCTGGCCGAAAATCTCGACGTTCTCAAACAGGAACGCCCGCGCCTTCGTTTCCTGCACAAGACGGCCATATTCGCGAACAAGGCCATTGCGCTCGTCGATGTCATTGTGAGCCCCGCGTTTCTGCTTTGAGAAGCCTTGGCAGGGCGGACCGCCGCTGAGTAGATCGACGCGGGTCAAGCCGATCTCCCGTAGGAGCTTGCGCCCCTGCGCGTTCCGAATGTCCATGACGTGGGCATGCGCGCCGATGTTGCGGCGGTAGGTCTCGACGGCCGCCGGATCAATGTCGAACGCGAGGCGCACATCGACGCCGGCGGCTACAAGCCCCAGCGCCATGCCTCCGGCGCCGCTGAACGTCTCGATGCATGTAAGAGAGCGAGACATGCTCAATTGTCCTCAAGACGCAGGGTGGTGCATCCAATTGCTTCTAGGCATTGAACGAAAAAGATGGCCGTGAAGGTGCCACGATTGATCTTGTTTTTGACGTTCACTTCGCTGTCTTTGATCCCGATTTCGCCGAGCTTTTCCGCCAAATTGGCATAGCTAAGCCCCTGCCGTTTCAGCTCGGCTTTAAGGAGCCCCTTAATCCGGCCCTTCCAATCCTTACGTCTGGTAGCCATTCTGGAGTCCAGATTCGATGCCAAAAGAACCATAATTGATGCTTTTGGGGTTGACAAGGTCGGGAAAGGAACTAAATATGATGCCGTAAGCATCGGACATAGTTCTTTTGGCCCAGCACTTCCTCCTTTCCAGCGCAGCCCGCTCGCTCAGTCTGAGCGCGGTGGCCCGCATGTCGGATGAGGAAGCGCGGACCACGTTCCAGAAACTGCGTTGGGCCGACAATGACGGAGAGGCATATTGCCCGAAGTGCGGCTGCCTCAAAGTGACCGCCCTCGCCACGCGTCCCGTCTGGAAATGCAGCGGGTGCAAGTATCAGTTCTCCGTGACGGCGGGAACGATCTTCGCGGATCGCAAGCTGGCAGTCCGCGATTATCTTCTGGCGATTGCCATATTCGCGAACGGTGCGAAGGGACATTCCGCGCTTCAACTCTCCCGCGATTTGAATTGCCAGTACAAGACGGCCTTCGTTCTTGCGCACAAGTTACGCGAGGCAATGGCGCTTGAACAACGCAAAGCGACCATCTCCGGCACGACAGAGATAGACGGAGCCTACTTCGGCGGCCACGTGAAGCAGAAGAACAAAGTTGCTGATCGCATCGACCGTAGAGTTTCCGAAGAACAGACTGGCAAACGCAAGGTTGTCGTGGTGGTGCGCGCACGCAAGGGTCGCACTCTTCCGTTCGTTTTCAGCAAGGAAAGTGACGCAATCCCGACAATCCGCGCGCTAGTCCCGACTGGAACGACGATCCATGCCGACGAATCGCGCATGTGGGATTCGCTTCACGCCTTCTTTCCGATGAAGCGCATCAATCATTCAGAATCTTACAGCTTCGATGGTGCCTGTACGAACCAAGCCGAGTCGTATTTCAGCCGTTTGCGTCGCGCTGAAATCGGTATCCATCATAAGGTCAGCGGCAAATATTTGAACTCGTATTCAGCCGAGATGGCATGGCGCGAAGACCATCGCCGCCTTTCGAACGGGCTGCAATTCCAGAGCATCGCCTCCGCTGCGATCAATTATCCGATGAGCCGTGACTGGCGGCGATATTGGCAGAGGGCAGCATGAAGCGCGATCCACACGTATTGACGGCGTTGAAAGAAAAGCGCGCGCGGCTCGCCGGTGAATTAAAATCCGCCGAATTGCGCGTAGTCGCACTCAAGACAGACCTCGCGAGCGTCGATGCCTGTTTGCGCATCTTTGGGCTGGACTACGATCCCGAAACGATTCCGGCCAAGGTTACGTTCGGAAGGGCGCATCCTTGGCTTCCCAAAGGGGCCGGAACACGTACCGCACTGGAAATATTGCGGGAGACCGGTGAACCCATGACTTCGCAGGAACTCGCCGCGTGCATTCTGCAACGCTTCGGTCGGCCAATAGAGGAGCGGGCGCTAACAGCGCTTGTCCGCACGATCCATTCGAACTTCTGCCGCCGGACGGATGGCATAATCGAATTCAGCAGGGACACCTATCCCGGCAAATGGCGGCTCACCCCTTCGCCTTCGCTGCCTTCCGAAGTCCCGCGTCAACGTTAGCCTGAATGGCTGGCGTCTGAAGCATATCAAGGATCAAGGCACTACAAATGGTAGCCTTGTGTTTCCCGTATAGGCCGAAAGGAATCAGACCTTTCTCAATCATTTCAATGGCTTCTGTCGGAAGCGTAATTGAGAAAGATTCGCCGCGCGCCATTTGGATACACAATGGAATTGCAATGGATTTCCATTGTTATATAGTCAGTGGCGAAAAGCGAATCGACTCTCAGGAGGCGGTACGCTTGAATGCAAAGGGCGGCCACCCTTTCGAGTGACCGCCCTCCTCAGGCTAGTCTTTTCGCCTTAGCGCTGCTGATGACAGCGCGGGCGACGGAAATGCTGGGTGACCGTTTCCCAGTTCCCGTAACGACAGCGCAGATACGACCGCACATAGACGGTGTACTGGCTGCTTTGGCCAATGCTCATTTTCTTTCTCCTTTCCCGGCAGGAAATCGCCCTGCCGTGGCATCTCAGAGCGAGAAGCCGGGATCAGAAATCGACATGAGAATCGACCAGCGGTGAGATTCCCGCTGAACGGGAAAGCCGTCAACGGCTAAGTGTCCGACATCCACAGGTAAGCCATTGATATTCTCTGTGGGCAGAGTGTGGGCTTAAGCGCCGGGTGAGACAGCTACATAAGTCCGCTCATTTGCCGATGCAGAAATCCCGGAAGATCACGTCGAGCAGGTCTTCCACATCCACCTTGCCGGTGATGCGGCCGATGGCGCGCATGGCAAGGCGAACGTCTTCCGCCATCAGTTCGGGTTCGTGCGCGGCTCGCGCCCGGCCCAGTGCGTCGGCTGCTTCCTGCAAGGCATGGCGATGACGGGCCCGGGTGATGGGCGGGGCCTCGCCCGGCGCTTCCAGTTTTTGCGCAACCTTGCCGGTCAATGCTGCGACCAACGCATCCAACCCCTCGCCCGTCTTCAGCGAGAGCTTCAATCCTTCGCGCGGCTCGGGCCAAGGCAGGTCCGCTTTGTTCCAGACCACCAGATCGGCGCCAGAAAATGCTGCACCTTTTGCTGCAGTCCCATCCTGCAGCAAAACCACCAGATCCGCGGCTTCCGCCCGGGCCAGCGCGCGCCGCACGCCCTCGCTTTCGATGGCATCCGAGGTCTCGCGCAAACCGGCCGTATCGGCCAGAGTCACGAGATAGCCACCGAGGTTCAGGTGCACCTCAATCACGTCGCGGGTGGTGCCCGCCGTTTCAGACACGATGGCGACATCGCGCTTGGCCAGCGCGTTCACCAGCGAACTCTTTCCAGCGTTCGGTTCACCGATCACTGTTATATGAACCCCGTCCCGCACCAGCTCACCACGGTGTCGGTCCTGTAGATGGGATTGAATCTCCTCGGCAATCTCCCCGATCCCCGCTCGGGCCTTGCCGAAAACATCGTCGGGAATTTCCTCGTCGGCAAAATCTATGGCGGCCTCTGCCCACGCCGCCGCCGCGATCAGTCGCGTGCGCCAGGCCTCATAGAGTTCGTAGAGCGCACCTTCATATTGCCTCAGCGCCTGCCGCCGCTGGGCACCGGTTTCGGCATCAATCAGGTCGGCCAGGGCTTCGGCCCGGGTCAGATCGAGCTTGCCGTTTTCAACTGCCCGCCTTGTGAACTCGCCGGGTTCGGCTGGCCGCAAATGCTGCACCTGCGAAAGCGCCGCCAGCATCGCCTCGACGATGGCCCGCCCGCCATGGATGTGGAATTCCGCACTGTCCTCGCCAGTGAAACTGGCCGGTCCCTCGAACCAGAGCACCAGCCCCCGGTCGATCTCGCCATCGCCGTCGCGAAACCGGCGCAAGGCGGCCTGCCGCGCCAAAGGTTTCGCCTCGCCACTCAGCGTTTCAAGCGCGGCCCCAGCTTGCGGCCCCGAGACGCGGATGATCGCCACCCCGCTGCGCCCCGGCGCGGTCGACAATGCGAAAATCGTGTCGGCCACGCGCTATTTCGCGTCCTTCTTGGTGCCCGTCGCCATCTTGGCGCTGTCCCAAAGGAATTTCTGGAACTGCTCGAAGGCCTGCCCACCCATCGGCATCCAGGCGCGCATCATGGCTTCGGGATCGGAGGTATCGATGGCGGCCTTCATCCGGCGCTCCATCTCGGCCAGCATCTTGTCCTGCAAGGCAGAGACATCGGGCAGGCCCATCATCCGGCGGGCTTCGTCCGGCGTCATGTCGACTTCAACGTGCACTTTCATAGACATATCCTGCGATTCTTCGCGCGCTTGTGAGAGGCCCCGCCCCCGCGTAAAGGTGCGGCCCGGCCTCAAGAACATATCGCAACAATCGGCCGGCGGGGGAATTAACGGAAAGCTTTCATGAGCCAGAACCAACTCGCCACGGAAACCAGCCCTTACCTTTTGCTGCATGCGGAAAACCCAGTGCACTGGCGCCCCTGGGGGCCGGATGCATTCGCAGCGGCTGAGGCCGAGAACAAGCCGATCCTGCTGTCGGTGGGCTACACGGCGTGCCACTGGTGCCATGTGATGAACCACGAAAGCTTCGCCGATCCCGAAACGGCGGCGATGATGAATTCGCTTTTCATCAACGTGAAGGTCGACCGCGAAGAACGCCCCGATATCGACCTGCTCTATCAGACCGCGGCCCAAAGCATGGGCACGCAGGGCGGCTGGCCGCTCACCATGTTCCTCACGCCGCGCGGCGAGCCCTTCTTCCCCGGCACTTACTTTCCGAAGGAAGAACGTTTCGGCCAACCCGCCTTCAAGCGCGTGCTCGAAGAAGTCTCGCGCATCTATCGCGACCAGCCCGAACCCGTCGCCAATAACATCGCGCGCGTGCAGCAGACGCTCTCCAACATCTGGGCGCGCGACATGCGCGGCGATCTCAATCCGCTCGTGCTCGATATGTCGGCGATCCATATCGCCCAGCGTTTCGACATCTTCTATGGCGGCCCGGTCGGTGCGCCGAAATTCCCCACCACCACCTCGCTCGAACTTCTGTGGCGCGGTTATCTGCGCACCGGTGCCGCGCAATTCTTCCAGGTGGTGCAGACCTCGCTCGACAATATGTGCATGGGCGGCATCTACGATCACGTCGGCGGCGGCTTTGCGCGTTACGCGACCGACGAACGCTGGCTCGTGCCGCATTTCGAGAAAATGCTCTATGACAACGCCCAGCTCGTCGATGTGCTGACGCTCGTCTGGCAGCACAACAGAAACCCGCTTTATCGCGACCGCATCGAAGAAACGATTTCGTGGGTGCTGCGCGACATGAAGGTGGGCGATGCGTTCGCCTCCAGCTTCGATGCCGATTCCGAAGGCGAAGAAGGCAAATATTACGTCTGGACCGAGCCGGAAATCGATGCCGCCCTCGCCGGCACGTTCTCCCAGCGTTTCAAGCAGGTCTATAACGTTCGCCGCGAAGGCAATTGGGAAGGCAAGAACATCCTGCATCGCATCGGCGGTGCTGTGTATCCGCTTCCCGATGCCGACGAAGCGTTGTTCAAGCGCCAGCGCGAATTGCTGCTCGCCGTGCGTGCCAAACGCGTTGCACCCTTGCGCGACGACAAAGTGCTCGCCGATTGGAACGGCATGATGATCGTGGCGCTGGCCCATGCCGGTGCCGCCTTCAATCGCCGCGACTGGATCGATGCCAGCATCAAGGCGTTCGATTTCATCGTCAAGACGATGAGCGATGGCAACCGCCTGTTCCATTCCTGGCGCGACGGCAAACGTCATCACACCGGTTTCGCGGATGATTACGCGCATATGTCCAATGCGGCGCTGGCCCTCTGGGAAGTGACGCAGGACGACCGCTTCCTCGACCGCGCCAAGGCCTGGACCCTGGTGATGAACGAGCATTTCTGGGACATGCAGACCGGCGGCTATTTCCAGACCAGCGACGATTCCGAAATGCTGTTCTTCCGCCCGCGCACCGTGTACGACCAGGCGGTGTCATCGGCCAACGGCACCATGCTCACCGTGCTGGCCAAGCTCTATTTCGCCAGCGCCGATATCACTTATCGCGACCGTTCCAATGCGCTGGTCGGCGCCTTCTCGGGCGAACTCAACCGCGCGTTCGCTTCGATGGCCTCTTATATCAACGGCCTCGAAACGATCATGACCGGTCTTCAGATCGTCATCGTCGGGCCCAAGGGCAATGCCAAGACGCAGGAACTGCTTGCCGCGATCCATGGCCGCAGCATCGCGCACCGCACCCTGATGGTGGTCGAACCGGACGAGACGCTGCCCGAAGGCCATCCCGCCTTCGGCAAGACCATGCAGAACGGCCAACCCACCGCCTATGTCTGCGTGCGCAACGGCTGTTCGCAGCCGATCGTCAACGCGGTGCAGCTCTCGCAGACCTTGCAATTGCCTGCACGTCCGCCTGGCCAGGCCTGAACTTAAAAGGGGTGGCAAGCCCCGCCGTCTGTGCTTTGATTTCCCCAGAGCCAATGGGGAAAGCAAATGAGCGGCAAGGACATCACGATCACCGGCCCGGACGGCACGTTCTCGGGCTATCTCTCCACACCCAGTGCCGGCACCGGCCCGGGCGTGGTGGTGATTCAGGAGATCTTTGGCGTGAACGCCGTGATGCGCGGCGTGGCCGATGCGCTTGCCGCGCGCGGCTATCTCGCACTCTGCCCCGATCTGTTCTGGCGGCTCCAGCCGGGTGTCCAACTCACCGACAAAACCAAGGGTGAGTGGGATCAGGCCTTCGCGCTGATGAACAAATTCGATGCCGATGCGGGCATCAAAGACATCCAGGCCACCATCACCCAATTGCGCACCACGCAAGGCTGCACCGGCAAGGTGGGCGCGGTCGGTTATTGTCTCGGCGGGCTGCTCGCCTATCTCACCGCTGCGCGCACCGATAGCGATGCGTCGGTCGGCTATTACGGCGTGAACATCCAGACCAAGCTTGCCGAAGCGAAGACCATCAAGAAGCCCCTTATGCTGCACATCGCAGGCAAGGATCAGTTCGTGCCGCCCGAGGCACAGAAACAGATTGTCGAAGGCCTGAAATCAAATCCGCTGGTCTCGATCCACATCTACCCGGAAATGGATCACGCCTTCGCGCGCGAAGGCGGCGAACATTACGACAAGGCCTGCGCCGATCTCGCCAACGGCCGCACCGCCACCTTCTTCCGCCAACATCTGAGCTGACAGCCATGAAAGCCATTCGATTCGAAAAGACCGGCGGCCCCGACGTTCTGGAATACAAAGATGTCGATCTCGCGCCGCCGTCACGCGGGCAGGCGCGTGTGAAGCACACCGCCATCGGCGTCAATTTCATCGACACCTATCACCGCTCCGGTCTTTATCCGGTCGCGTTGCCATCCGGCCTCGGCATGGAAGCCGCCGGAACGGTCGATGCGCTTGGCGAAGGCGTGACCGGATTATCGATTGGCGATCGCGTCGGCTATTGCGGCGGCCCCATCGGGGCTTATGCGGAAGCGGCCAATGTGCCCGCCGACCGTCTGATCAAACTACCGGCGTCGGTTTCGGATGAAGTTGCGGCGGCCGCCATGCTCAAGGGCATGACGGCGCAATATCTGTTGAAGCGCACCTATCCGGTGAAAGCGGGCCAGACGATCCTATTTCATTCCGCCGCCGGCGGCGTGGGATTGATCGCGGGCCAATGGGCCAAGCATCTGGGCGCCACCGTGATCGGCACCGTCGGATCGGACGACAAGATCGCGCTCGCCAAATCGCGCGGCTACGACCACGTCATCAATCTTCGCAGCGGCGATTGGGCCGGTAAGGTCCGCGAAATTGCCGATGGCGGCGTGCCGGTGGTCTACGATTCCGTCGGCAAGGATACGTGGGAAGGTTCGCTCGATTGCCTCAAACCGCGCGGCATGATGGTGAGCTTCGGCAATTCTTCAGGTGCTGTGCCACCGTTCGATCCGGGCATCCTCAGCAGAAAAGGTTCGCTCTATCTCACGCGCCCCACGCTTGCCCATTACGTCGCCCTGCGCACGGACTTACAGGACACCGCAGACGATCTGTTCGATGTGATCGCCAAAGGCGTGGTGACGATCGAGATCAATCAGCGCTTCAAGCTGGCCGATGCGCGCGCCGCGCACGAGGCGCTGCATTCGCGCCAGACGACCGGTGCGACGATCCTGATGCCCTGAAAACGAAAGCTTATTCGGCCGCCTGCTTCTGAAGCCCCGCCGTGCCGTCGGCGCGCAGATAGATCGAACGCTTGGGCCGCGCCATCACGCGCTGCACCATCGGCACGAACGCTTCGAGCGGCATCGTATCGTAATTGGGATCGAACGCGTTCTGATCGTGCCGCGCACAGAACATCGCCGTGCGCTCGAAACTGGGATGACCGCGGAACTGATCGCGCAAATCCCGGTCCAGCCCCAGATAGTGGAAGAAGTAATAGCCCTGGAAAACGCCGTGATGCTGCAGCATCCACCAATTCTCATCCGAGACGAACGGCTTGAGGATGGTGGCCGCAAGCTCTGCATGGTTCTGCGACGCCAGCGTGTCGCCCATGTCGTGCAACAGCGCGCAGACCACATATTCCTCGTCCATCCCGTCGCGGTGGGCGAGCGTGGCCGATTGCAGCGAATGCTCCATGCGGTCCACCGAAAAGCCGCCGCAATCGCCTTCTAAGAGCTTCAGGTGATTGATCACACGATCGGCAAGCCCGCGGTTGAAATCCATTGCCGCCCTGCCGATCTTCATCCAGTCTTCCTGGGTGCCGTCGGTCATGGCATGGAATTGGGCGCGGTCAGTGGGATGCTCGGTCATCGGGCTGGCCTTTCCGGTTCTGCTGCCGCCAGTTTCTGCCTCCGGCCGGGGCGGGTCAATCGGCCGGGGTCAGGGGTAAGGCCGGCCAAACTTTGTCGAGGGGATGTCATGCCGTTGAAAAGAACACGCCTGCCGCTGGAACAAGGCTTCGAAAAGCTGCTTTTTGCCAGCCGCTGGCTGATGGCGCCCTTCTATCTGGGACTGGTGCTGGCGCTCGTCATGCTGGCCGCGGTCTTCGTCCACGACATCATCGAGGCCGCACCCTCCATCTTCGCGGTCGGTGAGACCAATGTGGTCGTGCTGGTACTGACCCTGATCGACCTATCGCTGGCGGGCAACCTGCTGCTGATGGTGATCTTCTCCGGCTACGAGAACTTCGTCTCCAAGATGGATATCGCCGAGCACCCCGACCGTCCGTCCTGGATGGGCAAGGTCGATTTCTCGGGCATGAAGCTCAAGCTCATCGCTTCGATCGTTGCGATCTCGGCGATCCAGCTTCTGAAAGCCTTCATGTCGGTGAAAGACTATTCCAAGGAAGACCTGCTCTGGATGGTGATCATCCACGTCGTCTTCGTGATCTCCGGCGTGCTGCTGGCGGTGATGGACTGGATCACCGAACGCGGCGAAGTCCCCGAAACCCGCCGCGAGCACGAGCACGAACACCACGCAGGCTAGCGCGGCGCAGACATCACCTCAGGTGTTCATGCTGTCGAAGAAGTCGGCGTTGTTCTTGGCCGAGCGCAGCTTGTCGAGCAGGAATTCGATCGCGTCGATGGTGCCCATCGGCGCCAGGATGCGGCGCAGCACATACATCTTCGACAGCGTGGCCTTGTCGACCAGAAGCTCGTCCTTGCGGGTGCCGGATTTGAGGATGTCGATGGCCGGGAACACGCGCTTGTCGGCGACCTTGCGGTCCAGAATGATTTCCGAGTTACCCGTGCCTTTGAATTCTTCGAAGATCACTTCGTCCATACGGCTGCCCGTATCGATCAGGCCGGTGGCGATGATGGTCAGCGATCCGCCTTCTTCGATGTTGCGCGCCGCACCGAAGAAACGCTTCGGGCGCTGCAACGCATTGGCATCCACACCGCCGGTCAGCACCTTGCCCGATGAGGGGACGACAGTGTTGTAAGCGCGGCCCAGACGCGTGATCGAATCGAGCAGGATCACCACGTCGCGCTTGTGTTCGACCAGGCGCTTGGCCTTTTCGATCACCATTTCGGCCACCTGAACGTGGCGCGTCGCCGGCTCGTCGAAGGTCGATGAAATCACCTCGCCCTTCACCGAGCGCTGCATGTCGGTCACTTCTTCCGGGCGCTCGTCGATCAACAGAACGATCAGGTAGCACTCGGGGTGATTTTGCGAGATCGCGCGTGCGATGTTCTGCAGGATGACGGTCTTGCCGGTGCGCGGCTGGGCGGTGATGAGCGCGCGCTGGCCCATGCCTTGCGGCGCCACGATGTCGATCACCCGGCCCGTCTTGTCTTTCAGGGTTGGGTCTTCGATCTCCATCTTCAGCCACTTGGTCGGATAAAGCGGCGTCAGATTGTCGAAATGGACCTTGTGCTTGATCGCTTCGGGATCTTCGAAATTGATCGTGGAAACCTTCAGCAGCGCGAAATAACGTTCGCCGTCTTTCGGCGCGCGGATCGGCCCTTCCACCGTGTCGCCGGTGCGAAGGCCGAAGCGGCGGATTTGCGAGGGACTGACATAGATGTCGTCGGGGCCCGCGAGATAATTCGATTCCGGCGAACGCAAGAAACCAAAGCCATCCTGCAGGGTCTCCACCACGCCCTGACCCAGGATCTCCACATCGCGTTCGGCAAGTTCCTTGAGGATCGCGAACAGCATGTCCTGCTTGCGCATGGACGATGCGTTCTCGATCTCCAATTCCTCGGCAAAGGCCAGAAGATCGGTCGGGGATTTGGATTTGAGCTCCTGCAGCTTCATGGTCTGCAGGCCGGATTGAACAGTCATAAAACACCTAAAATGAATACACTGGGATTGTGGGAGGATTTGCCGCCAGCCGCCGGCCCGCCTTCCTGGCGGGGCCCGCGAACCAAGGACTGGTTAACAAGATCGGCCGCCGTGACGCCCTTCGGGCTTCTGGCATCCGCGCGCGTTCGAAGGACGCGGGGGCCATCTCGGCGGTGATGGGGAACGAACGCCTTATAACTGTATTTGGTGGCGATGCAAAGCCGGTCAAGAGGCTCTGGCTACATTCCTACCAAAGTTTGCTTAAAAAGGTTGCACCAAAACCATAATAAGAATGCCGATCAGCAGCAGCGCCGGCACCTCGTTTACAATTTTGTAGAAACGGGCGCTGTGCCGGTTCTCGCCGCGGGCGAATGCCTTTACCCAGCGCACGCACAAGCCGTGCAACCCGCTCAGGATGACGACGAACGAGAATTTCACCTGCAACCAGGTGTCCTCATACGCGCCGGTGACGATGGCAAGCGTCAGTCCCATGATCCACACCGTGATCATCGCCGGATTGATGATGCCCTTGAGCAGGCGCTGCTCCATGGTCACGAAGCGCGCATATTCCGCCGTCCCGGGCGTGGTCTCGGTGTGATAGACGAACAAGCGCGGCAGATAGAGCATCCCCGCAAGCCAGGCGAAGGCCGCGAAGACGTGAACAACCTTGATCCAGTCGATGTTGTTGGAAAGAAACATCATCATCGCGGCATCTCCATCGGGCAAGCGCGGAAAGAAAGAGGACAGATCCGTCCGTCTGCGCCGCTCGCCGTGCCGCACGTGACTGCCGCATGCTCTACCAGATCGGCCAGCCCTTCGACAAACAGCGTCCCGGTTCCCACCGTCGCCACCCGCAGATAATCCGCAACCCCCGCCGATTTCGCCACATGGGCATATTCGATATCGAGTTCGACCAACGTTTCGGAATGTTCAGAAACAAATGCAATGGGCGCCAGGACCACACCCTTGTTGTCCGCTCCCGCCTTCCGGATTTCCGCATCCGTCGCGGGCCCGATCCATTTGAGCGGCCCAACCCGGCTTTGATAACAAACCTGCCAGTCGAGCTCCTTTATCCCCAGCCTATCCACAATGGCCGCAGCACTTTGCTCGACCTGCCATTGATAAGGATCGCCGCGCGCAATGGTGCGCTCGGGAAGCCCGTGCGCCGATAACAGCAGCCGGTAATCGACACCCGCTTTGCGCCGGTTCCACATTCCTTCGATCAGCTTCGCCGCCTCGGCGACGAAACCTTTCTGCTGCGGATAGCAACAGATGCGCGATGTGGGGACGTTCATCTCCCGTGCCGCACGATCCCACGCATCGAAGGAAGAACCCGTCGTGGTGGTCGAGAATTGTGGATAAAGCGGCAGCAGCACGATCTTCTCCGGCTTCCACGCCGCAACATCGCGCGCGCACGCCTCGCTAAACGGCGGCGAACACCGCATGGCAATGAACGCGCGCGTTTCATGCCCACGCTCGTCCAAAACCTTTTCCAGCGTACGGGCTTGCGCTTGCGTCTCCTCCAGAATGGGCGAGCGCCCGCCAATTTTGGCGTAGATTTCCTTGGCCACCGGCACGCGCCGCCGCGCGATGAACCGGGCCAGCGGCTTGCGCACAAAATCGGGCACCGAAAGGATCGCCGGATCGGAAAACAGATTGCGCAGGAACGGTTCGATGTCCTCCGGCGAATCCGGCCCGCCCAGATTGAAGAGGACGACCGCCAGCTTCACTTCGCCGCCCGGACCCGCGCCACAAGCTCTGCCACGTGCTCCGGCGGCGTTGGCGGCAGTACGCCATGTCCCAGGTTGAAGATGAACGGCTTGCCGCGCATGGCCTCCAGAATGCGATCTGTCGCTGTGGTGAGCGCAGCACCACCCGCAATCAGCGCGATGGGATCCAGATTGCCCTGCACCGGAACCTGCGCCGCAAATCCGCTCGCCCATTTGATCGGCGCAATCGTATCCACAGAGACCGCTGTTACACCCGTCTCGCGGGCGTAACGTTCGTAACCTTGCAACGATGTCGCGCGTGGAAAACCGATGATCGGCACATTCGGGCACATGCCCCGCACACGCTGGACGATATGCCGGGTGGGCGCGATCACCCATTGGTCGAATGTCTCCGCTGTCAGGCTGCCCGCCCAGCTATCGAAGATCTGCACCGCATCCGCGCCCGATTTGATCTGCCGGATCAGATGAAACGCCACACACTCAGCGATCACCGCCAGGAATTTCGCAAAGCCTTCCGGATCGCGATAGCCCCACAATTTGGCGGCCCGCTGATCGTCGCCGCCCGCGCCCTTGGCCATATAGCTCGCCAATGTCCACGGCCCGCCCGCAAATCCAAGAAGCGCCGTTTTGCCGTCGAGCTTGGATTTCACCAGCTTGATGCTGTCATAGACCGGCGCAAGCGTCTCGCCCCACGCCTTGGGTTGGGTCTCAAGCCCTTTGCCTTCTTCCTTGCCGTCCAGAACGACGCGCGGGCCCTTGCCCTCGTCGAACACCACCTCGAGGCCCAGCGCCATCGGCACCGTCAGGATGTCCGAAAACAATACCGCCGCATCGAAGCCATAGCGCTGGATCGGCTGCAGCGTGATCTCGCACGCGATCTCCGGCGTCATCGCCATGCCCAGGAACGAACCGGTCTTGGCCCTGACTTCCCGATACTCCGGCAGATAGCGTCCAGCCTGGCGCATCAACCACACCGGCGGCGGCCAGACGGCTTCCCCCCTCAGAGCACTCAGAATTTTCTTCTCTTCCTTCATAACAAGATTCCTTAAGAAGAGTTGTTGGAACTGTTGTTAGGCCTGTGATCTGTGGAGGCTTCGGTGTGTAAGCTTGGGTCTAAGACGTAAAGCGTTTGCGCTCAAGGCCTTGGCAATTCCACACGTCAGAAGGGGACTCCCGGGTTGCTCCCAAAACGTTATAGGGATTGGAATGGCGATGCACATTGGTTACGGACAATCCGGTTTCTGTGCCGGGTTTGTGGATGATCCGGCCAGGCTGGGAACGGAATCGAGGATGAATCTGTGAGCAGGGAATTTCACGTCCATCTGGTCTCCGATGCGACCGGCGAAACGCTCAACGCGATCGCGCGTGCGGCGCTGGCACAATTCGAAGGCGTGGCGGTCAACGAACATTTCTATGCGCTTGTCCGCAGCAAGCGCCAGCTCGAACGCGCTCTCGAACATATCCGCGAAGAACCGGGACTCGTATTCTTCACGCTCGTTAATCCAGATCTGCGCAAAGATCTGTTGGCGCAATGTGGACAAATGGGTGTGCCCACTTACGACGTGCTGGAAGCGCCCATCGCCGTGATGCGCCAATTCCTCGGCGCCGCAGAAACCCACAGACCCGGTGGGCAACACGACGTCGACCAAAAATATCTGCAACGCATCGAAGCGTTGAACTTCACCATCCAGCACGATGACGGTCAGGCACTCGACACGATAGACGATGCCGAAGTGATCTTGGCGGGCGCGAGCCGTACGTCGAAAACACCCACCTGTGTGTATCTGGCCATTCGCGGCGTGCGCGCGGCCAACGTGCCCATCGTGCCGGGCATGCCGCTGCCGATACAATTGCTGCGCGCAAAGAAACCGTTGGTGGTGGGCCTGTGGGCCTCTCCGGACCGTCTGGTGCAGGTACGCCGTAACCGGCTCAACACGTTGGGCGAAGTGCGCGATACGAGCTACGTCGATCTGGAAAACGTCCGCGCCGAAGTCACCGACACCCGCAAGCTGTTCGAACAGCGCGACTGGCCGACCATTGATGTCTCGCGCCGCTCGGTGGAAGAAACTGCCGCCGCCATCCTCAACCTGCTTGCCGAGCGGCAGGAGATCGGCGCGTGACGTCTTTGATACTGGCATCGGCCAGCGAAGTACGCGCGCGGACCTTGCGCAATGCCGGTGTCGACTTCGATATCCGCCCCGCCCATGTGGATGAAGATGCAGTCAAGGATTCGCTCCTCGCTGCCGGCGCGCGGCTGCGCGATGTGGCCGATGCGCTCGCCGAACTGAAAGCCACCCGCGTTTCCGGTTCGGTGCCTGATGCGCTGGTCCTTGGTGCCGATCAGGTGTTGGCGTTCGATGGCGAGCTTGTGAGCAAATGCGCCAGCCTCGACGAGGCCCGCGATCTGTTACGCCGGCTGCGCGGCCAGAAACACGAACTCATCAGCGCGCTGGTGCTGGCCAAAGCCGGCGGCCCCATCTGGCGGCATGTGGAAAGCGCCAGCCTCTGGATGCGCGATTTCAGCGACCGGTTTCTGGACGACTATCTGGCCTCCGAAGGGGAAGGGCTGCTGAAAGGCGTGGGCTGCTACCGGCTGGAAGGCCGGGGCTCGCAGCTTTTCGAACGGATCGAAGGCGATTATTTCACGGTGCTGGGATTGCCCCTGGTGCCGCTGCTCGGCGCCTTGCGGCAGCATGGTATTGTCGAAGCATGATCAGCGGAAAAGCCAGATGTGCAGGGGTGGTGGGGTGGCCGGTGGCCCATTCCCTGTCGCCGCGCCTGCACAATCACTGGCTGAAGGCCCATGGCATCGACGGCGCTTACATCCCGCTGCCCATCCCGCGCGAATCCCTGGCCGAAGTGCTGAAGGGTTTGCGGCAGGCGGGCTTTAAAGGCGTCAACCTCACCATCCCCCACAAGGAAGCGGCCTTCGCACTGGCCCACCGGCTGGATGATGCCGCGCGCGCGGCAGGCGCGGTGAACCTTCTGGTCTTCCACGAAGACGGCACCTTGGAAGGCCGCAACACCGATGCCGAAGGCCTGGCCGAAAACCTCAAAGCCGCAAACGTTTCGTTGTCTGGAACACCCGCAGTTCTTCTGGGCGCAGGCGGCGCAGCACGCGCCGCCATTCTCGCGCTGGACAAAATCGGCGCCGGCGAAATCCGCATCGTCAACCGCCATGCTGAACGTGCGAGCGCGCTCGCCGCGCAACTGGCCCCCTTCGTGAAAGCCAAACTCATCGCAGCAGCCGATTGGCCCAACGCGGCGGCGGACGCAAAACTTCTCGTCAACGCCACCAGCGCCGGTATGAAAGGCCAGCCTGCGCTCGATCTGCCGCTCGATCCGCTGCCGAAAGACGCCGCCGTCTGCGATCTCGTCTACAATCCGTTGCAGACCGATCTCCTCGCGCGTGCCGCAGCGCGCGGCCACAAAACCGTCGATGGCCTCGGCATGTTGATGTATCAGGCCGTGCCGTCCTTCGCCGCGTTTTATGGCGCAATGCCTAAGGTCACGCCCGAACTGCGCGCCGAACTCGAACAGGCGTTGCGATGACGCGTCCCTATCTCGTGGGCCTCACCGGCTCCATCGGCATGGGCAAAACCGAGACCGCGAAGATGTTCGCGCGCCTCGGCGTGCCCGTTTACGACGCCGATGCCGCCGTTCACCGGCTCTATGAAAAAGGCGGCGCCGCCGTGCCCGAAGTCGAAAAACTGTTTCCCGCCACGGTCGAAAACGGCCGCGTCAATCGCGAAAAGCTCGGCAAGGAAATCACCGCCAGCGCCGACGGTTTCAAGAAGCTCGAAGCGATCGTGCACCCGCTGGTCGCGCGCGAGCAGATGCAGTTTTTGGCCGATGCCACCGCCCAAGGCGCCGAAATGGTGGTGCTCGACATCCCGCTGCTGTTCGAAACCAATGGCCACACCCGAATGGACGCAGTGGTGGTGGTCTCAGCCCCCGCCGATATCCAGCGTGCCCGCGTGCTCCAGCGCGAAGGCATGACCGCCGAAAAACTCGACCACATCCTGTCGCGCCAAGTGCCCGATGCCGAAAAGCGCGCGCAAGCCCATTTCGTGATTGAAACCGACAAAGGTCTGGATCACGCCTTCAAACAGGTGGAAGACGTGGTCGCCGCTCTTCACAAACGCCGCCTTTCGGGCCAGAACTGAACCATGCGCGAAATCGTTCTCGACACCGAAACCACGGGCCTGGACCCGACCGACGGGCACCGCATCATCGAAATCGGCTGCGTGGAACTCTACGACCACGTTCCGACGGGCGAGACCTTCCACCGGTATCTCAATCCCGAACGCGACATCCCGATGGAGTCACAGCGCGTTCACGGCATCACCGAAGAATTCGTCGCCGACAAACCCCTGTTCGCCCATGTGGTGGACGAGATGCTGGAATTTTTGGGCGATGCGCCGCTCGTCATTCACAACGCAGGCTTCGACCTCAAATTCCTCAATGCCGAACTGCAAAAAGTCTCGCGCCCGCTGATCCAGTTTGTCCGCGCCATCGACACCATCGATATCGCCAAGTCGAAGTTTCCCGGCGCGCGCTATTCGCTGGACGAATTGTGCAAACGCTTCAGCATCGATCTGACCTCGCGCACCAAGCACGGCGCGTTGCTCGACGCCTCGCTGCTCGCACAAGTCTATCTCGAACTGATCGGCGGCCGCCAAACCAAGCTGATGCTGGCCCCTTCCGATGCCGTCATCATCGCCGCAGAAGTCACCATGCAACCCGCGCGTATCCGCCCCATCCCGCTCGCCCCGCGCATCACGCAAGCAGAACTGGAAGCCCACGCCAAATTCGTCATCGACCTGGGCGCGGACGCAATCTGGAATCAGGCTTAGGCCAAAGCCGCAATCACGCTGTTGAGCACCAGCCGCCCGCGCGGCGTCGCACGGATATGTGTGCCATCGCGCTCCAGCAACCCGTCTTCACTCAGCGAATTAATGCGCGTTTCATCCAGCGCGATATTCCAACGATCCTTGTAAGCCGAAACATCCAACCCTTCGGTCAGCCGCAGATTCATCAGAAGATGTTCGCGCGCCGCTTCCTCATTCAAAATCGGCGTCTGCGTAAATCCATATCCCTCGCGAACAACCATCTCGCGCCAGCGTTCCGGCAATTTCTCGCACGCTGTCGCCATCCGTTGTCCGTCCAGCACAACGCGTCCATGCGCGCCCGGCCCGACGCCGGCATAATCGCCATACCGCCAGTAGATCAGATTGTGCCGCGACTGTGCGCCTGCCCGCGCATGATTGGAAATCTCATACGCCGGAAGCCCTGCTGCCTCGCTCACTTCTTGCGTGGCTTCATACAGATCGACCGCACGATCCTCATCGGGAATCTTCAACGCGCCCGTCCGCGCCAGAGTTGCAAACGGCGTCGCCGGTTCGATGGTCAGTTGATAGAGCGAAAGATGCTCGGTGCCGAAATCCAGGGCCTCCCGCAATTCGTTTTTCCACTCGCCAACCGTCTGCTCGGGCCGCGCATAGATCAGATCGAACGATGTCCGCTCGAACGTCGCCAGCGCCATGCGGATCGCCGATTTGGCTTCCGCCGTATTGTGCAACCGCCCCAGCAGTTTCAGATCGGCATCGTTCAATGCCTGAATGCCAAGCGACAACCGGTTCACACCTGCCGCTTTGTAATCGCGAAACCGCGCCGCATCCGCGCTTGCGGGATTGGCTTCCAAGGTGATCTCGACATCGGGATCGAGCGTCCAGTGTTTGCCAATCGCCTCCAGCGTGGCGCCAACCGATGCTCCGCGCATCAACGAAGGCGTGCCGCCGCCAAAGAATATCGCTTCGACATTTGGCCGCGCATCACCCTGCAACGCCGCCACATGAGCAAGTTCGCGCGCAATCGCGTCCACCCATCCCGCCTCGTCGATCTCGGACCGGACATGGCTGTTGAAATCGCAATAGGGGCACTTGGCCGCGCAGAACGGCCAATGCACGTAAATGCCGAAGCCGCTCATTTCAGCGCGGCCACCAGCTTGGCAAAGGCGCGTGCGCGATGGCTCATCGCGTGTTTCTTTACGGGGTCGATTTCGCCAAAAGTCTCGCTCATGCCATCCGCCACGAAGATCGGATCATAGCCGAACCCGCGTGCCCCGCGCGGCGGAAAAACCAGATGCCCGTGCACTTCGCCTTCAAATATCTCAGGTTCCTTGCCGGGTTCCACCAGCGCCAGCGCACAAACGAATTTGGCAGAAAAATCCGTCGTGCCTTTTTCCTTCAACTCGCGTTCCACACGGCTCATGGCGAAACCGAAGTCCTTCGTTTCGCCCGCCCAACGCGCCGAATAAATCCCCGGTGCACCATCAAGGGCCGCCACCGCCAAACCGGAATCATCGGCCAGCGCCGCAAGCCCGCTGGCATTGGCCGCCGCGCGCGCCTTCAGCGCTGCGTTGCCCGCGAATGTCGTCTCGGTTTCGTCCGGTTCCGGCAAGCCAAGCTCGGCAGCGCCCTTGGTCACAATCCCGAACGGCGCCAGCAATTCCTTGATCTCGCGCACCTTGCCCGGATTGTGGCTCGCGACGACCAGCGTGCTGCCGCGTTCGAATGTCACGAAAGCGCCTGCTTCTGCAGCTCCACCAATTCGCCAATCCCCTTGCGCGCCAGCCGCAGCAGATGCGCCAGTTCCTCTTCGCTGAACGGCGCGCCTTCCGCCGTTCCCTGAATCTCGACAATTCCGCCCGTGCCCGTCAGCACGAAATTGGCATCGGTCTCAGCGGTCGAATCCTCGTCGTAATCCAGATCGAGCACCGGCGTGCCCTTGTAGATGCCGCACGAAATGGCGCCGACATGATCCTTCAGCACCGGTTTGGACACCATGCCCACCTTCTTCATGAAGGCGAGGCATTGGCCCAGCGCCACATATCCGCCGGTGATCGAAGCGGTGCGCGTGCCGCCATCGGCCTGCAACACGTCGCAATCGATCACGATCTGCTTTTCGCCGAGTGCGGAAAGATCGGTGATCGCGCGCAGCGAGCGGCCCACCAGCCGCTGGATCTCCTGCGTGCGCCCCGATTGCTTGCCCTGCGCCGCCTCGCGCCGCATCCGGCTGCCGGTCGAACGTGGCAGCATGCCGTATTCCGCCGTCACCCAGCCCTTGCCGGTGCCTTTCAGGAACCCGGGCACGCCCTCTTCCAAACTCGCCGTCACCAGCACGTGGGTGTCGCCGAACTTCACCAGGCACGATCCTTCGGCGTGTTTGGCCACGCCCTTTTCGAGTGTCACACGGCGCATCTGATCGGGCGCGCGATTGCTGGGGCGCATGTTGTAATCTCTTGAAGTCTGGGGTTTCAGGGGCTACCTAGCGGCATTGGGTCCAGCGCGCAAACAAGGTTCGCGGGCGACCAGAATTTCCTAAAGAAAGCAAAGGCTTAAGTTGGAAGGCAACGTTCCGCGCAACCAGATCGGCACCATGGGCGACCGTCCGCGGGAGGTGTTCCGCAGTCTGGTGGAAGCCTTCCTCACCTCCGGCGAGCCGGTGGGCTCGCGCACGCTCTCCCAACGCCTGCCCATCACCTTGTCGCCTGCCTCCATCCGCAACGTGATGGCCGATCTGGAAGCGATGGGCCTGCTCTATGCCCCGCACACCAGTGCCGGCCGCGTGCCGACCGAACGGGGCCTGCGCCTTTTCGTCGACGGCATGCTGCAGATCGGCGAACTCGCCCCGGAAGAACGCAGCACCATCGAACAGCGCATCTCGGGTTCGGATCGCGGCCTCGAAGATGTGCTGACCCAAGCCGCCACCATGCTGTCGGGCCTGTCGCGTTGCGCCGGTTTGATGGTCGCCGCCAAACAGGATGCGGCAACTCTCAAGCACATCGAATTCGTCAACATCGGTCCCGGCAAAGCGCTCACGGTGATCGTCACCGAAGACGGCGCGGTGGAAAACCGCGTCATCGCGATACCGGCGGGCCTGCCGACATCTGCGTTGGTGGAAGCCTCGAACTATCTGAACGCGCGTCTGCGCGGCCGCACGCTCGATGCCGCGCGCGACGAGATCTTGAAAGAACTGGAATCCGAACGCGCCGAACTCGACGTGCTCACCGCCAAGATCGTTGCCGAAGGTCTTGCAACATTGGCGACACCGTCCGGCGCCTCGCGCGGTGTGGAAGAAAAAGTACTGATCGTGCGCGGCACCTCGCATCTGCTCGAAAGCATGGAAGCGCAAGGCGATCTCGAACGCATCCGCACTTTGTTCGACGATATCGAACGCAAGAACGATCTGATCCGCCTGCTCGAACTCGCTGCCGAAGGCGATGGCGTGCGGATTTTTATCGGCTCGGAAAACCGTTTGTTCAGCCTCTCCGGTTCCTCCATCGTGGCCGCCCCTTACGCCAATGCGCAAGGCAAGGTGATCGGCGTGATCGGTGTCCTGGGCCCCACCCGTCTCAACTATGCCCGCATCATCCCGATGGTCGATCACACGGCCAAAGTGGTGGGCCGCCTGCTTGGCTGATGCGTTTATTCGGCTAGTGCGTTAACAAGGAACAACATGACCGACGAACCCGAAAACCAGAACGGCTCCGGCCAGGACAACACCCCGCTCGACGAAGCCGATATGCTGCGCGGCGAAGTGGCGGAGCTGAAGGATCGCCTGTTGCGCGCGCTCGCCGATGTCGAAAACATCCGCCGCCGGTCCGAACGCGAAAAGCTCGACGCCTCGCAATATGCGGTGACGAAATTCGCCCGCGACGTGCTCGGCGTGGCCGACAATTTCCAACGCGCCATCGAAGCCTGCCCGCCCGATGCGCGCGCCAGCGCCAGCCCGCAGGTCAAAGCGGTGATCGACGGCGTGGAAGCGACCGAACGCCAGTTGCTTGCGACGCTCGAACGCCACGGCGTCAAACCCATCGATACGACCAACGCCAAATTCGATCCCAATCTGCATCAGGCGATTGCCGAGGTTCCGGCCGAAGGCAAAGCCAAGGGCACCATCGTGACCACGGTGCAGGCAGGCTACATGATCGGCGACCGGCTGCTCCGCCCCGCCATGGTCACGGTCGCCAGGGGCGATGCCCCACCACCGCCCACGGTCGACACCAAAGCCTGAAGCTATCGAACACCTCTCGGCCTGCGGTAGAATAGGCCGTGACCCGAGGTGTTCGATGACGGAGATGACGGCGGGAGGTATCCCCCCCACCCCCCCATTCTCAAAAACTGAAATTCAATTCCCCCAGCCATGACCGACGTCACGGCCGTTGCCGAACCACGCCCCAGTCAGAACCGGTTCGAACAGTGGATGTTCGACCATTCCCCCCTCGGCACGCTTCCCACCTCGATCCTGATTTTCCTTTTGCTCGCCGGAACGCTTGCGGGCGCAATGACGCTCGACCACCTGCCGATCTTCGATGCGTCGGGGAAGGTGCTGGGATTGCGCGCCGGCGTCTGGCCCGCCCTCGTCTTGTCGCTACTGATCACCGTGGTGCTGGGCACGCAGCGCTGGGTGCGCTCCATGGACGAAGACGATGCCGTCGCCTACCGCGCGATCTTTCATTATGGCGCGGACAACTACCCCCAATTCCTCGATGCGCACGCAAAGGTTCGGCTGCGCAACGCCAATATCATCGGCGTGGTCGTGGGGCTGCTGCTCGTCGCGCTGTTTTCGTCCTATGCCGATGGCCTCACCCATCCGTTCAGTGCGGCATGGTTCGTCTTCGTCGAGGTCTATGTGAGCCTGCTCACGGCGCGCGGCGTGGTGCTCTCCACCCGTTCGAGCCAGATGTTCGATCATTCGATCAAGCATGACCTCGTGGTCGATCTGTTGCGGATAGATCTGTTGAACGTGATCGGGCGCAACCGCGCGCGCACGGCACTGATATGGTTCGCCGTCGCCACCGTGATCTGCCTGTTCTTCGTGGGCGACAACATGGCGAGCTCCACCTTCCTCACGCTGGTCTTCTCGGCGGGTATGGGGCTTTGGACGTTCCTCAGGCCGATGGAGCGTGTTCACCGCCGCATCCGCGAGGCCAAGGCCGCCGAGCTGGAACGGGTGCGCCAATCCATCTCCGGCCTGCGCGAGCAGGCTGCCGTGCTTGCCGATGCCGCCACACGGCTGCAAGGCCTCTTGGCATACGAAAAACGCATCGAAGATGTGCGCGAATGGCCGTTCGATCAGACGACGGCCTTGCGTCTTTCCGCCTATCTATTCATTCCTGCGATCCCGTGGTTCGGTCAGGCGATCGCACAATATTTCGTCGAACGCAGCATGGCGTAGCGAGGGAGAGCATCGTGGCAATTCGCGTGGTTGTTGCCGGAGCAGGCGGGCGCATGGGCAAGACGCTCGTGAAGATGATCGCCGAAAGCAGCGATCTGGTGCTCGGCGGCGCGCTGGAAGCAAGCGGCCACCCCGATCTGGGCGAAGATGCGGGCACGCTGGCGGGCGTGAAGCCTTTGGGCGTGCAGCTCACCGACGATGCCTTGCCCGTGCTGGCCAAGGCCGACGCGCTGATCGATTTCACCATCCCCAAAGTCTCGGTCGAACTGGCCGCGCTTTCGGCGCAGGCACGCATCGCCCATGTCATCGGCACCACCGGCTGTTCCGCCGACGACGAAACCAAAATCCGCGCCGCCGCCCGTCACGCCGTGATCGTCAAATCCGGCAATATGAGTTTGGGCGTGAACCTGCTGGCAGCGTTGGTGAAGAAGACCGCGCAGGCGCTTCCCGATTTCGATATCGAAATCGTCGAGATGCACCATCGCATGAAAGTCGATGCGCCCTCCGGCACCGCGTTGCTGCTCGGCCAAGCCGCGGCCGCCGGCGGCAATGTCTCGCTGGAAGAAAAGGCCGTGCGGTCCCGTGATGGACAGACCGGCGCGCGTGAAAAAGGCGCCATCGGTTTTGCCGCCTTGCGCGGCGGTACGGTTGTCGGCGAACACGACGTCGTCTTTGCCGGCGAACACGAACGCATCGTCTTCAAACACGTCGCCGAAGACCGTTCGATCTTCGCCACCGGCGCCCTTGCCGCTGCCCGTTGGGGGCAGGGCAAGAAGCCCGGTCTCTACACGATGGCCGACGTCTTGGGCCTTTCGGACTGACGCGCTGCTTCGAGCGCGAGCATCGCGCGCTTGCGCGGCAGGCCCCAATGATAGCCGTGCAACGCACCGCTTGTTCCCAGCACGCGATGGCACGGTATCAAAAGCGAAATGGGATTGCGCCCAACGGCTGCGCCAACCGCGCGTGAAGCTTTTGGTGTGCAAACTTTCAACGCGACGTTGCGATAGGTCGTGACCGATCCCGACGGGATTTCCATCAGCGCCTGCCACACCTTGATCTGCCAAGGCGTGCCGAGCAGATGCAGCTTGATCTCGTCGTTTTTCTTGCCGTCCAGCGCAAAGATCTGCCGCGCCAGCGGAGCTGTATGCGCCACCGCCTCACGATAGCGCGCCCGCGGCCAGCGGCTCTTCATGTCTTCCAGCATCTCGTCTTCTTCGCCCTCGTCGCCGAAGGCCATGCCGCAGACGCCCTTGTCGGTCGCCATCAGCAAGGTCACGCCGAATGGGCAATCGTGGAAGCCGTATTCGATCAGCAATCCTTCGCCGCCCTTGGCATAATCGCCCGGCGTCATCGCCTCGATCTTCAGACACAGATCGTGCAACCGCGACGGCCCCGAAAGCCCGGCATCGAGTGCCGCATCCAGCACGCTCGCGCCATGCTGCAATTCGGTCTTGGCGTGGTTGAGCGTCAGGTGCGAGACGAAGGCCTTCGGGCTCACACCAACGTGCCGCGTGAACAGCCGCTGGAAGTGATAGGGCGAAAGCCCGGCCACGGAAGCTGCCTCTTCGAGATCAGGCTGGTCCTGATAACGCTCGGAAAGATAGCGGATCGCCCGGCCCATCTTGCGCCAGGTGGGGGTTTCGGCAGCGCCGATATTTGGTTCGTTGCTCATGGCGTGAAGATGGGTTGTCCGAGGGCCGGATACGACCCGTTTCTTGCTCAACTGACACGCGCCCGCCTGAGCGCCGAGCGCAACACACAAGCAAACGCCGCCCGCGCATCCGGCGACATGAAACTGCCGATCTGCAACCCTTTGCCGTGGCTCCGCAGCGTAAGCTGGCTCCAGGGTTCCGGCGGATCATCCATCTCCACGCGCACCCAATAAGGATTGAACGCCACTTCATCCGCATCGCCCTTCGCAGGCTGGCGCAGGATACGCAGATTGTCCGCAGTCAGCGTCAGATGTTCATACCGGCGCGCGGCCCTGCGGCTCGCGCGAAATGCCCAGGCGAGCAACGCCACATCCGCGCCCATGAACGGCGCAACCGGCCAGGCACCGCGCAACACAAAGCTCAATGCGAAGGCGAAATTGAACAGCGTGACCACGATCAGGATGATCAACAGCGCCTGCCGCGACATCGGCGGGTTGGGCCGCAACATGGCATCCAGAAGAACGGTGTTCATGGGCAAAGCATCCGGCGGTCCGTGCGCCAGATCAAGCCAAAAAAAGAGGCCCGCCAAGCGGGCCTCTTTGTTCGTCAATCTGGATACCGGTCGTCATCGCGATGGTGACGCCCGCAGCGGCGATCATATTCGTGCCGCCCGCCATGATCCTTCCAATAAGGATCGCCTAGGTTGAGCGTGCACGGATCGGTCAAGCCGCCAATCGCACCGCCTGCCAGCGCGCCGATGGCCGCACCCGTAGCTGGCGTACCGGTTGCTACGCCGATGATTGCTCCTGCGCCCGCGCCGATGGCGGCGCCCGAAACCGCGCGGTCACCGGGGTCGGTGCCGCAGGCCGAAAGGCCCAGCGCCGAAACCAAAACCAGCCCCGCTGCAAATTTGCCAAATGTCATCACTGCCTCCTTGTTTGTGCAGTCGGGCCAATAACGGTCGCCCGCTGGCATCGTTCCCCAAAAGACAATTCACGCTTTCAAGCCGCGCCGAATTGGGGCATTTCTGGGGTTGGGAACCAAACATTTCCGGCAAATGCCACGCAAACTCACGCCAGCCGAAATCGATACGTTTTTCGCGCGGCTGCAAAAATCGATGCCCGATCCGAAAACGGAATTGAATTACGTCAATCCCTACACCTTGCTTGTTGCGGTGGTGATGAGCGCACAAGCCACCGACAAAGGCGTCAACCAGGCAACGCAATCTCTTTTCAAACTCGTCGATACACCGGAAAAGATGGTGGCGCTCGGCGAAAAGAAACTGATCGATCACATCAAGACGATCGGCCTCTATCGCATGAAGGCGAAGAACGTGATCGCGCTGTCAAAAGCGCTGATCGCAAACCACGACAGCCAGGTGCCAAAGACGCGCGAGGAACTGGAAGAACTCCCCGGCGTCGGCCGCAAGACCGCCAATGTGATCCTCAACGTGATCTATGGCGAAGGCACGATTGCCGTCGATACGCATGTCTTCCGCGTCTCCAACCGCACGGGCCTGGCGCCGGGAGAAACCGTGCTCGATGTCGAATTGGCGCTCGACAAACGCGTGCCCGACAAATACAGGCTGCATGCCCACCACTGGTTGATCCTGCATGGCCGCTATACGTGCGTGGCGCGAACGCCGAAATGTCCCGTTTGCGTCGTGCGCGATATCTGTCTTTATCCGCACAAAACACCCGAAGGTCCGCTGCCGAAGAAGGCCGGGCCGAAGAAAAAGAAGAAGTAGGAGTTTCATATGAAATCGTTCGACGTCGCAGCCATCGGCAACGCCATCGTGGACGTGATAGCGCCCACCGACGATGCGTTCCTCCTCAAGCACAACATCGCCAAAGGCGTGATGACGCTGATCGACGAATACCGCGCGACCACACTTTACGAAGCATTGCCGAAAGCCCCAGAGACCGCGGGCGGCTCGGCCGCCAACACCATGGCAGGCGTGGCATCGTTCGGCGGCGAAGGCCTGTTCGTGGGCCGCGTGAAAAAAGATCGCTTGGGCGAAAGCTTTGCCGCCAGCATGGCGCAAACTGGCATCGATTACACAACGAAGATGGCGACCAGTGGCGCCTCCACCGCTTGTTGCCTGATCGCGGTGACACCGGATGGCCAGCGCAGCATGAACACCTATCTGGGCGCCAGCCGCGAACTCGATTCCTCCGATATCGACGAAGACAAGATTGCGCGCGCCAAGGTGCTTTATATCGAAGGCTATCTGTGGGATGCGCCGGAAGCCAAAGCCGCCATCAACCGCGCCATCGCCGCCACCAAACGCGCGGGCCACAAGGTGGCGCTCACCTTGTCCGATCCATTCTGCGTCGGCCGCTGGCGCGAGGAATTCCTCGATTTGTGGAAGAACGATCTCGACATCCTGTTCGCCAACGAAGAAGAAGCCAAGGCGCTGTTCGAAGTGGAAAACTTCGACGACGCGCTACAAGCCGCCCGCCAGACCGAAGGCATTCTGGCACTCACCCGTTCGGAAAAAGGTTGCGTCATCGCCAGCGGCAACGAACTGCATGTCTTGGATGCCGCCCCTGTCGCCAAAGTGATCGATACCACGGGCGCGGGCGATCAGTTCGCGGCGGGTTTCCTTTATGGCCTGACGCATGGCAAGGCGCTGGATCATTGTGGCCGTCTGGGCGCGATCGCCGCTGCCGAAGTGATCTCGCATTACGGCGCGCGTCCAGAAGTCAACCTTGCGGATCTGGCGGCAAAACTCGGCTGATCATTCGCCGATCAGGTGCAGCATCACTTCGCGCGTGTGCGGCGCGTCGCGATGCTCGAACACATAAAGCCCCTGCCAGGTGCCGAGGGCCAGCTTGCCATCGCGCAAAGGGATCGACAGCGATGTGGCGGTCAGCGCCGAACGGATGTGCGAAGGCATGTCGTCCGGCCCTTCGGTGGTGTGCCGGTAAAGTTTGGGATCGCGCGAGACGGTGCGCCGCATGAAGTTCTCCAGATCGGTGAGAACATCCGGATCGGCATTTTCCTGAATCAACAGCGATGCCGATGTGTGCCGGATGAAACAGGTCAGAAGCCCGTTCGAAATCTTTGCCGTGCCGGCAAACCGCCGCGCATCTTCGGTGACATCGTAAAGGCCGGGGCCATTGGTCTTGATCCGAAGCGTATCGAAATGCTGTTTCATCGCGGGGCTTTGCGCAGATAGACATACAACGCACCCGCGCCGCCATGTTTCCGATGCGCGGCCCGCGAATCCGCAACGATGCCGCCCAACGCCGGTTCGCACAGCCAGCGCGGCACCATGGATTTCAGCACGCCGCGCGAACGCGCAGCCAGTTCCAGATCGAACGGCGCATAAGGATCGGCCTCTTTGGCGCCCTTTCCCGTCACCACCAGCACCAGCCGATGCCCGCGCATCTGTGCCGACCGCAAAAAAGCGATCAGCGCGCCATGCGCCGTCGCTTCGGTGAATCCGTGCAGATCGAGCCGCGCTTCCGGCTCCATCATGCCGCGCCGAAGCCGCTCCGCCGTGCGCCCATCCACGCCGGTCAAAGCTTCTTTCGATTTCGGTGTCCGCGCCGTGGCAACCGAAGGCGGCTCAACAAGCGGGCGGGCTTCCTTGAACCCGTCTTCGAACAGCGCGCGCTCTTCATCCGTCACAATACGTTTGCGACTCATGGCGCCGGCACCTTGAAGGTCTTGGCGTTGCCCATACGGGCCGCAACCTTGTTCGGCAACAGCACAAACAATTGCCCGCGCGCTTTCATCACACCCGCAAGCCATTCGGCCTTTGCACCCGTGCCCCAATAAACATCGCCACGCACAGCACCGCGAATGGCGCCCCCCGTATCCTGCGCAATCAGGATCTGATGAAACGGCTCATCCGTTTTCTTCCCCGGCAAAACGGTCGAAAGGAAAAACGGAACACCAAGCGGATGGATGCGATTGTCCACGGCAAGAGAAGCGCCCGCCGCCAACGGCACACCTTCGGTACCCAAACTGCCTTGCGCTGCATCGCCAGCGGTCAGCAGCGTGAAGAAGGTGTAGGACTCGTTGCTCTGCATCACACCCGCCGCCTCTTTGGGATGGGCTTTCAGCCAGGCGCGGATCGTCTGCATCGAAACACTTTGCTTGGTCAGCGCGCCACGCGCAATCAACGTGCGTCCGATCGCGGTATAAGCCCGCCCGTTCTTGCCCGCATAACCCGCACGTGCCCGCGTGCCGTCGTCGAAGATCACGCGCCCCGATCCCTGCACCTGCAGGAAAAACAAATCGACCGGATCTTCGGCATAGAAAAGCACCGGCGCTTGCGGCAGTCCCCGCGCATCGATGTCTGCGCGCGTCGCATAGGGCACCAGTCGCTTGCCTTCGATGCGCCCAGCGATGCTCTCGCCCTTCAGCTTCTCGCGAAACGCGCCCAGATCGACGCTGACAAGATCGGGCGGCACTCCGTAGACAGGCGTTTGATACGCATCGTGCTTCGTACGGCTCGCACGCAATTCCGGTTCGTAATAGCCGGTGAACAACCCACTCTTTTCACCCGCGAAAGAAATCGCGAACGGTTTGAAATTCGTCTCGAAGAAAACACGCGGATCGGAAGCGGCGGACAATCCGTTGCACGCCTCCACCCAGTCGCCCACCGTGCCGGCATAGCCAGCGCCACCCATGCTTTGGGAAGCCGCCTTCTTCGCAAGCGCGCCGCATGAAAGCCGAAACGCGGCCAGCGCCGCGTCCGCGCGGTTCTTGCTCCAATCGGGAAGCTCGCCAAACGAAACAGCGGCCAGCTGCATGCCTGCCGGTGTCGTCACATGTTTCGGCCGTTGCAGAAACCAGATGGCGGCTGCCGCAAGAAGAACGATACCGATCAGAAAAAGGAAAGCGCGCCGCGTCAGGGCGCGGGTCCGCTCAGTTGTGCTCACCGGAGGTGGCGATAAGCGTCCAGTTCGGATCGCGTGAGGAGGTGTCGCGGGCGAACGTCCACATATCGGTCACGTCGCGCACCGCTTTGGGGTCACCTTCGATGATGGCGCCGTCCTGTTTGGCGGTCGTCGAAATATATTTCGCTTCGAAGCTGACCGTGACGTCCGCCGTGCGGTTCTTCAGTTCGGCATGGACGATGCGCACGTCCGAGAAGCTGACAAAGGTGAAATCGACCTTTTCCTTGCGCTCCTCATGTCCGCGGATCACCGAATCGAACGCGGCATAAACTTCTTCGCTCAGAAGCGGGCGCAAGGTCTTGCGGTCTCCGGCGGCAAACGCCGTCACGATCATCTCGTAAGCCGAACGCGCTCCTTGCAGGAAATGCTCGGTCTCGAATTTGCGGTCGGCCAGCTTGATGTCCAGAAGCCCGCGCGCCACCGCATCGGTGGGCTTGTCGCCGGCCGTGCCTTGGGCGATCGCCGTGCGGTCGGGAAGCGCGACCACATTGTCGCCCGAAGGGGCGGTCTGGCGGCGATATTGTTCGGGCGGCGGCAGCTTTTCGTGCCCCGTGCGCTTGCCCAGCACCATGTAGAGCCGGAACAGCACGATACCGGCCACCAAGGCCGCCAACAGGATCTCGAAAAGCTGCGTATCGGGCATCAAAACCTTCCACCGGGACGTTACCCCCCAAGGGCCGGATGGGTCCAGCAGATCAGCCCATTCTGGCGAATATGAGGTGAAAGGCCGCTCCCGGCGGGCCTTGGCTTGTCCCATTGGAGCAAGCCATGGTACCCGCCCAACCCCATTACAGAACGGGAATAAAATGAGCGAACAGGGCAACGGAGCAGACAACGGCGCGGCAGCTGGCGAGGGAACTGGCCCTCGGTTGCAGGTCGTCGCCCAATATGTCCGCGACCTCTCGTTCGAAAACCCCGGCGCCCCCGGCAACGTCCAGGGCCGTCCCCAGATCGATTTCGGGGTCGACCTCCAGGCCCGCCGGATGGAAAACGAGCAGTTCGAGGTCGAACTGAAGCTGCGCGTCTCGGCCAAGGCCGAGGAACGGCCGATCTTCCTTCTGGAACTCGTCTATGCCGGCATGTTCGCGCTGCACAACATCGCCGAGGATCTGCTGGAGAAGACGCTGCTGATCGAAGGGCCGACGCTGTTGTTCCCCTTCGCCCGCCGTATCGTCGCCGATGCGATCCGCGATGGCGGCATGCCGCCGCTCATGATCGAGCCGATCGATTTCGCGGGTCTCTATCAGGCCAAGCAAGCCGAACTGCAGCAGGCGCGCGGCAGCGTTCAGCCGCAGACCGCGTAATCCAACCTAACCGCTGATGGCCTGAAAGGTCGTCGGCGCGGGTTCGATCACCTGAAATCCGTCAGGTCCCACCTGCAGGATCGCAAGTCCGCGATCCGCTGTGCCGTCCTGTTTGAAACGGAAGATGCCGTCCACACCCGCAAAGCCGTTGGGATCGGTCAATGCTGCGCGCGTGAAGCGGTGATACGGCTCGCCGGGCGCCAGAAGCGCCACCAGCGAAATCGCATCATAGGCAAGGGTCGCCAACTGCGGCGGCTGGGAATCGAAGATGCTGCGGTATTTGGCATCGAACGCATCCTGCGCATGCGGCGCGGGTGCTGCGAACCAGCCCCCCGTCAGCGCGCCTTCCTTGGTGATCGAAGGGTCATACCAAAGCCCGGTGCCCAACAATTTCACCTTCGCCGTGTCGATGCCGTCGTTGCCAAGCATCGAGGCGATGCCGCGCAAGCTGACGCCGCCCTGTGCGATCAAAAGCGTGTCGGGATTGGTCTTGGCGATCTTCTGGGTTTGTGCATCCACGTTCGAGGCGCCGGGCGCGAAACGTTCGACATCGCTGACCGCGCCGTGATTGTCGGCAACGATTTGCGCGAACGACTGGGCAACCTTGTCGCCATAAGCGTTCTGCGGAATGAGCGCCGCGAAATTCTTGTGCCCCTTGGCCACGGCATAAGCCACGATGTGGCGGATCTCGTTTTCGGGCTGGAAGCTCAACAGATAAACGCCCTTGCCCGCCACCGAACGGTCGGTGGAAAAGGCCAGCACCGGCACACCGCGGTCGCGCGCAATCGGCGTCACCGCCGAGACAGAGGCCGCGAACAACGGCCCCACGATCACTTCGGCGCCTTGCGCCAAAAGCTTCTGCGCCGCTTTGGCAGCGTCCGCCGGCCCCGTGCCTTCGTCCACCGGCATCAACAGCAGATCGCCGTTTTCGGTGTCGGCCACCGCCATTTCGGCGGCGTTCAGCATGGCGTTGGCAAGCGCGCGCGTGGCGGGCGAGCCGTTGGAGAACGGCAGCATCAGCCCGATGCGCACGGGCGGATGGTCCTTGGGCGTGTTGCTCAGCCGCAGGAATTGCGGGGTTTCGCTGACCAGCTGGTGCGGTGCCATCTCTTCGGGGGCCGCGACCGGGGCTTTTGGGGCGGGGGTTTCGGGGCCGCCGGACTGACAGCCTGCCAGCCCCGCTATCGCAACCGCGCCTGCGATGGCACAAACTTGCCGTTTCAGGGATGCGAAGGTCTTGAGGGACACGCGGGACTTCACCGGGAAAGGACGCATGGGCAAACACAAAGGGGGCGGAAATGTCTTGGGCCACCCTAGGGCCTCGGGCCCCAAATCGCCAGACGAGACGGAGCTTTCGCCCGGTCTTTATGTAACGGCGACACCTATCGGCAACGCCCGGGATATCACCTTGCGGGCGCTTGAGGTTTTGAACGGTTGCGATGGGATCGCCGCCGAAGACACCCGTGTCACTGCCAAGCTGCTTGCCATACACGGGATCGAAAAACCGCTCAGCCCCTATAACGACCACAATGGCGAACGCGAACGCCCCCGCCTGCTCGCCAGGCTGAAGGACGGCGCGCGGATCGCGCTCGTCAGCGATGCAGGCACCCCGCTCGTCTCCGACCCCGGCTACAAGCTGGTGCGCGCCGCACTCGCTGAAAACATCCGCGTCCACGCGATCCCCGGCCCGTCCGCAGCGCTTGCCGCGCTCATCCTGTCGGGCCTGCCGAGCGACCGCTTCCTGTTCACGGGTTTTCTTTCTTCGAAGACAGGCGAACGGCGCAGCGGCCTCGAAGATCTCAAAACCCAATCCGCCACACTGATCTTCTTCGAAAGCGGTCCGCGCCTCGCCGACACTTTGGCGGACATGGCCGAGATACTGGGTGACCGCACTGCAGCCGTTACGCGCGAGATCACCAAGCTGTTTGAAGAATCGCGCCGCGGCTCGTTGCACGAACTGTTCGCGCATTATGCAAAAGCGGATGTGCCCAAAGGCGAGATCACGCTGGTGGTGCAAGGCGCCACGCAAATTGCGCTCGATTTCGCAAAACTCGACACGCTGCTTGATCAAGCTCTCGCTTTCATGCCGGTGCGTGCAGCAGCCGATCTTATTTCCGCCGCACTCGATCACCCGCGCAAACCGATCTACGAACGCGCGCTGCAACGGAAAGCCTCCGATGAATGAGAAGCGGATGGCACGCGGCCGCAATGCGGAAAAGCGCGGGCGGCGCAGCGAATTGTTCGCGGCCGCTTTGCTGATGGTCAAAGGCTATCGCATCCTCGGCCGCCGCGTGCGCACCCGTGCCGGTGAAATCGATCTGGTGGCGCGCGCGCCGGGCGGGGTGATCTGCTTCATTGAGGTCAAGGCGCGCAGCGCCGCCACCGCGGCACTCGAATCTGTTGGCACGCACCAGCGCGGGCGTATCGGGCAGGCCGCGCAATTGTGGCTCGCCTCCCGTCCCGGCCTGCGCCCCAAGGCGGTCCGCTATGATGTGATTGCCCTTGTGCCGGGGCGTCTGCCACACCATCTGCGCGATGCGTGGCGCGACGAAGGGCGCTAGACTGAAACGATGTCCGAAACGAAAGAAGACCCAGCCATTTACCTGAAGGCGCTCGGCGAAGCGGGCGAGGGCCCGCACAATCTGGCGGAAGCGGCCCTCATGCTGTCGCTGCTCGATCAGCCGCAGGCAGCCCTCGCGCCGTATCGCGCCCATCTCGATGAGATCGCCCATTACGCGCGCGAAGAGGCCAAGCTTCTTACGTCGGCATTGGATATGGCGCGCATGCTGTCCGCGTTGATGGTGGGCCGCTACAGCTATGACGGCGACCGCTACACTTATGACGAACCGCAGAACGCCAATCTGATGTCGGTGATCGATCGTCGCCGCGGTCTGCCCGTGACGCTGGGCATTCTTTATATCCATGCCGCGCGCGCCGCCGGTTGCGGGGCGGAAGGTTTGAACTCGCCCGGTCACTTCCTGATGCGCCTGTCGTTTCGCAGCGGCGAGGCATTGGTCGATCCGTTCAATGGCGGCGTCACGCTGGATCGCGAAAAGCTCGGCACGCCGCCGCGCATGGGCGGGCTCAACGTCGATGATCCGCGCATCGCCGATCCGGTGAGCGACATCGAAGTGCTGTTGCGGCTGCAGAACAACCTCAAAACACGCGCCACCCAATTGGGCGAACATGGCCGTGCATTGGACATCGCCAAGCGCATGGTGCTGATCGGTTCGCGCCGCGTCGATCTGTGGCTCGAACTGGCGCGGCTGCAGGAAGGCGCAGGCTCGCTCGGCGCTGCCAAACGGGCCTATGAAACAGCGCTTGCGCTCAGCAAGCCGGGTGAGCTTTCGCTCAATGAAGCCGCCCTCGCATTACATGCTCTCAAACGCAGATTGAATTAGGAAACCCCATGACCTTGAACGTCGCCATCCAGATGGACCCCATCGAGCGTATCGACATCGGCGGGGATTCCACCTTCGCGCTCGCCTTGGAAGCGCAGGCCCGTGGTCACCGGCTTCTCTATTACGGGCCGCGCGATCTTTCCTTCAGCGATGGCGATGTGATCGCCAATGTGCGCCCCCTGCAGGTGCGCAACGTCAAGGGCGATCATTTCACGCTTGGCGATGCCGCCGTCATCGATCTGTCGAAAGTCGACGTGGTGCTGATGCGCCAGGATCCGCCGTTCGACATGGCCTACATCACCGCCACGCATATCCTCGAACGCATCCATCCCAAGACCTTGGTCGTCAACGATCCGTCGCATGTCCGCAATGCGCCGGAAAAATTGTTCGTCACCCTGTTCAAGGATCTGATGCCGCCGACACTCATCACCACCGACCGCGCCGAGATCAGGCGCTTCCGCGAAAAGCACAAGGACATCATCCTGAAACCGCTTTACGGCAATGGCGGCGCGGGCGTGTTCCGGGTGAAGGCCGATGACGAGAATCTCGGCAGCCTGCTCGAAATGTTCACCCAGTTCTACCGCGAACCGGTGATCGTGCAGCGCTACGTGCCGGAAGTCCGCAAGGGCGACAAGCGCATCATCCTGGTCGATGGCGAATTCGCAGGCGCCATCAACCGCGTACCGGCGGAAGGCGAAGCGCGCTCCAACATGCATGTCGGCGGCCGCCCGGAAGCGACGAGCCTGAGCGACCGCGAAAAACAGATTTGCGCCGCGCTCGGCCCGGAGCTGAAAAAGCGCGGCCTCATCTTCACCGGCATCGACGTGATCGGCGACTACCTGACAGAGGTAAACGTCACCTCGCCCACCGGAATCTGGGAAGTGAAGCGTTTCGGCGGCGCCGATATCGCCGCCCTTGTCTGGGATGCCATTGAAGCCAAAATGAAAAATCGCGGATGACGCGGGGGCTTTTCGCGCCCCTCTCGCGTTCCCATATGAGCGCCAGCTTCAACACCGAGAGGTTCCCATGCTGACCGTTCGCAAATCCGCAGACCGTGGCGCCACAAAAATCGCCTGGCTCGATTCGAAACATTCCTTCTCGTTCGGCGAATACTACGATCCGCAAAACATGGGCTTCGGCCCGTTGCGCGTCATCAACGAAGACGTGATCGCGGGCGGCGGCGGCTTCTCGCCCCATCCGCACCGCGATATGGAAATCGTGACCTACATCCTGTCGGGCGCGTTGCAGCACCGCGATTCACTCGGCACGGGCTCCACCATCCGCCCCGGCGAAATCCAGAAGATGAGTGCGGGCTCGGGCATCGTGCACAGCGAATTCAACGCCAGCCGTGAACGCGATTGTCACTTGCTGCAAATCTGGATCGAACCCTCCAAGACCGGCATCAAGCCCGCCTACGAACAGAAGATTGTCGATCCCGAAGCGGTGAAAAACCATTTCGCCCGCATCGCCGCCCCTAATCCGCGCGACAACGAAGTGACGATGGTGCAAGACGCCGAGATCTGGGCCGCGAAGTTCGACGCCGGTGTGGAAGTGATGCATCCGCTGGAGAAAGGCCGCAGAGCCTGGTTGCAAGTGGCCAGCGGCACGGTGGAAGTCTGCGATCAAACGTTGAAAGCCGGAGACGCGGTCGCCATCACAGACGAAGACCGCATCCTCGTGCGCTCGCACGCGCCATCGGAAGTTTTGCTGTTTGATCTCGCCTGAATTATTCCGTCGCTTTGCGGATCTGATCCGATAGCCACGCAACGGCTTCATCGGATTTGTCGTTGCGGCTCACCATCGACACCGTGATCTTGTGGATCAGGAACGGCGCCACGATAACCTGCAAGCCAAGAACCTTCGCCTGGCTTCTGGCCAGGCGAAGGGGGCATGTCGCGACTGCATCGGTCGCCGCCGCAATCACAAGAGCGGCAAGCCAATTCGGCACGGTTGCCACAATGTCAATGTCCTCCCGAAGCCGCTCGCGCTCCTCCGGATCCTGATAAACCTCGGGCCGCGCGGTCGCGAAGACATGGTCGAGCGCGAGCCAATCCTTGTAGGTCAGCCGGTCTTTGAGATGCGGGTTTCCACGCCGGGCAGCCACGCAATAGCGATCGACAAACAGCACAGCGGAGGTAAGCCCCGCCGGAACAGGCCCGAACCGCCCCAGCGCAACATCTATCTCGCCACGCTTCAGCGCATCGCTTGCTGCGTCTTGCGACAGCGAACGGATGGTGAAGGAAGCATGTGGGGCGGATTTCGCAAAAGCTTTCACCAGGCGCGAACCCATCAGCGCCGTGACGAATTCCGGCGCAGCGATATGAAAGCGCCGCGAACTTCTCGAAGGTTCGAAAGAGGGTTCGCGCGCGATGGCCTGCGAGATCAGGTCGATCATCGAATCGATCTTGGGCGCAATCTCGCGTGCCCGAAGAGTCGGTTCCAGCCCGTGCGGCCTGCGGATGAAAAGCGGATCGTTGAAGACGCTGCGCAGGCGCGACAGAGCGTGGCTTATGGCGGGTTGGCTCAATCCCAGCCGTTGCGCAGCCTCTGTGGTTCGTCCATGCCGCAACAGTTCGCGAAAGACGAGCAGCAAGCCGCCGTCCAATCGCCTGATATCATCTAAATCAATATCACTCATCCATCGAATTCATTATCTTGGTTTAAGGTCGCTGGCTAGGGTCGCCCGGCATTTGTTGGGGCACCCATGGCGATCTCTGGACGGATGGTATTTGCGTCTTTGGCGAGCTTCTTTCTTTTTTCGGTGCGCGCCGAAGCGACGGATTTGGGCCACTTCTATGTGTTGCTCGCGGTCACCACCGACGACCGCTACTACGGTTTCAGTCGCAGCGACCGAAAGCCGATGATTCAGGGCGATCTGCATTGGCAGATGCCGGATGATTTCTACCTCGGCGTTTTCGGCACGGGCGCGCGATATCGCGATGGCCGCAACACCAGCTATGAACTGGACTTCTACGGCGGCAAGCATTTCCAGATCGGCGGAAGCGATCTCAATCTCGGGTTGCTCTACGCCACGTTTCCCAATTCGGCCGGCTATGCCGATTACATCGGCCCGTATTACGTCTTTCCGACCTACAATTTCGTCGAAGGTTCCGCCGAGTTGAGTCACAGCTTCGGGAAACTCTCCTTGTCCGGAAAGCTGGTGATGTCGCCCGCCTACAGTTCGGGCGTGGGGCCGATGTGGGATACGGATGCGGCGGCGAAATATGCGCTAACCGATTGGCTGTCCGTGGGTGGCGGCATCGGCCATCAATGGATGGAAAGAATCCCAAACCGGATGCATTGGGATTTCGGCGCGACCGCAACCTGGCTTACGAATTTCGGGCGCTGGCAGTTCGATCTGCGTTATCAGGCAACCGATGTCAGCCGGGCGAACTGCTACAACACCAACTGGTGTGCACCGGCGGTCGTCGGCACGGTCAGTTACGCGTTCGGGGGTTAAGCGCTTTTGCCGAAACGGCTGCGATAGCGCGTGTCGATCTTGGCGACCGGCAGGTAGATGAACACATCGGTGGTTCCGAACTGCCGGTCGATCACCGCGCCATCGCCGATATGGGCGCCCGCACGGGCATAGCCTTTCACCAGCGGCGGAAGCGCGCGCAGCGCCTCCTTGGGATCGATTGCCTCTTTGGGCATGCGATTCATCTCGATGAAAAGCTCGGGGCGTGCACGCACCCGAAGTTCGGGCGGCAACAGATGGAAGTGATAGAGATAGGATAGCGATGTTGCGAGCGCATCCGGATCGGTGCCCGCAAGCGAAGCGCAGCCGAACATCAGATCGATGTTGAACCGCGCCACATAGGCCATCACACCGCGCCACAGAAGCTGCATCGTTCCGGGCTTGGTGCGATAATCTTTCAGAATGCAAGAACGTCCCAATTCCAGATGCCGCGTCCCAGCCGGCAGGCCGCGCAGCATCGGCGTCAGGTCGTATTCGCCCGCGCTGTAAAAGCCGCCCGCGCGCGCGGCATATTCGTCGCGCATCAGCCGATAGGTTCCCACCACGGCGGGCTGGCCATCGTCGTCATGCACGGCGCGGTCGACCACCAGAAGGTGATCGCACACCGCATCGAACCGGTCGAAATCGCGCCGCTCCGTGCGCATTTCCGGCGAAGGTATGGCCGACATTTCCTCGTAGAACACGCGATAGCGCAGGCGCTGCGCCTGTTCGATTTCTTCTTCGGTTTCGGCAAGACGCACTTCGAGCGCGGCCGAAGTCGAAAGGACCGGCCATTGCGAGAACCCGCCCTCTGGCGAACCCGGCTCGTGGATGTTGACCAAGATGCGTGCCTTAACCCTGAACGGCGATTAGTTTACCTGAATGTCGGTGGCGGCGGCAAACTTTGACGCTGGTGGTGATTAATCCACGCAAACAGCGCTATTGCCGGAATGCCCACAATCCCCGCGCCGACAAAAAAGATGGCATATGCGCCAAGATGCCCATGAGTCTGGGCCAGCCCATCGACGATCTGTCCCGAAAACCCTTTCGAGACCTTGCCGATCCACGCATAGCACGACGTCAGAAGGGCATATTGCGTCGCGGTGTAGCCAAGGCTCGTCAGGCTCGACAGATATGACACCAATGCGACACCGGCAAAGCTGATCGAGAAATTGTCGCCCGCCATCACTGCCGCAAAAAGTTCAAGATCGACATTCTCTTTCGCAAGCGTTGCGTAGAGCGCGATGGCGAGCGCCTGCAACACGCCGCCCACGATCAGCGCGCGCAAAAGCCCGAACCGCAGCACGAAGAATCCCCCCGCCGCGATCCCGGCAAACGATGCGATCAGCCCGACAGACCCGCGCACACCACCGACCATTTCCTTGGAAAGCCCTATGTCGTGATAAAACGGATTGGCCATCGGCCCCATCACGAAATCGGGCAAGCGGTAAAGGCTGATCGCAACCAGCATCAAAATCGCCATCACGCCATGGGTGCGAAAGAATTCGACGAACGGTCCGATCACCGCATCGAAGAAGCCGCGCGCGTTCCACAACGGCGCACGCTCTTCGATGGCTCGCTCGGCGCGCGCTGGTTCCGGCGCAAGAAACGTCGCGATCAAACCCACGCCCATCAGAATTCCGAACAGCGTGTAGGAGATAGGCCAACCAAAACCCGCCGCCACGATCAGGATCAACGCGTCCGCCGCGATTAGCGCCACACGATAGCCAAGCTGGAACTGGGCGGAAAGAAGCCCAAGCTCCTCGCTGCTGCGCGCCGATTCAATGCGCAACGCATCGACGGCGATATCCTGCGTCGCCGAAGCAAACGCCACCAGAAACGCCAACACCGCCGCCGCGATCAATCCGTGCTGCGTGCCCACAACGGCCATGCCCACAAGGCCGATGCCGACAACGATCTGCGCCAGCGCCATCCAGCCGCGGCGGTGTCCCAGCCGGCCGAACAGCGGCGCGCGCACACGGTCCACGATGGGCGCCCAAAGGAATTTCAGCGAATAGACGATGCCGACCCACGAAAGAAATCCGATGGCCGTCAGCGTGATGCCTTCATCGCGCAGCCAGTATCCGAATGTGTTACCGGTCAAAAGAAACGGCAGGCCCGACGAAAAGCCCAGCGCCAGCATCAACAGCGAGCGCGGTTCCAGATAGGCTTTAAGGGCTTGCGCCGTGCGCGTCGCCGCGTTCAAGTCTCACCTCTGCGGGCCCCGCGTCAGGCCGCAGCGTGACGCAGTTCCGATTCGGCCCCCTCAGAGGGAAAGAGACTTGCAAGCATCGCGTCAAGCTCGTCGGGATCGACGGGCTTGGGAAGGAAGCCATCCATGCCTGCGTCCTGGCAGGCGCGCTTGCCGGTTTCCAGCACGTCGGCCGTCAGCGCCACGATGGGCGTGCGGGCCCGTCCGGATTCGCGTTCTTCGGTGCGGATCAGCTTGGTCGCTTCCACCCCGTCCAGCCCCGGCATGTGAATGTCCGTCAGCAGCAGATCGAATTCGTTCTGCTGCATGGCCAGCACCGCTTCTTCGCCCGAAACGACTTCGCTCACGATATGTCCGCGGCGGCGCAACAGCTCGCGGGTGAGAAGCGCGTTGATCGGATTGTCTTCCGCCAGAAGGATTTTGAGGCCCGTGCGCCCGTCGACATGCTTCTTGGGCGCAAGTTCCGTCGCCGCCGCATAAACCGCTTCCACCGGCGGCGGTTCGGTCGAAATCGAGCCAAAGGAATCGTGCAGCCGTTCCACCAGCGAGGTGTGGCGCACCGGCTTGACGAGATATGTCGTGAAGCCCTGCCCTTTGAGCTTGTCGAGTTTGGGGCGCATCTGCGGGGTGATCAGCACGATGGCCGGGATATGCGCGTGCGGCCCGCTCGGCGGCGCCGGATCGGTGGTGCCCGCATCCACCAGCATCACGTCGATGGTCGCAGATCCTTCAAGGTCGGTGATCTCTCCGCCCGCAGCCCGGATCTGCGCCGTCAGCCCTTCGCGCAGCACCGCATTGCGCGTGACGATGGCGATGGTGAGATCGGCCAGCGAATGCTCGAACCCCGGCAGCGCCGGTTTGACGATGTAGGCCGGCACGGTGAACCAGAATGAACTTCCATTTCCTTCGTCCGATGCCACGCCGATCTCGCCGCCCATCGCATCGACCAGGCGCTTGGAGATCGCAAGTCCCAATCCCGATCCGCCAAAGCGGCGCGCATGGCTGGAATCGGCTTGCACGAATTCGCTGAAGATTTCCTCGCGCTTGTCATCGGGAACGCCCACGCCCGTATCGCGCACGTCGAAGCGCAAACTGCGCCGTTCGTTCACCTCGACCAGCTTCACGTCGATGCAGACGCCGCCCTTGTCGGTGAATTTGATCGCGTTGCCGACCAGATTGGTCAGCACCTGGCGCAACCGCATGCCGTCGGTGCGGATGGAACGCGGCACGGAAGCTGCGATCACCGAAAGGATTTCGATATTCTTGGAATGGGCGCGCGTGCCCAGAAGTTCGACCACGCCTTCGATCAGGCTGCGAACCTCAACCTCTTCCTCTTCGAGCGTCATCATGCCCGACTCGATTTTGGAAAAGTCGAGAATGTCGCCGATCAGCGAAAGCAGTGCCTCGCCCGATTGGCGGATCGCCTGGGTATAGGTGCGCTGTTCCGGCTTCATCTCGGTTTCGAGCAGAAGCCGCGCCATGCCGAGCACGCCGTTCATCGGCGTACGGATTTCATGGCTCATCGTGGCAAGGAAACCGGATTTCGCGCGGCTGCCCGCTTCGGCGCGGTCGCGCGCTTCGGTCAACGCATCTTCCAGCGCTTTGCGCTCGGTGATGTCGCGCCCCACGCTCTGCACTTCGACAAGACGGCCGAACGCATCGCGGATCGCGTAATCTTCCCACGAGATCCAGCGCCAGCCGTAAGCCGTGCGCACATGCTGGTCGTAGCGCACGCGCCCCTGGCCGGTTTCAAGTCCTGCAAAACTGCCGAACACCGGCGCGCGGCTGTCGGGATGAAGCTCCGGCGCGAAGGGAAAACCGATCGCATCTTTCGGCGCCAGCCCGAACAGTTTGAAGAACGCATCGTTGGCATAGGTGAGGCGGCTGTCGGCGGCCCGGCGGAAGATCGCGTCGCCCTGGCTGTCCACAAGGCCGCGATAGCGCTGCTCGCTCTCATGCAGCCGCGCGTTCATCGCCGACGCATTCTTGAGCGAATTCTCCAGCTTGGCGGAGGCGGCGGCGAACTCTTCGGTCTTCTTGTGCAGTGCATCCGCCTTTTCGCGGATGGCGAGGAAGCCGTGCAGCACCATCGCGATGCCCACGCTGATCAGGGCGACCAATGTGAACGGCTCGATAATGGTGAGCCGGCTGTGCTGCATGATGTCGCCCAGCGCCGCCACCGAGATGGCCAGCGCGATGACACCGAAGACAAGCCGGATGATGCGTACGGCTGCCAAGCGAAAACCTTTCCCACCGACCCGCACGAATTAAGCCCGGTTCCCCCTTGCAAAACCCTTAACCGGGCTTGGTTTTAAGCGGGAAAATCCAGCATTTCCGCGGTTTTCAGGGGGCCGCCCATCCGCGTCACAAAAGCTTTGCAAAACTGTGATGTGGCTTGCATGCCGGCCTCGCTTGATCGCCCCCGACTGGCGGACAGCGCCGGTCCCAATGGGGCAATTCGGCCCGAATGGGCTTCATCCGAAAGGACTTCTATGAAACCGATTTTCCGCCGCCTGACCGCACTCTCGGTGGGTGTGGCCGCGGGCGTGTTCGCCGTCCAGGCGCTGGCCGCCGACATGACCGGCGCAGGCGCGACCTTTCCCTATCCGATCTATGCCAAATGGGCCGAAGCCTATCGGGCCAAGACCGGAATTGGCCTGAATTATCAATCGATTGGCTCTGGCGGCGGTATCGCCCAGATCAAGGCCAAGACGGTGGATTTCGGCGCTTCCGACAAGCCGCTCTCGCCGGGCGAACTCGATGCGGCTGGCCTGACCCAATTCCCGACCGTGATCGGCGGCGTGGTGCCGGTGGTCAACATCCCGGGCATCAAGGCCGGCGAACTCGTCCTCGACGGCAAGACCCTGGCCGACATTTGCCTGGGCACCATCAAGTATTGGGACGATGCGGCGATCAAGAAACTGAACCCCAGCGCGAACCTGCCTCACCTGGCGGTGGTCGGCGTCCATCGTTCGGATGGTTCGGGCACGAGCTTCATCTTCACCAACTACCTGTCGAAAAAGAGCCCGGCCTGGGCAAGCCAGGTTGGCGCCGCCACCTCGGTCGAATGGCCGTCGGGCATCGGCGCGAAAGGCAATGAAGGCGTTGCCGGCAACGTGAAGCAGACGAACGGTGCGCTCGGCTATGTCGAATATGCCTATGCCAAGCAGAACAATCTCACCTATGTCCGCATGATCAACAAGGACGGCAAGGCCGTTTCGCCGACGGCGGAAGCCTTCCAGGCCGCGTCGGCCAAAGCCGACTGGGTGCATTCCAAGGGCTTCTACGTGGTCCTCACCGATCAGCCTGGCGCTGCATCGTGGCCGATCGCGGGCGCGACCTTCATTCTCGTCTACAAGAACCCGCCGGATGCGGCCAAGACGGCTGACGTGCTCAAGTTCTTCAAATGGGCCTATGCCGAAGGCGACAAGATGGCGACCGATCTCGACTACGTGCCGCTGCCCGATTCCACCATCGCGGCCATCGCCAAGAGCTGGCACGAGAACATCCAGGGCGTGGGCATGTAATCCCCACGTTCGTGCAATGGAAACGGGGGCCGAGGCTCCGCTTCGGCCCCTTTTCGTCTAAAACACGGCAGCACTTCACATGGCCGGCATCGCCTTGGAAAATTACGGAACCTACGACCGCGCCAATGTCGTGCGCCGGTTCGGACGCGGCGACACACGCTTTCGTCTTCTCACGCTTGGCGCCGCCCTTCTGGTGGTGGCGATCTTCCTGGGCGTTCTGTTTGCGCTGGTCGACGGCGCATGGCCCGCGATCAAAGCCTTCGGGCTTCCTTTCCTGTGGACCGAGAAATGGAATCCGGTCACGGAAAAATTCGGCGCGCTCGCACCGATCTACGGCACGCTCGTCACTTCGTTCGTCGCCATGATGATCGCAGTGCCCACCGGCATCGGTATCGCAATCTTCCTGACGGAGATCTGCCCCAACGCGCTCAAGCGCCCGATCAGCATCGCCATCGAACTGCTCGCGGGCATTCCTTCGATCATTTACGGCATCTGGGGTCTGTTTATACTGGCGCCGTTCCTGCAATCGACGATCCAGCCCTGGCTGATCGAAGTTTTTGCCAACGTACCGGTCCTTTCAACGCTGTTCGAAGGGCCGCCCTATGGCATCGGCGTGTTCACCGCCGCGCTGATCCTTTCGATCATGATCCTGCCCTTCATCTCGGCGGTGACGCGCGACGTGTTCGAAACCGTGCCGCCGATGCTGAAGGAAGCGGCCTACGGTCTTGGCTGCACGCGCTGGGAAGTGATGTGGCATGTGGTGCTGCCCTATTCGCGCACCGGCGTGGTGGGCGGCGGGATGCTAGCCCTTGGCCGCGCGCTGGGCGAGACGATGGCGATCACCTTCGTCATCGGCAATGCGCATCGCATCTCGCCTTCGCTGCTGGCGCCCGGCACCACGATCTCGGCCGCTATCGCCAATGAGTTCACCGAAGCTCTGGGCGATCTCTACGTTCCCTCGCTGATCGAACTCGGCCTGATCCTTTTCTTCATCACCTTCCTCGTGCTTGCGGCCGCGCAATTGTTGCTGCGCCGCCTCGAAGCCAGCGGAGGCAAGCGATGAATTCGGTGCTCTACGCACGCCGCAGATTCACCGACCGCATGTTCCTCGTGCTGTCGGTCGCCGCCGCCGGTTTCGGCCTCATGTTCCTGGGCCTGATCCTCTACACCTTGCTGGTACAGGGTTTTGGTGGCATTTCGCTCAAGGTCTTCACCGAGAACACGCCGCCGCCGGGATCGGATGGCGGATTGCTCAATGCCATGATCGGCAGCGTGGTGATGAGTGTGCTGGCCGTGGCGGTGGGCACGCCTGTCGGAATTCTCGCCGGCACGTATCTCGCCGAATATGGCCGTCACACCCGGCTTGCCAGCGCCATTCGCTTCTTCAACGACATCCTGCTCAGCGCGCCTTCCATCGTGATCGGCCTGTTCATCTACGAACTGCTTGTCATCCAGATGGGTCATTTCTCGGCCATCGCGGGCGCTGCCTCGCTTGCCGTGATCGTGATCCCGGTCGTGGTGCGCACGACGGAGAACATGCTGCTCCTCGTCCCCAATTCGCTGCGCGAAGCGGGCACCGCACTCGGCGCACCGATGAGCTTCGTCATCCGTTCGGTGACCTGGCGTGCGGCACGCGCGGGCATCGTGACGGGCGCACTTCTGGCGGTCGCGCGCATTTCGGGCGAAACCGCGCCTCTGTTGTTTACCGCACTCAACAACCAGTTCGGCAGTTGGAATCTCAACGCGCCGATGGCAAGCCTGCCCGCCGTGATCTTCCAGTTCGCGATGTCGCCTTATGAAGACTGGCATCGTTTGGCCTGGGCGGGCGCGTTGCTGGTGACGTTGGCGGTGTTGAGTTTGAGCATTGCCGCCCGTGTTATGGAATCTTCGAAGAGAAATTGAGATGAGCGAAGTCAACGGTCACACCAACGGAAAAGTCCGCGTCGACGTGAAGAACCTCGAATTCTTCTACGGCGACAGCAAGGCGCTGAAGAACATTTCGCTGTCGCTGTACGACCGCAAAGTGACCGCTTTCATCGGCCCCTCCGGTTGCGGCAAGTCCACGCTCCTGCGCGTGCTCAACCGCATGTATTCGCTCTATCCCGGTCAGCGCGCCGAAGGCGAAGTGCTGCTGGACGGCGAGAACCTGCTCGATTCGCGGATGGATTTGAATCTGTTGCGTTCGCGCATCGGCATGGTGTTCCAGAAGCCCACGCCGTTCCCGATGTCGATCTACGACAACGTTGCCTTCGGTATCAAACTCTACGAACGCGTTCCGAAGTCCGAAATGGACGACCGCGTGCATTCCGCATTGGAACGCGCGGCCCTCTGGGGCGAAGTGAAAGACAAGTTGAACGCCTCGGGCTTAAGCCTTTCCGGCGGCCAGCAGCAGCGTCTGTGCATCGCGCGCACGGTCGCGATCAAACCCGAAGTGATCCTGCTGGACGAACCCTGTTCCGCGCTCGATCCGATCTCGACCGCCAAGATCGAAGAACTGATCGACGAACTGGCGGCCGATTACACCATCGCCATCGTCACCCACAATATGCAACAGGCCAGCCGCGCGTCGGACTACACGGCGTTCATGTATCTGGGCGAACTGATCGAATTCGGCGAAACCGAAAAGATGTTCACCACGCCCGAAAACAAGCGCACCGAAGATTACATCACCGGCCGCTTCGGCTAGAGATAATCTTCCGCCAGTGTTTCGTCGGCGCGCTCCGAATTCAGCGCGTTGAAGATCGCGCTCAACACCACGCTCACGATTAGGTTGAGGATCAGCGAACTGAGCGCGGCGTAGCAGGGTATCGTGACGCCGAAGATCGTCACCGCATAGATCGATTTGGCGAAATTCAGACTCGCCGCCATCGCCGTTCCCGATGCGATGCCCACGGCCCATCCGATCAGCAGCGCCCACGGATTGAGCCAGCGCGTGTAAAGCCCCAGCAGCACGGCAGGCAACGTTTGGATGATCCAGATGCCGCCCAGAAGCTGAAGCTGGATCGCATAGGATTGCGGCAGCGCCACGATGAAGAACAACGCGCCCACCTTCACCACTAGCGAAGCGATCTTCGCCACCTGGCTCTCGCGCGCCGGTTCGCAATCGGGCGCGATGTATTCGCGATAGATATTGCGGGTGAAGAGATTGGCCGTCGCGATGGACATGATGGCGGCGGGCACCAGCGCGCCAATCGCCACCGCCGCAAACGCCACGCCCACGAACCAGGACGGAAACATCTGCAGGAACAGCGCCGGCACCGCAAAATTGTTGCCGTAGGTTTTGAAGCCATCGGCAAACGCCGGATTGTCTTTCACGCCCGCAGCAATCGCCATGAACCCAAGCAGCGCGATCAAGCCCAGCGCGAAGGAATAGGCGGGCAGCACCACCGCATTGCGCCGGATCACATGGCGGCTCGACGAACTCAAAATGCCCGTCATCGCATGCGGATAAAGAAACAGCGCGAGCGCCGATCCCAATGCCAGCGTGGCATAAGCGCTTTCCGCGCCCCAATTGGTGTGCGTCGCCGGTGCCAGCAACATTTTTGTATCGCCCACGCTCGCAAACATCTTGGCATAGCCGCCAAGCTCGGTGGGAATGATGATCACGGCTGCGATCACCGTCACATAAATCAGAACGTCCTTCACCACCGCAATCATCGCGGGCGCGCGCAATCCGCTGGTATAGGTGTAGGCGGCCAGCACCGCGAACGCCACGAACAACGCCCATTCGCCCTGCACGCCCAGTGCTGCGATCACCACCTCCATGCCCACAAGCTGCAACGCGATGTAAGGCATGGTGGCGACAATGCCGGTAATCGCCACGGCCAGCGCCAGCATGCGGTTGCCAAACCGCCCGCGCACAAAATCCGCCGCCGTCACATAGCCCTTGGCATGGGCCACCGACCACAGCCGTGGGTAACAGAGAAACAAAATCGGATAGACCAGGATCGTATAGGGCACGGCAAAGAAGCCGGTCGCGCCCGCGCCAAACATCAGCGCCGGCACGGCGATAAACGTGTACGCCGTATAAAGATCGCCCCCGAGCAGAAACCAGGTGACGATGGTGCCGAAGCGCCGCCCGCCCAACCCCCATTCCGTCAATTGGGTCAGGTCGCCCCTGCGCCAGCGCGCGGCCACAAACCCCAGCACGGTCACAAAACCAAACAGCAGAACGAAAACCGTAAGCGCCACGGTGTTCATTGCTGCCGCCCGTTGTTGTCGCGGTCTTCGGCCCGATAGACCGGCCAAAGCAGCAAAGCCCCCAGCGGAATCCACAAAAGCTGAAACCAGTAGAAGAACGGAATGCCGATCAGGCTCGGTTCTGCGCGGTTGTAGAAGCTCACCCACAACATCGCCGCGAACGGCAGCAGCAAGAGAAGATGGATCGGGCGCAGCCGCGCCCCCTTTTGTCCGTTGTTCTTCACGCCCACCCCTCTCAGTTGGGCCGCATCATGCCGAGCTTTGAATCTGGCGCAAGCGTCAACCAATTTTCGCAGCGCAACAGAACCGAATCCGTCTCGGCGGCGTGGTCCCAACCTGCTAGCGTTCCTTCGGGATCAAGGGATGGGGCATGCCATGCGAATTCTCATTGCCGGTATTCTCGGCGCCATTGGAATGTTTGTCTGGTTGTCGATCGCGCATATGGCGACGCCGCTTGCGATGATCGGCGTCAGCCACCTCAATCACGAACAGCCGGTGATGGATGCGGTGCGCACCGACCTGGGCAGCCAGTCGGGCTTTTATCTCTATCCCTGGAACGAGGATATGAGTCCCGAAGCAATGAAGGCGCATCAGGCAAAGCTCGATGCCAACGGCATGGGTCTTCTGGTCTATCGCGCGCCGGGCACTGTCAGTGCCTCGATGGGCAAACAATTGGTGTTCGAATTCGCCAACGAACTGGTGCAGGCGCTGATCGCGGCCTGGCTGCTCGCACAAGCCGCCATCGCGGGCTATGCGCGCCGGGTGCTTTTCGTCACCGCTATCGGTGTGGCCGCGGGAATCAGCACCAACATCTCCTATGAAGTCTGGTACGGCTTCCCGCAGAATTACACCTGCGCCAACATCATCATGACGGTGGTGGGTTATCTTGTTGCGGGATTGGTGATCGCGGGCGTCCTGCGCAGGAATTAGCTCTCGGCTTCCTGTACGCACTCTTCGCGCAGCTTTTCGAGTTCGCGCTCGGGAAGGGATTCGATGTGCATATAGGTGTTGCGTGCGTCTTGCGTCGCCCGGATCAATTCATCGAGCTTGGCCTGCAACGCCGCGCCATCGCGGTTCTGCGTGTTCTGGATCAGGAACACCATCAAAAAGGTGATGATGGTCGTGCCGGTGTTGATGATGAGCTGCCACGTATCAGAATAGTGGAAGATTGGCCCCGTCACCGCCCAGGCAAGAATGACAAGGCAGCATAAGACGAAGGTGGCAGGCTTGCCGGTCGCGCGCGCCGTCCAGTTTGCGAAATGCGCAAAGCCGCCCGCGCCGCCCAGATGATGGATCTCCGCCGTCGTGCGAAGCTGGGCGGCCGCACTTTGCGATGCGCGCGAAACGTCATTCATGCAGAACGCCGTCCCACAAAGACGAGCGCCACGCCCGCCAGCAGAACAACCACACCGGCCACCGTCGGAATCGAAATGGTATGTTCTTCCTTGGCCGTCACTTCAATGGGCCCGGCTTTCAGAACCGGTTTGTCTTCGGTGTAGCTGAAATTTTCGAATGCCAATCCGGCAATTCCAAGAACAATCAAAACAATCCCAATCCAGGCGATATTGCGCATGGGTCCGCTCCTCGGGTGGTTCGAGCAAGGAACGGCCCAAGTTTCCAAAAGTTCCCGTTTCAGTGGGCGGCAATACGCCTGCGATAGGAAAGCGCCTCGGCCACATGCGGCCGTTTCACGCCTTCGCTGCCTTCCAGATCGGCAATGGTGCGCGCCACCCGCAAGCTGCGGTGATAGCCGCGCGCGGTCAGCTTCATCGTTTCTGCCGCCGCCGCCAGCAATTGCAAACCCCGCTCGTCCGGCTTGGCCACACGGTCCAGCAACTCGCCTTCGATTTCCGCATTGGTGCGGACATGATCGTTTTCGTATCGCGCCCGCTGCATCGCTCGCGCCTTGGCAACGCGCGCCGCCACCTCCGCCGAACCTTCCGCTGGTGGCGGCAGCGAAAGATCCTGCGCCGACACGTTGTTCACCTCGATGGCGATGTCGATGCGATCCAGCAGCGGCCCCGAAAGCCGCGCCTGATAATCGACACCGCATTTGGGCACGCGCCCGCAAGATTGCGAAGGATCGTTCAGATGTCCGCACCGGCACGGGTTCATCGCCGCCACCAGTTGAAACCGCGCCGGAAACCGCACATGCGCATTGGCCCGCGCGATCACCGCTTCACCGGTCTCGATGGGTTGTCGCATCGAATCCAGCACCTGCCGCTGAAATTCCGGCAACTCATCCAGAAACAAAACACCAAGATGGGCGAGGCTCACTTCACCCGGCTTCACCCGCAATCCTCCGCCGATCAGCGCCGCCATCGATGCGGAATGATGCGGCGAACGAAACGGCCGCCGTCGCGAAATCGTCCCATCGCGCAATTCGCCCGCAAGCGATTGCACCATCGAAACCTCCAGCGCCTCGCGCGCATCGAGCGGCGGCAAGAGTCCCGGCAACCGCGCCGCCAGCATCGATTTGCCAGCACCGGGCGGCCCGATCATCAGCATGTTGTGCCCACCGGCCGCAGCGATTTCGAGCGCGCGCTTGGCACTTTCCTGACCCTTCACATCTTTCAGATCGGGAAGACCAATCGCATCGTTCGCCAGCTTCGCACTCGGCGGATTGAGAACCTGCGCGCCCTTCACATGATTGACGAGCGCGATCAGCGAAGGCGTGGCGATGATCTCCACATCGCCCGCCCACGCCGCTTCCGCGCCGCACGCCACCGAACAGATCAACCCGCGCCCCGCTTCGCTTGCGGCTAGCGCTGCAGGAAGCACACCGGCAACCGCTGTCACCTGCGCATCCAGCGACAATTCTCCAAGCGCCGTGTACCGCGCCATCTCGCTCGCCGGCAGCACGCCCATCGCCGCCAGCAATCCCAGCGCGATGGGAAGATCGTAATGGCTTCCTTCCTTCGGCAGATCGGCCGGCGCCAGGTTCACCGTCACCTTCTGGTACGGCATGGCCAAGCCAATCGCCGAAAGGGCCGCGCGCACCCGCTCCCGGCTCTCGCCGACTGCTTTGTCGGCCAATCCCACAATGTTGAAATTGTTGCCCGCCTGGGAATGGGTGCCGATATGCACCTGCACGTCCACTTCGCGCGCCTCGATCCCCTGAAAAGCGACCGTATAGATATGTGCGACCGTCATGCGCCGTCCCCCGAGGCAGGGATTAGCGTGTATTTCTAGTCCATGCGCAATCTGCAGTTGTCGCGGATTGTCGCGAAGTCAGCGGCTCGCGAAGGACTTCGACCCTTAAGCGCGTGGCAGAACGTCGAAGCCGATGGTGGTGTGCGTCTCGTCCGATTGGAACGGCGTCGTGCCGTGCCACATGTAAGAGGGGAAGAGCACCAACCGCCCCACCTTGGGCTCCACCGTGCGGCGGACCGGCTCGGCAAAGCCCATATCGAACGGAGGCGCGCCGAATTTCAGCCAACCGGATTGGCCGTCGGATTTGGGCAGCCCCACAAAATAGGCCGAACTGATCCAGCCGCTCTTTTGCACGTGATCGGTGTGCTGGCCGCCCGATTTCAGCCGCGTCGTCCACGCGCCGAGATAACCGAAACCATTGGCTTTGCGCCCGAACAGCGGATGATCGGGATCGTCTTTCATCCGCGCGATATAGGCGTTCACCGCATCGTCGAACCGTGCGCGCAAGCCCACGATCAGTGGATGGTTGGTGGCGAACAGATCGTCGATGGTCTGCGTGCCGCCGCGCACCGCCTGATCGACATATTCGCGCCCCACCGCGTGCAGCGGATTGAGTGCCTCGTTCAGCGCCTGGTTGAAGCTTTCCATATCGGCAAAGCCGTCGGGCGCTTCCAGATCGAAGGTCTGCACCAGCCGCGCATAATCGTTGATAGCCGCTTCGCGTTCGTCGCCCAGCTTGCGCATGGCGAGCGTGCCAAGCCCCACGCCCAGCGGATTGCCCGGCTGCAGCTCCAGCGATTTCTCGCTGGCGTCCAGTGCTCGTTTGGCATCGCCCGCGCGCAAAAGCGTTTCGGCGAAATTGCACCACGCCGCGGCATTGGTCGGCTCGGCGCCCACCGCGCGTTCGTGCGCAGCGATCGCGCCGTCGAAATCGCCCAATCGCGCCAACGTCCGGCCAAGTCCGTCATGGCCCACGATGTTGTTCGCACCGGCCGCATTGCCTTTTTCGAAACCGGCTTTTGCTTCTTCAAACCGTTCGGCCCGCAACAAAAGGCTCGCGCGGTCGAATTCCAGCGACGGCACGCCCGGCACCGCGTCGATGGCGGCGTCATAAGAACTCAGGAATTCGTCGTTGCGCTCCAACCGATAGAGCAGGTGATTCAATTCGCGATGCGCCATCAGGTCGAGCGGATTGCGCATGATCGCGCGGCGATAGGCATCGATCGCTTCGTCGAACTTGCCCAGACGATGCAACACCGATCCGCGCACGGAATCGACAAACGGCATGTCGGGCGCAAAACCTTGCGCGGTGTTGAGAAGGCCCAACGCTTCCACATCGCGGCGCTGCGCCGACACCGCGACACCCAGATTGTAATAAAGCGCGGATGCCTGACGCGGATCGAGCCGGTTCTGCCGGATGGTGATCACAGCCAAAGCTTCGGCTTCGCGATGGCGGCGCTGTTCGTTGAGGTTCGCCACCAGACTTTGCTTCGCCATCATCAGATTGGGCTGCAGCCGCAACGCATCGCGGAAACTTTTTTCCGCTTCCACATGACGGCGCTCGAACGTCTGCGCGAGCCCGAGATTGAGATGGCCTTCGGCGAAATTGGGTTTCAGCAGAACCGCTTGGCGGAATGCATCAATGGCTTCGGGATTGCGGTTGGTCCGGTTCAACGCTTGCCCCAGCGAATTCAGCACCACCGGCTGATCGGGATTGAGCGCCAGCGACCGGCGATAAAGCTCTTCGGCTTCGGCAAAGCGCCCTTGCGAGGCGCGCAAGCTGCCCACCGCATGCAGGGTTTCGGCATCGTCGGCGGAAAGCCCCAGCACCTGCTGCAACAGGGCTTCCCCCTCGGATGCCTCGTTGCGCTGCAGCTTTTCGACCGCCTCGGCCAACAAAGCCTGCGAGCGTTTGGCCCCGGGTTTTCTGGTGATCGTCGTCGTCATATAGCGCCCGTCCGATGTCCGGTTTGGGGGCGGAACTGCCGCACTTGCGAAGGTTTCCTGCCGCCCCTACCCTCAAAGCTTCGCTATTGAACCGAGAGAGACAAGATGACATCGCAGCGCTTCGAGGGTACGGACAAATATGTCGCAACGGAGGACTTGCGGATCGCCGTCAACGCGGCCATCGCTCTGGAGCGCCCGCTGCTCATCAAGGGCGAACCCGGCACCGGCAAGACGGAACTTGCCTTCCAGGTCGCCGATGCGCTCAAAACGCCGCTCATCACCTGGCATGTGAAGTCCACCACCAAGGCGCAACAGGGCCTTTACGAGTACGACGCGGTGACGCGTCTGCGCGATTCCCAGCTCGGCGACGAGCGCGTTAAGGATGTGAAGAACTACATCAAGCAGGGCAAGCTGTGGGAAGCGTTTGCCGCCAAGAACCGTTCGATCCTCCTGATCGATGAAATCGACAAGGCCGATATCGAATTCCCCAACGACCTTCTGCTCGAACTCGATCGCATGGAATTCTTCGTCTACGAGACGGGCGAAACGATCAAGGCCAAGCAGCGCCCGATCGTGATGATCACGTCGAACAACGAAAAGGAATTGCCGGACGCGTTCCTGCGCCGCTGTTTCTTCCACTACATCAAATTCCCCGACCGCGAGACGATGCAGAAGATCGTCGATGTGCACTATCCCGACATCAAGCAGAAGCTGGTGGCCGAAGCCCTCAACGTCTTCTACCAGATCCGCGATGTGCCGGGCCTGAAGAAGAAGCCGTCAACCAGCGAACTGCTCGACTGGCTGAAGCTCCTCTTGAACGAAGACGTGCCGCCGGAAGCGCTGAAGGAAAAAGACCCGACCAAGCTGATTCCGCCGCTGCACGGCGCGCTCCTCAAGAACGAACAGGATGTGCATCTGTTCGAACGTCTGGCATTTCTGGCGCGGCGCGAACGCAACTGAGTCTTTCAATGAAAATAACGGCAGCGGTTTTGAGTGCGGTGCTCCTTTCGAGCGCCGCGCTCGCGCAGCCTGCCGGCATGGATGTGTTCGCCGAAGGCAAGAACGGCGACAAGGTTCACACCGCGTCCGGTTTCGTTTGCCCGCACGCCATCGGCACCTTCGTTCGCGATGCAGCGGGCGAGGCCGATCCCGAACAGCAGACGGCATCGTGCAGCTACTCCACGCTCGATGGCGTCTATGGCAGCATCACCCTGGTGCCGCTGCGCGATGGCTACGATCCCAAGAACTCGCTCGCCCCGCAGTTCGAACAGCAACAGGCAACCGGCGGCAAGATGGTGTGGCAGGGCACGGTGAAGATCGGCAATCCGCCGCTCGCCGTTTATGTGCGCCTCTACCAGACGGCCAAACTCGAAGACCTGAAATACACCGTGCTCTATTCGGGAAGCGTGGTGAAGAACTGGGCGGTCGAAACCACCATCGAATATGCCGATCCGCGCGACGCGCCGGAAAAGAACACGTTTCTCAACGGCGTCTATCAGGCCGCAATGGCCGAAATCGGCAAATGAACGGCTTTGGACAGGGCCCCCGTTCGGCCCTAATATCTTCCTTCCGCTATCGGGACTGACGACCCATGTTTTTCCAATTCTTCGATGAGCTGCGCGCGGCCAAGGTGCCCGTCACGCTCAAGGAATATCTGGCGCTGATGGATGCGCTGTCCAAGGATGTCATCGATCTGAAGATCGACGATTTCTATTTCCTCTCGCGCACCGTGCTGGTGAAGGACGAGAAGAACCTCGACAAGTTCGACCGCGTCTTCGGCCATGTGTTCAAGGGGCTGGAAGCCATCGATCCTTCGCTGCTCGCGCAATTGCCGGAAGATTGGCTCAAAGCGCTGACCGAGAAATTCCTCAGCGAAGAAGAAAAGAAACAGATCGAAGCGCTGGGCGGCTGGGAAAAGCTGATGGAGACGTTGAAACAGCGTCTCGAAGAACAGAAGAAGCGCCACGAAGGCGGCAACAAGATGATCGGCTCGGGCGGCACCTCGCCGTTCGGCAATTCCGGCTACAATCCCGAAGGCGTGCGCATCGGGCAAGACAAATCGCGCCACGGCAAGGCCGTAAAGGTGTGGGACCAGCGCGAATACAAGAACCTCGATGATTCCGTCGAACTCGGCACGCGCAACATCAAGGTGGCGCTGCGCCGCCTGCGCAAATGGGCGCGCCAGGGCGCAGAAGTCGAACTCGATCTGCCGGGAACGATCCAGGACACGGCGAACAAAGGCTATCTCGATCTTCGCCTAATCCCCGAACGCCACAACACGGTGAAGGTGCTTTTGTTCTTCGATATCGGCGGCTCGATGGATGCTTACATCAAGCTCTGCGAAGAACTGTTCAGCGCGGCCAAGACCGAATTCAAGCACATGGAATTCTTCTACTTCCACAACTGCCTCTATGAGAGCGTGTGGAAGGACAATCGCCGCCGTCACAACGAAAAGTCACAAACTTGGGACGTGCTGCACAAATTCCCGCACGATTATAAAGTGATCTTCGTGGGCGACGCGACGATGAGCCCTTACGAAATCACCTATCCCGGCGGCAGCGTCGAACATTGGAACGAAGAGGCCGGCGCCGTCTGGCTCGACCGCGTGGCGCAGATCTATCCGCACACCGTCTGGCTCAATCCGGTGGCGCAGAAGCATTGGGAATACACGCCGTCCATCGGCCTCATCAACCAGATACTGAACAACCGCATGTTTCCGCTGACCTTAGGCGGCCTCGAACAGGCGATGAAAGAATTGAACCGCTGACGGCAACGCCGAAGGAAACACCATGTTGAAAGTCCATCACCTCAACAATTCCCGTTCCCAGCGCATTCTCTGGCTGCTCGAAGAAATGGGTACGCCGTACGAGATCGTGAAATACCAGCGCATGACTCCGGTCCCGCTCGCCCCGCCCGAACTGAAAGCCGTGCACCCGCTCGGCAAATCGCCGGTGCTCGAAGACGGCAACCGAAAGATCGCGGAATCCGGCGCCATCGTCGAATATCTGATCGACACCTACGGCAAGGGCAAATTCAAACCCGCCGAAGGCAGCGACGATCATTGGAAATATGTCGAATGGATGCACTTCTCCGAAGGCTCGGCGATGCTGCCGCTGCTGATGGCGCTCTACACCGGCATGCTGGGCGATGCGGCGATGATGCTGAAACCCCGCGTCGACAGCGAAATCGCCAATCATCTGTCCTATATGGAAGATGCCATCAAGGGCCGCGATTTCTTCGTCGGCAACCAACTCACCGGCGCCGACATCATGCTGCTTTTCGTGGCGGAGGCAGCCGGCGCCCGCCTTGAGCCCTATCCGTCACTCATGGCCTATCGCAAGCGCATGCAGGAACGCCCCGCTTACCTGCGCGGCATCGAAAAAGGCGGGCCGTATCAGTTGATGAGCCGGTAGCTATTCCACGGCAAAGCGGTCGCGCGCGGCCGCAAGCCGCCCCTCCGCTTTGACGCTGTTCGAAGCTGCCGCCAATCCGAACGGCGGCATGTTTCCGTAAACGCATTCGAACTTGCCGGGCTCGATAAGATAGGTCTCGTGCCAGATGCCGACCGAGCCTTCCGTCATCAATTCGCGCATGTAACGCGCCCAGGCCGGAAAGTGTTTGGCGGTCTTGTCGCTCGAATAGGCGAGCAGCTTGTCGAAGCTTTCCCAATATTGCTGGGTCATGATCACCCGCCCCGAAACATATTGGCGATACCACAGAAGCCCCGAATCCGGGTCCTTCTCCAGTTCGGCCAGCATGTTCGGCATGGTGCGCAAAAACCAGAACCAGCGCGGCAAGGTCGACAATTTGTTGATCCGTGTGCCGATCAGGAAAAGCACAATCGGCTTGTCCAGTTGCGCCGTCATGCGCCCCGGCACCACGGGCCCGAAACGATTCATCGCTCACCCCTTCGTGGCGCTGCCCCAATAATTGAATCCGGCAAAGCGCGGTGTGCCAGGCAGATACATCGTCTGCATCTCTTCCACGCGAAAACCCGCATCACCAATCAGTTGCGGCACCGCGCGCCCCAAATGACATCCGCCCGCAATCTTCCCCCACATCGGATCGAGCCGTTCCTGCCAACGTTTCACGCTGTCGTCCGGCGCTTCGCCATGCTCGCAAAAGATCAACCGTCCCGAAGGCTTCAACACGCGGCGCATGCCCGCAAGCGCGGCCATCACATCGGGAATGGTGCAGAGCGTATAGGTGACAAGCACCGTATCGGCAGCATTGTCGTCCAGCGGAATCTCCTCACCCGGCAGATCAAGAAATTCGATGTTCAGCGGTGACGCCGCAATCCGCTCCGCCGCCTTCGCGCGGATTTCCCGCGAAGGCTCCAGCGCCCACAGGTGACTCACCTTCGCCGGATCGTAGAACGGCAGATTGTGCCCCGCCCCAAACCCGATCTCCAGCACCCGCCCTTCCGCCTTCGGCACAACTTTGCGCCGCTGATAGCGGATCGGCTTGGTCCCCATCATCGCCGACAACAGCGGCGGCAGAATATGCTTGTCGTAGAAGCCCATGGTTGCCTCTCTGGGTTACGATAGCACCTCAATTCGGCTCATACACGTTCGAAGGATCGCCATTGTTCGGCACGTGGATGATCACCGGCTTGTCCATGTAGCCCGGCTGGTTGTCGGGGTCGAACCCTTCGCTCATGCCTTTGGCGACACACAGAAGCGTGCCGAGGCTGATCCCGATGCCATAGGGGCTCGCGCACGGCAGAAGCAGCGGCAGGTTCTTGCGGTCGCGTCCGCGTGCCCAACGCGCACGGTCTTTCGAACGGTCGGTGTGATCGTGATAATCGACCGCGTCCTTGTCGCGGTCGCGCGAAGCAGCCGCCACGGAAGGACATTTTGCGCGGTCTTCCGCCGACAGCAGCGCGATATGATCCGGCTCGCACCCGAACAGCGACTGGTTCAGACCGTTCGCTTTCTTCTCGCCCCAGGATGGCGGCAACTCGATGTGGCTGTAATCGGGGATCGTTATCGTCTGCGGCACGCTCGGCCGATGCGCCGCACGGTTCTCGTTCTTGGGTTCGGGTTTGGCTTGCGGTTCTTTCTTCGGCGGAAAGATGAACCAGATCTCGATCTCGCGCACGGCGGGATGGTTGGGAATGCTGACATAGGTCGCGCTGATCAATCCCGCGACGACAAGCACATGCAACAGCGCGACAACCGCCGCACTCGCAACCCCCCTGCCGGCTTTGCGCTTCCCCTGGCGCTCCGTCCTGAACGGTGGCGTCATCGGGGCCATCTTATCCGTCCGGCCTGTGTTCCAAAAGATCGCCCGGCTGGCATTGAAGCGCGGCGCATATCTTTTCCAGCGTGGCAAACCGCACGCCTTTCACATGGCCTGATTTTAACAAGGAAAGATTGGCTTCGGTGATGCCCACGATCTCCGCCAATTCCTTGGAGCGCATCTTCCGCCGGGCCAGCATCACGTCGAGATTGACGACGATCGCCATCACACGAAGCTTTCGTTCTCGTCGGCCATCCGCCGCGCCACCGCCATCACGCGCGCGATCACCAGCACAGCGCCCGCAAGAAACAGCGCAAACACATCCTGGCTGCCGAACGACAGCGAGATGAAGCGATGCGCAAGCGGATAGGTGAGAAGAAAGGTGATGGGCGCCTGAACGGCGAATGAGACAATCACGTTGGCGAACAGCGCAATGGCAATGTTGTTGAGAAGCCGCAAGGCATCGTTCGAAAACACATCGCCCGCGGCATAGCGCAGGAACAACCGGTAGAGCGACCACAATGCCCACACCACGAAAGCCGCCGATCCGGCTTCGAACGCAAGCGCTCCCATTCGAAAGACGAGCGGCACCTTCGAAGTCAGCACCGGGCCAAGCGTGTCCTGCTTGAGCATCAGCCAATCGGTCGTCGTGCCGGGCCAGATGAAGATGGCCGCCGTCACCAGCGGATAAACCGCCACGCCAATCAGCGACAGCCAGGCCATGGCCCGGCTCAACCCGGCGAGATTTTCAGGAACAGGTGTGGCCATCCAAGGCTCCAGCGTGGTCGCAGGGAGCCTGTATAGCAGAAATTTATTATTGTAAAACGATAATACTATTCCGGCGCGACAGTGACTTTGATCCCGTCCAGCTCCGGCGCACAGACGATCTGGCAGGAAAGCCGCGAATTGGGCTCCACCGACAGTGCCATGTCGAGCATGTCGGTCTCGGCATCCGATTTGGGGGTGAGCTTGGCCGCCCATTCTTCGTCCACATAGACGTGGCAAGTCGCGCATGCGCACGCCCCGCCGCATTCCGCCGTGATCGGCAAGCCCGCATCGCGCAGAATCTCCATCACCGTCCAGCCGTCGCGGCCTTCCAGTTCGCGGGTTTCGCCGTTTCTGTCGGTCGCGATGATCTTCATGTCAGGAAACGCCCAATTTCTTCTGCAGGCTGGAAGACGACGTCGTGTATTGGAAGCGCAGCTTCTCGTTCGGCTTCACGATGTGGAACGCGGCTTGAGACATCAGTGCCGCTTCATGGAAGCCCGAAAGAATAAGCTTCAGCTTGCCGGGATAAGTGTTGATGTCGCCGATGGCAAAGATGCCCTGCGTGCTGCTGCCGAATTTCTCGGTGTCCACCGGGATCAGGTTTTCGTGCAGGTTCAACCCGAACTCTGCAATCGGTCCCAATTTGATGGTTAGCCCGAAGAACGGCAGGAACATGTTGGCGTCGATCTTGAATTCCTGCTTGTCGGCGCCGGCCAGCGTCACTTGCTCCAGCTTGCCGCCATCGCCGTGCAGCGCTTTCACGCTGGCGACATGGAATTTGATCTTTCCCTGATCGACGAGTTCGCGCATCTGGTTGACGCTGTGCTGCGCGGCGCGGAAACCGTCGCGGTGATGCACCAAAGTCAATGAGCGCACGATGGGTGCCAGGTTCAGCGTCCAGTCGAGCGCGGAATCGCCGCCGCCCGCGATCAGCACATCCTTGTCGCGGAAATGATCCATCTTGCGCACGGCATAGTGCACGCTCTTGTTCTCATAGCCTTCGATGCCGGGAATCGGCGGCCGCTTCGGCACGAAGCTGCCCGCACCCGCCGCCACCACGACAACCGGTGCGATGATTTCGGTGCCGGTATCGGTGGTCAGCTTCCAGCGCCCGTCGTCGAGCTTGGCCAGCGAAGACGCCATCTGCCCAAAATGGAAGGTGGGGCTGAACGGCTTGATCTGTTCCATCAGCTTGTCGGTCAATTCCTGACCGGTGACGATGGGCAGACCCGGAATGTCGTAGATCGGCTTTTCCGGATAGAGCTCGGTGCATTGCCCGCCCGGCCGGTCGAGGATGTCGACCAGATGCGTCTTGAGGTCGAGCAGACCCAGCTCGAACACCGCGAAAAGCCCAATGGGCCCCGCTCCGATGATTGCGACGTCTGTTTCGATGGGGGTTGTCATGCTCTATTCCACAGATTTCAGGTGTATGACCGGATAAACTGACGTGTATATATGTAAAAAGGCAGGCCCGGACAATCCCCAGCCCCTGCAGGGCGGGGGCGCAAGTGTCGCGGCCCGCTCTCTTGCCCCTGCCGGACCACGGGCGGCAAGAGGAAATCGCGTTCTTGGACTTGTCCGCCCATGACCCTGGTCATCCCCGCCGCCGACTGCCGCTCGATGGAAGATGTACGCAGCCAAATCGATCGCATCGACCGGGCGCTGGTCGGCCTGTTGGCCGAACGCCAGACCTATATCGAACGTGCGGCGGTGCTGAAGCCCTCACGCGACACGGTGCACGACGATGCGCGGATCGAAGATGTGGTGGGAAAAGTGCTGACGGAAGCCAAACGGCAGGGATTAAGCGCGGCCATCGCCGAACCCGTCTGGCGCGAATTGATCGCGCGCTCCATCGATCTGGAATTTACGGCGTTCGATCAGCGCAAATAGCTATCGATGAACATGTGCACCAGGCTGGCGCGGCTCTTCATGGTCGCTAGCGCGGCTTGCGCTTTGGCGCGGTCGGTTGCGGGCTGAAGTTTCTCCGCATCGGCAATCGTGTCGGCCAGCGCAAACGAACCGATGCCGCGCGCAGCCCCTTTCAGCGTGTGCGTTGCCTCGAACCAGCCTTCATTGTCGCCAGCATCGAGGCAGGCCTGCAGCCGCGTGACGATATCGGTCGCCTGCTTTTGGAAGAGGCGCAAAATCTCGCCGTTCAGCGCCGGCTCGCCGCCGGTATATTTGTTGAGGTGCTCGAGATCGACAACACTTGCGCGTTCTGCGGTGAGCATGACGAAAGCCCTTCAAATGCCCCGCACGCATGATCGCGCCTCTTCCTCAAGGCCTCGTTAACGTTTCGGACAAGATTGAATCAGAATGGCTGCCAGCCGCCGGGAAACGGCGAAACGCCGATCACCTTTGCATGCCCAAACAGCACCACCACGAACAGCAACACCGCCGCCGCCATCCGCCAATCCAGAAGCTCGCCCCAGTTGAGCTTGGCGCGCCCCGAAAGCACCGCCGCAAACGGCACGTTCGAGGTGCGCGCGGCAAACCCATCCCAATCCGCACCCATCTTCCGCTTGCGCTTGGCATCGATGAAAAGCGGCCCCAGCAGGGCAAGAACAAAGAACGTTCCGAACAGGATCACCGAAGCTTCATCGCCGTTGAGCGCCAGATGCATCGCCGACCAGATCACCACGCCCCACAGGAACGGATGGCGCGTGACCGCCACGATCCCCTTCACCGCGCCCGGTTTCGCCGCAACGATTTCCTGTTTGACCGATGTCGGATTGGCCGTGAAAAGCCCCGGCACGGCGAGAAGAAACGCGATCAGCACCACCGGCATCGCCAAATGCTTCACGCCTTCGCCAAGATCGTAGAGCAACGGATCGGCGCCGCCCGCCTGCGCATGGTTGTAAGAGATCACCAGCCAGAAAATCGCCGCCAGCGAGGCCAGCGAAAACAGCCCGAGATAAGGCCGTTCGCCGATCACGCCCACGATTCCGTCGCGCACCCTCGTGCCGGAAACAAGAAAATGAATGCCCAGAAACACCGCAGCCGCGGCGAAAAGCATGTCCATATCGTCCCTCCCTGAGGCGCCGTTTAAACGCGCGCCCGCATGATATGTCCGGCCCCGCCCAGCGCGAGGCCATCGTCACGATGTGAAAAGTATTTTGCGTTGAGCATCTCGGTGTCCGCATCTTCCACAAACGAAAAACCGGTTGCGCGCAATTCGCGCGCAAGCTCATCGGGCTTGAAGAAGCTTCGCAGCGGTTCGCCGATTTCGGCCACGCGCTTCGCCAATTCGGATAGCGCCGCGTTTTGCGAAGGCTCGGCGTAGTCGAACAGGATCTCGCTTCCCGCTTTCATGTCGCGCGCCACGAACCCCAATGTCGCGGCAATGGCCTCGCGCGAAAGATACGGCACCACGCCAAGCCAGGCGAAGAACGCAGGCTTGCCGAAATCCAGGCCCGCGCGTTGCAATCCGTCGTGCAACGTCTCGCGTTCGAAATCGACCGGCGCATAGGTGAGTGCATCCGGTATCGCGATGCCCGCACTCTGAAGCCGCTCGCGCTTCCACCCTTGCGTGGCCGGATGATCGACCTCGAAGACCTTCAGCCCAGGCCGCTGGTTGCGATAGCCGAACGTATCGAGCCCCGCGCCCAGCACAACATATTGCCGGACGCCACGCTCGAACGCGTCGCCAAAACAATCCTCGGTGTAGCGGCTGCGCACCGCCAGAAATGCCCGCATCCGGGCGGCGGCGGGCTGAGCGTGCCGCTCGCGGCCTGCCCGGATATCGGCTTCCGCGTCCGGCCCTACGATCCTCAGCGCCAAAGCGTCGGTAAATACGGTCGGGCTGTCCACGATCTGGTGGGCCGCCCGGTGAAGGGCAGCGCCTTGGGCGGTCAGGCTGGGGCGGCCAGATTCCATACGCTGTAAATTATAGGTCTTGCCCAAGCCCGGGAAAAGGTCTGCCAGCGAGAAAATCCCGTTAAGCCTGAGCTGTGGATAGATTCGCAGATCGGCAGCCAAAATGGTAAATAGGGCTCTAGTGTCCGGCGCTTAGCGCTGAGGGGTATGAGTCCATTGCGTAATTTCACTGCCGAACCAGTCCAGCCTGCCGTTGCCGTTCCCGAAACGCCCGCGCCCGCCAAGGCGCCCGAGCGTGCAAAGAAACCCGCCCGCAAGGAAACCGGCATCGGCGGAATGGTCTTTGCGATCATCATCGCCTGTTTCTGGATCGGCTGTGCCGCGGCCTACCTTTTGGGTTACGCGGGCCCGCGGGGCCTCGGCACCCTCGATGTGCAACAGATCGCGCTCTACGCCGCGATCATCATTGCGCCCCCGATCCTCTTCGTCGCCATCGCGTGGACCTTCGCGCGCGGCCAGGCCATGGGCCATCTGGTCGGCCAATTGTCCGACCGTGTCGAACTCCTCGTCACCGCCGACGATGTCTCCGCCAAAACCGCCGCCAAACTCGGCCGCACCGTGCGCCACGAAATCGATGCGTTGAACGCCGGCATCGATGGCGCCTTCCAACGCCTGCGCGCACTCGAAAACGTGCTGCAGGGCCAGATCGCAGCCCTCGATGAAGCAGGCGCCCGCAGCGATGTGCGCGGCGAAGCCATCGCCAACCGCCTGATGGCCGAACGCGAACGGCTGGAATCCATCGGCGGCATGTTGGGCGAAGCCGCTGCCCGCGCGGGCGAAACCGTCACCCAGCACACGACCCAACTCAAAGCCGTGATCGATTCCGCGCAAGTGGCACTTGCTGTATCGGCCACCGAAACCGGCGATGCGCTGTCGGATCGCACGGGCGAATTGCGCGGCGTCATCGAAAGCACCAAGGGCGCGCTCGGAAATTCCATCGCCGATGTGCAATCAGCCCTCGCCGCCCGCACCGGCGATCTCAAAGCCGCCATTGCCGAAGCTCAAACGGCGTTTGCCGCGTCGGCCACCGGCGTCAACGACGTGCTTTCGGATCGCACGCAGGAATTGAAAACGACCGTGCTCTCCGCCGAAGACGCGTTCGGCGCCTCCACCCGCCGCGCGCACGAGATTCTCGCAGGCCAGGTCGATCAGCTAAAACAGATGATCGGTTCGGCAGGCGATGTGCTGCTCGATGGCACTATCCGCGCCCACGAACTGCTCGCCGAACGCACCGAACGCGCCAACGATCTGATGGCCACGCGCGTCACCCAGATGAAATCGGTGATCGAATCCACCGAAGGCACGCTCGATCGCGCAGCGGGGCAGGCGAGCGAACATCTGGCGGGCCGCGTCGCCCAAATGCAATCGATCATGGAAATGGCGGAAGGCAAGCTCGTCGCCGCCGGCCAAAGCCTCGAAAGGCAAACGACCGAATTCCGTTCCTCCGTCGAAGCGGCCTCGCAAGCGCCCCACAACGTCGCCGTCGAACTCGACAAGCACGCCAAGCAGATCGAACAGGTGTCCGACGCCACCATGGCACGCGCCGAATTCGTGCTCGGCCGCCACGAACGCCACCGCGCACAGATGAACGACCTGCTGCAGAAGCTGCGCGACGAAGGCCGGGCCTTCGAACAGGCCGTGCAGAACGAACGCGCAGCGTTGGAAAAAGCCATCGGCACGCTTTCACCCGAAGCCCGCAAATTCGAAACGCTGGCCGCCGATACCGAACGCCATGTCGAACTGATCATGTCCAACGCCGCCGAACGCGCGTGCAACATCGCCAACGTGCTGGCCGCGGAAGCCAAACGCCTCACCGACATCAGCACCGCAGCGAACGACAGCCTCGGCAAGATCACCGAGACGCTGCGCAACGCCGGTGAAAGCGCCAACATGCTGATCGGCGACACCGCGCTCACCGCCAAGTCCAATGCGAACGCGCTGGTGGGTCAGGCGATGGAGGAGTGCGAAAAACTCATCCGCGCCGCAGCCGAACTTGCCGCCAAATCGAAAGATGTCAGCGCCGATCTGGGCCGTGCCGTCAGCGAAGTGAACACGCATATGGCAACCTTGCCCGGCATCGCCCAACAGGAAGCCCGCCGCGTGCGCGAAATGCTGCGCGGCGAAACCGAAGAGATCCTCGATCTGTCGGCCCGCACCATCGCCACCATCCACGCGCGCACCGCCGTCAAACAACCGCGCAGCGAAACCGATCCGGCGCTCAACGATCCCGACAGTCTGCTGTCGCGCGCCCGCAAGCTCACCCAGCGCCCCAAGCGCAAAACCGAACAGCGCCCCACCGAACCGGGCGATCCCAAAGGCTGGAACATGAGCACCCTGCTCGCCGCCGTCGAAAGCGGGGAGTCGCAGGAAAGGGAATTCCGTCCCGCGGCCGCAGCCGCATTGGGCGCACTCGAAGCCGCGCTCTCCGATCTCGCTATCGATCTGGCCGCTTTCGACACAGGCCCCGCACCGGGCGAAGACGAATGGCGGCGCTATCTGGCGGGCGACCGTTCGATCTTCGCGCGCCGCCTGGCAGACGGCATCGATTCAGACGCGATGAACCGCATCGCCAATCTCTATCGCGAGAAAACGAAATTCCGCGAAGCCGCCGACAGCTACATCGCCGATTTCGAAACGCTGCTGAACAAAGCAAAGGAAGGCGATGGCGGCGGCCTTCTCACCTCCACGATGCTGAGCGCCGACACCGGAAAAATCTATCTGGCGCTGGCCTACGCGCTGGGCCGCCTATCCTGATTTCCTAAGCCGCGCCGCATAAAACCCATCCATCCCGCCAATCTCGGCGCGATGGCACGGCAAGGTGCGCAAATCGCCCTCCGGCGTGATCGCATCGAGCTCAAAGATTTCGTTCGGCTTTATCGCTTCGCGCTTGAATTCGGGATGGGCATAAAGAAACCCGTCCACCTGTTCGGGCCCTTCCTCCGGCTCCAGCGAACACACCGCAAAAACCAGCACGCCACCCGGCGCCACCATCGCGCCCGCCGCATCCATCAAATCCTGCGCGGTCGCCGCGCACGTGGTGATGTCGGATGCATTCTTGATCCACGGCAATTCCGGATGCCGCCGGATCGTGCCCGTCGCGCTGCACGGTGCATCGAGCAACACGAACGGCGCAGGTGCTTCCGGTTTGAAATCGCGCAGATCGGCTTCGATCAATTCCGCCTCCAGCTTCAACCGCGCCAGATTTTCCTTCACGCGCGCAAGCCGCATCCCTTCGCGCTCAACCGCCGTGACCTGCGCGCCCATCGCCGCCAGCTCCGCCGTCTTGCCGCCCGGCGCTGCGCACAAATCGATCACGCGTTGCCCACGCACATCACCCAGCAACCGCACCGGCAAAGAAGCCGCCGCATCCTGCACCCACCATTGCCCGTCCACGAAGCCGGGCAAAAGATCCACGCGTCCCGTTTCGCGCAGCCTGACAATGTTTCCGAACACAGTCTCCGCGCCCGGAATCGATGCGTCGCCTTTCAGCGCAATATCCAGCGGGGCAGGCGAAAGATGCGCCGCTGCAATTTTCCGCGCCGTTTCTTCGCCGTAAGCATCGCACCACCGCGTCCACAACCAGTCCGGCGTGTTGATGCGCGGCGCATCCTGCGCCGCGACAACGTCCTTGCCCTCGCGTGAAATCCGCCGCAGCACCGCATTCACCAGCGGCTTGAAATGTTTCGCATCCTTGTCGCGTAGACAAAGTCGGTTGGCGGAATCCACCGCAGCATGCGGGGCCACGTTGAGGAACAGAAGCTCGCACGCCCCCGCCAGCAATATCTCCGGCGTCGGCCCCGCGCGCTGCGGCTGCGGCGGTTTTGGCACAAAATGACGGATCAGCGCATCAAGCTGCCCAAACCGCCTGAGCGTTTCATTGGCGATGGCCAGCGCAAACCCCGTATCGCGCGCCTCAAGATTGGCCTTGCCCAAAACATCGTCGGCCACCGCATCCAATGGCCGCCGCTTGCGCAGCACTTCGGAAAGAATCGCAAGCGCAGCAACGCGCGCCCCCAATTCGCCTTTGGCGCTTTTCTCGTTCACGCCCAGGGACCGCGATCTGGCGCCTGATCCATTTGCGCGGCAATTGCTTGTAGCCGCGCGATGCGTTCCTCGGTCGAAGGATGGCTCGAAAACAAGCTCGTCAAACCGCCATGCAACGGATTGATGATGAACATATGTGCCGTCGCAGGGTTCGCATCCGCTTCGGGGTTCTCAATCGCTTGCGCGCTCCTGTCGATATGCTGCAAGGCCGACGCCAGCCACAAAGGCCGCCCCGAAATCTCCGCGCCCATCTTGTCCGCTTCGAATTCGCGCGTCCGGCTGATCGCCGATTGCACAAGAACGGCTGCCAGCGGCGCCAGCAACATCACCAGAAGGCTGCCCACGAAGTTGCGCCGTCCGCCCATGAAGAACGCAAAATTCGCCAGCATCGAAACCGCGCCCGCCAAGGTCGCCACAATCGTCATGGTCAGCGTGTCGCGATTCTTCACATGCGAAAGCTCATGCGCCAGCACACCCGCCAGTTCTTCATTGTCGAGCCGCGCCAGCAGCGCCGTCGTCACGCAGACGGCGGCATGTTCCGGATTGCGCCCCGTCGCAAACGCATTGGGCTGATCGTTCTCGGCAATGAACACACGCGGCATGGGCAAACCCGCCTTGCCCGCCAACTGCCGCACCAGATGCACAAGCTCGGGCGCAGACGTCTCGTCCACCTCCCGCGCGCCATACATGCGCAGCACCATCCGGTCCGAGTTCCAATAGGCGAACAGGTTCGATCCCGCCGCGAACAGGAACGCGATCGCCATGCCAACCTGGCCGCCGATCAGGAAGCCCACAACGAGGAACAGCCCCGTCATCAGGGCCATCAACACGCCGGTACGCAGAACGTTCATCTTGGTCCTTGAAACCGCACTCTTCCTGTTGATGTATGCTCTGGGAAATCCGGGTCAAGCCGCATGAAGAAAGCCAGCAAAGCCGAGATCGCCGCCCGCATCCGCGAGGCAGGCGAGCGCGCCCGGGCCGAGGCCGAAGCCCGCCACAAGGCCGAAAAACCCGCCGAGCCGCCGCCGGAGGAACTGGGTGGCCAAAAAGGCCCGGAACCCACCCGTTTCGGCGATTGGGAGAAGAAAGGGATCATCTCGGACTTCTGATCTGACGTCTGGCCTCCTTGATCGGAAGCCCTCCGAGGTCCATTTAAGAGCCATGTTCATCCAGACCGAATCCACGCCGAACCCGGCGACCCTGAAATTCCTTCCCGGCCGTGAGGTTATGGGCGAAGGCAACGTCGCCGATTTCCCGGACAAGGGGGCGGCCATCCGTTCGCCGCTCGCCAGCGCCCTGTTCGAAGTCCCCGATGTCGCGCGGGTCTTCTTCGGCTCCGATTTCATCTCGGTGACCAAAGGCGAGGGCGACTGGAAGCATTTAAAGCCCGCCGTCCTCGGCGCGATCATGGATCATTTCACCCGCGGCCTGCCGCTCATCGACAAACCGGCCGACGAAGCCGAGAGCGATGTCGCCTACAGCGCCGACGACGAAGAGATCGTCACCCAGATCAAGGAACTGCTCGACACCCGCGTCCGCCCCGCCGTGGCGCAGGATGGCGGCGACATCATCTTCAAGGGTTATGACGGAAGCTCCGGCATCGTCTTCCTGCATCTGCAGGGTGCGTGCGCAGGTTGCCCGTCCTCGACTATGACCCTGCGCAACGGCATCGAGAACATGCTGCGCCATTACGTGCCGGAAGTGAACGCGGTCGAATCCGTCTGATTTGCGCCCGCCCGCCTGCGGGATTATGCAGAGTGCGTTCTGCATTGGAGCGTCCCCATGTCCACCCACGCCATCAACGACGAAGCCCTCGACATCATCTTCCGCAACGCGCGCACGCAGAACAAATGGCTCGACAAACCTGTCAGCAACGCCATGCTGATGGCGATCTACGATCTGATGCGCTGGGGCCCGACAAGCGCCAACAACTCTCCGGCGCGCATCGTCTTCCTCACCACGGCCGAGGCGAAAGACCGTCTGAAACCGCACCTGTCCGAAGGCAACCGCGCCAAGACGATGAGCGCGCCGGTCACCGCCATCATCGGCTATGACGTGGATTTCCACGAACATCTGCCGCGTCTGTTCCCGCACAATCAGGATGCCAAGAACTGGTTCGCCAATCCGGTGCTGCGCGAGACGACCGCGTTCCGCAACGGCACCTTGCAAGGCGCCTATTTCATCGTCGCCGCGCGCGCGGTGGGGCTCGATTGCGGACCTATGTCCGGCTTCGACAATGCCGGTGTCGACAAGGAATTCTTCGCCGGCACTGCGATCAAATCGAATTTCATCTGCAGCCTCGGTTATGGCGATCCCACGGGCCTGTTCCCGCGTTCGCCGCGTCTTGCGTTCGACGAGGCGTGCAAGATCATCTGATGATGCGCGCCGCATGAAATTGCTCGCGGTCGATACCGCATTGGGCGCCTGTTCCTGCGCCGTGGTCGATGACGCGCGCATCCTGGCGCACCGTTTCGAAATCATGGATCGCGGCCACGCCGAACGTCTGGCGCCGATGGCCGATGAAACGATGCGCGAGTCCGGGCTCGCATTTTCCGATCTCGAACGTCTCGCAGTGACAACCGGCCCCGGCACCTTCACCGGCCAGCGCGTGGGTCTGGCATTTGCGCGCGGCCTTCGCGTCGCGCTGAAAATCCCGCTCACCGGCATCACCACGCTGGAAGCGATGGCCACCGCCGCCATCGCCGAGACCGGCGCGCAATTCGGCGTCGCCATTCACGATGCCAAACGCAACGAAGTCTATTTCGAATTGCTGCGCGACGACGAAACGCTGATCCCCGCCACCATCGCGAGTTTTGAAGATGCCATGGCGATGATTGCGGGCGCCACGCAAAACGCCAAACTCGTCTTCGCAGGCACCGCCGCCGAAACCGCCGCGCTCGCCTATGCAGGCGAAGCCTTGCTCACATCCATTCGCCAACCCGATGCATTGTGGGTCGCGCGCATTGCGCTCACGCGCCCCGCATCGCACGAAGCACCCCATCCGCTTTACCTGCGTCCGCCGGATGCCAAACTCCCGACGCAGAAATGAATCTGCGAGACGCACACCCAGGCGATTTCGCCGAACTCGCCAGCCTGCATAAAAAATGTTTTGCAGAAGCATGGGATGAGCGTGCCCTGAAAGATCTCTTGGCATCGGGCGCTGTCGCCCGCATTGCCGAAGAGAACGGGCGCATCGTGGGTTTCATCCTGTTCCGCACCGCCTCCGACGAGGCCGAAATCCTCACCATCGCCGTCGCGCCGGAGGCGCGCCGCGCCGGCACAGGCCGCGCTCTGGTTGCAGACGCGAGCCGTGCGGCGGCGGGGCAAGGTGCGGCTCGCCTGTTCCTCGAAGTGGGGGTGGGCAATGCAGCCGCCCGGGCGCTCTATACCAGCCTCGGCTTTTCCCAGGCTGGACAGCGCAAGGCCTATTACCGTACCCCCGGGGCGGAGCCGGAAGATGCCTTGGTCCTCAGCGCCGCCCTGCCGCTGTCCGGGGTTGGGAAAAGCCCTTCCAGTGGATTAAAGTCACCATCAACACCTGGGGAGCCAGATTTGTCGCGGATAGAAAAACTCTGCGTTGACAAAGGGTTACGGATGACCGAGCAGCGCCGGGTGATCGCCCGCGTGCTGTCGGATGCCACCGACCATCCCGATGCGGAAGAGCTTTACCGCCGGGCCTCCACGGTTGACCCCCATATCTCCATCGCCACCGTCTATCGCACCGTGAAGCTGTTCGAGGATGCGGGCATCCTGGAACGCCACGATTTCCGCGATGGCCGCTCGCGCTACGAAGAGATCCCGGAATCCCACCACGATCACCTGATCGATGTGCAATCGGGCCGTGTGGTCGAGTTCCGCAACGAAGACATCGAAAAGCTGCAGCGCCTCATCGCCGAAGAACTGGGTTTCGAACTGGTCGATCACCGCCTCGAACTTTACGGCGTGCCGAAGGGCAGCAAGTCCGCGAAGCGCTGAGCCATGCAACGCCTGCGCGCTTTCGGGATTCTATTCACCTTCGTTCTGGTGACGTTGCCGGGCATTCCCTGGCAGGCGAGCGCGCTCAGATTCAACCTGCCGCGGCGGAAAAGTTTTCCGCACCGCTATCACAAATTCCTCTGCAAGCTGTTCGGCATCCGCGTGACGGTGATCGGTAAACCGGTGCAGGACAAAGGCGTGCTGATGATCGGCAATCACACGTCCTATTTCGATATCCTGGTGCTTTCCAGCGTCGCGCAAGTGTCGTTCGTGGCCAAAAGCGAAGTGCAGACCTGGCCGTTCTTTTCCACGCTCGCGCGATTGCAGCAGACCGTGTTCGTCGAACGCGCGCGCCGCTCGCAAACCGGCGAAGCGCGCGACCAGATTCGCGACCGCGTGTTGCAGGGCGATGCGCTGATCCTGTTCCCCGAAGGCACGTCGAGCGATGGCAATTGCGTGTTGCCGTTCAAGAGCGCGCTGATGGGCGCCGCCGAAGCCACCATCGGCACGGATGTGGAAGGAAACCCGATCTATGTTCCGGTGCAGCCGGTGTCGGTTGCCTATGTCGGCCTTTATGGAATGCCGATGGGCCGCGAGAACCGCCCGCTGTTCGCCTGGTACGGCGACATGGATCTGGTGCCCCATCTCGTCGAAGCGGTGAAGACCGGCCCCATCGATGTGGTGGTGGAATTCCACGAACCGCTCACCGTCGATCAGGCCGGTGGCCGCAAGAAACTCGCCACACTCACCGAATCCATCGTGCGCGCAGGCCAGACGCGCGCCCTTCGCGGCGGCATGAAAACCGCGCGTCCACCGCAAAATGACGCCGCGCTGACCGAGGCCGCGGCATGAAGAAGCTGTTCGTCAAAACCTATGGCTGCCAGATGAACGTCTACGATTCCACGCGTATGACGGATCTGTTGACGCCGCTTGGTTACGCGCTTGCCGACGCACCTGAAGATGCCGACATGGTGATCCTCAACACCTGCCACATCCGCGAGAAGGCGGCAGAGAAAGTCTATTCCGAACTCGGCCGTCTCGCCCGCATGAAGGATGAAAAGCCCAGCATGCTGATCGCGGTCGCCGGTTGTGTGGCGCAAGCCGAAGGCGAAGAGATCGTGGCGCGCCAACCCGCCGTCGACATGGTGGTCGGTCCGCAATCCTATCACCGCCTGCCGGAGATGATCGCGCGTGTGACGCGCGAAAAAGGCCACGTGCTCGAAACCGATTTTCCGGCGGATGAAAAATTCGATGCGCTGCCGGAAGAAAATTCGGTCGATGGCCCCACCGCTTTCCTCACCGTGCAGGAAGGTTGCGACAAGTTCTGCACCTTCTGCGTGGTGCCCTACACGCGCGGCAACGAATATTCGCGGCCCGTTGCGCAAATCGAAGCCGAAGCCCGCCGCCTCGTCGCCAAAGGCGTGCGCGAGATCACCTTGCTCGGCCAGAACGTCAACGCCTATCACGATGACGGCGTGACCTTGGCAGGCCTCATCGAGCATCTCTCGCATATCGAAGGTCTCGACCGCCTGCGCTACACCACAAGCCACCCGCGCGACATGGGCGAAGATCTGATCGCCGCCCATCGTGACAACGCCAAGCTGATGCCGTTCCTGCATCTGCCGGTGCAATCGGGATCGGACCGCATCCTGAAAGCGATGAACCGCCAACACACCGCCGAAGATTATCTGCGGCTGGTGGATCGTATCCGCACCGCGCGCCCCGACATCGCGTTGTCATCCGATTTCATCGTCGGCTTCCCGGGCGAAACCGACAAGGATTTCGAAGCCACAATGGCGTTGATCCGCGAGGTCACTTTCTCGCAAGCCTTCTCGTTCAAATATTCCCCGCGCCCCGGCACGCCCGCCTCCGCCGCCAAGATTCAGGTGCCGGAAGATGTGAAAGACGAACGGCTCTACGCGCTGCAAGCGCTGCTGCGCCAACAGCAGGATGCGTTCAACGCCTCTTGCGTAACACGCACGTTCCCCGTGCTGTTCGAAAAGCCTGGCCGCCGTCCGGGCCAGGCCATCGGCCGCAGCCCCTATCTGCAATCGGTCCATGCCGATGATGCCGTTCATCTGATCGGCAAGATCGCGCCGGTGCGCATCGAAGAGCCGATGCCCAATTCGCTGCGCGGCACGCTCATCTCCCTTCGCGAAAGGGCGCTGGCGCATTGAGCAACGCCGCCAAACGCCCCGCCAAAGAGCAGACCAAAGAGCAGGTCACGCTCGAATTCCCCAGCAATGCGTTGCTGGCAGCGCTCGGCGGCGCGCACCAGAAGAATTTCGTGCGCGTGGAACAGAAGCTCGGCGTGCGCATCGCCACCCGGGGCAATCTCGTGTCCATCGAAGGAGCGCCCGAAGCGCGCGAACGCGCGGCCTCGGTGTTGCGCGCGATCTACGCCCGTCTCGAAGCGAACGAGGCCATCGGCGTGGCCGAAGTCGATGCCGAACTGCGTTTCGCCAGCCGCGATACCAGCGGCATCAATCAGGGCTTCGGCACGCCCTCGATCAAAACAGCGTCTTCGCGCGTGACGCGCGCGCGCTCGCCCGCACAAGCAGCCTACCTCGATCTGATGCGCACCCATCCGCTTGTGTTCGGCATCGGTCCCGCCGGCACCGGCAAAACCTATCTTGCCGCTGCCTTCGCCGCGCATCTGCTCTACGAACGCAAGGTCGAACGCATCATCCTGTCGCGTCCCGCGCTCGAAGCGGGCGAACGTCTGGGTTTCCTGCCGGGCGACCTGCGCGAAAAGATCGATCCCTATCTGCGCCCGCTTTATGACGCGTTGTTCGAAGTGATGGGCGATCAATGCACCCGCCTGATGGAACAGGGCATCATCGAAGTCGCCCCGCTCGCTTTCATGCGTGGCCGCACGCTCGCCCGCGCGTTCGTGATTCTGGATGAAGCGCAGAACACCACCACCCCGCAAATGAAAATGGCGCTCACCCGTCTGGGCGAGGATTCGCGCATGGTCGTCACCGGCGATCCCTCGCAAAGCGATCTGCCGGGCGCGCGCGCTGAAGGCCTCAACCAGGCGCTGGATATCCTCAGCGGTGTAGAAGGCGTCGCCATCGCGCGCTTCAGCGAGGCCGATGTGGTGCGCCACGCCCTCGTGTCGCGCATTGTCACTGCCTATAGTAAAGCGGAAAGCCCCATCGGCCTGCCTCCGCTTCCCGGCGGCCGGCGCAAGAGCACGCCATGAAATCCCCCGACGTCACCGTGATCGTGGAAGACGCGCGCTGGCGCAAAGCCCGCGCACCGGTCAAACGCGCGGCCCTTGCCGCGTTCGCGCGCGCCAATGTGGGAAAAGTCAAACCTTTCACCATCCTTCTCACCACCGACAAAAAGCTCCGTGCCCTGAACGCGGATTTCCGCGGCAAGGATAAGTCGACCAACGTGCTATCGTTCCCGTCCGACGATGCGGACTATCTGGGCGATATCGCAATCGCCTATGGGGTCACTGCGAAAGAAGCTGCGGCGGAAGGAAAATCTTTCGCCCATCACGCCTCGCACCTGGCCGTGCACGGCGTGCTGCATCTGCTGGGCTTCGATCACGAACGCCCGCGCGACGCCAAATTGATGGAGCCGCTGGAGGTTGAAATCCTCGCGCGTCTCAAAATCCCCAACCCCTATCTTGCGAAAGCCGCCTGATGACCGATGCCACGTCGGAGCCGGAGAGACCGTCGCTGCTGAAGCGATTGCAGGCGTTTTTGCGCAATCGCCCCGGCGTGCAGATGCGCGAAAGCCTGCAAGAGGTGATGGAGGAATCCGACCGCGAAAACCCCGCCCTGTCCGAGCAGGAACGGCTGATGCTCGCCAACCTGCTCGAATTCGGCGAGTTGCGCGTCGATGACGTGATGGTGCCGCGCGCCGATATCGTGGCGGTGGAAGAAAAGACCCCGCTCTGCGATCTGATCGCCCTGTTCCGCGAAGCGCAGCATTCGCGCCTGCCCGTCTATCGCGAAACCCTCGACGATCCGGTGGGTATCGTGCTGCTGAAAGATATCGTGGGCCTGATCGATGTCGAAATGGATGGAAGCTTCCGTCTGAAGACCGATGTTCCGCTCGCCAAGCTTCGCCGCAACGTGCTGTTCGTGCCACCCTCGATGCCCGCGCTCGACTTGCTGCTCAAGATGCAGGCCACGCACAATCATCTGGCGCTGGTGATCGACGAATATGGCGGCACCGATGGTCTCGTCACCATCGAAGATCTCGTCGAAGAAATCGTCGGCGATATCGAAGACGAGCACGATGAAACCGCCCAGCAGGTGCGTGCGCAGGAAAGCGGCGTCTATACCGCCGATGCCCGCACCGATCTGGAAGATTTCAAGAATCTTACCGGCATCGATCTCAAGCTCCCCGACACCGACGAAGACATCGATACCATCGGCGGCCTGGTCGGCTCGCTCATCGATCGCGTGCCCCAGCGCGGCGAAATCGTGCCGCATCCGTCAGGTTACGAATTCGAGGTGCTCGAAGCCGATCCGCGCCGCGTCAAGCGCCTGCGCATCCGCCCGCCGCAAAAACCGGCGGAGCAGGCGTAACGTGGCCGCGTTGGCGACAAGCGCCGCACCGTTGCGCGGCCTTGCGCTGGTGGGCGATTGGTTGCGGGGCTTGAGCGGCTGGAAGAGGTTTGTGGCCGGCCTCATTGCGGGCGGCTTGTCGGCGCTGGCCTTCGAACCGTTCAACTGTTTCGTGCTGTTACTCCTGGGCTATGCCGCCCTCGTCCTGCTGCTCGAAGGCATCCCGGAGGAACAGCGCCGCACTTTGCGGTTCGCGCTCACCGGCTGGGCCTTCGGTTTCGGGCAATTCTTCATCGGCCTGTTCTGGATCGGCGATGCGTTCCAGGTCGATGCCGCCAACCATGCCTGGCAGATCCCCTTTGCGGTGACGCTGCTGCCGGCGGGGCTGGCATTGTTCCCCGCGCTGGCTTGCGTGGTCGCGACGGGCTTCTGGCAAAGCGGGCCGGCGCGCGTTCTTTCGCTCTCGGCGGCGCTGGCGCTCGCCCAATATCTGCGCGGCCATATCCTGACGGGTTTCCCCTGGAACATCGCCGCTTACGGCTGGGGCGCCGTACCGGAAATTTTGCAGAGCGCTTCGGTGCTGGGCGCCTATGGCCTTGGTCTCCTCACCATCCTGTTCGGCTGCGCGCTGGCCGAATTCTGTGCGCGGGGCCGTCCGCGCGCCTTTGTTCTTCCCAGCTTTATGCTCGTTCTTTTCGTGGTGCTCTGGGGCCTTGGCGCCTGGCGGCTGACAACCGCCGTCGCGGATGTGCCGAATGTCCGCCTACGGATTGTTCAGCCCAACATACCGGAAGCAGAAAAATTCGAACCTCAATTCGTGACGCGTAACTGGCAACGGCTGCTCGATCTCAGCCGGGAAAAGCACGGCCCCGAACCCACGCACATCATCTGGCCGGAATCCGCGCCGCCCTTTCTTCTGGCGCGCCAACCGGTGGCGATGGACGAGATCGTTTTGCTAACCGGCGACAAACACGTGCTCATCACCGGCGCCGCGCGCATGGCCACAGATGGTCAAGGCAAGCGTCTTTATTTCAACAGCGTCTATTTTTTCGGTCATGGCGGCGCACTTCACGGCACTTACGACAAATTTCACTTGGTGCCGTTCGGCGAATATTTGCCGCTCGAATCGCTTTTTCATGCGCTCGATATCGACAAGCTTGTGAATTCGCCGGGAGGATTTTCCAAAGGCCCCGGTCCACGCAGTTTTGCTGTGCCTGGTGCGCCGCTTGTCGGTCCGCTCATTTGCTACGAAGTGATTTTTCCCGACGAAGTGACGGGCCACCCGCGTCCGAAATGGTTGGTTAATGTCACCAACGATGCGTGGTTTGGCACGTTTTCCGGGCCTTTTCAGCACTTTCTGATCGTGCGCGTGCGCGCCATCGAAGAAGGATTGCCCATCGTGCGCGCAGCCGGCACAGGTGTTTCGGCAATCATCGATCCGCTCGGCCGCGTCACCGCTGAACTGGGTTTAGACCGTATGGGCGTGGTCGATGGCACTCTGCCGCAGGCTTTGCCGCCTACATTCTATGCGTTGCACGGAGATGTGCTGTTTGCGGGGCTATTGGTGCTGTTGGCGGGCTTTGCTGGTGTCCTCGCGCGCCCTACAAACAGGAAGTAGCGCGAGATTATCTTCGGATATATCTTCCGCTTGTGCGTACATTGTGTCTAAGTTCCCACTAGAAACAGAGCCACCACAAAAAAGTGCCAAGAAAACAAGCCGATCCAATCGACGCCCAGGTAGGAAATCGCGTGCGCCTGCGGCGCATGCTCGTTGGTATGAGCCAGGAGAAGCTGGGGGAGCTTCTGGGGCTCACATTCCAGCAGGTTCAGAAATATGAGAAAGGCGTCAATCGTGTCGGCGCTGGAAGATTGTTTCGCATCGCCCGAATCCTGAATGTCGAGATCCCGTATTTCTTTCAGGACGTGCAGGAAAATCTGGCCGGCGGCCAGCCCGGCTTCGCCGAAGAATCTGCCGCTCCGCCCGTGATGGAATTCGTTTCCAGCGGCGAAGGCCTGCAACTCAGTCTCGCCTTCATGCGCATCAAAGATGCGCGTGTCAGAAAGCGCGTGCTCGAACTGGTCAAGAGCATGGCCGACGCCTCCGAGGGCGCGAGCGAATAATTATTTCTTGCGTGCCGCTTTTTCGTCGAGGCCCGATTGGCCTTCGCGTGCCTTGAGCGCGGCATAGACATCTGCCGGTTCGATGCCCGCTGCCGCCCATACCACCATCAGGTGATACAGCACGTCGGCGGATTCAGCCGCGATCGCAGCCTTGTCGCCGGAGACGGCGGCAAGGGCAGTCTCCACCGCTTCCTCGCCAAACTTCTTGGCGCAGTGCTGCACTCCGCGCGACAGCAATTTGGCCGTGTACGATTTTTCCAGATCGCCGCCCTTGCGCGAGGCGATGGTCGCAAACAGCTTGTCGAGCGGGTGCTCGCTCATGATCAGTTGCCGCGCTCGTCGAGCAGGCGCCGCGCAATCACCTGCGCCTGAATTTCGGCGGCCCCTTCGAAGATGTTCAGGATGCGCGCATCGCACAACACGCGGCTGACCGGATATTCCAGCGCGAACCCGTTGCCGCCATGGATCTGCAGCGCATTGTCCGCGCAAGCCCACGCCACGCGCGCGCCCAAAAGCTTGGCCATGCCCGCTTCAAGATCGCAGCGCCGTCCTTCGTCCTTTTCGCGGGCGGCGTGATAGGCGATCTGCCGCGCAATCGCGATCTCCACCACCATCATCGCCAGCTTGTCGCGCACGCGCGGGAAATGGATCAGCTGTTCGCCGAACTGCGTGCGCTCCAACGCATACCGCAAGCCCAGATCGAGCGCGCACAACGCAACACCCACCGCACGCGCCGCCGTTTGAATACGCGCGGACTCGAAGGTCTGCATCAATTGCTTGAAGCCCTGGCCTTCTTCGCGGCCCAGAAGATTGGCCGCCGGAATCTCGAAGCCGTCGAAGCCGATCTCATATTCCTTCATGCCGCGATAGCCGAGCACTTCGATCTCGCCGCCCGTCATGCCTTTCGCGGGGAAGAATTCGGTGTCGTTCCCGCGCGGCTTTTCCGCCAGGAACATCGAAAGCCCGCGATACCCCGGCTGATCGGGATTGGTGCGAACCAGCAAGGTCATCACATCGGCGCGCACCGCATGGGTGATCCAGGTCTTGTTGCCGTAGACCTTGTAGGTGTCGCCGTCCTTCACCGCGCGGGTGCGCAGGTTGGCCACATCCGATCCGCCATTCGGTTCGGTGAACACCGCCGTCGGCAATTTCTCGCCGCTCGCGATCAGCGGCAGCCAATGTTCGCGCTGATCCTTGGTGCCGCCGGTCAGAATAAGCTCCGCCGCGATTTCCGAACGCGTGGCAAGCGAGCCCACGCCGATATAGCCGCGCGAAAGTTCTTCGGAGACCACGCACATCGCCGTCTTCGAAAGGCCAGCGCCGCCGAACTGTTCGGGGATCGTCAGCCCGAACACGCCCAACTCGGAAAGTTCCGCGATCACTTCGATCGGGATCAGCTCGTCCTTCAAATGCCATTGGTGCGCGAACGGCGTCACCTTCTCCTGCGCGAAGCGGAAGAACTGTTCGCGGATCATCCCCATCGTGTCGTCCAGGCCCGGATCGCCCACGAACATCGCGCCTTCATGCTTGGCGAGATATTCGGCGATCCCGGCGCGAACGTCCGCACGGGTGCCAAGCTGCACCAGCTCATCCACCACCGGCGACCAGAACTGCCCGATGATCTCGTTGCTCAAGCCCAGATCGTAGGGCCGGGCGATTTCGTTCTGGCTCATGGCGATGCCGCCCGCCAGTTGGGCCAGGTATTCGCCGAACGCCGCCTGCAGGATCAGCTGTTCGATGGCGCCGAATTTGCCGGCGGTTTCCAGTTCGCGGGCCCAGCGCGCCATCTGGCGCAGCGCCTCCACATAGGTCGCGTACCAGGAAAGGCCATGGGCGGCCCGTTGCTCCCGGTCCACCGCCTTGGCGGAGATCTTGCCGTTCTCGGTCACTTTTTCGGCGACCGAATCCTTGGCCGCAGCCAAAAGGCCCTCGGCGGCCAGAACGGCCTCGTCACAGCGGTCGAGCAGGTGGGGAACGATGGGTGCGTTGGTCATGGCTGCCTTGAAATCTCGGTCCGGAAAGGAAGGCCCGGACATTACAAAACTTGTTCCCGCAGCGCACCATAGCCGAGAGCGGCATATTTCCGCCCCGCCGCGTGACAGAAAGTTAATCCCATCGTTGCTTGTGGCCCAAGAGGCCTTGCGGTCTCTTTCCAGCGGCTTTTCCAGGGGGTGGGGGCATGAGGAGACTACCGGCGGTTGCCGTTCTGTTGTTTGCGGGCGCGGCTCTGGCGGGTGGGGGCGGTACGGCCGCCAGTCTGCTCGGCCAGACACCCGGCCTGCCCGCCAATGCCCAGGCGGCCTTCGCCGAATGGGTTCTGCAGGATGGAACCTTGCGCGATGGCCCCCGCTATGCCGCCTTCACCCAGTCGCTGAAACAGGCAGCTCTAAGTCCCTTGCCCGGCCAATCCGGCAACGCCCAGTCGCTTGCCGCTCAATACGCAACGCCCGAGGGGCAAAAGAAGCTGGCCGCCATGTCGCTGGACCAGAAGATCGCGCTCGCCCACCAGATGTCAGGCCAGCCGAGCGGCGCTGCGATGGCAAGCGGCCCCGTTTCCCAAAGCGATATCGCGCGCATCAAGGATGTGCAGCTGTATCCGCAAACCGGCGATGTCCGAAAACATCTGAGCACCATCAACGGGAAGATGGTCGACCTCGAAAAGAAGTGGGATGCCGACAGCAAGAAGATCGACGACGAACAGAACGCGGCCTATCGCAAACTGCCCCTTTGTCCGAGCGAAGCGGGCGAGCCCTCCGGCATCGCCCTTCGCGATCTTTACCGGACGTATCAGGACAAGCGCATCGCGCTGGCCACCAACTACCTGCCGAAATTCCAGCCGCTCCTGACCGAACTCAAGGCCGCCGTTGCGCCCGAGATCGCCCATGGCGACAGGGCAGTCGCAAGCTGGAGCGCCATTTCCAATCCGGGTCAAAAGTCTGCTCTGCACGGAATCGCGCAAGGCGCGCGCAACGCCGCCATCGGCGATGCGGGCCAGCCTTTCGGATTGGTCGAACAGGTTTCGAAGAAAGCGGCCACCACCATCGCCGACCGCAAGCAGATCGATATCACCTATGCCCACGCTGCGGGCTGCTGATCATTCGCAAAAGGAGTTCTTTTGATGCGCGCATTTTCGCTTGCCCTGATTTTGTCCTGCGCCGCCACTTGCGCCTTCGCCGAGATCAACGATCCCGCAGGCGAAAAGGCGATGCACGATTACGTGCTGACCATGCCGAAGGTGAAAGCCTATGACGCCGCCACCAATGCAGCCGACGCCGCGATGAAATCCGATCCTTCGCTGAAGGCCGAACTCGACAAATCCGACAACGAGCCCGACAAGACCATCGCCGACCTGCGCGCCAAGATGGATCATCATCCGCGCATCTTCGCGTTTTACGCCAAGCAGGGCCTGAGCAAGGACGACGCGATCCTCACCCCGCTTTCGCTGATGAGCGCCTGCACCGTGGCGCAATATCCGCAGATCGCCGCGAAAATGGCGTCCAGCGTGTCGGCTTCGCAGGTCGCGTTCTGCAAGGCGAACCTGCCCGCGCTCAAGAAGATGCGGTTCTTCGCTGGCGGCGCACAATAGAAATCATCTGCTGGCCGCGATCCACCTGTCGATCTTCGCATCGAGGATCGACAGCGGCATCGCGCCGTCCAGCAAAACCGCATCGTGGAATTTGGCAAGATCGAATTTCGCGCCCAGCTCGGCCTTTGCCTTATCGCGCAGCCTGAGCATATCAAGCTGCCCCGCCTTATAAGCCAGCGCCTGTCCGGGATAGGCGATGTAACGGTCGATCTCCGCCTCCACATCGGTCCGCGCGAGCGAGGTGTTGTCGAGCATGAATTGAATGGCCTCCTCGCGCGTCATGTGCCCGTTGTGCATCCCCGTATCGACCACCAGACGGCACGCCCGCCACATGTCGAACGATAGAAAGCCGAATTCCTGATAGGGATCGGTGTAGAGACCCAACGCCTTTCCCAACTGCTCGGTATAAAGCCCCCAGCCCTCGATAAACGCATTGGGCCCGTTGAAGCGGCGAAAAGCGGGAAGGCTCGTATTCTCCTCAGCCAGCATCATCTGGAAATGGTGCCCCGGCACGGATTCATGCAGCGACAGAACTTCCGTCGTGTAATTCGGCCGTGACGGCAGGTCGTAACCGTTGATGTTGAAGATACCGGGCCGCGATCCGTCCGCCGAGGCCGGTTCGTAATTGGCGGCGGCCTGCGACGGCGCCTGGAAATCGTCGAAGAATGCGATTTCGAACGGCGTCCTGGGCGCATGGTCGAACACACGCGGCACACCTTGCGCGATCTTCGCCTTCACCGCTTGGTAAGCCGTCATCATCTCCTCGCGGCTCTTGAACTTGAACCGCGGATCGTTGCGCAGATAAGCGCGGAACGCGGCAAGATCGCCCTTGAATCCGGTCTGATCCTTCACGCGCTCCATCTCGCCCTTGATGCGCGCAACTTCCGCTAACCCGATGCGATGGAATTCTTCCGGTGAAGTCTCTTCCGTCGTGTGATGGCGCACGAGGGTCAGATACATCAGGTGCCCACCCGGCACATCCGAAAGCCCAACGCTGTCGCGCGCCTTCGCCAGATATTCGTCCTTCAGAAAATCGGCGAGCCGCCGGTAAGCCGGAATCACGAAATCGGCCACCGTCTGGCGATATTCTTTTGCGATCCGCGCACGATCCTCGCCCTTGATCGTGTCCGGCATGTTCTTCACCGGCCCCATGAACACGCTGTCGTCAATCGGTTTGTCGGCCTGTTCCTGCGCTTGCGGGATTACGCGCACGACAATCGCCTTGGGCAACGTCACGCCCATCTTCTCGCCGTCGCGCATCCGCGCAATCGCGGTGTCCATCCAATGCGCGAACCCTTTCATGCGCGAAATCGCTTGGCGGTATTGCTCCGGCGTGTTGAAGGGAAACCGCCCGCGCCATTCCATCTCGGTCGCAAAATAAATCTGCGCCCCGCCAAACTGCTCCAGCGGCAACCTCTGAAACCGCTCCGCTACTCCCGGCGCAAGCAGCCGCGCTTCATCGGCAAGCTGCCAACCAAAGATGTCGTAAGAAAGCGCGTCTTCCGCATCCAGCGCGCTGCGCGAAATCTTCGAAAGCTGCAAGCGGAAGTCTGCATTCTCTTTGCGTGCCTCCACCAGAAATTCCGGCGTCAGCGTGTCCTCGTATTTGTCGAGATAACGCACATCCCCGCGCCACAACGCGTCGGTCGGATAAAGCTTCAAATGCGCGTCGTCATAATTCTTGAGCAACCCAGCCAGTTCAGCCGAAGGCGCCGCATGCGCTGTGCCCGCAAGCAGCAGCACAAAGATCAATGCAAGGAATTTCATGCCCATTCTTACCTCCCCATTTCGGGGAGGTCGACGCGCGGCAGCGCGGCGGGTGGGGCCTTAGGACTGCGAAACCATCACCAGCACCGAAAAGCTGTTGGCCGGCGCGCTCTCGCCGCTCTTCACATAGCTTGCCTTCAACGTCACCGTCCCCGGCGTGCGCGTGGCAAACGAAAACACCGTGGTTTCCGGCGCATCGGGCACCAGCACCGATTCGGTCGTGCGGCCCGAAAGCGAAAGTTCCGGCGTCAGGTCGCCGTCCAGCCGCCAATAACCGGCGCCGCGCGTGCCCGGCAGCCTGACCGTCAACGGTTGGCCCGAAGCGACCGAGATGGTCTTGCCCGCATCCTTGTCGGTGATGGTCACCCCATCGGCGAGCGCCGGCGTCGCCACCAGCAACGCCGAAATCAGCCCCGAACGAAGAACCGTGTGCGAGATGATGCCCATTTGCGTATCTCCCCTTCCCGTCAAAAACGCGAAACGCAGTACGCAACCGAACTCAGCGACCGCTGCCTTCCAGCACGTCTTCGTAAGTGCGAAGACCCGGCTTCTGGGCATTGACCAGCACCGCCATGTTACCCGGCAGATGCTCGTTTTTCCACATCTTCGTGTGCGCGCGCGGAATGTCCGACCACGGCAGAACTTCCGACATGCACGGATCGATGCGGCGCTCGACGACCAGGCGGTTTGCCTGGCTCGCCTGCATCAGATTCGCAAAGTGCGAACCCTGAATGCGCTTCTGGCGCATCCACACATAACGCGCATCGAAGGTGATGTTGTAACCGGTGGTGCCGGCGCAGAACACGACCATGCCGCCGCGCTTCACCACCAGGCACGAAACCGGGAAGGTCGATTCGCCGGGGTGTTCGAACACCATGTCGACATCGTTGCCCTTGCCGGTGATCTCCCAGATCGCCTTGCCGAACTTGCGCGCTTCTTTGGTCCACGCGTCGTATTCCGGCGTGCCGACGGGCGGCATCTGGCCCCAGCACTTGAAATCCTTGCGGTTGATGACGCCCTTGGCGCCCAGCGACAAAACGAATTCGCGCTTGGTCTCATCGGAAATCACGCCGATCGCGTTGGCGCCCGACACCGCGCAAAGCTGCACCGCAAACGAACCCAATCCACCCGACGCACCCCAGATCAGCACATTGTGGCCGGGCCGCAAGATATGCGGGCGATGGCCGAAGAACATGCGATAGGTCGTGGCCAGGGTCAGCGTGTAGCAAGCCGCTTCTTCCCACGTCAGATGACGCGGGCGTTCCATAAGCTGGCGGTCCTGCACGCGGCAGAACTGCGCGAACGAACCGTCCGGCGTTTCGTAACCCCAGATGCGCTGGCTCGGCGAGAACATCGGATCGCCGCCATTGCATTCTTCGTCGTCGCCATCGTCCTGATTGCAATGCACGACGACTTCGTCGCCCACTTTCCAGCGCGTGACCTTCGAACCCACCGCCCACACGATGCCAGACGCATCGGAGCCTGCGATGTGATACGGATTTTTGTGTCCGTCGAGCGGCGAAACCGGCGTGCCGAGGCCCGCCCACACGCCATTGTAATTCACGCCCGCGGCCATCACGAGCACGAGCACATCGTGGCTGTCGAGCGACCATGTCGGCACGACTTCAAGCTTGAAGGACTCTTCCGGCGGCCCGTGACGCTCTTTTCGGATCGTCCAGGCATGCATGTTCTTCGGCACATGACCGAGCGGCGGGATTTCGCCGATGTCGTAAAGGTCCTTGTAGACTTCGAGCGAAGGCTTCGCCTCTGCCGATGACGCCATGTCGATACTCCCGCTGTGTCCCCAGTCGGCCGTGTATCCGGCCCGATTTGGCGCGGGATTAAGGCTCCGTCTGTGCTGCATTGCAACAGGATTCAGCGTTATTGCTAACAACGCCGCAGGGTTCAGGGCAATTTAATTGCGCTTGCCGCCATTTTTGCTGCGCTGCCACGGCTTTTTCTTGCCCGTGGCCTTGCCCGCAATCTCCTTCAACTTGACCGCCTGCCGCAGCGAAAGGGAGGTACCGGCCATCCCTTTCTCGGGGTCGCCAAAGGCCCGCCCATATTTTTCGACGCGCCCCTCCACCGACCCCAGAAATTCGCCCTCCCATTCCGACAGCGAGACGTTGTTCTTCTCCGCCGCCTTGCGCGCACGCCTCAGCGCGTTGAGCGCCGCACGCTTTGCCTGCGCGCGCTGATCGTCGATGCGGTCCTTGATGGTGGGAAAGCTTTTCTTCTTCACGAATGTTTCTTGTGCGGATCGCGTTCGCCCGCGCGGATGGCAAGTGCGATGTCATCGGCCGCCACCGGACAGGTGAAGAACGGCGAGCGCGCGCAATTGGGATTGTAAGCGAAGTTGAAATCTATCGTGACGGTCTTGGGCGCAAACGCACCAAACGGCTCGACATCGACATACCGCCCCGCGCCATAGGTTTCGATATTGGTCAGCGTATCGGTGAAAAACGCCGACATGCTGGCGATCTTCTTCTGGTCGTCGGTGTAAAGCGGCAGCTTGATCGCCTTTCCCTTCAGCGTGAAAAGCGCATCTCCCGCATGGAAAAACTGCTTGTCCGTGCCGCGCGAAGTGCGGAACACGCGCGCCGTGCGTTTGGGGTCGGCCACGAATTTCGCGCTTAAGCGATATGCTGGATCGTAAGGATAGAAATCGACGCCGGTAAATTCCTTCGCCGCTTTTGCCTGCTGATTGAACACCATGATGCGCACGCCCATCACACCAGCACCCACTTGCGTCGGCGCACCCACGATCTCCACGTCCTTGTCGATGGCAATGCCTTTGGCGAGCGCCGCAAGATCGAACGTCTTGCCGTCTTTCGAAACGCTCACACCGCCGTGCGCGTAACGGGCCACCAGCGCGCCTTTCTTCTCGCCACTCGTCCAACGCCAGCTATCGGGCTTGCCCTTGGTGCCGGTCAGCGTCGCCGCCTGCCCCTCGCCCAGATAGGCCGCATCCTGGATTTTCAGGATCGCGTGCGGCGCCTTGGCCCAGGCGTAATTGCCCTCCGCGATCTCCTTCTTCCAAACCTCTTCGGGGCTGGCGGCCAATGCCGCCGAAGCAATGCCGGCCGTCAGAAAGGCCGCGATCCAAAACTGCCGCATAGGCCGCCAGGGCTTAAGGTTGCGCCCCTTTCTAGCACCGGGCGGGCAGGTGCGGTTAACCCTCGGATGTTGCGCTGCAACGAAAACGCGGCTTTTATGCGCGCCGAGAGCCGGGGGGTAGAACCAGAAACATGACGACCGACGCAGCGCACCGCGACAAGCCCTGGATCTTCCGCACCTATGCGGGTCATTCGAGCGCGCAAGCCTCGAACGCCCTCTATCGCACCAACCTGTCCAAGGGGCAGACGGGCCTGTCGGTCGCCTTCGATCTTCCCACCCAGACGGGCTACGACAGCGACCACCCGCTGTCGAAAGGCGAAGTCGGCAAGGTCGGCGTGCCGATCTCCCATCTGGGCGACATGCGCGCGCTGTTCGCCGACATCCCGCTCGCCCAGATGAACACCTCGATGACGATCAACGCGCCCGCCGCCTGGCTGCTCGCGCTCTATGTCGCCGTCGCCGATGAGCAAGGCGCCCCGCGCGCCAGCCTGCAAGGCACCACGCAGAACGACATCATCAAGGAATATCTCGCCCGCGGCACCTACATTTTCCCGCCCGGACCCGCGATGCGCCTGACAAGCGACACCATCGCCTTCACCACGGCCGAACTGCCGAAATGGAATCCGATCAATCTCTGCTCCTATCATCTGCAGGAAGCAGGCGCCGACGCGGTGGAAGAAGCAGCCTTCGCGCTCGCCACCGCCATCACCGTTCTGGATGCCGCGAAAAAGCGCGGCGCGATTCCCGAAAGCGAATTCCCCAAAGCCGTCGGCCGCATGAGCTTCTTCGTCAATTCCGGCGTGAAGTTCATCACCGAGATCTGCAAGCTGCGCGCGATGGGCAATCTGTGGGATGAGATCACCCGCGAACGCTACGGCGTCACCGATCCCAAATACCGCCTGTTTCGTTACGGCGTGCAGGTGAATTCGCTGGGCCTCACCGAGCCGCAACCGGAAAACAATGTCTACCGCATCCTGTTCGCGATGCTGGGCGTCACGCTTTCCAAGAATGCTCGCGCCCGCGCCGTGCAACTGCCCGCGTGGAACGAAGCCCTCGGCCTGCCGCGCCCGTGGGATCAGCAATGGTCCCTGCGCCTGCAACAGATCGGCGCCTACGAAACCGACATGCTCGAATTCGAAGACATCTTCGACGGCTCGAAGGTGATCGAAGAAAAGGTCGCAAGCCTCACCGAACAAATCAAACAGGAAATCGCCCGCATCGAAGCGATGGGCGGCGCGTCTTCGCAAGAAGCGCTCGAATACATGAAAGAACGCCTGGTGCGTTCCAACGCAACCCGCGTCGAAGCCATCGAAACCGGCGAAGAAATCCGTGTCGGCGTCAACACATACACCGAGACCGAACCCTCGCCGCTCACCGCAGGCAATTCCAATTTCGTGGTGGTGGATGAATCGGCCGAACGCGATCAGATCAAGCGCCTGCAAGTCTGGCGCGCCCAGCGCGACGACAAAAAAGTGGCCGATGCCTTGTTCGCGCTCGCCGAAGCCGCGAAAGACGGCACCAACATCATGCCGCCGTCCATCGAATGCGCCAAAGCAGGTGTCACCACCGGCGAATGGGCCGCCGAACTGCGCCTTGCCTTCGGCGAATATCGCGGCCCCACGGGCGTTGCCGCCAGTGCCCCGTCGCGCAACGACGAACGCATCATGGCGCTTCGCGAAGAAGTCGATGCCGCCTCGCTGAAGCTGGGCCGCAAACTCACCTTCCTCGTCGCCAAGCCCGGCCTCGACGGCCACTCCAACGGGGCCGAACAGATCGCCATCCGCGCCCGCGATGTCGGCATGAGCGTGATCTACAACGGCATCCGCTTCTCACCCGACGAGATCGTGAAAGCCGCCAAAGAACAGCACCCTCACGTCGTGGGCCTCTCCATCCTCTCCGGCAGCCACGTGCCTCTCGCAGCAGAAGTGGTGAGCAAACTGAAATCAGCCGGATTGAACGACGTAAAAGTCGTCGCCGGCGGCATCATCCCACCCGAAGACGAGGCCGTGCTGAAGAAGTCCGGCGTCAGCGCCGTCTTCAGCCCCAAAGACTACGACCTCAACACTATCATGCGCGATATCGTGGGGCTGGCGGTCGACCGGTGAAACCGGCCGGTTTCTATGCTAAGGTCACCCCATGCGTAGAGACGAAGCCCTTCGAAAACTTCAGTCCCTGCACGCCTTTTTGAAGGCGCGTGGGGTCGAACGATTGCGTGTTTTCGGCTCCGTCGCGCGCGATGAAGCCACGCCAAAAAGCGATATCGACCTGATAGTGGATTTTTCCGCCGAGCGCGATTTGCTCGATTTCGTTGCCCTGCAGCAGGATTTGTCTGAAGCGCTTGGCGTGCGTGTAGACTTGGCCAGTGGCAGAGCTCTGCGCCCCGAACTGCGTGATTCCATTCTGGCCGAAGCGATAGATGTCAAAGCCGCGTGACAAGACGCTCTTTGTCAAAGACATGCGCGAAGCCTGCGAGCGCATCGGCCGTTATATCGAGGGTTATGACCTCGTCCGATTCATGGCAGACGATAAAACCGTCGATGCCGTTCTGAGAAATTTCGAAATCCTGGGTGAAGCCGCAAGCCAGGTGCCACCCGAAATACAGGCGTTGGCGCCTGAAATCGAATGGCGGCGCATCAAGGATTTTCGCAATGTGATCGCCCACTTCTATGTGGGTGTCGATTTGGGTCTCGTTTGGGGCGTCATCGAAAATCGCCTGCCCGTATTGCGGCAATCGCTGGAGCAACTGGACCGCCGTCTGACGTCCGAAAACTGAAACCCTTATTGTTTCGGCTTATCGGTCCCGCCAATATCCAGATTGAATTTGTACGCCCCGTCCGCCTGCCGCTTCCATCCGGTCACGTAATATCCCGTGACCTTGATGTCCTTGCCCTTCTCGTCCTTCGCGGTGAACACCCACGTTCCGTGCGTATATCCAAAATCGCCAGCGGCAGAGGCATCCGCGTCAACCGGCTTCCAGTCGAGCTTCGATCCAGCAGGATTGGGGTTCTTCGCGTAATACGCTTCGGCCGCCTTCTTCCCGATGATCGGCGGATGATCGCCGTCGAACAATCGCACGTCATCGGTCATGTAGGCCAGAAACGCGGCATGCGCGCCTTTTTCGAGCGACATCTTCGCGAACGCGCGATCCGCCGCCATCATGTCTTCCTTCGGTCCTGCAATCGCCGCCGTTGAAACAAGCAACACCGCGCCGACGATGAATTTTCCCAGCATGACGATCTCCCGTTTGGCCCGCGCCAAGCTTGCCGGGATATGAAAGGCTCTGCCAATCACATTCCGTTCAAAGACCGGTCATTTCGCGAATATCGTCCGGCGTCTTTCCCGCCTCGCGCAAGCTGCGCAAGGTCACCGCCTTGTCCCGCTTGGAGAATTTGCGCCCTTGCGCATCCAGCACCAGCCGGTGATGCGCGTAAGCCGGTTCAGCCAACCCTAGCAACGCTTGCAACACACGCTGCACATGCGTTGCGGGCAAAAGATCGTTTCCGCGCGTCACCAAAGTTACGTCCTGAAACGCATCGTCCACCACCACCGCCAGATGGTAAGACGCCGGTGTCTCCTTGCGCGCCAGAACCACATCGCCAAACAGCAGCGGTTCAACGCCAACCGTCTTGCCATGCTCCACGAACGTCAACGCGCCAACCGCACGCGCCGCCTTCCCCGCATCCAGTCGCAACGCATAGGAAATGCCGGACTCGATCTTCGCTGTCCGCTCCGCCACCGAAAGATGCCGGCATGTTCCCGGATAAAGCGGCCCCTCCGGCCCATGCGGTGCTTCGCTCGCACGCGCAATCTCTTCGGCGATCTCCTTGCGCGTACAGAAACAGGGATAGAGCAATCCCTGTTCGTCCAGCTTCGCCAGCGCCGCGCGATAGGCGTCGAAACGGTCAGATTGCCGAAGCACCGGCTCTTCCCAGCGCAAACCGAGCCACGCCAGATCCTCGAAGATCGCGTCCACGAAGTCCTCGCGCACCCGCGTCGTGTCGATGTCTTCGATACGCAGCAAAAACCGCGCCCCCGCATCCGCCGCGGTCAATGCGGCGAACGCATGCCCCAGATGCAGCAATCCGGTTGGACTCGGCGCAAAGCGCGTGACAATCATGGGGCTTGAGCTAGCATTTTCGGGGCCATGCCGAAACCGCACCGCATCACCACGCCCACCGATCTCGATCAAGCGGTCGCAGCATTGCTGGCCGCCGACAAGCGGCTGCACGCGGTCATCGAACGCACAGGCCACCCGCCCCATCGCCACCGCAGGAAGGAAGGCTTCGAAGCGCTGATGGAAATCATCGTCAGCCAGCAGCTTTCCACCGCCGCTGCCGACACCATCTTCGGCCGCATCAAACAGAAGGTCACCCCGTTCGATCCGGCCACGTTGCTCGCCACCAATGCCGAAACCTTGCGCGCCTGCGGCCTCTCCGCACCCAAGCAGAAGCACATGAAAACCATCGCGTCCGCCATCCTCGACGGCTCGCTCGATCTGAAACGCGTGAAGCGGCTCGCCGATGAAGAAGCCCGCACCCATCTGACCGCCATCAAAGGCATCGGCCCGTGGACGGCGGATATCTATCTCATGTCCTCACTTGGCCGCGCCGACATCTGGCCGGTGGGCGATGTCGCCCTGCAAGCCGCCGTAGCCCGCGCGTTCAAACTCAGAAAACGCCCCAACGAAAAAGCGATGGAAAAACTCGCGAAGGCCTGGCGTCCCTATCGCACCATCGCCGCCCGCGTCTTCTGGATCCACGAAGACGGCCTGCGCCGCGAAAAACGCGAAGCCGAAGCCCGCGCCAAGGCCGCCAAAAAGAAATTCAAATGAGCGTGCTGGTCCGCACCGCGCGCGCGGACGATGCGCTGGCCGCCGCAACCGTGCGCGTCATCTCGTGGCAATCGGCCTATCGCGGCGTCGTCCCCGACGCATATCTCGATGCGATGTCCCCGCAAAAGAATCTCGATCACTGGCGCAATGTTGCAGCAGGCGGCGAACCCGGCACCGAACTTCTGGTGGCCGAAGAGAGCGGCCGCATCGTAGGTTTCGCCGTCTATGGCACAGCGCGCCCGCCAACCTTCGGTTACGGCGGCGAATTGCACGCCATCTACTGGCTCCCCGAAGCGATGGGCAAAGGTTACGGCACGCTGATGATGCAACACATCATCGCCGGTCTTCGCCGCCTCGGCCACGACGACATGATCGTCTGGGTGATGGAAGCCAACACGCGGGGCCGCAAATTCTACGAACATTTCGCAGGCATGACTGAGGTGGAAAATTCGCGCCGCAGTTTCGACATCGCCGGAACCACGCTGTGGGAAGTCGCCTACGGCTTGCGGCCGCTTGCGCTCCTCCGCTAAGGAACCGCGATGTCGTTTGCCGCAAGACCACTATCCGGTCCCCGTCTGCCGCCCGCGCGCGGGCCCGCCACGCATCTCGTCGTGCTGTGTCATGGCTATGGCGCCGATGGCAACGATCTCATCGGGCTTGCGCCGCATTGGCAGCGCCTGTTGCCGACGGTGGCGTTCGTGGCCCCCAACGCGCCGCAACCGTGCGCCGGTGCGCCGATGGGATTCCAGTGGTTTCCGATCACCCGGCTTGATCCGTCCGAAATGCTCAAGGGCGTGGAAAGCGCGGCCGACACGCTCAACGCTTTCCTCGACAGCGAACTTCAACGTCTCGAGCTTCCGCCCGAACGCCTCGCGCTCGTCGGTTTCAGCCAGGGCACCATGATGTCCCTGCATGTGGGTTTGCGCCGTGCGGTGAAGCCAGCGGCCATCGTCGGTTATTCGGGCCTGCTTGCGGGCGCCGAACAGCAACAGGCGGTGAGCCCCGATTGTCCGCCGATCCTGCTCGTTCACGGCGATGCCGATCCCATGATCCCCGCACAGGCGCTTTTCATGTCGGCGGGCGCATTGGGCCGCGCGGGCGCAAGCGTGCAGTGGCATGTCTCGGGCGGTGTCGGCCACGCCATCGACCCGGATGGTTTGGCGCTGGGTGGGGCATTCCTCTCCATGGCTTTCCGCGGCCTTCTGCGGCGCCCTGCGGAAATCTCCTGCGCCGTCAGTTAACGTCTTCTAGGCGTCACGTTTTTTCGCTTATTCTCGAAGCGGGCAGTGATTCTTGTGCGGGAAGAGGGTTTCCCCCTAAAGTTCCTCGCCCGGATGTTTGAATACCGGATGGAGGTGCAGCCTTCACAGGATATTCGTCATGTTAGCCGCGCGGTTGCCCGACAATTGCCCGGCACTTGTGCTCAACGCGGATTACCGTCCGTTGAGCTATTATCCGCTTTCGCTGTGGTCCTGGCAGGACACGATCAAGGCTGTGTTCCTTGAACGCGTGAACATCCTGGCCGAATACGACCGCAAAGTGCATTCGCCCAGCTTCGAGATGAAGCTGCCCTCCGTCGTCTCGCTGAAGACCTACGTCCGGCCCGCGCGCAATCCCGCTTTCACCCGGTTCAACGTGTTCCTGCGCGATCGCTTCGAATGCCAATATTGCGGCGCGCCCGAAGATCTCACCTTCGATCACGTCATTCCGCGTTCGCGCGGCGGACGCACGACATGGGAAAACGTGGTGGCGGCGTGTGCGCCGTGTAATCTGCTGAAAGGCGGACGCCTGCCGCAACACATCAACATGCATCCGCGCAACCGCCCGCATAAACCGACGGTCACCGAACTGCGCAACCACGGCCGCAAATTCCCGCCCAACTACCTGCACGAAAGCTGGGCCGACTTTTTGTATTGGGATAGCGAGTTGGAGCCATGATTCTTTGATTGTCGCGCAATCTGACGCGAACCGCTTCACACTTCGCGGGATTGCGCTCTAGCGCGCATCCCGCCACATCGCCATCAAAGGCGGCGCGCCATTGGGCGAGATGCTCTTCTGCGTCACAAAGCCCGAGCGTTCGTAAAGCCTAGTGTTCTTGGAATTGGAATTTTCCAGATAGGCCGGCATGTGCGCTTCGTCCGCGCGTTTGAGCGTGGCTTCCAGGATCGCCGATCCCAATCCCATTCCCTGGAAACGCGGCGCAACCGCAAGGAACGCCAGATAGAAATGATCGTCGTGCGGGTGATGCTTTTCCATCGCATCGGCCATCGCCGATCCGCGCCCCAGTCTTGGGAAACCGCACAGCCGCACGAACAGCGGCAACAATTTGATCTGCTCGAACAATCCGCCCGGGCTCGCAGGGGTGCCCGGCGGCAACCACGCGGCAGCGGTCGCCCCATCATCGGCCATCCACACTTCGCCAAACGGAATCGCGCGCACCTGCAACAGCCAATAGAAAAACCGCTCCAATCCTGCCGCGCGTTTCGGCCCCGGCCGCGCAATCCAGTCGAACACCGGATCGTTCAGGAAAGACGCTGCAAACAGGCGCGACAGCGTGCCCGCATCGTCCTGCGTCGCCCGCCGCGGGTTCGATGCTTTCTGCAGCCGCTCGAAACGTTCGTCGCTCATATCCGTTCGGAAAGTTTGATCGCGATCCGGCACCCGGTCTTGATCGCTTCGCTGAGCAGCCGATAACCCGGCGCCATCTCCGCCCCATATTCGAACGCGGTGTCGCGATGGGCAATTTCATCGGCGCGGAATTCCGCCAAGGTCTTCTTCAATTCGGGATCGTCATCAAGCTGTTCCACCTGCTTGGCGTAATGCTCGTCGATCACTTGTTCCACAGCGGCGGTGCAAGCCATCGCCGTCTTCTCGCCCATCAAAGCGGTTGCCGCCCCCAGCGCAAATCCCGCCACGCGCCACACCGGCTCCAACGCCGTCGGCCGCACCTGCCGTTCGTTGATAAGCTTGTCGAACGCTTTGAGATGTTTTTCTTCCTGCTCGGCCATATAGGCAATCGCTTGCGCTGCACCGCGCGATTCGGGCCGCGTGCGCATCACCGCCAACTGGCCTTCATAAATGCGCACCGCGCCATATTCGCCCGCGTGATCCACCCGGATCATCGCATCGGTGTCGTGCGCGCTTTGCGAACCCGGCGCTGCCGGACGTGTGCGTCGTTCGCTCATGCCCAAAGCCCTGTCAATTACGTCGCCTTATCAACGCCAGCGCGCCGAGTGCGGCCGCCAGCAGCGAGATCATCGCATTATACCCCGCCATCGAAATCCCGAAGAGCCGCCACGCCGCGATGTCGCACATCACCACGCGCGCATTGAAATCGATGGTGCCGTTGAATTCGAAGCGCGGCCCCGTGCAAGCCTGCGGCCCGGCCCACAAATGCAATTCTATCCCTGAGTGATAAACGCCAATCGCGCCCGAAACCGCGAGGCAAAGCACAACGATCCACGCAACGCCCGTATCCCACTTCCGGTCCAGCACACGCGCCTGCATCAACCCCCATCCGCCCAGCCCCACAATGGCGGAGGCGATATGCGGCCAGCGCTGCCAGTGGCAGATTTCGCAAGGCGGATAGCCGCCCAGATATTGGAACCCCAGCGCCCCCAAAAGCAGCGCCAGCGAAAGCGCCCCGCCCGCAAATGCGACCAAAAGCGGCAGGGGCGGGCGCGCGCTTTCCGGGGCCGAAATCTCAGCGCTCAAAGATCTGCTCCTCGCGCCCGAACGCCTTGAATTCCAGCGCATTTCCGCTCGGATCGGCGATGAAGAAGGTGGCCTGCTCGCCCGCCTGTCCCTCGAACCTGATCCCCGGTTCGACCAGGAAGGTGGCCCCAGCCGCCTTCAGTTTCGCCGCCAGATTCCGCCATTTCTCCATGTCAAGAATGATCCCGAAATGCCGGACCGGAATCTTCTCGCCGTCGATCAAATTATGCTCTTTCGCAGGCCCAAAACCCGCGCTTAAATGGGCAACGATTTGATGCCCGAAAAAGTCGAAATCGACCCATTCGGCAGAAGATCGGCCCCAGTTGTAGTTGGACAAATTGCATTCCAATAAAACGCCATAAAACGCGCGCGTTTCGGCAAGGTCGCGAACGGGAAAGGCGAGATGGAAGCGGGGCACTGCGGTCATTGGTAGTCACTGTCGCGCGCGAAAGCGTGCTCGGCAAGGTGGGGGTCTTTGACGATGCGTGCGGTCCGCCCGCGCAAAGCAGATAAGCGTCGCGACATGGCGCGGCGCGCGCTTCTGCGCATCGATGGAAAATCGGTCGAAGTCACGCTGCAGCTCAACCGTCGCGCCCGCCGGCTCATCGTCAAGGTGCATCCGTCCACCGGCGAAGTGACGGTGGTGGCCCCCTCGCGCAGCTCGCTCACCGAAGCGCTCGATTTCGCCCGCACCGAATCGGATTGGATTTCGCGCCGCCTGAAAAACGTGCCCCGCCCGGTGGAATTTGAGCTTGGCGAACGCATTCCCCTGCGCGGCGAAATGCATGTCATCCGCCGCGGCGAAACCAGAAAAAGCCCCGTCTGGGTCGATCGCACCGAAGAAGAACCCATCATCCGCGTTTCGGGCTGGGGCGAACACACCGAACGCCGCGTGTTCGATTTCCTCAAACGCGAAGCCCGCAAATCGCTCGATCAGCATGTGATGCATTATGCGGAGATGATCGGCGTGCGCCCCAAGCGCATCACCGTGCGCGACACCGCCACCCGCTGGGGCTCCTGTTCGTCGGGAAGGATTCTCTCCTTCTCCTGGCGGCTCATTATGGCCCCGCCCTTCGTGCTCGATTATGTGGTGGCCCACGAAGTCGCGCATTTGCGCGAAATGAATCATGCCCCGCGTTTCTGGCGCTTGGTCGACAGCATGGTCGAAAACCGCGAACGCGCGCAGCGCTGGCTCGCGCAACACGGCACCACGCTGCACCGCTATGCACCGCGCGGCGTGGAATAGGTTTTACAGAAACACCGCCGCCAGCGTCATCCACATCAGCGCGCCAATTCCCACGCTCAGCAACAACCACGATCCGCGCGGACAATCCGCGCTGCGGCCATATTCGCTGAATTCCAGAAAGTCCTTCGGGAAATAGCGCGCCGTCCATTCGGTGCCGAAGCGCAGCCGGTCGGTTTGGTAGTGCGGGCCCGTCAAACGGGCATGCAATGCGATCACTCTGCCCATAGCAGAATGAAAACGTCACGGAACCGAAACGGTTCCGCTCAGGTTCCGCCGAACAGCTTGTTCAGAATGTTATCAAAGGTTTCCGGCTCGTCTTTTTTCGCTTCCGCTGCCGGTTCTGCGGCGGGCGCTGCTTGCGGGGCTGTTTGCGCTGCGGGCGCTGCAACTTCGGGCGCTGCCGGGGTTGCATCCGCAGGCGCCGCATTTGCGACCACCGTCAACCCGGCAAGCGGGCGCGGCGGCAATCCCTGTTCGGCATCGTCCATGAACGATTTGAACAGACGCGCGGGCAACGTTCCGCCCGTCACATGTTTCATCGGCGATGAATCGTCATTGCCGAACCACACACCGCATACATAGTCCGCACTGAAACCGATGAACCATGCATCGCGGAAATCCTGCGTCGTGCCCGTCTTGCCCGCATCGTCGCGGCCATCAAGCTTCGCTGCTTTGCCGGTGCCGCTCGCCACCACTTCGCTCATCAGGCGCGTCACGGCCGCCGCATTCTCCGGCGACATCACGCGGCCGAGCCCCGTGCCGCGGCGCTGATAAAGCACCTTGCCCGATTTGGTGCGGATGCGCGTCACGCCGAACGCACTCACGCGCACGCCGCCATTGGCGAACGCGGCATAGGCTTGCGTCAATTCCAACGGCGTGACGACAGATGTGCCGAGCGCAATCGAAGGCATCGCCACCAGATTGGACCTGATGCCCACGCGATGCGCCGTGTCCACCACCACGCGCGGCCCCACCGCATAAGCCAGTTGCGCCGCCACCACGTTCGAAGATTTGGCGAACGCGCGCGTCAGCGTGATCTGGCCCTCGTAATGGCCTTCATAGTTTCCCGGCCGCCATTTCTTGCCGATGGTCACCGGCCCATCGCGCATCAGCGAGTCCGCGGTGTAGCCATGTTCGAACGCCGCCAGATAAACGAATGGCTTGAACGATGATCCCGGTTGCCGCCACGCATCGGTCACGCGGTTGAACGGCGTTTCCGAATAAGACCGCCCGCCCACCATGGCGCGGATTTCGCCGTTGGGCGTCATCGCAACCAAAGCGGCTTCGCCCGCGTTCATCGCGGCACCCTGCTGCGCAAGGGCTGCTCCCACCGAACGTTCGGCCTTTTCCTGAAGATCGACATCGAGCGTCGTCTCCACGATCACAGGTTCGTCCGTCTCGCCGATTTCTTCGGAAAGATTGGCCAGCACCCAGTCCACGAAATAGCCTGAACTCGGCGTGCCCCAATTGCGCACCACGCGGGGCCGCGTGGCTTGCGCCTCCGCACGCTCAGCCCCATTGATAAATCCCGCATCCTGCATCGACGCCAGCACCACGGTGGCGCGGTTTGCAGATGCATCGGCATTGGCCAGCGGATTGTATTTCGCCGGCGCCTTCAAACTTCCCGCCAGCATCGCCGCTTCGACGAGAGACAGCTTGTTCGCATGTTTGTTGAAGAAGCGTTCGGATGCCGCATCGATCCCGTAAACGCCCGCGCCGAAATAGACGCGGTTGAGATACAGCGTCAGGATATCGTCCTTCGAATAATGCGCCTCCAGATACAGCGCGAGGGCTGCTTCCTGTATCTTGCGCTCGAAGGTACGGTCGGGTTTGAGGAACAGGTTCTTGGCAAGCTGCTGGGTGATGGTCGAACCGCCCTGCACCACGCGGCCTTCCAGAAGATTGGCGCGCGCGGCGCGCAGCAATCCGGTGGGATCGATGCCCCAGTGATGGCGGAAACGCCGGTCTTCGATGGCGATGAACGCGTTGGAAACGTAAGGTGGCAAGGATCGCGAATCCACCATCGCGCCTTGCGTGAGCCCGCTGCGCGCAATGAAGCGGCCCTTGTCGTCGAGAATGGTGATGTCGTGTCCGGCCGCTTTCGCCATCAATTGCGAAACGTCGGGAAGATCGCTTGCCCAGCGCGCGTACAGAACGCCGCCGATGATCACGATCCACGCCAGCAGAAAGAAAGCGACGTAGCGCCAGCTTCGCCCGCGTGGCGCTTCGTCTTCTAGTTCCTCGTCGTCGTCATCATCTGGCGGTTCCGGCGGAGGCGGCGGCGCTGCCGCACGGCCACGTTTGCGCGGCTCGAACGAAGGCTCTTTCTTCTCAGGCTTCTTCGCCATGCTCCGCGTTCTAGGCGGCAAGCGTTAACGGGTTGTTAACTGTCTGAGGGCGGGTTCTCTTGGCCCGCGCATGCGGGCCGCTCCCTTGGGTTCTGCGCGCTGAAAATATTTGCACGCGGAGCCGCGGAGGGACGCGGAGTTGAACTTCTCCTCCGCGTACTCCGCGCCTCCGCGTGAGTCCCTCTCCGTAAATATCGCTGGCGATCAATCCCCGATCTTCACGTTCGCCATGCCTTCGCTGTTCAGCTTGCCGCGAATGGCATGCAGCTTCACTTTGCCGGAACCCAGCGCGTCTATGCTGGGATTGACCGCGACACCGCCGAAGAACACATCGCCAGATCCCGCAATGTCGACCTTGAACGGATCGGCCACGCCGTCGGCGATCTTCACCGAGCCCGCGCCCGCAATATCGATATCGACCGGCCCGACAACCTTGGTCGCGGTCAGGCTACCTGAGCCCGCGATATCCAGGCTCAGCGGCCCGTGCACCGAACCGATGGAGGCATCGCCCGAACCGTTGAGTTCGGCGTGCACGCTTTGCACGTCGCCTGCGTTCACGCGGCCCGAACCGTCGATCTCAAGCTTCAGCGGGCCCATCACTTGGCCCATGTCCACCTGGCCCGAGCCCTGCAATTCGATCTTGGCGCTTTTCAGCTTGCCGACTTTGGTTTTGGTCGCGTTGGCGCTGAAATCGAGCCCGCCCATCGTGTCGCCGATGATGGCATCGCCGATGAAGTCGTCCACCGCCACATCCGATCCGCGCGGCACCACCAGATGCAGGTTCAGCTTGTAACGGTGCGCCCGGCCGACATCGGAAAAGTCGAACCACTTCTTCCAGTCCCAAACCGAAATCGTTTCGCTTTCGTCGTCGCCTTCGATGTTGAGCACGCCGTCTTCGACATGCGCCGAAAGCCCATCGACCGCGCGCTTAGTGCCCGAAACGTCCAGCGTCATCGGCCCGCCATCGCGCACATCGACCTTGATGGTGCCGATGATGGAATCGAAACGCACCTTCTTTGCCTGAAAGGTCGCGCGCGGCTTGTTCACCCAATTGCCGTCGGCCTGAGCGGATTGCGCCTCGGCACGTGCCTTGGCCGCTTCGGCGCGAGCCTTGGCCACTTCCGCGCGCGCTTCGTCGGCGGCCGCTTTGGCTTGTGCCTTGGCGTCTTCGGCAGCGGCCTTCGCTTCGGCCTTGGCCGCATCGACATGGGCCTTGATGGCCTCGGACGACGAAGGCGGCGGCGGGGGAGGCGGCGGTGCCGGATCGGCGTGCACCAAAGTCGGCAGGATCAAAGCCGCCGCCAGTGCCGCTCCGCCCAGAAAGGATTTCCACTCTTCTCGCTGCATTGTCCTCGCGCTCCTCGCGCCCCTATTCTGGACTTATAACTAGTGCGGACTTCCCTGTAGCGCTAGTACAGAAAATGATCAACCCAGCCATCGCGGTTAAAGGGAGTGAACAAACTAGATATAAAGAGTGAACATTATGGCATTAGCCGGTAGCCGCCGCTCTCCGTGACCAGCAATTGGGCCTGTCCGGGGCTGCTCTCGATCTTCTGGCGCAGCCGGTAGATGTGGGTTTCGAGCGTGTGGGTGGTGACGGCGGGGTTATAGCCCCACACCTCGTGCAGCAGCGTGTCCCGCGGAACCGTGTCGCCCGAGCGGTAGAGGAACTTCAGGATATTGGTTTCCTTCTCCGTCAGCCGGACCCGCTTGCCCTTGGCATCGATCAAAAGCTTGGCGCTGGGCCGGAAGGTATAGGGCCCGATCTTGTAGACCGCGTCCTCGCTCTGCCCGTGGCTGCGCAAATGCGCATGCAGCCGCGCCATCAAAACCGCGAAGCGGAAAGGCTTGGCGATATAGTCGTTGGCGCCCGATTGCAGGCCCTCGATGGTGTCGGTGTCGCTGTCCGCCGCCGTCAGCATGATGATGGGGCAGGTGATCCCGCTTTCGCGGAATTCGCGGGCGAGCTTGCGCCCGTCGCCGTCCGGCAGGCCCACATCCAGGATCATGCATTCGAACAGCCCGGTCTTGGCCACCTCGCGGGCTTCTGCGCAGGAGCCCGCCTCCACCGGCTCGAAATCACCCTCCGACGCCAACTGCTCGGCCAGCGAATTACGCAACATCTGGTCGTCGTCCACGAGGAGAACGCGCTTCGCGCTCGGCATAAAGGCACTCCAAACGGGCACAGCGCGCGGACTCTACCCGGTTTCCGGCCTTGGGTGCTATGTGGAAGCCATGTCCGGTTCCTCACCTTCCCGCGAGTCCGTCGCCGCCGTGTCGCGCGCCGCAGCCGCCATGCGCGCCGGTGCGCCTGTGGCCATCGCTGAAAACGGCAAGACCGCCTTGGTGCTCGCCACCGAAACCGCCACCGACGAATCGCTTGCGCAGCTCGGCGCCAATCCGCTGCTGCTTCTCACCCACGCCCGCGCCACCACGCTCAAGATCCGGCTCTACACCGCCGACGCCGTCGCCCTTCCCATCACCCCGGGCACGCGCGCCGACGCCTTGCGCGCCATCGCTGACCCCACCGTTGATCTGTCCGAACCGCTGAAGGGCCCGTTCGACGCGCGCCGCGAAACATTGCCCGCAACCTTCGCGCCCGCCATCAAGCTCGCCAAACTCGCAGGCCTTCTGCCCTCGGCCATCGCCGTCGAAACAAACACGATCCCGAACAGCGCCGTGACCTTGAGCGCCGATTCGATCCGCGGATACGACGATGCATTGATCGACACGCTGGAAATCGTCACGCGCGCCCGCGTGCCTTTGGAGGGTGCAGAGAAAACCGAACTCGTCGCGTTCCGCCCCGGCGATGGCGGCCCCGAACACTACGCCATCGTGATCGGCGCACCGTCCACGCAAACCCCAGTGCTCGCGCGCCTGCATTCGGAATGCTTCACCGGCGATCTTCTGGGTTCGCTCAAATGCGATTGCGGCGAACAATTGCGCGGCGCGATCAAAGAGATTTCAGATGCCGGAAGCGGCATCCTCCTCTATCTCGCACAAGAAGGCCGCGGCATCGGCCTGATCAACAAACTGCGCGCTTATCGTTTGCAGGACCAAGGCTTCGACACCGTCGAAGCCAACGAACGTCTCGGTTTCGAAGCCGACGAACGCCTCTATGGCATCGCCGCCAAGATGTTCGCGCTGCTCGGCCACAAAACGGTCCGCCTGATGACCAACAACCCCGAAAAAGTGGCGGCGCTCCAAGCCGCCGGCATCCAGGTCGCCGAACGCGTCCCCCACGCCTTCGAAAGCAACGAACACAACCGCGCCTATCTCGACACCAAGGCGAAAAAGGCTGGCCACCTGTTCTGACCGGGCAATTCCTGCCGCCCCTCATGGAAAACAGGCGGTAAACGGCCATTAAATCTTGGCAAGACTCTTGCTCCCTTGTTGCCGGGGAGAAATGTCTGATGCCCGCCTCGGTCGCCCAACAGCAGTTCGATCAGCACGCCGCCATCGCGTCGGCGCAAGGATCGAGCGCGTCTGTTAAGACCGCATCAACGGATAAGGCAGACGACGACAGCGGGTTCTCCTTCAACGATTTCCTCGACATCATCAATCCGCTGCAACACATCCCCGTCGTCTCCACCCTCTACCGCAAGCTGACCGGCGACACGATCAAACCGCTCGAACGCCTCGCAGGCGACACGCTCTATGGCGGCTTGTGGGGCGGGGTGTCGTCCGCCGCCAACCTCATCTTCGAACATGTCACCGGCAAGGATTTCGGCGACACCGCCTACGCGATGGTCTTCGGCGACGACAGCAAGACCACCGCCATCGCGTCTGCCTCTCCGGCCCAACAGATCGCTACCGCCGCACCGCGCCGATTGTCCGCACTCGCCAGTAACGGCCAAACCTCGGGCCTCGCCACCGCCGATGCCACCCGGGCGCCCGCGCCTTTGGTCATGGCAAGCAATGTGCCTTCCGATTTAAGCCTGCGCGCAATGGCCGCCTACAAGCGCGCCATCGACGTCTCCGATCCTTACGCTGGCGTGGGCAACCCGATTTTCTGATAATCTTCCCGCGCACACAGGCGGGAGTTTTCTATAAAACCCAACACGCTCCTCGTCGAAACGCGCGACACGCCCGTTCTTCACTGGAACGGTGGCAGCGTCCGCTGCGCCATCGGCCGCGGCGGCATCGCTGTCAAACACCGCGAAGGCGACGGGGTCACACCGCTCGGCATTTTCCCGATCCGAAAAATCCTCTACCGCCCGGATCGCGTGCACGTTCCGCAAATAGCGCTCCCCGCCGAACCCATTTCCCCCGATGACGGCTGGTGCGATGCGCCGGGCGATCCCAACTACAATCGCGCCGTGAAGTTGCCCTATCCCAAAAGCACGGAGTCGATGTGGCGCGACGATCACCTCTACGATGTCGTCGCACTCCTCGGCTTCAACGACAATCCGGTGATCGATGGCGCAGGCAGCGCAATCTTTCTGCACTGCGCGCGAGAAGATTACGGCCCGACGGAAGGCTGCGTTGCGCTGAAGCTGCCGGATCTGTTGAGCGTGCTAGCGGCGCTGAAACCCGATGCGCAAATAGAGATCCGTTCATAACAAACCCTCCCTCAAGGGGAGGGTTTGGTGCGCTCCCCGAATATCGCGCTCCCCACACGCACATGCGTCGCGCCAAACTTGATCGCCGTTTCGAAATCCGCGCTCATTCCCATGCTGAGCAGCGAAAGCCCGTTCTCCTTGGCAATCTTCGCCAGCAATGCAAAATGCGGCGCAGGCGGCTCGTCGGCGGGCGGAATGCACATCAATCCCGCCACCGGCAACGCCGCCGTCTCCCGGCAATAGCGGACAAACCCTTCCACATCCTTCGGCGCCACGCCCGCCTTCTGCGATTCCTCGCCCGTATTGACCTGAACGAACAACAGCGGCGTTTTCCCCGCGCGCTCGCATTCTTCCTTCAACGCGTCGGCAAGCTTGGCCCGGTCCAGCGAATGGATCGCATCGAACAGTTCCACCGCCTCGCGCGCCTTGTTGCTCTGCAACGGCCCGATCAGATGCAGTTCGATCCCATCATATCGCGCCCTGAGCGCCGGCCATTTCGCCTTGGCCTCCTGCACGCGGTTCTCGCCGAAGATGCGGTGGCCCGCCTCCAGCACCGGCACAATGGCGCCTTCGTCGTGCGTCTTGCTCACCGCGATCAGAGAGGTCGCGGGCGCCGGTTTGATCGCGACCTTTCGCGCCGCCTCGATCCGCGAAAGAATAGCGGCAAGTCCGGCCTTCGAGTCGTGCGGGAAAGTTTCGGGAGACATGCGTGCCTGATACGCTTCAGCGAATGAGGCTGGCAAGAGCGGCCGCGCAACTGAACGCGCAAAGCCGCCACACCAACCTGCCATCGCTCGTGTTTTTGACCGATGACGACCGCACGCCCGATCCGCTCCCCGCCATCGCCGCCCTGCCGCGCGGCGCCCTCGTCATCATCCGCGCGCGCGATCCCGCCCGCCGTCGCGATCTCGCCCACACGGCCGCGCGCCTCGCACAGAAACACGGCCTGATGCTCTCTATCGCAGGCGACGCATCGCTCGCAGCAGAGGTCTCCGCCGATGGCCTGCACCTCGCCGAATCCGAAATCGAAAAAGCCGGACGGTATCGCAGCGCAAACCCGTCCCGCCTCCTCACCGCCGCCACCCATTCCGCCCATGCGGTAGTCCGCGCCCATCTGGCAGGCGTGCACGCGGTGCTGTTGTCTCCGATCTTCGCAACAGCAAGCCACCCGGATCGCGCCGCGTTCGGTTTGTCGCGACTGCGCACCATCGCGCGAACATCGCCGATACCGATCTACGCGCTGGGCGGCATAGATGCAGAGAATGTCGATCAGCTAAAAAACATCCCACTCGCAGGCATCGCCGCTATCGGAGCCTTACTGCCCAAACCCTCCCCTTGAGGGAGGGTCGATAAAATTTCGGAGCGGTAGCGAAGAAATTTTTCGGGGAGGGGTTCAAACTGCTTCAGCATTGACCCCTCCCCGAAATTGCTTCGCAATTTCGACCCTCCCTCAAGGGGAGGGGGAGATCAAACCTTAAACCGCAAATGCACAAACCCCGCATTCATGTCGATGCGCTGGCTGCCGTCGTAGAAAAATCCCATATCCCGTTTGTAATCGAACCGCTGCCACCCACCGGTGATCTGCAAATTCTCATTGATCGCGTAAGACAGCGCGGCCTCAAACCCGCGCGCGCCCAATGTCGGCTCGCCCGCCGCACGCGCGGTACCATCGGAATATTCAAACCCTGCGCTCCACTCCCGCCACATCAGCGCCGTGCTCACATGCAATGCGCCGGTGTTGCGGTCCGCCTGCACGTCGTTCACCTCGAACGCATAGGCATTGCTGCGCCGGTATGCTCCGCCCACCACAAGCTTCCAGTCATCGCTCAGCGGATAACTCACTTCCGCACCGAACGCCCAATCGGTCAGCCCTTCATGTCCCGGTGTGCGCCACTCATTGTGGCCCATCGTCATGCCGCCGGAAAATTTCGCGGTCGCATCGCCGAATTGCGTTTCGTAAGTCGCCGCCATCTCCCACATCCGGTTCTGCCGGTCGCCGACATCGGGGCCCGCATCGAGGAACGGCAGAACGTTCTTTCCTTCCGACGGTGTATAGGAAAGCCCGATCTGCACGCCGAAAAGCTTCGGCGTGTAATAGCTGAGCTTGGCGAAATTGGCCGACGATCCGGTTTCGCTTCTGAGCGCGAACACGCTGGCAAAGGCGCGCCCCGTCGAAGGATCGCGGAAGAACGTCATTTGCGGATCGTCGATGGAAATAGCGGGATCGATCTTCGGTCCCGTCACCGCCATCGTGTACGCCGCGCCATCGGTCTGCCCGATCTCGAAACGGCCCAGGCCGAATTGAAGCTTGCCGTAAACTTTCTCGAACACGTCGTTTCCGTAACGGTCGAGCGCCAGATTGTCGTGCGCCGCAAGAATGGATGTTTCGAGCGAAAGCACCATGCCGCTGTCGTAATTGCGCAGGATGGCCGGGTTCAGCCGCAACAGACCTGCGGCGGTGTTGCTGTCGCGATCGGTGGTGAAGAGCGCGCCATCGGCCGCACCGTCCAGGGTCAGCACCGCCGGTCCCAGATCGGTCTCAAGCGGTTCGATCGGAAAGACTTCGGCAGATGCACCGGTGGCCAATACGAGCCCCCATGCAAAAAGCATCGAAGAAAACAGCGTTCTGCGTCCGCTGGCCGCAACAAAGGTTCCGCCATGAAGGCGCGTCATTTCACATTTCCTTGAGTTGCGATTGCGGGGTTGCTTGCCCGCCTGCGTTGTTGTTTCGTTACGCAAATCTTTCGAGGTATCCATGAAGTCTATTTCCGTACGCACTGTGTTGACCGGCGCTGTGATTGTTCTTCTTGCAGGTTGCGCCGGCAAACCTTCCTCCCCGCCGCTGGCAATGTCAGACAGCGATCCGCATTCCAAAGACGCCAATCGCATCGTTTGCAAAGAACTGCCCCCGCCCACCGGCAGCCACATCCCACAAGGCGCGAAAGTCTGCCACACCTATGCCGAATGGCAGCTGATCGAAAAGCGTTCCCAGGAGGCGGTGTATCACGGCCAACGCATGCCGGGGCAGGGCGCCACCGGTTCAGGTCACTAATTCGCCGCGTTGCATGGGCTATCCCGGTTAAGTATAAGCCGCTCCGGTCATTCGGGGGCGAAGATGGCGCGTGATTCTGCGTCTAAAGGATAATCCATGAAACGCCCGATTCGACTGTTACCGATTCTGTTCTGTGCCCTGGCGCTCACCGCCTGCGGCTCCGATGATGCTCAAGACCCCGATACCGGCGCCACCGCGATCTCTTCGAGCAGCGGCAAGGTGACCCTTGGGGTCAATTCCTACCTCTGGCACGCAAGTCTCGATACCTTGCGCTTCATGCCGCTGGCCTCGGCCGATCCTTTCGGCGGTGTCATCATCACCGACTGGTACACCGCCCCCCAGGACACCAACGAACGTCTGAAGGTGACCATCTATATCCTCGACCGGCGCCTTAGGGCCGACGGCATCAAGATCGCCGTCTTCCGCCAGACCAAGACGGCTGCCGGCACCTGGGGCGATGCCGCCACCAACCCGGATACGGCCAACAAGCTGGAAGACGCGATCCTGACCAGGGCCCGCGAACTTCGGCTCGCCAGCCAAAATTCTGGAAGTTAAGAAGCCCGCGCGCTAAAGCCTTGCCGACCCCGGCCGACAGCGCGGGGAAAGTAGAGGGCTGATAAAATATGGCGCGCTACAACGCCAAAGAGACCGAACAACACTGGCAGTCCGAATGGACCAAGCGCCAGGCCTTTGCCGCGCCCAATCAGTCGTCCAAGCCCAAAGCTTATGTGCTGGAGATGTTTCCCTATCCATCGGGCAACATCCACATGGGCCATGTGCGCAACTACACGATGGGCGACGTGATCGCCCGCTTCCGCCGCGCGCAAGGTTTCAACGTGCTGCATCCGATGGGCTGGGATGCGTTCGGTCTTCCGGCGGAAAACGCCGCGCGCGACAAGGGCGTCGATCCGCGCGAATGGACGTATGCGAATATCGCAGCGATGCGAAGCCAGTTGCAGATGATGGGATTGGCCATCGACTGGTCGCGTGAGTTCGCCACTTGCGACCCGGAATATTACGCGCAGCAACAAAAGCTGTTCATCGAGTTTTATAAGGCCGGTCTCGTCTACCGTTCCGAAGCCGACGTGAATTGGGATCCCGTCGATCAAACCGTGCTCGCCAACGAACAGGTGATCGAAGGCAGGGGCTGGCGTTCGGGCGCCTTGGTCGAACGGCGCAAGCTCTCGCAATGGTTCTTCAAGATCACCGCCTTTGCCGACGATCTGCTAAAGGGTTTGGACACGCTCGACCGCTGGCCGGAAAAAGTCCGGCTGATGCAGAAGAACTGGATCGGCCGTTCCGAAGGCCTGCGTTTCACCTTCACCTTGAACGACGCGCGCAAACTCGAAGTCTTCACCACCCGTCCCGACACCTTGTTCGGCGCCAGCTTCGTCGCGTTGTCCCCCGATCACCCGCTGACGCAGGAATTGGCGGCGCGAGATTCCCAACTCGCGGCTTTCGTGGAAGAGTGCCACCACATCGGCACCGCCGAAGAAGCCATCGAGAAAGCCGAAAAGAAAGGCTACGACACCGGCCTCACCGCAACCCACCCGTTCGATCCGAACTGGAAGTTGCCGGTCTATGTCGCCAACTTCGTGCTGATGGGTTATGGCACCGGCGCCATCTTCGGCTGCCCCGCACACGACCAGCGCGATCTGGATTTCGCGCGCAAATACGATCTCACCGTCACCCCCGTCGTCGTGCCCGAAGGTGTTGCCTCCTTCACCGTCGGCAACGAGGCGTACACCGGCCCCGGCAAACTCGCCAATTCGCAGTTCCTCGATGGCATGGATGTGGACTCCGCCAAACGCGAAATCGCCACGCGCCTGGAATCCCAAGGCATCGGCGAACGCACGGTGAACTACCGCCTGCGCGATTGGCTCGTCTCGCGCCAACGCCCATGGGGTTGCCCGATCCCGATGGTGCATTGTGAAAAATGCGGCGTCGTCCCCGCAAACGACCTGCCCGTGAAACTGCCGGAAAAAATCGTCTTCGACACGCGCGGCAACCCGCTCGACCACGATCCCATCTGGAAACACACCACCTGCCCCACCTGCGGCAGCAAAGCGTTACGCGACACCGACACGCTCGACACGTTCGTCGATTCGTCGTGGTACTTCGCCCGCTTCACCGATCCGCACGCCAAGGAACCGCTCACCCGCGCCGCCAACGATTACTGGCTCCCCGTCGATCAATATATCGGCGGCATCGAACACGCGATCCTGCACCTGCTCTATTCGCGTTTCTTCACCCGCGGCCTGCACAAGCTCGGCCATGTCGGCATCGACGAACCGTTCGCGGGCCTCTTCACCCAAGGCATGGTCTGCCACGAGACCTACAAGAGCCAGAACGGCGAATGGCTGCTGCCGGCAGAGATCGAAAAGCGCGACGGCAAAGCCTTCCTCAAAGGCACCGATGTCGAAGCGATCATCGGCTCGTCCGAAAAGATGTCGAAGTCGAAGAAGAACGTGGTGGCCCCCGAAACCATCATCGACATCTACGGCGCCGACACCATCCGCTGGTTCATGCTGTCCGACACCCCGCCCGAACGCGACATCGAATGGACCGAAGAAGGTGCGGAAGGCTGCTGGCGTTTCGTCCAGCGCATCTGGCGCCTGGCGACCGAAAGCGAAGGCCTTGCCCCGCACGGCACACCCATCGGCAAAGTCGAAGGCGCTTCCCTCGATCTGCGCCGTGCCACCCACCGCGCCATCGCAGCGGTCACCGATGATCTCGATGCGTTGCGCTTCAACCGCGCGGTCGCCCGCGTCTACGAACTGGCCAACGCCATCGGCGCCGCCGAAAAAGCCGATGGCGCCGCGCGCCGCGAAGCCATCGAAGCGCTTGTGTTGCTCATCAGCCCCATGATGCCGCATCTGGCCGAAAGCGCCTGGGCCACGCTCGGCCACAAAACGCTCGTTATCGACACGCCCTGGCCACGCGCCGATGCCTCGCTCGTCGAAGCCACCTCCATCACCATGGCGGTACAGGTGAACGGCAAGCTGCGCGGCACCGTCGAAGTGGCCAAAGACATGCCCGAAGATGCGATCAAGCAAATGGCGCTCGCACTCGAAGGCGTCATCCGCGCGCTCGAAGGCAAAACCCCGCGCCGCATCATCGTCGTGCCCGCCCGCATCGTGAACATCGTGGCATGATCGCCCGCGCCACCGTGGCTGTTCTTGCGCTCGGTTTGGTGGCGTGCGGTTTCCATCCGCTTTACGGCAGGGGCGGCGCATCGCCCGCACTGATGGCTTCGATCTATGTCGATCCGATTCCGGATCGCACCGGATACGAACTCAGAAACAGCCTGATGGATCTGTTCGATTCCGGCAGAGGCGGCTCCAAGCAATACCGCCTCAAGGTGCAGCTCTCCGATCAGCGCAAAGGCATCGCCCTGCAGAACGATGCCACCATCACCCGCTACAACTATCTGCTCGATGCCGATTACGAGCTTTATGATTCCGCAGGTCACGTGGTGACCAAAGGCCACCAATCCACACTCACCGCCTACAACGTGGTCTCTTCGCCTTACGCAACGCTGTCCGCGCAACAGGATGCGCAAAAACGCGCCGCCCAGGATTTGTCGCAACGCATCCAGCTCGATCTCGGCGTCTGGTTCGCAAGGCACAAGCAATGACCGCGCCCAAAGCCGCCGATATCGAACGCTTCGTCGAACGCCCGCCGTCGTCGATCGTGGCGGTGCTGGTGTTCGGCCCCGATCGCGGCCTCGTCACCGAACGCGCCAACAAGCTCGCGCAATCGGTGGTCCCCGATCTCACCGATCCCTTCCGCGTCGCCGATCTCGATGAAGGCACCTTGGATCAAGACCCCGCGCGTTTGGCCGACGAAGCGCAAGCCCTGTCCATGACCGGCGGCCGCCGTGTCGTGCGCGTGCGCGGCGCGGGCAACGGCCACACCTCCATCTTCGAAGCCGTGCTCGATCAACCGATAGGCGATGCGCTGATCGTGGCCGAAGGCGGCGATCTCAACAAAACCTCGTCCTTGCGCAAACTCTTCACCGAAGCGGGTAACGCAGCCGCCATCGCGTGTTATCCCGATTCCCCGCGCGACATCGCAGACGTCGTGCGCAACGCGCTGAAAGCCGAAGGCCTCACCATCAGCGCCGAAGCGCTCGATGATGCCGTGTCGCGCCTGGGCTCGGATCGCGGCGTCACCCGGCGCGAACTCGACAAGCTCATGCTCTACGCACGCGGCCAAAAGAAGATCGAACTCACAGATATCCGCGCCATCATGGGCGACGAAGCCGAAGCCCGCACCGAAGAACTGTGCGACGCCGCCGGCGAAGGCGATTTCAAGCGCCTCGACACCGCGCTCGAACGCATCTGGATCGCCGAAACCTCGCCCATCCAGGTGGTGCGCGCCAGCCTCGGCCATTTCCAGCGCCTGGCGCAGACGGTGGCCGAAAAGAACCGCGGCGAAAGCGTCGACAACGCGATGCGCAAACTGCGCCCCCCCATCCATTTCTCCCGCGTCTCCTCGTTCAAGGCGCAGGCAAACCGCTGGAGCGAACCGAAATTGCTCGCGGCGCTGGACCTGTTGCTCGAAACCGAAGCCTTGTGCAAAACCACCGCCGTGCCCGCGGAAGCCGCCTGCGGCCGCGCGCTCCTCAACATCGCGGCCATGGCCCGCTAAGGACTCCCTCGCTGATGCTCAAGGTCCGCATCATTCCCTGTCTCGATGTGAAAGACGGCCGCGTCGTCAAAGGCGTGAACTTCGTCAACCTGCGCGATGCGGGCGATCCCGTCGAGCAGGCGATGCTCTATGATGCGGCGGGCGCCGACGAACTCTGCTTCCTCGATATCGCCGCCTCCCACGAAAAGCGGGGTATCCTGCTCGATGTCGTGCGCCGTACGGCGGAAGTCTGCTTCATGCCGCTCACCGTCGGCGGCGGCGTGCGCACCATCGAAGACATCCGTTCGCTGCTGCTCGCAGGCGCCGACAAAGTCGGCATCAACACCGAAGCCGTGCGCCGCCCCGAATTCATCCGCGAGGCGTCCGAAAAATTCGGCAGCCAATGCATCGTCGCCGCCATCGACGCCAAACAGGTGTCGCCCGGCAAATTCGAAGTCTTCACCCATGGCGGCCGCAACGCCACCGGGATCGATGCCATCGAACACGCCAAGAAACTGGTCGCTTATGGCGCCGGTGAAATCCTGCTGACGTCAATGGATCGCGACGGCACCAAGATCGGCTACGACCTCGCCCTCACCCGCGCGGTGTCCGATGCCGTCACCGTCCCGGTGATCGCCAGCGGCGGCGTCGGCAATCTCACCCATCTGGTGGAAGGCGTACGCGATGGCCACGCCAGCGCCGTGCTCGCCGCCTCGATCTTCCATTTCGGCGAAGCAACTGTTGCCGACGCGAAGAATGCGTTGGCTAACGCGGGGTTACCGGTTCGTCCCTGATCCTTACCTCCCCCTTGTGGGGAGGTCGAAAAATGTGAAGCAAAGCGCAGCATTTTTCGGGTGGGGGACGGTGGCTGCCACAAAGAGCGGCCCCCACCCGGATCGCTTCGCTCTCCGACCTCCCCACAAGGGGGAGGTGAGATAGATACGTACGCCATTTTCCGCTAAGTCCGCCCCATGACCGAAGGCAACGTCGAAATCATCCGCCCCGTGCACGAACGTGGGGCAACCGTGCGGCTGGTCCACAGGCCGGTGAAAGCCCGCCCTGTCCGCCTGAACGAAGATATGACGGCGGAAGATGGTTTCCGCGTCGCCATTCTCGAATGCCTGGCACAGATCTCCGCCAACATCCCCGCCGTCCGCGCGCGCGAAGTCGAAGGCGTGCACCAGTTGCGCGTGGGCTTGCGCCGTCTGCACACCGCGCTGTTCGGGTTCGGCGATCCTTTCCGCATCGCCACCGTCAAACGCCTGCGCCGCAGAACCAAAGGCCTCGCCGGAATCTTCGGCCCCGCCCGCGATCTCGATGTCTTTCTCGAAGATGTCTTTTCGCCCGTCGCCCAATCGGCCAATGGCAACGAAGCTCTAAGCTTCCTGAAAACCCGCCTCGAAGATGCGCGCGCGAAAGAATGGAACGAAGCGCTCGAAAAGCTCGATGAAGGCGGCCTGCAGGAATTCCTCGATGAAGTCGCCGCCACCGCCGAAGGCAAATCCTGGGGCAAAGGCAGCGGAGCACCGATCCTCGAAACATCGGCCCGCACGCTCGAAGAAAGCTTCATGCGCGCCCGCAAACGCGCCCGCCGCATCGACCGCGGCGAAGACCGCGATTTCCATCGCCTGCGCATCGCGCTGAAAAAGCTGCGCTACACGGCAGAATTCTTCGAAGGCCTCTACAAGAAAAAGCGCCTCGACGAATATCTGGGTCACTTGCGCAAATTGCAGGACGTGCTGGGCGCCATGCACGACGTCGCCGCCGCCCGCCAAACCCTGCTGCGCTTAACAGCAGAAGAACCGGCAAGTGCCAGAAGCGCATCCCAACTCGCCTACGCCAGCGGCCTCATCACCGGCTGGCACGAATCCCGCGCCACAGGATTGGCCGACAAGGCGCGAAAGAAGTGGAAGCAGCTCAACCACGCCGAACAATTCTGGCGTTAAAACTCAATCAACAAAAACTCCGTCATGGCCCGGCTTGATCGGGCCATGACGAAAGAGGGAGCGTTGCAGTTCGCCTCTCGTCATGCACGATGCGCGTCATGCGAACCACCATCGATCCCGCCAACGCCAAAGATTATCCCCCCAACATCCAAGCGATCCTCAAGCGCCGTGCGCCAACATCTGAATGGCTCGCGCAGCAATTGCTCGAGATCGATACCGAAACCGGCTGGGTGAAAATCGCCTACGATCTAACTGAGGCCCATCACAATCGTTTCGGCGCAATCCATGGCGGCACCATCGCCGCGGTGATGGACGATGTGCTCTCCACTGCCGCCGGGCTTCAAGCCCAATGGGGCGAGATCGCGCCCACCCTCGAAATGAAGGTGAGCTATCTCAACCAGGCCCATTCAGGCCGCCACTTTGCCGAAGCCCGGGTGATGAAGCGCGGCCGCCAGATCGTCTTCCTCGAAGCCACGCTCACCCGCGAAGACGGCAAGGTCATCGCCACGTCCAGCAGCACGATCATGATCGCGCCGCTGAAGAAGGCTTGAAATTTATCCTATAATATATTAGATAATAGTCCCAATAACGCAGGAAAAAGTCCTTTCCGGCGCAAGGCGGAGCTTTATCCGGAAAGGAATGCAAATTCGAACGGCCCACCACCCCCCTCCCGAAAAGTGAGGTTCAAAGGAACTTCAGACCTCGATGGTCGCCACCACCGGCACATGGTCTGAAGGCTGGGTCCAGCCGCGGGCGTTTTTGTGAATGGCGTGCTGGGTGACGCGCCCTTTCAGCGCCTGGCTGGTCCAGATGTGGTCGAGCCTGCGCCCCCGGTCCGAAGCCTGCCAATCCGCCGCCCGGTAGCTCCACCAGGAATAGATCTTCTCGTCCTCGGGCACGAACTCCCGGGTGACATCGATCCAGTCGAAGGCGGCTTGCGCCTTTTTCAAAAGGTCGGTTTCGACCGGGGTGTGGCTGACGACGCCAAGCAGCTGCTTGTGGCTCCAGACATCGTTTTCGAGCGGGGCGACATTCAGATCGCCCACCAGAATGGCCCGGGCGGAAGCCTTGTCGCGGCGTTTCTCGAAATGCCCCGCCATCTCGCCCAGGAAGGCGAGCTTGTGGGCGAATTTCGGGTTGGCCACCGGATCTGGAATATCGGCGCCGGCGGGCACATAGAAATTGTGCAGCTCGACGCCGTTCTCGAGCACGGCCTGCACATGCCGGCAGTCGGCATTGTTGCAGAAGCTCTCCGACCGGATCTCCCTAAAGGGCAGGCGGGAAAGGGTGGCCACCCCGTGATAGCCCTTCTGCCCATGGATCGCCTGGTGGACATAGCCCAGCTTTTTGAAGGCATCGGCCGGGAAAAGCTCGTTGATGACCTTGGTTTCCTGCAGGCAGAGCACGTCCGGCTGCTCCCGGTGGAGGAAGCCGGTGACCAGTCCCAGCCGCAGCCGGACGGAGTTTATGTTCCAAGTTGCGAGCTTCATTTGCTGCATAGCACCATTGCAGGATTCGCTGATCGGCTGGCGGAAAGGCTAACTAGTTGAAATTCCTCAGAATTCCAAATAGCCCTCTGCTGCATCGCACAATAATTACTAAATACTTCCATTCTCATTCATTGAATACCGCTCAGCCCTCATCTATATCCGCTGTGTAGCCGGAACGACCGGCATCCAGTTTGGAGCGGCCCCAATGGCCGCGAGTGAAAGAGTAGAGAGAGGCAGCCATGACCAAGATCGTGAAAACCAATTCCGAAGAAAGCCGTTTCTTCAACTTCAATGCCATCGTCAACGTGTTTGGCGGCGCCACCGTGGTGCTCGCCGGCTTCCTGACGATGCTCCAGTTCGCAGGGATCTAAGTCCCCGCAATCAGCTTCTCTGGCATGGCGTCGGCTGGGCTCCCCCCTCCTGTCATGCTCTGAAGCGGCCAGCGAGCCTTCGGCGCGACCCCTAACGCATCGAAGAAACCGAGCTGGCTTCGTTCAACCCCCGCCCAGGCAACCATCGCGGCATTGTCCGTGCAGAGCCCGGGCGGGGGTATTTTTTTCGAAAACCCTTCTTCCGCACAAAGCCCGGAAAGCGCCTCGCGGATCGCGCCGTTAGCCGCGACGCCGCCCGCAACAACCAGCGTGTTGTCCGCATCGGGAAAATCGCGGCGAAACATCTCCATCGCCGCCCGAATGCGATTGATAAGAATATCGACCACCGCGGATTGAAAAGACGCTGCCAAATCGGCCTTTTCCGCATTCGGCGCCGCCTGCCGCACAGCCGTCTTCAAACCCGAGAACGAGAAGTCCGCGCCTTCGCGTCCCAGCAAAGGTCGCGGCAGCGCAACCTTTTTGGCATTGCCAACACGCGCAAGCGCCTCGATTTCAGGCCCACCCGGATACGGAAGGCCAAGCAATTTCGCCGTCTTGTCGAATGCCTCGCCCACCGCATCGTCGATGGTCGTGCCGTAAAGCCGGAATTTGCCGACGCCTTCAACACCCAGCAACTGACAATGCCCGCCCGATATCAGCAGCAGCAGAAACGGAAACACAGCGCCATCCGTCAGCCGCGCTGTCAGCGCATGGGCTTCCAGATGATTGATCCCGACAAACGGCTTGCCGCTCGCCAGCGCCAACGCCTTGGCCGTCGTCAAACCAACCATCACGCCGCCAATAAGCCCCGGCCCAGCCGTCGCCGCGATGGCATCGAGATCGCCCAGTCCAAGCCCCGCCTGGCTCAGCGCTTCCTCGACCACGGTGTCCAGCATCTCGATATGCGCCCGCGCCGCGATCTCCGGCACCACGCCGCCAAACGCCTTGTGCGCATCGAACTGGCTGAACACGACATTGGACAGGATCTCTCCCGGACCGGGCGCGGCCCCCCGCACCACTGAAGCGGCGGTTTCGTCGCAGCTCGTTTCCAGACCGAGGACCGTCAGGGGGCGCATCGCGCACAAAGGCCGTGTTAGTTTCGCCCTCGCCTTTAGCCCGAACCCCCAGGATGCCGCAAAGAAAACCCATCCGCATCGGCACACGCGGTTCCCGCCTTGCACTGACCCAGGCCGGTATCGTGCGTGATTTGCTGGCCGCAGAGGGGCACGACAGCGAGATCGTAGTCGTCAAAACCTCCGGCGACCGCATCCAGGATCGCCCCTTGGCCGATGCAGGCGGCAAAGGCCTTTTCACCAAAGAGCTTGAGGAAGCCCTGTTCGCCGGCGAAGCCGACATCGCCGTCCATTCGATGAAGGATGTTCCAACCCATCTTCCCAATGGACTGATCCTGGGCGCCTTCCTGCCGCGCGAAGATCCGCGTGACGTTCTCGTATCGAACCGGCCGCACACACTTTCTTCACTTCCATCCGGCGCCATCATCGGAACAAGCTCCGTGCGCCGCAGGGCGCAACTCTTGCGCGCCCGTAACGATGTCGAAGCCGTCACATTGCGCGGTAACGTCGATACACGTCTCTCCAAAGTGGAGAGTGGTTCGTTCGAAGCGGCGATCCTTGCGCTCGCGGGATTGAAGCGTCTGGGTTTGCAAGATCGCGCAACGACAATCCTTGATCCCGATGCGTGGCTTCCATCGCCGGCGCAAGGCGCCATCGGAATCGAATTGCGCGAGAACGATGCATCCGTAAGAGAAGCCGTTGCCAAATTGAATCACGAACCCACAGCCATTGCGCTTTCGTGCGAGCGCGGGTTTCTCGCTGCATTAGATGGCTCCTGTCGCACGCCAATTGCAGCTCTCGCAGCGATCGAAGGCGGGATGTTGAAATTCCGTGGCGAAGTTCTTTCGCCCGATGGCCGTGACTGGGTGGAGACGTCTTTCGAACGAAAGTTGGGCGACCTCGACAATTCAGAACAGTTGGGAAGGGAAGCCGGGGCGGCGCTTCATCCACGCGCTGTGAAATGGCTTGATATCTGATGCGTGTGCTCGTCACACGGCCAGTGGCAGATGCAACAAGCACCGCGCTACGCCTGCGGCAGATGGGCCACGCACCACTGATCTCACCCATGCTCGAAATCCGTTTTCGCGATGGCCCTGAGCTTTCTCTCACGGGTGTTCAGGCGTTTGTCGCGACCAGCGCAAACGGCGTTCGGGCATTGATCCGACGCACGACCAATCGCGATTTGCCCGTGTTTGCTGTCGGCGCACAAACGGCAACGACCGCGTTAGAAGCAGGATTTGTGACCGTAAAACATTCCGATGGCGATTCAATTGCTCTGGCAAACGCCATTGCCAGTTGGGCAAAACCCGAGGCCGGAATTCTCTTTCACGCAGCCGGTAATGAAACGGCAGGAAAATTCGCCGAGCGTTTGCGAGAACACGGATTCAATTTGCAGCGCGCCGTTCTGTATGAAGTCGTGCCCGCCGAGACGCTGTCGGATGAATCGATTAAAGCGTTGCATGCCGGTGAATTCGACGCGGTGCTGTTGTATTCGCCGCGCAGCACCGAAACATTTTCGCTGTGTGTGCAAAAAGCAGGTCTCACCACTCATTGCCGCAATCTGATTGCGATCTGCATCAGCGAAGTCGCAGCTGAGAAGTGTAGAGATTTGCCATTACGCGAAATCCGCGTGGCAGATCTCCCAGCCGAAGACGCGATGTTCGAAGCGCTTCAGCGTTAACACTCCCTTCATCCATTCACTATACAACCTATAATTGCAATCACGACGAAGTGCACAACTACTTCGGGTGACGCGCCGCCCCGCTGCACTCCCCGGTTCATCCCCCGGCAGCCGGTAGTGCTTAGGAAGCGGACGGACGGCGTGTGCCTTTGCCGCACACGCCGTCCGTTTTTCTTTGATGGGCGCGCTTTGACGGAAAGGCATTGCCGTTTCCACCGTGGCTGGACCGGCGTCGATCCAACAAACATTCTATCGGCCAAAGATAAGCGTATCCGCGCCTGTGTCGGCTTTGACTGTGCCAATGTGCCGACAAGAATTATGCGGCGCTGATGTAGTCGGCGAGCGCGCGCCCAACCTGCGGCATCAGTTCGGCCCAGTCCGCGAATTTCGCAGGGCTGAAGACGCGGCTTTTGCGATACCAGGGAAATTCGTCGGTCCCGAGCTGGGGCCATGTTCGTCCGGCAGTCAGAAACCAGACTTCCGTTCCGACTGCACCTGCCGTTGCGGCGGCGGCAGTAGGTGCAGAAATCACCAGATCGACCGCAGCCGAAAGGGCTGCGGCTCCGTCGATATCGTTCTTGAGGTCGAGACCTTCAATCATATTGATTTTGATGCCGTACTGTTCTTCTGCGCGAGCAATCTCTTCCTTGCAGTCGCCGTACTGCAGATTGACGAAGGTCACGCCCGGCGTCTTTAGGATCGGTCCCCAGGCGTCCAGCGCACTATAATATTTGCCGCGCTTTTGCCCCAGCACCATGGAACGCCAGCATACTCCAACATAAGGACCGGGCCCCATCGCTTCCATTTGCTTGCGAAACGAAGCCATGCGCTCCGCATCTGCGATAAGGAACGTGCGATGCGGAAAATCCTCGATGCGGGAGCGATGATATTGTAGTGCCGTGCCCATGGGCGCGTAGAAATCCGGATCGCCGTTGGCGGTCGCCCAAGGAATAAAACGCAGTTCTTTCTTGCCGTCCTGATCGACAAACTGGCGGTCGTCATATGCGCCCACATCGGCGTTCGGGAACGAGCGCGCGAAGAGCGAGACAAGACGTTTGTCCACCGCGATTTGCAGTTTGCCTTCAGCGCCCACGGCATTTTGAAGGTCGGGCAAGATATTGGCGAACATGAATTCGTCGCCAAGCCCTTGCTCGCCTACCACCAGGATACGCTTGCCTTCGAGTGGTTCGTTGTTCCAGACCGGCGCTTTGGTCATGTGATGAACATAGGCGCGAAAACGTTGGTTGGTACGGATTTCGTATTCGCGCCATCCGTCTTCAAGGCGGCCCATGCCGATCAGGCAGATGCTGCGGGAGTGATTGGCTTCCCGCCGTTCGGTTTCGTCGACCGCCCGTTCAAGCGCAAGATCATAGGCTTCCAGCGCTTCTTCCAGGCGCCCCAGATGCTGAAAGGCGTAGCCGAGATTGTGATAGGGCCTTGAGAATCCGGGATCGAGTCTGATGGCTTCTTGATAGAAGATCAGGCTTTCATCCGCACGGCCCACTTCGGCCAGAACTGTGGCGATGGAATTCCAAAGGATTGTTTCGGTCGGCATCCGCATCAGCGCGCTTCGCAGCGTCTCGATGGCGGTGGTTACGTTTCCCATATCACACTGGACGCTGCCGAGATTGTTGTAACCCAGCGGCGAATTCGGGCGCGCTGCGATGAAAAGACGAAACATCTTTTCCGCGCCTTCCTTCAATTTCAGATTCCACGCCGTCAGACCGAGATTGATCAGCAGCTCGGGGTCTTCAGGATCGAGCTTATAGGCCTGTTCGTACGTCACCAGCGCTTTGTGCAAATGCCCCATCTTTTCGAGCGACATGCCCAGGATGTGAAAAGCCTGCGGGTTTGTTGGATCTACGGTCGTCGCTTCGAGAGACAATTGTCCCGCTCGCACCACGTCGCCGCGTTTCCACGCTTTGATGCCGCGCCGTAGCAATCCGTTGGATTTCTTGCGTGCCACCATCGCTTCGGCGGCTTCTTCGAGCATCTCGATTTTGGCGAGCGCCTGTGCATGCGCGCTCACTCCGGCGAGCGATCCTAGATTCTGGGCGACGGCGGCCTGCGCCATGGGTGTTCCTCGTGAAGATAGGTAAATAGAAGCCTTTCCATGATTAATCTGGGGTGAAGATGGCAGTACGAAAGGCAATTATTAACCAATCCGCCTTATCGTCGCTCAAGCCAGACCAGCCAAGAGTTGTTCGATGCCATTGAAGCTTTCTTTGAAGCCCGGCGAGAAATTTGTGCTCAACGGCGCGGTACTTGCAAACGGTGACAAGCGGACAAGCCTTGTCTTGCAGAACAAGGCCTGCGTGTTGCGCGAGAAGGACATCATGCAAAGCGAGGAGGCGAACACGCCCGCGCGCCGGATCTATTTTCCGGTGATGATGATGTATCTCGATCCCGACGGAAGCGAGACTTATTACAACGATTTTGCGCTCAGGATGACCGAATTCATGGGCGCCATCAAAAATCGCCAGGCGCTTGCCACTTGCCTTGAGATCAGCCGCGAAGTCATGGCGTGCAGCTACTACAAGGCCCTGATGGCGTGCAAAAAACTCTTCGAGTTCGAACAGGAACGGTTGACCTATGACATTGAGAGCGTACCAAACCACGCAGCGTGCGGCTGAAACGCCGCGCGAAATCGAATACCGCTTATTTGGCCAAGTGACCGGCGCTCTTATCGACGCGCACAAAAGCCAGGCCGACAGCGGAACTTTGGTCGATGCGATCGATTGGAATCGCAGGCTGTGGCGTGCGCTCGCCGCCGATTGCGGCAGCGACACCAATCAGCTTTCTCGCGAAGTCCGCGCCAAAATCGTGTCGCTCTCGCTCTTCATCAATAAGTATTCCAAGCAGGTGATGCGCAATGGCGCATCCGTCGAGCCGTTGATCGAAATCAATCGATCCATCATGGAAGGCTTGCGCGGCGCCGCCTGAATCACGTTCAAACCGTTTTGCGAAAAGCCGGTCCTTCGTGGCCGGCTTTTTCGTTTTGGCCGGCTAGGAGTTGCCGGGGGGAATTTTCTGCCCGCCAACTCGGTAAATGCGCCACGCAAGATATCAAGCGAAATCAATGAGTTGAGAAGTTAAGGCGCTGGCACGGCCGTTGCGAAGGGACACGTGGGGCATCGTGCCCCGAGGGCGGGCAGAACGCTGGCCGCATCGCCAGAACGGTTCGGAGAAATCACCATGCTGAGTGTCAACACCAATATGGGAGCCATGGTCGCGCTCCAGTATCTCGATAAGACCAACGCAGAACTTCAAAGCACCCAGAATGCCATCAACAGTGGCCTGAAGGTCGCGTCTGCCAAGGACGATGGTTCGACTTTCGCCATTGCCCAAAACATGCGTGGCAATGTGGCTGGCTACTCGGCGGTGTCGGATTCACTCAATCGCGGCATGTCATCCGTTGATGTTGCCATGTCGGCTGGTCAGTCCATTTCCGATCTGCTCATTCAAATGAAGCAGAAGGCGATTGCTGCCTCCGATGCATCTATGGATACAGCCAGTCGCGCCGCCCTCAACGAGGACTTTGCGTCCTATCGCGATCAGATCACGTCGATCGTATCGAACGCGGTGTTCAACGGCTTTGACCTGATAGATGGTTCCACGAACCAGATTACAGCGCTCGCTTCCGCCGACGGCATGAAGAAAATCACGGTGCAGGCCGAAAATATGAATCTTTCGGGCTCTATTGTGACGATGTCGACGGGCGCTTCGATCACCAGTCAGGGCGGAGCGTCTGCGATGATAGCAATCATCCAGACGTCCTTGAACAACGTCGACAGTGCGCTGGCGCGGTTGTCCGCGGGATCTAAGAAATTCTCGATCCAGGCTGACTTCGTCCAGAAACTGACCGACACCCTGCAAGGTGGCATCGGAAATCTTGTCGATGCCGACATGGCAACCGAAAGTGCGCAACTCCAGTCTCTGCAGGTTAAGCAGCAGCTTGGCGTTCAGGCTCTGTCGATCGCCAATACGTCGCCGCAGGTCATCATGTCCTTGTTCAAGTAAGAAACGGGGACAATCCAAAAAGCGGGCGGCGGGCTCTCCCGCCGCCCTTTTTCTTTGGTGGTGGAGCAGATTTTTCCTAGTTACCCGGCAAAAAATTCCGCTTCCCGGCAATTCCTGCCTACTCGTCGCTTCGTCGGTAAGAATTTGTTGGGCAACAATTTCCACGCGCTCACGCAACAAAGAAAGTTAGCCAAACCTTACTCCGTCGCGGCATGACGCTTGCCTTTAAGGGCTGGGGGCAAAACGCCCCTAGAGCAAAAAGCTCACACACGCCAGAACGGAGGCAAGAATGCTTAGCGTCAATACCAACACCGGCGCACTCGTCGCCCTGCAATACCTCAACAAGACCAATGCCAGCCTTGCAAGCGTCCAGTCCGCCATCAACAGCGGCCTGAAAGTCGCGTCTGCCAAGGACGACGGTTCGACCTTCGCCATCGCGCAAGACATGCGCGGCGACGTGGCCGGTTATTCTGCCGTTACCGACTCGCTTAACCGCGGTATCTCGTCTGTGGACGTCGCCATGTCGGCCGGCCAGTCGATCTCCGATCTGCTCATCCAGATGAAGCAGAAGGCGATTGCTGCCTCCGACGCGTCGATGGATACGGCCAGCCGCGCCGCCTTGAATGAAGACTTCACCGCTCTGCGCGATCAAATCTCGACGATCGTGTCGAACGCCGTGTTCAACGGCTTCGACCTGATCGACGGTTCGACCCAGCAGATCACGGCACTTGCTTCTGCCGACGGCACGAAGAAGATCACCGTGAACGCGGAAGACATGAGCCTCTCTGGTTCGGTCGTGACGATCAGCACAGCTGCTTCGATCACCAGCCAGTCCGGGGCTTCAACGATGATCGCCACCATCGAAACCTCTCTGAGCAACGTTGACAGCGCGCTGGCGCGTCTGTCTTCGGGTGCGAAGAAGTTCTCGATTCAGGCCGACTTCGTCCAGAAACTGTCCGATACGCTGACCGGCGGTATCGGCAACCTGGTCGATGCCGACATGGCGACCGAGAGCGCGATGTTGCAGTCCTTGCAGGTCAAGCAGCAGCTTGGCGTGCAGGCACTCTCGATCGCGAACTCTGCGCCTTCGATCACCTTGTCGCTGTTCCGTTAATAGAGACGCGGTGGGGCCGGTTTCTCGGCCCCACCGCTTCCCTTTTTCGGAAGGCGCGGGATTTTACAATCGCGCCCCGAGGCGTAAGGGGTTTTACGGGTGGGTTTTTATCGTTCCTAAGAATGGAGACGCAGGCGGGGAGTTGATCAAATGGTCGATATCGTCTCACACGCAAATCCCGCGGCTGAGCACGATCCAGTTCTTAAGCGGCCGCAAAACTCTTCGCCTGCTTCCTCTGCGCCGGCGAAACCGGCGCCGTCGCCTCAAGATTTGGCACCCGAAAGTGTGTCGCCTGCCGCTGGCAGTTCGGACGTGCGTCTTGAAATCACCAAACTCAAATACATAAACGGCTTCGTCTACAAACTTATCGACAAGAAAAGCGGCGATGTCATACGCCAGTGGCCGACGCAGCAAATGGTCGAGATGCGTCAGTATCTTGCCGAACAGCAGATTCAACTCGTCGACGAGAAGGCGTGATTTTCAGAAACCCAAGCCACGGGCCAGCACATCGACAACGCGCGAAACATCATCGTCTGTCATAGAAGCAAATAGCGGCAGGCTTAGCACCTGTTCGTAATAACGGTCCGCACCAACAAGCGTCGGGGTGGCATACCGCTCGGCATAGTAAGGTTGGCGGTGAACAGGAAAGTAGTGAACCTGGGTACCAATGCCTTCCGCCATCAGTGCGCGCATCAATTGAGCGCGTGAATTGCCGGCAGATTTGAAATCAATCCTTGCCACATAAAGATGCCACGCCGGCAAGCAGGGCTTGGTGCGCGCCAACGGCTTCACAATCGGTGCTAGCGCCGAAAAGAGCAGATCATAACGTGCCGCCAGCGCACGTCTGCGCGCCACGAAACGGCCAAGCTTGCTCAGCTGAGACGCGCCCAGCGCACACTGAATGTCATTTGCACGCCAGTTGAATTCAGGCTCGCAAAGTTCGTAGTACCAGGGATTCTGGCTGCCATCCTGGTCGAAGGCTTCCGCCGTATTTTGGAAATCTCCCGCGTCGCGCGTCATTCCGTGACTGCGGGCCCGTTCCAGCCGTCTGGCAGTTTCCGGGTCATTGGTCGTTACCGCGCCGCCTTCGCCCATGGCGATGGTCTTTACAGGGTGGAACGAGAAGACGCTCAAGTCGGAAAACGCGTTTGAGCCAATGGCACTGACGTGGCCATCATTTGCCACATAGGCTGTACCCAACGCGTGGCAGGCATCGTCGACAATCTTTGCGCCATGATTGCGCGCTATCGAAGCAATTTCTTCCAGTGCGCCGCATTGTCCGTTCAAATGCACGTTGAACACGGCATCGACGTGGGGTGCGCGCCGGATGGCTTCGGTAAGGTCCTGTGGGCGCATCAGCCCTGTTTCAGGATCCACATCAGCAAAGATGATTTCCGCACCGTTGAGATGGGGAGCGCTTGCGGTCGCCAAAAATGTGATCGCGGGCACCACGACTTTCGTTCCGGGGCCAAGGTTAAGCGCACGAGCTGCCATGTGAAGTGCGGCCGTCCCGTTTGCGCAAACAACCGCGTGTTTGGCTTGAACTATCTTGCCCAGCGCTTCCTCGAAACGGTGAACCGCAGGGCCGGTGGTCAGAAAATCGCTTCTAAGTGCCGCCGTCACAGCAGCGATATCGTCATCCTCGATGACCTGGCGGCCATAGGGAAGAAAAGGTTGTGGCGAGAGCGCCGGCGAACGCTCCGCCTTCAGCGCCCGCTTCATTTATTCAAACGCCTGAGCGAGCAGGGCCTGCAATCCGCGAACGTCAAGCTGTTCGGGGTTGCTGTCGCTCGAATAGGCAAACCCTTCGCTGACGGCTTTAGCGCCGCGATGCAAATAGGCTTCGCGCGCTGCGGCGGCAAAGCTCGCAAGGATTACGAAGCGATCGTCGAGTTCGACAGTCCAGCGCGAATCGTCCGCAGGGATCATCGTTTCGTGCAGTTTCTCTCCCGGACGGATGCCGACGATCTTCTGGCCAACATTTGGGCCCAGAAGCGATGCCAAGTCGACAATCGTAGTCGATGCGATCTTCGGGACGAAGATCTCGCCGCCGCGCGTCATCTCCATGCTCGAAAGCACGAAGTTCACGCCTTGCGTTAGTGTGATCCAGAAACGCGTCATTCGCTCATCGGTGATGGGCAAAGTCTCGGCGCCATCTGCCACAAGTTTTTGGAAGAACGGCACCACGCTTCCCCGCGAGCCCACGACATTGCCATAGCGCACGACGGAAAACTTGGTGCCGTCCGCACCAGAAAGGTTGTTCGCCGCGACGAAAATCTTGTCGGACGCTAGCTTTGAAGCGCCGTACAGATTTACAGGATTGGCGGCCTTGTCCGTGGACAGCGCCACGACCTTGCGCACATTCCGACGCAGCGCCGCGTAGACCACGTTCTCTGCCCCGAACACGTTGGTGCGGATGCATTCGAACGGATTGTATTCGGCTGTCGGAACCTGCTTTAGCGCGGCTGCGTGAATGACGTAATCGACATCGCGCATGGCAAGCTCGAGCCGGTCGCGATCCCGCACATCGCCGATGAAATAGCGCATGAACGGATACTGTTCCATCGGGAATTGTTGCTGCATTTCGAACTGCTTGAGTTCGTCGCGGCTGAAGATGATCAGTCGGCGCGGCTTGTATTTCGCGATCACCGTTTTGACGAAGTGCTTGCCGAACGAACCAGTTCCGCCGGTGACGAGCACCGCCTTGTCGTTCAGATCGAGCCAAGGCTGCGAGAAATCACGAAAAGTGGCTTCCTGATGAAGAACGGTGGTGTCGTGCGGTACGAGTTTGGCAGCGGTCTGCGCCATGAGTGAAAACGCCCCTTTTTCCTGAGGTAATCCTTGCAGAACGTGCTTAACAAATCGTACTCGGCAACACTGCTTTAACGCTAAATCGGAAGCGCCTGGGGCCCGCTTTGTAAGGGGCAGGCTTGCGGGTCTCGTCCAATTCCAGCGCAGAAAGCGCAAGTTGGCAGAAGAGACTGCCGCCCACCCGGCGATGCTGTAATAGGCCCAACAGGGGGGCCGTCTGGCGGTCGATTTCGATCCGAATGCGATTCTTCGTATCGCCCAATTCGGCCCACCCTTCGGTCATGCCGAGGCCTTGTGACGAGGAGACCAGAAACGAAACAGGCGCGCCGTGGTCGATCGGCTCGTCCGTCAGTGCAAAGGTTTCCGAAATCTTACCGCCATTGTGAGTGACGAGCGTGAGGTTCGCCCAATCGAACGCATCCGGCAGCAACGTGATGTGGCCCAGCCTCAAGCTGCCGCGCCCCCAATCGGGCCAATGGAAGAGGAGATCGAAATCGACACGCGGCTCGCCTGCGTGGAAGCGCATTGTCTTCTCGACAAGGCCTTTCGGCGTATCGATAGAAGCGCGGATGAATTGGTCGCCGTTGTCATCCTGCCATCGATCCGCCCGGCACCATTCCAGGTCCGTGATCTTGTGTTCTCCGGGACCTTCGAACACGCAATCGCCTGTGTACCAGTCTGCTTGCAGGGCGATGTCATCGAAATGACCGTGGGGCAGGCCGCCGATTGTGGCCTCGGTCTGCGAATGAAAACGCAACGAACGAATGGCAAGGCCGCGCCTGCGATCCAATTGCACCGCAAGAGAAGGAGCTTCGATCTCGATCATGCGCGCTTCGCAGCGTGAGACATTCTGTGGCTGCGATGTTGGCATTTCCGCTCCGTACCACCGTGCCTCGGCATCGGCGAGTTCGGAGCAATACTTGTCCCAGCGCTTATCGGTTATGTGTGTCCGAAAGTCGCTCGACCACAGATAACAGAGCTCTTTCCAGTCGAAATCGCTGGCGCCGTTTGTTTGCATTGCGCGATAGATGCGTTCGCAGGTAGCGTTGATGGCGATATCGTCACGGCCGGTTACGGCCCAGCGGGAAAGATTATATTTGCGTTGCTTTTTGACAGGCACAGGGCACGCGGCCGTTTCGAGGCGCAATTCCTGGCCGGCATGAGGTTTTCCGGAAAGCGCCAGTGCTGCCGATGGCGCGATCAGGTTGAAATCTTGCTCGCTTATCGCGGCAAAAGCTTCATCAAGCCGATCCCATTCGCTTTGCCCGCTCAACCGGTCTTCGGTTTTGTAGCGGCCCGGCCTGAAGTCGAAGATTTCGGCATCGCTTGCGTAAATGCATAGTACGCGCGCCCGGGGACCCGCGCAGCGGCGCAAATAGGATAGGTATTCGGTGAGGTCGATATCTCCGTGAGCGAAACGCTGTAATTTCTGGAATGCGACTGTATTGGTCCAAAGAAGTTCGATCGAACGCCCATCGCTGCCGATGGCGCGCTGCGGCAAGTATCGCGTTTCACCGTGCCAGCTCGGGTGATGGGAACCGGGATTGTCCCAATCCATCAGGACGGCGCGATATCCCGCATCGAGATAAAGCCCTACAAGTCCGCCGGAATAAGCTTGCTCATTGATCAGGGCAAGTGACGGCGCCACGCCAAGATGGCGGCGATAGATCGTGTGACCCAGATACAGATTTTTCTCGGTGACCTTTGCGGGAACAAGCGGCCCGATGATCTGAGCATAGCCCGAACCGATCAGTTCTATGCGCCCCAAGGCGATCAACTCACGAGCTTTAAGAATCCACTCCGGATCGCGCTTTGCGATTTCCTCAAGTGTGAAGCCTGTTGCCTCCAGCCCGATAGGCCCGTGACGTTCGGCCAGCCTGAGAAGCGGCCAGTAACAACGGTTGATGACATCGCTTCGCTGTTCTTCCTCAATGGAAGAAAAAGCAAGGTTGAGATGAAATAGCGCAAAAAGGCTCAGCGTCGCCGCTCCCGCAGCGTGCTCGCGCTGAAGAAGGGGGGCATTCATGCGGTTTCGATTTTCAGGCACGCCAGCGCATCGTTGGCTGCCTTCAATGCCGCTTCCCGCGATGTACCTGTGGCAAGCACCATTGCGGCAGAGGGACGTTTGTCACCCGCGGGCGGAATGACGTCGCCTGTCTTGGCCGTGACCACCACATCGGCGATGCCGGAGATTTTGCGAGCCTCGTCTGCGCCCAGAACGCGAATGACTTTTCCCGGGTTGGGAAACGCATAGCGCTGTATCACGGAAGTCTGATGTTTGGGCTCCAGCTCTTCCGGTGAAACGTTGTCGCCCACCGCAAGCTTTAAAGCTGCGCCAAGGAAATCCACGCCCGTATTGAGCGGTATTTCTCGCGTGCAGAAGAACCCCCCCGAAAGCCTGGCGGCCAGTTCGATGACATAGGGATGGCCGTTGTGAACGACGATGTCGCCTTTGACCGTACCGTCGAGGATGTCCAGGGCTTTTGCAGCTTTGGCCACGACATCGCGAATCTTGAATTGGGTTTCTTCCGGCAGATGGCTTGGAAGGTCGCCGCCGTTTTCGATGAAGAAAGGCGCGTAACGGTCGAGATACTCGTAATTTCGATCCGAAAAGCCGGGCGTGAAGCACTTGCCGTCCACCACGATGGATTCGGTGGAGACCTGTGGCCCTTCGAGATACTCTTCCACCATCACGCGCTCGGTCGGCGAATGTTCGCGCGCCAGCATGAAGGCCTTGGTGAGGTCGGCCACTTGTGCGATGCGTTGAACGCCACGCGAACCGCGGCTGTCGACGGGTTTGATGACAAGGTTGTTGCCGCGTTCTATGGCGATACGCTGCAAGGCTTGGGGTGTTTCGACCGGCGCAAACCACGGGACGGGCACACCTGCCATGGAAAAGCACTGTTTCATCGCCAGCTTGTCGCAAGCGGTTTCGGCCGTGTGGAGCGGCAATCCCTTTATGCCAAGGCGCTTACAAACCGTAGCCGCCGTCACCGGAGCATCGGCCGCGACGCATATTACGCCGTCAATGCGGCGGATCTTGCGGTGGTAACGCTCGGCCGCAGCCGCTGTTTCGCTGGGACTATAGACGTCCGCGATCAGGCAGGAATCGGCGAAAGCAAATCCCGGGGCTTCGGGATCGCGGTCGGAGACGACGACATAGTAGCCAAGCTCTTTTGCCCGGCGCGCTGCATCGGCCGCTTCGATTCCGCCGGAAACGATCAGAACCGTTTTCATCAGAAGTAGAGTCCGCCGTTGACGTTGAACGTTTGCGCGGTGATGTAGGACGATGCATCGCTGGCCAGGAACACGACCGTGTCGGCCACTTCCTGCGCGCTACCCATCCGCTTCAGAAGAATGTTCTCCGCCGCTTTTTGAACCGCTTGTGCCGACATCGCCGATGCCGCCATATCGGATGCGATCAGGCCGGCGGCAACGGTGTTCGAGCGTACGCCGTACTGCGCGCCGAAACGGGCGATCACCTGTGCCAATGAAATGAGGCCGGCTTTCGAAGCGGCGTAATGCGCCGTGCGAGGACCGCCATACTGGCCGCTGACCGAACCGATATGCACGATGCTTCCGCCGCCGGCTTCTTTCAGGAAGGGTAGCAACACCTGCGCGCAGATGAACGGGCCTTTGAGATTGGTCGTCAGGATGTTGTCCCAATCCTCATCGGTGACCTGATCGAAATCGGTGGGTTTGTTGATACCGGCGTTATTGACCAGGATGGAAATCGGACCCAGCGCAGTCTTAGCATCGCGAGCAGCAGCTTCGACGCTTGATCGGTCGGCCACATCCATCTGCAAGGCGAGGCAGCGCTTTCCGACCGCCTCGATTTCGCGGACGACTTTTTCTGCTTCGCCGCGTTGCGAACGATAGGTGAAGGCCACGTCTGCGCCGGCTTCGGCCAGACCTTTGGCAATCGCACGGCCAATGCCGCGGCTACCGCCGGTGACGAAGGCGTTTTTCCCTTCGAGCGAGAAGCGATTGCTCATGCGCGTTTGCGCGCGATGGCGCGCTTTGCGGCTTCGGCGATGAAGGGCGCCGAGATGCCGAAATGATGGGCGAGCTCTTCCGGCTCGCCGGAAGCGCCGAATGTATCTCTGACGCCCACAAATTCAATCGGGCAGGGGCGCGTGGTTGCCAGCGACTCGGCAACCGCGCCGCCGAGGCCGCCATGGATGTTGTGATCTTCGGCCGTCACGATGGCGCCGGTTTCTTCGGCACAACGTGCAAGGAGCGCGGCATCGATGGGTTTGATCGTCGCCATGTTCACGACGCGCGCGCTGATGTTTTCTTCCGCCAATTGGATGGCCGCTTCGACAGCACGGGCGACTTCAACACCGCACGCAACGATGGTGACATCGCTTCCGTCTCGTACGACGTGGCCTTTGCCGATTTCGAAGATGTGGTCGTCGCCATAAACGCGCTTCGACGGGCTGCGTCCGGTGCGCATATAAACGGGGCCTTCAAATTCCAGAATGGCGCGCGTGGCAAGCGCTGCTTCGGTGGGATCGGCTGGGGAGATGACCGTCATACCCGGAATGGCGCGGAAGGCGGCGAGGTCTTCCAAGGCTTGCGCGGAACCGCCGTCGGGGCCGACATCAAGGCCGGGATGGCTTGCGACAATCTTTGCGTTGCGGCGCGCATAGGCGAGCGAAAGGCGGGCTTGTTCGACGGCGCGCAGGCAGAACACCGCAAAGGTCGTAACGACGGGGATATAGCCAACGGCGGCAAGGCCGCCCGCCGCTGCCATCATGTTCTGTTCGGCGATGCCAAACTGGATGAAGCGTTCCGGGTTGCTTTTGCGGAAATGATGGACGCCGGTGCCGCCTGCGATATCGGCGTCGAGAACGACGACCTTGGGAAATTCCGTCGCGAGATTGGCAAGCGCCTTGCCGAATGCCTCGCGAAGGGAATCGCCGCTTGTCCCGATAAGGGCGGGGGCTTCAGCTAAAGCTGACATCGAGCAATTCCTTGATCTGATCGGAGGAGGCTTCCAGCGCCTTCATGGCGTCTTCGGCCTGTTGGCGTGTGAGTTTCACGCTGCCGTGCCATTGCGGCTTGCCTTCCATATAGGGCACGCCCTTGCCTTTGGTCGTGTGGCAGATGAGGACGGAAGGCCGGCCTTGCGTCGCGGTTGCGCTGCGCAAGCCCGAAAGAATTCCCTGCAGGCTGTGCCCATCGATTTCGGCGACGGCCCATTCGAAGGCGCGCCATTTGGCGGCAAGCGGTTCCAGCCGCATGATACTGTCATTCTTGTCGTCGCTTTGAAGCTTGTTGTAATCGATGAGGACGCAGAGGTTGTCGAGCTTGTGGTGCGCGGCGCACATGGCGGCTTCCCACACTTCGCCTTCCTGCATTTCACCGTCGCCGATCAGCGCGTAAACGCGTGCTTTGCTCGCCTTCATCTTGAGGCCGAGCGCCATGCCGAGCGCGACCGAAAAGCCCTGGCCCAGCGAGCCGGTGCTCGTTTCGGCCCAGGGCAGATCGCACACATGGGGATGGCCCTGAAACGGGCTGTTGAGTTTGCGCAGCGAGAGCGCGTCTTTCGGATTGCAAAATCCGTAATGCGCCGCCACCGCATAAAGCGCGGGCGCCGCATGACCCTTGGAGAGCACAAACCGATCCCGCGCCGGATCGTTGATGTCGGATGGCCAAAGGTTGAGTTCGGCACCGTAAAGACAGGCCAAGATGTCCGCGCAAGAAAGCGCGCCGCCCGGGTGGCCGGAGCCTGCATGATAGACCGAGGCGATCACGTGTTGCCTTATGAAGCGCGCCGCCTTTTCAAGGTTGGCGATCAGTTCGGGGGCGCGGGCAGGCGAAGGTTGGGATAGTTTTGTATCGAAGAGCATTTTTTGTTGCCTTAAGCCGCCATGCGGGTGCGCGCTTGCGCCAGAAGATCTGAGTAGAGAACAATCTCGGCTGATGGTGCGAGACGGCGCGCTTCCTCCGTGATTTCCGGTGCAAAGCTGCGTGACATCACAACCACCACGCCGGCGTCCGCCCCTTCGAGCGCTTCGGGTGCGTGAACCTCGCAGCCATGCCGTTCCGGCACGTGCTGTTTCAAGTGTTTGTCGATCAACAGCGTGAGCGAGCGGGCATCGAAATTGCCGTGTACGACTAGGCTGTCGAAAATGCGGCCGGCACCCCACATAGCGACGCGGCGCTGCTTCATCGCCGCGATATCGGTGGCCACGGCCGTGAGCGCCATCAGGTTGCGGGCGCGGGTGGCGACATAGGTCGCGATGAGTTCTTCGGCGTAAGCGGCTTCGCGCAGGCCGTGATCGAACGCGCGGGCTGGTGCGGAGGATTTGCGCGCTACGATCAGCAGGTTGTCACGGTCGGAGACATCCGTTCCTTCGACAATTTCAAAGCCCGCCATCTGGATCATGCGCGTCAGCGTGCGTGCCGAGAAATGGAACAGATGCTTGTCGATGAACCATTCCTCCACGACGTCGTCGGAGCCGAGGAAGGAGATGTTCGGCGCGTCGATCACCAGAAGGCCGCCTTGTTTCAGCGTGCGCCAGTGATCGGCCAATACGCGGGCGGGATCGGCCAGATGCTCGATCGTGTGGCAGGAATGCACGATGTCGAAGCGGCCGGTTTCCAGAGGTGCCGCTTCTATGCGGCTTTGAATGAGTTCGATGCGGCTTGAGCCGGCGCAGGCGTGTGCCACGCGTTCATCGGGTTCCACAGCGACAAGCCGGGATGCGGGCGCTGCATCCAGAAAAGCGTTTGCGAAGCTGCCACGGTTTGAGCCCACATCCAGCACAGACAACGGGGCCGTGAGATCGGCGTGACGGCGAATGGCATCGAGCGCTGCTTTGGTGCGGAACCCTTTGCCGTAGCGGACATTGCCCCAATCCGCGCCGCTTGAAACGGCGGCGCCGCGGCGGGGCGCACGGTCGATGCGAGGAAGGCTTTGCACCAAGCCGCAACGACGGCACAGATGAACCGTGATCCCGCGGGTCGAACGCTCGGGCACGTAGACTTCGTCGAGCGCGGCCTGGCCGCACAACCCACACGAATTGCTCATGGAAATCGCTTCCGGGAAGAAACCGGTAACCATCTTTTGCCACTAACCCTTAATTTTCCGCGAAGGCGTCAGTAGTTGACGGCGTATTCGCGCGGTTCGTCGTAGCCGAGCCGAGCCATCATGGTGCCCGCGATGCGGTCGAAAGCATCTCGTTGGCGGTCGGTCAGGAGCGCGTCTTGCGGTTTGTTGACGTTGTGGGGGCGCTGGAAGAGCGCGAAGTGGGCATCGCGGTAACCAAGGTTAAGAAAGTGTAAAAGCCCCTTCAGCGTTTCGGGTGACGAACGCAAATCTTCAAGCCGCACGAAGAGCTTGCGATGGTTCGGAAGATTCTCAAGCGAGCTCAGGATAGCCCGATTGATCTCCGCCCAATGCCATGAAATCCGTTCGAACTGATCGAACAGGCGAAACATTTGGGCGTCGGCAGAGCCCTTGCGCGGCACGGGCCACCAATATTTTTTTTCCGGCGGCGGTGCGGGATGGATGGCCGGATCGTCGCAAAAAGCTTGGAAAACCTGGCTGGAACGGTCGTCGTAACATTCTGTGCCGAGCTTGTGGAAATAGGAGCCGGCGACTTTGCGGCCATCGCGCACGAGATGAACGAACTTCGCATCCGGAAAGAGTGCCGCAAGATCTGGTATCAGCCACGACAGCTTGTTCGAGGAATCGCCCCAATGGGCTTTTTCGCAATAGCGGATCGCGGAGCCATGGGTTTGGGCAAGGATGTGCCGGGTTTCGGCTTGGTCGGCGAGGCCCAGATAGCGGCGGATCGCCAGCGGCTGGGCGATCTGCACCGCATATTCGTGGTGCATTTCGACTTCGTCGATGCCGGACAAGAGCTTGTGCAGCATCGCGGTGCCGGAGCGCCCGCTGGAGACGATGAAAAACGGTTTGGCTGTCATCGGTCTGCCCGCTTAACGGCCTTTCCCTGCCGTTAACCAACTCTTAGCCAAACCGCCTTTAGAAATCGTTAAGTCCAAAATACCGGAGTTCGCCTAATGGCAAGTGTCTGGGAAAAGGCCCGGGCCCCCCGCTTCATCGCCGAAGCATCGAGCAACCACGGGCGCGATCTTTCGCGGGCGCTGGCGTTTGTCGATGCGGCTGCGGATGCAGGTTGCGATGCGGTGAAGTTCCAGCTCTTCAAGATCGCGCGCATGTTCGCGCCCGAGATCCTCGCGCAGAGCGCCAAGCATCGCGCCCGTACCGAATGGGAATTGCCGGTGGCGCATCTGGCACCGATTGCCGAACACTGTGCACGCCGCAAAATCGCGTTCTCTTGCACGCCGTTCTATGTAGAAGCGGTGGAGGAGCTTCGCTCCTTTGTCGATTTCTACAAGGTGGCATCCTACGAATTGCTGGTGACACCACTTCTGCAAGCTTGTGCGGCGACCGGCAAACCGGTTGTGCTGTCCACGGGAATGGCGACGATTGACGAAATCAAGCAAGCTGCATCCATCCTCAAATCCGCAGGTGCGTCCGACGTAACCTTGCTCCATTGCGTGTCGGCCTATCCGACGCCGCCGGGGGAAGCAAATCTTTCGGCCATCGCGGCGATCCGCAATGCCACGGGATGCCCCGTCGGCTGGTCCGATCACACGCGCAAAGCTTCGGTGGTTGAACGTGCCGTGCATCATTGGGATGCGTCGGTGGTTGAATTCCATCTCGATCTCGATGGGCAGGGCGCGGAATATGCGGCCGGTCATTGCTGGCTCCCGGAAGAAATTGCGCCAGTCATTGCACGCATTCGCGAGGCGGTGGCGGCCGATGGGAGCGGGTTCAAAGGCCCGCAACCTTCCGAACTGGATGATCGCGAATGGCGCGCCGATCCGGCGGATGGCATGCGCCCGCTGCGCCATATCCGCAGCAGCTGGAAACCCGCCGCATGACGGACGCACCCAACATCGTTGCCATTGTGCAGGCGCGGATGGGATCGACGCGGCTGCCCGGCAAGGTGCTGAAACCTATCGCGGGCGAGCCTTTGCTCTGGCATGTCGTTCGCCGGTTGAATCGCTCGAAGCTTGTTGGCCAGGTGGCGATTGCGACCAGCACAAATCCGCTGGACGATGCCATTGTGGAATTTGGCGAGCGCAACGGCGTTCTTGTCGTTCGCGGCCCGGAAGACAATGTGTTGGCGCGCTTTGCGCTGGCAGCTGAGGCGACGGATGCAGATGTCATCGTGCGTGTTTCCGCCGATGCGCCGTTTATCGACCCGGGGTTTGTGGACCATCTGATCGGTTCGCTGATCGAGCAGGATGGCGATTACGTTCTGCTCGATGACGGTGCGGTGACGGCGCATGAAGGCGTTGATCCGTTTTCGCGGCGTGGGCTCGACAAATTGATGATGGATGCGGCCGATGATCCGGTCGCGCGCGAGCACGTCACCGGCTATTTCAAGCTTCATCCCGATTTTGTGCGCATCGCGCGCGCGCCGGCCTATCCGCCGCTTGCTCGCGCGGGTGGGCGGCTCACCGTCGATACGCCGGACGATCTTGCGTTTGTCGAAGCGGTTCATGGGCGTCTGGAAGCACGTGCGGGTGAGGCGTCGCTTGAAGATCTTCTTATCCTCCTTGAGCGCGAGCCTCAGTTGCGAACTTTGAATGCGCATGTGCGGCAGAAGGAGATTGCACGGGCAGGCGCGCTGGCTTTGATCCGCTGCGATGGCGGTGGTGGCTTCGGTTACGGTCATGTCAAACGCATGGTGACGCTGGCGCGTGCGTTGCGCGATCGCGAAGGCGTGGGCGTGACGTTCGCGGTGCACGGCACCAATGATGCTCTCGAACCCATTCGCCGTGCGGGCTTTGAAGCGGTGCTGCTCGGCAACGGTCCAGGCGTGCTCGGCGATCTCGTTCGTGCGCGCAAACCGGATATGTTTGTTTCCGATGTGCGCGACGTGGTTTCGCGCGCTGAGTTGCATGAAATTTCGCGTTTCGTTCCGCTGACTGCGGTTTATGACGATGCGTCCGAGCGGCGTCTGGCGGTGGATGTGGCTTATTATCCGGATGTGCCGCAGGCCCACGAACTCGATTGGGGCGGGTCGGATTGCAGCCCCCGCATCGGTTGGGGATATGCGCTTCTGGGGCTTGGGCGCACATCGGCGCAGACCAAAGTCAAACCGCATTTGCCGACGTTGCTGGTCGCCATGGGTGGCAGCGATCCGCACGGGCTCACCTTGCAGGCGGCCAATGCGCTTTCCAAACTCAACCATGTCTTTCGTACCCGTTTTGTGATCGGCCAGGGAATGGCCGACAAGAATTCAGTTGCGCGCGCCGTGGTTGCGCTGTCGCCGGGCTTCGAAACCATCGAAGGGGCCGACGATCTGGCCACCGAATATGCATCCGCCGACGTGGCACTCGCCGCCTTTGGCGTGACGGCTTACGAACTCGCAGCATTCGGAGTGCCGGCGCTGTATCTGGCGCTCACGCCGGATCATGCGCGTTCGGCTTCCGCTTTCGAGAAAGCGGGCATGGGGATTTGCCTCGGTGTTGCCAGCGATGTGAGCGATGCGATGTTGCGCAATGCGGTCGGCGATCTGCTCAACGATGCGTCTCGACGCCGCGAGATGCACACCGCCGGTCTGATGACCATCGACGGTCAGGGCGCTGCCCGGATCGCTGCCGATCTTTCGTCATTGCTGGCGGCAAAACGCGCGAACGATTTCAGAACTGCGCGCCGATAGCGGCGAGCGCCGTTTCGAATGCGCCTTTCCAATCGCCCTGAAATCTCGGTCGCGTGCAATGCGCCGATGGGGCGAGAGGTTCGTGGTCGAGGCCGAAACTGGTCCAGCTTCTGTCGTACAACACCTTGTAGGTCGCAACGCCCGCGCCCGCGGCCAGCCATGACACGGCGGTGGGGGCTGTGACGACGGCATCGAGCGATGATAGGAGCGCGCAAGTGCGATCTAGCTCCTTCTTCTGGTCGATACCCTCCGGCATCAGGATTTTGCGGCCGCTCATCGCCATGAGCTTTTCCACTTCGTCTTTCGTCGCATCGTATTGCACGCTGACGATGGTGCCCGGCAGTTCGCGCAGGAAATCCGCCCAATCGCTCATCGGTGCATATTGCAGAGCGCGGTCGCCGGTGATCTTTCCGCTGCGCCAGCAGATGCCGATGAAGGGCGCCTTTCCGGCATTTTCGAAAACCTGTTGCCAGCGACTTTTCTCGTCGCGATCGGCAAGGAGATAGGCGTTCGGATTCGGAAAATTGTCGGTTTCGGTGCGCAGGTAGCGCGGCAGTGTGCCCATTTCGGTCGCGATACTCGCGCCGCCGCATTGCTTCAGCCAGCCGTACTGCGCCGTGGTCGTTGTGCCCACGGTCTGTAATTTCTGGGGCATGACAGTTGCGCCGGGAAACGAGCGTGCAAACAGCGCGACCAATCGCGGGTCGCAATCTATGATGACGTTGCCGCCTTCGGAACGCGCCCGTTCGATGAGATCGGGGAACAGGCTTGCGAACATCAGGTGATCGCCCACGCCCTGTTCGGCGGTGACGAGCAGGCGTTTGTTGCGCAAGCTGCCGCCTTCCCAGCGGGGAAGGCCATGATCGGTGAGCGGCGCTTTGCCTTTAATCTTCAGCCGCGCCGCATAATCGCGCCAGCCGCCCTTCAGGTTGCCGGTCAAGAGATAGAGGATCGCGCGGTTGAGCTTGAGCTGCGGATTGTGCGGATCGCGTTTGACGGCGCGTTCGTAAAGATCGAGCGCTTCATCGATTTCGCCGCGATCGGCCAGGATGTCGGCAAGATTGCCCAGAGCCGGCGCATAGTCGGGGCGGCGTGAGAGCGCCTCGCGGAAATTCGTTTCCGCCAGTTCCGAATGGCCGCTCTCGCGATGGGCCGATCCCAAGGTGAGCCAGAGTTCGGGCGCGTCGGGCATGCGGGCGAGCGCGGGTTCCAGAAGCGCGATGGCGGCATCTTTTTGGCCGCGGGCGCGCAAGAGATTGGCCAGATTGACCAGGGCTTCGAGACGCTGCGGTTCGAGCGCAAGCACGCGGCCGAAGAATTCTTCTGCTGCCGCCGAAAGGCCCAAGGCGCGCGCGGTGTTGCCGAGGGCAAAGAGCACGCGGGGGTCGTTGGGCCGGGCGGCCAGCGCGCGTTCATATTCCGCGATGGCTTCGCCATGGCGGCCGCTTGCGGAAAGGGCCTGGCCCTTTTCGTAAGGATCGCTGGAATGATGGGCCATTGCGGGCATGAGTCTTTGTCGCGCAGGGCGCGTTAAGGGGGCGTTAAGCACGTTTTGTCGTTTTCTTAGCAGGTCGTTAATGGCGTGGAGGCGACACTTCGTAGTCAAAGCAAAACTGTGTGCGATGAGCAGTGCTGGATCTGTGGTTGGCTTCGATTCGTCGTTGCTGATCAGCTATTACAACGCGAAGGTGACGTCGGGTCTTTCGACGTCGTCGGCGACGACTGCTGCCAAAGCCGCCGCTGCTTCGGCCACGCCGAAATCGACGCTGACGCCGCCCTGGGATTCCTCCATTCCCACGCCCAGCGATCAGGCGCTGGATGCGCAGTCTTTGGCCGATACGCCTTACATCGATGATTCCGGCGTCGCGAAATACGCCAACACCGCGTCGCAAAAGCTCGATCAGGACAATGAAAAGCTGTTCTCGCTTTATCAGGGGCTGAACAGGCTTGCCTATATCGCTTCGATGGCCACGCGCGACGGGATGACGAGCGGGCAGCTCTCCGGTCTCAACACGCGCTTCCAGGCGGGGCTTTCGCAAATCCAGGATTATCTCTCCACTGCAACGTTCAACGGCCTCACTCTTCTCCCGGGCGCGAAAAGTTCTTCGATCATCTCGCAGGCCGCGGTGCCGCTGACGCAGACAAACTATGTCGGCGGCGTGGTGGTGAAGGGCGACGCACTGTTCCAGCCGATCCCCAAGGTCAGCACGTCGGACAGTTTCACCGTTCAGGTCACCAAGGGCGGCGTTACCAGCAATGTCGATATCGACATGTCGGGCGTTACCGGCCCGCTGACGCTCGATAACATCGCGTCCTATATCAACCAGCAGCTTTCCAATGCCGGGTTCAGCACCCGCGTCCAACGCACGGTGATCAGCGACGGGGCGGACGACAGTTCGAACACCAGCACCAGCAGCACAACGGATTCGAGCACCACCACTACTTCCTCCACGTCCAGCACCACGCAAGCCGATACCGATCCGCTTTCGCAGAAGACCTTTGGTCTTTCGATCAAGACGAGCGGCGGCGAGAAGATCACCTTCTCGGCGGCCGCAGCCCAGCCCGCGATCTATCTGGCCGGCAACACCGGCACGGCGGCGGATGGCAACGAGACCGGACGCCTGATCAAGCTCGGCAGCGTATCGACCACGCAAGCATCGGTTTTCAATTCGAACATCACGCCGGATTCCGGCACCTCCACCGCGCAATCGACGGTGGTGGATGCGAGCGGCAACGTCTATGTCGTCGGCAACACCACCGGCAGTTTCGGCGGCCAGCTCGATAAGGGCGATCAGGACGTTTATCTCACCAAATACGATTCCGCAGGCAATGTGCAGTGGACGCGGCTTTTGGGCAGCCAGTCTTCGGCGAGCGGTTATTCGCTGGCGCTCGATCCCACCGGCGGCGTCGTGGTGGCGGGCAGCACGACGGGGCCGTTGAGCCAGGATGCCATTGGCGGCGGCACCGACAGTTTCGTCGCCAAATATGGCTCTGACGGCACGCAGAAATGGCTGCATCAGCTCGATCCGGTTTCGAACGACCAGGCGCTTGCCGTCACCGTCGATGCTTCGGGCAACGTCTATTATGGCGGCCAGGTGAACGGCGCGATCGCGAGCGGGCAGACGCGCGTCGGCGGGCAGGACGGTTACATCACCAAGCTCAACAACAAGGGCGATGTCGTCTACCATCAACAGGTCGGCACCACCGGAACCGATCAGGTTTCGCAGATGGCCACCACTGCCGATGGCGGCCTGGTGGTGGCAAGCGTGCAGAACGGCCACGCCATTGTCACCAAATATGCTTCCGGCGATGCGACGAGCGCACCTTCCTGGCAGATGGATCTGGGCGACCTGAAGAACGGCACGCTGGGCGGCATCGCGGTGGACGGCAACAACGTCTATGTCTCCGGCACCACGTCGAACACCGCGTTGACCGCGGGCGGGCAGGCGAGTGTCGCGAACGCGTCGTCGGGTTCGAGCGATGCGTTTGTCTTCAGCATGACCGATTCCGGGGCCAGCGCATCGGCGAATTATGTTTCTTATGTCGGTACCTCCACATCCGATCAGGGCGGTGCGATTGCGGTTTCGAACGGGCATATCTATCTGACGGGCACCACGCGCGGCGCCTTTGCGGGCCAGACGCAGAGCTTCGCCAACACGCCCAACATGTTCGTCACCGATATGAGCACCAACGGTTCGGTCAACTGGACCAAGCAGTATGGCGGGCTTTCGGGCACCTCGACCGGCTCGGGCATCGCGGTGGATGCGCAAGGATCGAGCGTGCTCGATGCGTTGGGCCTGCCGCGCGGGCCGGTTTCGCTGACGCAATCGGTGAACCTGGTCGATCAGACCACGGTGCATGCCGGCGACAGCTTCAAGCTTAAGATCAGCGGGCGCACGGACCACGAAGTCACCATTCGTATCGATGCGGACGAAACGATGAGTTCGCTCGCCACCAAGATCAACACCGCGCTGATGTTCGACGGCACCTCCAAGGTGACCTATGGAGCCAACGGTTCGGCGCTGCAGATCTCCGCCAATGCGGGCGTGCAGATTCAATTGGAATCCGGACCCGATGGATCGGATGCATTGACCGGCCTTGGCATCCAGCCGACGGTTATCGCCAAGGACGCCACGAGTTCGACGAAAACAACCTCTTCTTCTTCCTCCTCTACGCAAAAATTGGTGGCGGGGCTTGGCCTCACCGACACGATGGATCTTTCGACGACCGCGGGCGCCAAGGCCGCGCGCGGCGCGATGGTGGCGGTGCTTTCGTCGCTGCGCACCGCCTATCGCAGTCTCAACACGCCGCCAACGACGGCGAGCACGACCACGAACACATCGAGCGGACCTGCCTCTGCCTATCTCACCAACCAGGTTGCGAACTATCAGCTCGCACTGAGCATGCTTGGCGGCGGCAGCAGTGGCGGGACCTCTGCCTGACGTTCAATCGCAATTGTCGGGATTTGGGCTATATGCATCGAGCAGCGTTGCGCTGCAAGGGGTGATGCAAAATTCCATCAGCGTTACGCTGAGGGGGGTTAAACACTTGAACGCGCACAATATGGACTGACGCAATTGTGTCTGCGCGTTCGTTCATGCGCAGATGTTGCGTGCGAAAAAGAATCTTTTTTTAGTGCTCGGGGTGACGACCCGCCAGAAACGCGATCAAAACGCCCAACACACCCGTCACGCCCCAACCCGGCAATGCGAGGGCGGTGGCGACGGGCGCAGCAAATCCATTGTGCGTTTTCAGCCAAGTGGTGAAATGCGCATAGCTGTCGCCGCCCGCCAATTGCCAGACCTGCTGCAGCGAACGCACGGTCAGCTGCCCGCCCGCTTCAAGCGAGGTCAGCATGTCGATCGACAAAAGCCACATCGCGCCCAGGATCAGCACGAGGCTGAACAGCCTCAGCGCAATCGAAACGAATTTCGGATTGCCCAAATGGCGCAAACCGCCGGGTGTTTCGCCGGGTTCGCGGCGGGGTTCGTCTTTCCGGTTGAGGAAAGGCGAGAGATTGATTCCGGTCACGATCCAATGCGTCATGGTTTTTCTCCGCGGAACGCCGCGAGGATTTCATCTGGTAAAGGGTCTTCAAAATCGGGGCCGATCCAAATCTTCCCTTTTAGAAGACCAGCCTTGCGACCAATACGTTTCTTTGCCTTGTTGATCGGGATCAGCTTCGCAACCGGCTTACCGGCGCGCGCGATCACAACCTCTCTACCCGCCTCCACTTCCGCGACAAGGCTGGAGAAGTGCGCTTTGACGTGACTGATATTGATCGTCTTTTCCAAGCAAGACACTTTCAGTTAAGTAGCAAACCTAACGCTTTGGTTCAAAAAGTCGAGAGTGGTTTTTGATAAGGGCTCGATCAGAGATACGAAAATGTCCGAAGCGGTTCTTAATGCGTCAAAGAAGCGGCCGAAGTTCTAAGTTAAGTTTTATATGGCCATGGGCCGAGATTATACTTGGACCGCCGCTGATCAACTATTTGTGCAACGAAGGATTGGAACGCCGTATCATTTGCGAAAGCCTTTTCATAAGGGGTTATCAGGTTTTGCAAATCGGGTCGCCAAGCACCAATCGTTTTATCAGCCTTGTCCAACAATATGCGCGCAGTCGCCATGTCGCCGCTCAATCCCGACGCGATAGCTGCATGGAAAGCCAACCATCCCCCTTTCCGCCCTGCTTTCTCAGATGCACTTTCCGCCGCAACAAGCAGAGAGGCTGAAGCGTGGATGCTTGTGATCTTGTTTTGCAGATGTTGGCTTTCTTTGGCCGCTTGTTCTGCAAGGTGCTCGGCAAGAATTTTAAATTGTTCGCTATCGTGAAATGCAATAAGCGGCTTTTTGCGCTCAACGCTATAGTCGAATGAAAGAACATCCGAAAAGGGGCCCCAGAGCCAATGAGCGGACACGTTGAGATAACTGCCTTTGCCAAAGCTGCTCGGTTGAAATTCGACTATCGATAGCCAAAAGCCGCGATCAGCAAGCCAAATGCGTGATCGGCCTTTCCGCCAGAATCCCAACGGCGTCAAAGCTCGCCGAGCAGCGATTGCCAAGATACGTCCATGCTCGCTTCCCTTTGCCAGTGGTTCCTCCGTCAGGGTTTGGGATAGGGCGTTCCGTCTTTCCGGGTGTACCAGCCGAGTTTGCCGTCGAAGAACAGGTCGGCGTCGGGATAGACGGTGGAATCGTCTGTGGTGCGGGTTCCCACTTCCAGGCAGGTGGCGGGCGCGTTCGATTTGTTGATCAGGTGGTGGCCGTTGGCGGCGGTTTTGGGGAAGGCGGCGCAATCGCCGGGGCGCAAGGGTTCTTCGCCCGTGTCGGTGACGAGCGTGAGTTCGCCGGTGAGCACGTAGACGAATTCGTCTTCCTTGTCGTGCCAGTGGCGTTGGCTCGACCATGCGCCGGGCGGCAAGGTGAGGATGTTCACGCCGAAATCGTTGAGGCCGCCCGCATCGCCGAGTGCCTGGCGCACGCGTTGGGCGGCCGGTTCGTGGAACGGCGAAGGGTAGAGCGAGCCTTTGCGCACCGGCGCTTGGGAGATGTCGATCTTTGGCATGCGTTCCTCCGTTGCGGAGAGGATAAAACAAAACCGCCCGCGAGACATCTCTCGCGGGCGGTTTCGCATTTCACGCGTGTGTTACTCGGCGGGCGCTGCCTGACCTTCGGCCGCTTGCTTCTTGCTGAGGTCTTCGCCGGTTTCCTGGTCGACCTGCTTCATCGACAGGCGAACCTTGCCGCGATCATCGAAGCCGAGCAGCTTCACCTTCACGGCCTGACCTTCGCTCACCACATCGCTCGTCTTGTTGACGCGCTTGGCGGCGAGTTCGGAGATGTGGACGAGGCCGTCCTTGGGTCCGAAGAAGTTCACGAAGGCGCCGAAATCCATCACCTTCACGATCTTGCCGTCATAGATCTGGCCGACTTCCGGTTCCGCGGTGAGGCCGCGAATCCATTTCAGCGCCGCCTTGATCGATTCGCCGTCGGCGGAGGCGATCTTCACCGTGCCGTCGTCTTCGATGTTGATCTTGGCGCCGGTCTTTTCGACGATCTCGCGGATCACTTTACCGCCCGAACCGATCACGTCGCGGATCTTGTCGGTCGGGATCTTGATCTGCTCGATGCGCGGGGCGTGTTCGCCCAGTTCCGCGCGGGCGTGATTGATCGCCTTGTTCATCTCGCCGAGGATGTGGATACGGCCACCTTTTGCCTGATCGAGCGCAACGCGCATGATCTCTTCGGTGATGCCCGCGATCTTGATATCCATCTGCAGCGAGGTGATGCCGTCTTCCGTACCGGCCACCTTGAAGTCCATGTCGCCGAGGTGATCTTCGTCACCCAGGATGTCCGACAGGACCGCATAGCGCGCCCCTTCGAGGATCAGGCCCATCGCGATACCGGCGGTCGGCTTCTTCAGCGGCACGCCCGCATCCATCAGCGCAAGGCTGGTGCCGCAGACGGTCGCCATCGAGGACGAACCATTGGACTCGGTGATTTCCGACACCACGCGCAGCGTGTAGGGGAATTCTTCCTTTGCCGGCAGCATCGGATGAATGGCGCGCCAGGCAAGCTTGCCGTGACCGAGATCGCGGCGGCTGGGCGCACCCATGCGGCCCGTTTCACCGACCGAGTAGGGAGGGAAGTTGTAGTGCAGCATGAAGGTCTGCTTGCCGGTGCCTTCCAGGCTGTCGACGAACTGTTCGTCTTCGGCGGTGCCGAGCGTGGTGACCACCAGCGCTTGGGTCTCGCCGCGCGTGAACAGCGCCGAACCGTGGGTGCGCGGCAACACGCCGACTTCGGCGACGATCGGGCGGACCGTGACGAGATCGCGGCCGTCGATGCGCTTCTTCGTGTCGAGCACGGAGTTGCGCATCACGTCGGCTTCGACGTCATGGAACAGGCTGCCGTAATCCTTCGCGTTCAGCTTGCCTTCGCCTTCGCCGACGAAATCGGCTTCGTACTTCTTGCGAAGGGCGGAGATCGCATCGCGGCGTTCGTGCTTGACCGCAATCTTGAAGGCGGCGGCAAGATCGCTGCCGGCAGCGGCCTTGATCTTGGCAACCATCGGACCGGAGGTGTTTTCCGGAACCGGGCGCGGATCCTTGGCGGACTTTTCGGCCAGGCGGATGATCGCGTTGATGGCGTGCTGCATTTCGCGGTGACCGAACGTCACGGCGCCCAGCATCACCTCTTCGCTCAATTCCTGGGCTTCGGATTCCACCATCATCACGGCGTCATGCGTACCGGCGACGACGAGGTCGAGCTTGGAGTTGGGCATGTCGTCGAGCGGCGGATTGAGACGGTATTCGCCGTCGATGTAACCGACGCGGGCAGCCCCGATGGGGCCGAGGAACGGCAAGCCGGAAATCGTCAGCGCGGCGGAGACCGCCACCATGGCGACGACATCGGGATCGTTTTCCAGATCGTGGCTGAGCACTTGCGCCACGACGAGCGTTTCGTTGCGGAAGCCTTCGGCGAAGAGCGGGCGGATCGGGCGATCGATCAGGCGCGAGATCAAGGTCTCGCGTTCGGTCAGGCCACGTTCGCGCTTGAAATAGCCGCCCGGGATTTTGCCGGCGGCGTAGTAGCGCTCCATGTAATTGACGGTGAGCGGGAAGAAATCCACGCCTTCACGCGGGGCCTGTGCGCCCACGACGGTCGCGAGCACAACGGTCTCGCCATAGGTGGCCAGAACGGCGCCGTCAGCCTGACGGGCGATCTTGCCGGTTTCGAGGGTCAGCGTGCGGCCGCCCCATTCGAAAGATTCTTTTTGGATATTGAACATACATACGGTCCTTCATTTCCTGCCGCCGGATTGCGGCAGGGGTTGCCGTCTCAAGCCTTCTTGAGACAAGCGGGTATTGCGTGGGCAAGCACCATGCTCACCCACGCGTGGTCTTTGATAGTTACGGAAAACACTGCGCTCAGCGGCGCAGGCCCAACTTCGCGATCAGCGCGCTGTAGCGCTTTTCGTCGGTCGCCTTGATGTAGTCGAGGAGCCGGCGGCGTTGCGAGACCATCTTGATCAGGCCGCGGCGCGAGTGGTTGTCCTTGACGTGAGACTTGAAGTGCTCGGTGAGGTTGGTGATGCGCTCGGAGAGCACGGCCACCTGCACATCGGGCGAACCTGTATCGCCGTCTTTTTTGGCGAATTCGGTAATGACTTCTTTTTTGCGTTCGGCAGTTATCGACATGTGTCGGTCATCCAGTTCCAAAGTTGAAGACACGGAACGGTCTCAGCTCGCCCTGTTCGAGTTCGGCCAACGCGACCGGCTCTCCCTCTGGTGTCGAACAGAAGACCGTAAGCCCTTGGAGATCGTCCCCTGAAACGCATTCCGTGAGCCGGGCGAACAAGTTCGCTCGGACAAGGACGGAGTTGCCGCTTTTCAGGCGAACCGCATCCGGACCCGTGACAGCCAGCGCCGGGATGCCGTCCAGCGCGGTTGCAATGGGCCTCAAGTGCTCAAAAGCGGCGGGACCATGCCCTAAAGCCCTCAGGTTTTCCAGAGGAATTGCGGTCTCGGTCGAAAAGCCGCCGATCCGGGTGCGGCGCAGGTCGGAAACGTAGCCGACCGTGCCCAGGGCCTTGGCGATGTCGCGAACCCAGGCTCGGACGTAAGTGCCTTTGCCACAACGGATTTCGAACTCGGCGTGGTCGGGATCGGGGGTGGCCAGAAGGCGGGATTCGTGGACCTCGACGGTGCGCGGTTCCAGGACCACGTCCTCGCCTTCGCGCGCCAGGTCATAGGCCCGTTCGCCCTGGACCTTGATGGCGGAATAGGCGGGCGGCACCTGGACGAGCGGGCCGGTGAAGGCGGGCAGCGCCGCCTCGATCTGTTGGGCCGTGGGGCGGGCGGGAGAGGTGGCGATGACCTTGCCTTCCGCATCGTCGCTGTCGCGGGCTTCGCCCCAGGTGGCGGTGAAGCGGTAGGTTTTCTCCGCATCCATCGCGTAAGGCACGGTCTTGGTCGCCTCGCCGAGCGCGATGGCGAGCACGCCGGTCGCCATGGGATCGAGCGTGCCGGCATGGCCCGCCTTCTGCGCATCGAAAATGCGCCGCACGATGCCCACCACCTGCGTGGAGGTGACGTCCTTCGGTTTGTCGATCACGACCCAGCCATGGACGGGCGTGCCTTTTTTTCTACGGCTCATCGTCTTCGTTTTTGTCTTCGTGGAGATCGCGCGCGACGCGGGTGGATTTGAGAAGGGTTTCGATCCTCTCGGCTTCGGCGAAAGAGGTGTCTTCGACGAAGCGCAGTTCGGGGGTGAATTTGAGCGTGATGAGATGGCCCATCTCGCCGCGGATGAAGCCCTTGTGATTGTTCAAGGCGGCAACCACGGCTTTGGCGTTCTTGCCGCCGAGCGGTTCGACAAAGGCGGTGGCGTGGCGCATGTCGGGTGACGGTTTGACTTGCGTCACGGTGACGGAAACGCCAGCCAGATCGGGATCGCGGATGTCGCCGCGGCGCAGGATATCGGCGAGCGCATGGCGCAGCATTTCGCCCACGCGCAACTGGCGCTGCGAAGGACCGCGATCGTGGGATGGTTGGGAATGGCGGCGCGGCATTTGGTTCTCCTATTCCGCCGGATAACCGAAACGGGCAACCCATGGCGCAAGGATGGGCATCACGGGGGCAAGCTGATCGCGATAAGCGCGCCACTGGCCGATGCCATGGGCAAACAGGCCCTGCGCGACTTGGGCCGCACTTGGCGTGTCGATGTGGCGGGCTTTGGATTTGGGCGCGAAATCTTCCATCGCGGGATCGTAAGTGAGGCCCAAGAAATCGCAGAGGCGCTTTGTTTCGCTGGTGAAATCTTCGACCAGCGTTTCGTAGCGGGCGTCGTATCGTTGAAGGCTCAGCTTTTCGCGATAGATATCGGCGATCTGCATCACCGCGTCGTAATAGCTGGCGGTGTTTTGGAGCGTGAGCAGTTCGAACATCTGCTGCGTCATGCCGAAACGGCGGCGGAAGGCGGAGAGCACCACATCGCGCGGATCGCGCACGGCGAAAAGGATCTTCGCGTCGGGAAAGAGTTTTGCGACCACGCCCAACAAGGCGGTGTTGAGCGGCAGCTTGTCGACGAAGACGGGCTTGGTGGGCGCGCTCCACAATTCGCCGACGCGCTGCCAATAGGCTTGGCGCAGGGAATCGAGTTCGGTGCCGTTCATCGCGGCGAGACGGTCGAGCGCGGCATCGTCGGCGAGGCTTGGATAGGCGTCGATCAGACAGCCTTTTTCTTCCATCGTTTCGACGTCGGGATGGGCGGCCAGAACTTGTCCGAGCAATGTCGTGCCGGAACGCGGGAAGCTGACGAGGAAGACGTGTGTTTTCACCGGGCTCGCAAACGATCCATGGGGCGTGTTGCGCCAGGGCTCTGCGGGTGTTTGCCGGAAATAGTCGGCAAGCCTGCGGGTGAAATCGGTGGCGTTGCGCTGTTGGAATGAAGACGCGTGCATCGTGTGGAAGATGTCGCCCGCCTGCGCATAGGCGCGGAAGGCTTCTTCGTTGCGGCCAAGACCGTCGAGCGCATCGCCCATCATGCTGAACGCCACGCTGCGTGCTTGCGGGGTTGCGTTGGGATCGCGCGAGACGGAAGACAATGCGGCGAGCGCCGGTTCGAAATTCTTGTCGGCGATGTCGGCGGCGGCGAGCGCGAAGAGGGCATAGACTTGCCGCGGATCGATCCGCAAAGCGCGGGCGCCATATTCGCGGGCCTCGGCCATATCGCCGCGTTGGGCGGCCATGTGGGCCAGATGGGTCATGCTGTCGGCGTGTTGCGGATTGAGGCCAAGCGCGCGTTCGAAATGTTCGCGTGCCCGCTTCAGTTGGCTTGCCTGTTCGAGCGCGGTCGCCTTGTTGAAATGGGTGATGAAGGCGCCGGGCGCATAGCGCAGGGATTCATCGAAATAAGAAAGTGCTTCGTCGATACGGTTGAGCCGCGTCAGCGAAATGCCGAGCACATTGAGGATGTCAGGATGGCGCGGGGCGATGTCGCGCGCGCGCTGGGCGCACAGCAATGCCTTGTCGAGATCATTGTGTTCGAGGAAATGGTAGGCGGCGAACATCAGCACATTGGGATGTTCGACGCCGTCTTTCGCCGCTTCCGCGGCAAGGCGCATGGCCTCGCGCGTTTGGCCTGCGCGCATGGCGTTGTCGATTGCGCGCAGATGATCCTGCGGTTGGAGCGGAGCCATCGGTTTCACGCCTCAAGGCGCGGCTGTTGTTACAGCGCGCGCTTGATGGTCTCGACTTCGTAGCACTCGATCACGTCGCCCTTGGCGAGGTTGTCGTAGTTGGCGAAGCTCATGCCGCATTCCTGACCGGTCTGGACTTCGCGCACCTCGTCCTTGAAGCGCTTGAGTGTGGAAAGCTCGCCTTCGTGAACGACGACGTTGTCGCGGATCAGGCGCACCTTGGCACCGCGGCGCACCACGCCTTCGGTGACGCGGCAACCGGCGACCTTGCCGACCTTGGAGATGTTGAAAACTTCCAGGATCTCGGCATTGCCCAGGAATTTTTCACGCGTTTCGGGCGTGAGCATTCCGGAGAGCGCGGCTTTGATGTCGTCCACCACGTTGTAGATGATGTTGTAGTAGCGGATTTCGACGCCGTCGCGGCGCGCCCGTTCGCGGGCCTGCGCGTTGGCACGCACATTGAAGCCGATGATCGCCGCACCCGATGCCTGGGCCAGGATCACGTCGGATTCGGTGATGCCGCCGACACCCGATTGCAGCATCTGTGCCGCCACTTCGTCGGTGCCGAGCTTTTCGAGCGCGCCCTGAATGGCTTCGACCGAACCTTGCACGTCCGCCTTCATGATCAGCGGCAACAGACGCTTTTCGCCGTCGGTGCGGCTTTGCAGCAGCTGGTCGAGCGTCTGGCGCGAGGTCGCCTTCTGGCGCTGTTCGCGGCGCTTGCGGGCACGGTATTCGGTGACTTCGCGGGCACGCGCATCGGATTCCACGACGACGAATTCGTCGCCCGCTTCCGGTGCTGCCGAAAGGCCCAGCACTTCGACCGGGACCGAAGGGCCGGCGCTGTCCACCGTCTCGCCGCGATCGTTGACGAGCGCGCGCACGCGGCCCCATTCGGAACCGGCGACGAGGATGTCGCCCTGACGAAGCGTGCCGCGCTGCACGAGCACGGTGGCGACGGGGCCGCGGCCCTTGTCGAGCTTGGCTTCGATCACGGCACCTTCGGCGGTGCGATTGGGGTTCGCCTTGAGGTCGAGGATTTCGGCCTGCAGCAGAATCGTTTCTTCGAGCTTGTCGAGATTGATGTTCTTGGTCGCCGACACATCGATGGCAAGCGTTTCGCCGCCCAGTTCTTCGACCTGGATCTCGTGCTGGAGAAGTTCGGTCTTCACCCGCATCGCATCGGCATCGCCTTTGTCGATCTTGTTGACGGCGACGATGATCGGAACATGCGCGGCCTTGGCGTGCGCAATGGCTTCCACCGTTTGCGGCATGACGCCGTCATCGGCGGCGACGACGAGCACCACAAGGTCGGTGACCTTGGCGCCGCGCGCGCGCATCTGGGTGAAGGCCGCGTGGCCCGGCGTGTCGAGGAAGGTGATCTTCTGGCCGTTTTTCAACGCGACCTGATAGGCACCGATATGCTGGGTGATGCCGCCTGCTTCGCCGGCAGCCACGTCTGTCTTGCGCAGCGCGTCGAGCAGCGAGGTCTTGCCGTGGTCGACATGGCCCATCACGGTGACGACCGGCGGACGCGAGACCATCGTCTCGGCCGCATCGTCGGCGCCTTTGAGGCCTTCCAGCACGTCGGATTCGGCGACGCGCTTGACGGCGTGACCATATTCGGTGGCCACCAGTTCGGCGGTGTCGGCGTCGATCACGTCGTTGACCGTTGCCATGATGCCGTTCTGCATCAGCACTTTGATGACATCGACGGAGCGGCGCGCCATGCGGTTGGCGAGTTCGGCCACCGCAATGGTTTCCGGAATCGTCACTTCGCGCGGACCGGCGGGGCCTGCCTGCTGGGCTTGCTGGCCCTTGTTGATGCGTTGCAGGTGGCGGCGATAGGCGGCGACCGACCGCACGCGTTCGTCATCGTCGGACAATGCGCGCGTGACGGTGAGCTTGCCGCGGCGCCGTTCGTCGGGCGATTTGCGGGTGGGCGCAGGCGTCTTCGGCGCGACCTTGCCGCCGGGGCCTTTCTTGGAAACGGATTCTTCTTCCTCGTCCACCATCGGCTTGCGGCGATGGGTGGTGTCGGCAGTAACCGGAACTCCGGCTTCCTTCTTTTCGAGGCGGCGCGAGGCTTCTTCTTCGGCGTGACGCTTGGCCTGTTCTTCGGTGGCCTTGCGGGCGTCTTCTTCGGCTTTGCGCTTTTCGGCGGCGGCGCGCTCGGTCGCCAGTCGCGCGTCTTCAACCGCGCGATGCTTGGCTTCTTCTTCGGCGCGCTTGCGCGCTTCCAGTTCTTCGACGCGGGCGCCGGCAAGTGCGCGGCTGCGGGCGACCTTTTCTTCTTCGGTCAGCTGACGCAGCACCACGCCGGGGCGCGAACCGGTGTTCGGATCGCGCTTGGCCAGGTTTTCGGTCGCCTGCTGCTTGGGAATCTCGGGCTGCTGTGGACGCGCCGGCTCGGCAACCTTCGGCATTTCGCCGGGGGCGGTGCGCGTGCGCTTCTTCTCCACCACCACAGCCTTGCTGCGGCCATGGCTGAAACTCTGCTTGACGGTCGACGTCTCTGTTTTCTTCAACACCAACGGCTGGCGCCCCCCTGGGCGGGCCGTACGCGTCGGGTCATTCGTGTCGTTCATCCGTATCCTTCAAATGCGAGGCGCAGCTCGCAAAAACGCTTTGATCGCCGGGGCGGAAAAGCCGCGCCCGTACCCGTTTCAGCCAATAAGGGCCAGCTGTCCCCGTTTGGGGCCCGCGTGTATCTCATTTTCGGGAGCCCTGGCCAAGCGCAATTGCGGGGGGGTGGCCTTAGGTCCTTCTATATAGGTGCTTTTTTGCTCAGGTCAGGATGTCGAGCGTGCGCCGGGTCATCCGGTCGGCGGCCTTGAAGACCGTGATGCCTTCCCGGAAAGCCAGTTCCGACTGTTTGAGGTCGGTTATGCCCTCCACTAGGTCGGCGGCGGGGGCGGTGGCCTGTGCGGTGGGGGGCTGGGCGCCGGTTGCGGAGGTGGAGGCCGAACGAACGATCTGCTGGGCAGCCGCGTTCACCCGGTTTTCGGCCGTCCGCATGGCGGAGGTGGCGATGGCCATAGGATCGTTCATGGGCGAAGTCTGGCGCCGGGCGGCTTTGCAGGGCTTCAAGAAATTCGGCTGCCTTTAAGTCGAATTGGCGCGGGGCCGCGGCTATGGTGGGCCAAGGGTTCGGGGGCCGTTTGCGTGCCAAGTCATTGGAATGAATACCATCGCCGCTGGTCGCGGCTCACCGCGCCGCTGAGGCCCGACGGCGATATCGTGCGCGGGTTCGAGGATTGTGTCGCCAGCCACGACGCGCGCGTGCTGCTTCTGGGCGTGACGCAGGAGCTTGCCCCCATCGGGCGCACGCTTTCGGCCATCGACCGCAGCGCGGCGATGATCGCCAATATCTGGCCGGGCGATACGCAGCGCGCCCACGCGCAACAGGGCGATTGGCTGGCGCCGCCGTTCGGGGATCGCGCCTTCACTGCGATCATCGGTGACGGGTCGTTGACCGCGATCAGCTGGGCCGAAGATTATCGCACGCTGTTCGGCGAAGCGGCGCGGCTTATGGAACCGGGCGGGGTGATGGTGCTCCGGCTGTTTCTTTCGCCGGATGCGGTGGAGACGCGTGAAGCCTTGCGCAAAGAAACGCTGGACGGCGGATGCCCTTCGTTTCACGCCTTCAAATGGCGGCTGGCGATGGCGGTGGTGGGTGAAACGGGCGATCCCAACATTGCGGTGACGGCGATCCGCGATGCGTTCAACGCGATGTTTGCCGACCGCGAGATGCTGGCGGCGCGCACCGGTTGGAGGGCAGAGGATATCGAGACCATCGACGTCTATGCCAATTCGCCGGACGTCTACAGCTTTCCGAATTTCGCGCAATTGCGCGAGACGATACCGGGCGCGTTCGGCAAGGTCCGTCTTGTTGCGTGCGGCAGCTATCCACTGGCGGAGCGTTGTCCGCTTTTGGTGCTGGAGCGCTTATGAGCGATCCGTTGTGGGGCAAGCTCAAAGGCAGCGATGACGGGCTTGTCTGGCCGCCTTTGCTGCGCGGGCCCACGGCGGGGCTGCAAGCGCTCGCGCGGTTTCTGGAAGACAGTCAGTGGCTTTCGCGCGAGGAGATTTGCGCGCGTCAGTGCGAGCAGTTGGTGAAGCTGGCAGAACATTCGGTGCGGTTTTCGCGGATGTTTCGCGAGCGGTTGAAGAAGGCGGGGCTTGAGCCCGCCGATCTGCGCGATCCGCGAAATCTTTCGCGCCTGCCGCTGCTTTCGCGGCGCGACCTGCAAAAGGGCGATGCCTATTGTGTGCAGCCGCCGACGGAGCATTTGCCGGTCAACGAGGTGAAGACCTCTGGGTCCACCGGCGAGCCGGTGATGGTCAAGCGCACGGCGATCACGCAATTGTTCTGGCTGGCGATCACTTTGCGCGAATATTTCTGGCACGAACGCGCATTCGATCTGCGGTTCTCGGCGATTAGGCCGACGATTTCCGAATATGCGGAGGTTTCCAATTGGGGGCCGCCCGGCAATCTTTTGTTCGAGACGGGGCCCGCGCAGCTCATTCCGATCACGATGAGCGTGGAGGAGATTGCCGAACGGCTTTGCGCCTTCGCGCCGAATGTGCTGGTGATCTATCCCAATGTGCTGACGGCGCTGATCGCGCATCTGAAACAGACGGGGGCGACGCTTCCATCGGTGAAGCTTATCCGGTCTATCAGCGAAACGCTTTCATCGGAAGTGAAAATGCAGGCGCGGGAGTTTTTTGGGGCTCGCGTGATCGACAATTATTCCTCGCAGGAAGCGGGCGTGATCGCGGTGCAGTGTCCGCAATCCGAATTGTATCATGTGATGTCGGAGAGCTTGATTGTCGAGGTGCTCGATGAAAACGGGCAGGCGTGCGGCGAAGGCGAGACGGGGCGGGTGGTGCTGACCGACCTGCACAATTTTGCAACGCCCTTGGTGCGATATGACATCGGGGATTATGCGAAAGTGGGTGGCGTTTGTCCGTGTGGGCGCGGATTGCCGACGCTTGAGCGTGTGTTGGGCCGCGAACGCAATCTCATCTTGATGCCGGATGGATCACGGCATTGGCCGCTCGTCGGCTTTGCGCGGTTTCGCGATGTGGCGCCCGTTGCACAATATCAGATGATCCAGACTTCGCGGGACGAGATCGAAGTACGGCTTGTCACCGAAATGCCGTTGAATGCGGGCCAGGTGAGCGATCTGAGCAATGTGATCTGGGAGGCGCTGGGCCATCCCTTCACGTTGCGCTTCGTCTATTTCGAGGGACGGATACCGGCGGGGCCGCGCGGCAAGTTCGAAGAATTCATTTCGCAGGTTTAGCGCCTGCTTCGCCGGGCCAAAGGCGCGGGATCGTGCCGTGGGGGAACCAGCGCACGCGGAACTGGTAGCCGTCGTTGGTGTAGCCCACGAAGGTCAGCTTGGTGTCGGGCCAGACGGCGTGATTGTCGTGTTCCACCAGCGCGCGCGACTGAATCACCGCGCCGATGCCCATGAGCTGGGCTTCGGGGTGTTCCTGCGACCAGCGTTCGAGCACATCGAAGGCATAAAGCGACAGCGCGGTGGAGACGCGCTTGTGACGGGCATTGCGATCCACGGACACGCGGAACATCGCAAGGTTCGCGCGCAGGAAATCCACTTCGCGGATGTTCGCGGTGGCGATGGCGATCATCTGGCCTTCGTCGTAAGCCGCGCACACGACCTGGGAGAGCCGTTCTTCGACCGAGGCGTTGGGCGAAAGCATGTTGTTGCGTTCCCAGAACGCGACCGCATCTTGCGCGATCTGCGAATCCGCCAGCTGCCAGGCGGGTCGGAAATCCACCGGTATCTGAAGTTCGGGCGGCGATCGCTCTGTCACAGGATTCTACCCGGGGCGTTGTCCGGCTGGAGGCTGGGAATTCTGCCGTGTTCGAACCAGGCGACGCGCATCTGCTCTCCTTGCTGCGTCCAGCCGATGAATGCAAGACGGGACGCGCGGAACATCGCGCGGCGGGAAAGCTCGTCGAGGGCACGCGACTGCACGACGGTGCTCATGCCCATCACTTCTTCCTCGGGGTGGGCAAGCGACCATTGCTCCAGCAATTCGCGCGCATGGGCGGTGATGACCGAGGCCAGAAGATTGCGCCGCTTGTCCTTGGCCACCGCGCAGCGGAACATTGCAAGTTTGCAACCCAGAAAGTCGACATGGCGGATCTTGGCGGTGGCGACCGCGATCATCTGGCCCGTCTCGTCATAGCCGGCCATGCAGAGTTCGCTCAAACGTTCGTCGAGCGTGGCTTTGGGCGGGAGCAAGCCTTCGTTTTGCCAGAAGGCGGTCGCATCGCGTTCGATTGCAGAATCTTTGAGCCGCCAGGCCGGGCGGAACTCGACGGGAGTGCGCGGATCGCTGTGGAGTTTGAGCACCATCGGATGTCCTCAAACGCGCGGGTAAAATAAAAGCGGCGCCGGCAATGCCGGCGCCGCCATAAGCAGAAGATTAATTGACGTTGATGCCGACCTTCACGAACGGACCGTGGGTGACGCGGTCGACGTTCGCAGGCGCGAAGAAGCCGCCATCATAAACGTTGAACAGCGCGTCGACCTTGTAGCCCAAGGTGAACTTGGCGGGCGCATCCGGGCAGGTCCACGACAGGCCCATGAAGCCGCCGACTTCCGGAACTGTCTGGTTGCGGTGACGTGCGCCTCCGATGGTGCCGCCGTAATAATTGATGGCGAAATACGACTTCTGGCGGCCGAACAGCACCGCTGCTTCCGCACCCCAATCGAGTGCGAAACCGTCGTCCGAAATCGGAGCCGAAGCTTCCCACGAGATCATCGGACCAACGCCGGAGAAGCGGCGCGTGACGATGCCCGAACCGGTGTTGGTGATGGAAGCCTCGTATTTCGACGTTGCGAAATTGATGTCGGTGCGCGCGCTGAACTGCGCATAGCGAATGCCGACGCTGAAGATCGACGTGCCGCCATTGTTGCCGAACATGCCCAGGCCGAAATCCTTGCCGACCTGGAAGTCGACCTTCACATGCTCTTCCTTATGCCGGGACACGCCGTTGATGTAGTAAACGTCGCCGCCATCGGTCGAGGTGTAATAGGTGAAGGCGAAGCCTTTGCTCTCGCGCTGGGTGCGGCCGTACTGCACGCCGACCTTGAAGATGAGATCGGTGCCGGCCGGTTGGAATTTGGCCGCGCCATCGATGTTCCAGCTGTGCTTCGGGCCGTTCCTGAATTCGTCTGTGCCGACGCCGGTGAAGAAGCCTTCGCCACCGGAGGGTGGCACCAAGCCGAACCATTGGGTCGAGCCGCCGGCTTCGAAGCCATATTGGCCGCCGAGTTCGATAGAGAAATGGTCCTGATCGTCGGCTGCGGCCTGCGTCGTAACCGCGACAAGCATGGCCAGCGCCGATGCGCCGCTCAGAAGAAGATGACGGTAATTGCCGTGTTGGCGCGCAGCGATAAGTTCGCTCATGAAAGAACTGCCCCTTAAAATGGTCATTTGGTCATTAACTCAGACCATATGTTGCTTACGGTGTCACGCGCCTTTTGCATTGCAGCAAGCGAAGCGGGACCAGGCGAAACATTCGTGCAACAGGCTCACGAAAGGGTGACGCGCCAAGGCGCTTAAGGCCTTTTACGCTCCGATGGAAATATCGCGGAGGGGCCAATGGCTTGGGCGCGGGCGCGGGATGTTTACACCCTGTCGCTAATTACATTGTTGTCATCTTTTTCGCACGCTGCGTGGGCTGCCGACAGCCAGTTTCATGGCGGGTCCGATCATGCCGGTGTGTTCGCGGGTGCAGGTCCCGATGGTTTTTTCACCCCTGTATGGCGGTTCACGGCGGGACATATGGTGGTGGCCTCGCCGGTTCTGGCCGATGGCGCGATCTATGTGGGCGCGAAGAACGGGACGCTCTTTGCGCTCGATGCCGAGACCGGTAGCCGCAAATGGTCGTTCGCGGCCGATGCGCCGATCACGTCGACGGCGGCGGTGAGCAACGGCGCGGTCATATTCCAATCCGAAGCAAACACGATCTATGCGCTCGATACGGCGAATGGACATGAGCTTTGGCATCGCGCGACGGGGCGCGATCTTGCGTTCGATGCGATGGCCGGGTTCCACATGGTGCAAGATTGGGACTACTGGTCGTCATCGCCGTTGCTGGATGGCGGGCACGTGTTCATCGGCAGCGGCGATGGCAACGTCTATGCGCTGGATGCCAAGACTGGCGCGGTCCTCTGGACCTTCGCGACCAAGGGGCGGGTGCGTTCAACACCAGCGACCGACGGCAAAACGATCTATGTGGGGAGTTTCGACGGGCGGATGTATGCGCTCGACCGGGAAACGGGAAAGCTGCTGTGGTCGTTCAAGACGCTTGGCAACAAGGTGTTTCCCGAAGGCAGCATTCAATCTTCGGCGACGGTGACGGGAGGGCTCGTGCTGTTCGGCGCGCGGGATTTCAATCTTTATGCGCTCGATGCGAAGACCGGCGTGGAAGTGTGGCATCAGCCGGTGAAGAATTCCTGGGTTGCTTCGACACCTGCGGTGCATGACGGACGCGTCTATACCGGCAGCGCGGATGGGCGTGCGGCGTTCGCGTTCGATCTGAAGACCGGTGCCGCGCTGTGGACGCGGCCGCTCGACAATCTGGTGTTCTCTTCGCCGGTGGTCGCGGACGGCAAGGTTTATCTGGCCACCATGGGCGGCAGCGTGTTCGCGATGGACGAAAAGAGCGGGAACATCGTGGGCTATACGCTCACCGGGGATCGCGTGCTCTCCACGCCCTGGATCGCGGACGGCGTGATCTATTTTGGGAACAATGATGGTTATCTTTACGCGATGCGTGCAGGGCCTCAACACTATCCCGGCGACTGAACATTCGGTCGCGTTTACCACCGCAGCAATTTGGCTACGATTTCGCCGTGATTTGCCGTTAGCGTGGCCCCATGAACGTGAACCTGCCGCAGGAAGCCGTTCGGATTTATTCGCGCCTTGAACATGGCGCCGATGCGGCGGTGCATGTGCTGGGCATCGGTTTCGCGGTGACGGCGACGCTCTGGCTCTTATGGAATGTCAGCGGGTTTGCGACCGTTGCTGCGGTGTCGGTTTATTGCGTGGGCTTGCTCGCGATGATCGTGGCCTCGGCGGCTTACAATCTGACGCCTACCGGCACGCTGAAAGAAATCCTCAGGCGCTTCGATCATTCGGCGATCTTCGTGATGATCGCGGCCACCTACACGCCGTTCGCGGCGGCGCGGCTTGGCTATCCGGTGGGCGATGTGATCCTGGCGCTTGTCTGGACGGCGGCGGTGTTCGGCGTGGGATTGAAGATGGCGTTCCCGCGCCGCTTCGAGAAGGTGAGCGTCGTGCTCTATCTTGCGATGGGTTGGCTGATCGTCACCGCGATCAAGCCGCTGGCGGCATCGGTGGCGGCGGTCGATTTCTGGCTCCTGATCGCGGGGGGCCTCATCTATTCGGCCGGTGTCGCGTTCTATCTGATCGAGCGCATTCCGTTCCACAAGGCGATCTGGCACGCGTTCGTGCTGATCGCGGCGGTTCTGCATTTCACCGCCATCGCCATCGAGTTCACCCGCTAACATCAAAATACCCTCGACAGGGCGGCTCGCATTCTGTAGCGAACCTGCCTGAGGTGAGAGATGGACAAGCTGATCGCGGGATACCGCAACTTCATGGCCAGCCGCTGGCCGGAAGAACATGCCCGTTACGCGGAATTGTCCAAGGGGCAGAACCCCGAATATCTCGTCATCGCCTGCAGCGACAGCCGGGCCGATCCCGCCACCATCTTCAGCGCTGGCCCGGGCGAATTGTTCGTCATCCGCAATGTGGCGGCCATCGTGCCGCCTTATGAAGAAGGCGGCGGTTATCACGGCACCAGTGCGGCCATCGCTTTTGCCGTGTTGCAGCTCAATGTGCGTTACATCGTGGTGATGGGCCATGCCCAATGCGGCGGCGTGGCCGCGGCGCGCAACATGGAAACGGCGGCGGATACGCCGTTCCTGGGTCCGTGGATCAAGCTTCTGGAACCCGCGGCGCAAAAATGCCGTCATCACGACCAGCCGGATCTGGAACGCGAGACCGTGAAGCTTTCGCTCGAACGGCTGATGACGTTTCCCTTCGTTGCCGAACGCGTGAAGGCCGGAACGCTTTCGCTGGCGGGCGCGCGCTTCGGGATTGCCGATGGCAAGCTCGAAGTGCTGAAGCCCGGAAGCGATACGTTCGAAACCGTTTCGGCGCGCTAGAACGTATCTTTCCGTTTTCGCGTTTCTCCGAACACGTCCACGTCGCTGGCGTTTTCCATGCCGAGCGTGCGGCGCAGTTCGGGGGAATTTGGCCTTAAGAACGGGTTGGTCTTTTTCTCGATGCCCATGGTGGACGGAACGGTGGGCTCGCTTTTCGCGCGCACCGCTTCGACTTCGCTCATGCGCGCTTTCAATTCGGCGTTGTTTGGTTCCAGCGTCAGCGCGAAGCGGCCGTTGCTGAGCGTGTATTCGTGCCCGCAATAGATCTTGGTGTCGTCGGGAAGCGCCATCAGTTTCGACAGGCTGTTCCACATCATCGGCGGATCGCCTTCGAAAAGGCGTCCGCAGCCCATCGCGAACAGCGTGTCGCCGGTGAACGCGATGTCGCCGAAGACGAAGGTGATGGCGCCCTTGGTGTGGGCGGGCACTTCGAGGATGCGGGCGTGGTGTGCGCCGAAGCTCCAGCCTGACTCTTCGCCCACGCCTTCGTCGATGCCGGGGATGCGGTCGCGGTCCTTGCCGGGCCCGACGACCTTGGCGCCGAATTCTTCCTTCAACGCGAGGTTGCCGCCGGTGTGATCCCAATGGTGGTGGGTGTTGAGGATGTGGGTGAGCTTCTGTCCCGATTTGGCAAGGGCGGCCTTCACCGGCGCGGGCTCGGAAGGGTCGACCACCGCGCAAAGGCCGGCTTCGCGGTCGGTGAGCAGGTAGGCGTAATTGTCTTTCAAACAGGGAACCAGCGTGACGGTCAGGCTCATAGGCAACTCCTTTGGCGCGCCAGCTTAACAAGCCAGCCGCGGGCGGTGTATTGGGCAAGGGCTGATTGGGGCCATCATATGCATCTGAACGCGCGCAAGCTTGCGGACTTCTATGAAAGTCCGGTGGGCCAGGTCGTGAGGCGGATGATCCATCGCCGGCTGAACATGATCACCCCGGCCCGTCCGCCCGCCAATGTGCTCGGTTTTGGCTTCGCTGTGCCCTATCTGCGGCCGATGCTGGCCGATGCCCAGCGCGTGGTGGCGTTCATGCCCGCGCAGCAGGGCGTGGTGGCCTGGCCTTCGGGGCGGTCGCTCAGCGTGTTGGGCGAGGAGCTGTTGCTGCCCTTCGCGGACGAGACCTTCGACATGGTGATCATGATCCATGGTCTGGAGAGTGCAGAATCGGTCCGCCCCATGATGCGTCAGGTCTGGCGGGTGCTGCAGCCCGAAGGCAGGTTGCTGCTGATCGTGCCCAACCGCGCCAGCCTGTGGGCACAGGCCGAGCGTTCGCCGTTCGCCTATGGACGGCCCTATCTGCGCGGGCAGCTTGAAATGCTGTTGCGCGAATCCATGTTCGCGCCGCAGCGCTGGGAAAGCGCGCTCTATTTTCCGCCGCTTCGGAAGCGCCGCTTCATCGGTACCGGTATCGGCTGGGAGCGGGTGGGCGAGATCTTGTGGCCGCGCTTTGCCGGTGTGCATCTGGTGGATTCCACCAAGTCGCTGTTCGCAGCGACGCCGGTGCTGGTCTCCGATCGCAAGAGCCTGCTCGCGCGCGCCTGATCGTTACCGGTGTTTCATGTGACGCGCGCGTCATTTCTTTCTTTTGTTAAGATTGTTTGACGTTCGTGCGCGGGTTCACGCTGGTGTGAAGCGATGGGTTTTGCGCATGAGGCCCTTGCGTCGAACGCAGGGCTTTTTGCATCCCCGTTTCATCGTGCTTGTCGCGTGGTCCTCACGCTGAAGTGACTCGCTCACGCGGATGTGCCCTTTCTTCTTTCGTGGATCGCACTATTTGCAGTGTGCCGGTGAAATTGCCGGGACCGCGAGTAAAGACGGAGGGAGTCCATGTCACTTTCAAAGATCGCAGCCGCCATGCTGATCGCAGGCGGAATCGCCGCTTATGGCAGCAGCGCTGTTGCCAGCGAACCGGCGACGTCACTCAACTGCCTGAAGATGTCCAAGCAGGTGAAGGACGCGCTCTACAATCATCCGACCGGCTCGGCGCACGATGCCGCCGAACAGGAGCTGAAGCAGGGCGCAGACTATTGCATGAAAGGCTTCTACAAAGCCGGCATGACGCATTACGAAGCCGCGCTGAAGGCTATCGGCGCAAGCGCCACCGCTTCGGCGCACTGACGATCAAGACGAAGGCGCGTTCTTCGCTCTCAAGAAGAAGATCGCGCCTTCGGCAAGAAGGTTGGGTCCCCAGGAATGCGCCTGCATCGCCTGGGTGTGCCCGTCTTTCCTGAGCGCGAGCGCGCCCTGCACCACGCCGCCTGCTTCTTCCACCAGCGCCACGAAATCGGCGATGGTGCAGAGATGGATGTTGGGCGTTTCGTGCCAGGAATAGCCCAGCGTCTTGGTCTGCGGCATGCGCCCGTTGGCGAGCAGCGACATGCGGATGCGCCAATGGCCGAAATTCGGGAACGACACCGCGGTGAGTTTTCCGATGCGCAGCAATTGCGACAGCACGGTCTTGGGCGAGCGCGTGGCCTGAATGGTTTGGCTGAGGATTGCGACATCGAAGATCTGCGCAGGGTAATCGCCGAGGTCGGTGTCGGCATCACCTTGCACCACCGACAATCCGCGCGCCACGCAGGCATTCACGTTCTGCTGCGACAGTTCCAGACCGCGCCCATCGACGTTCTTTGTTTCCGCCAGATATTCCAGCAGTGCACCGTCGCCGCAGCCGATGTCGAGCACGCGCGCGGCTTTCGGGATGATTTCGGCAATCGCTGCCAGATCGGAACGGAGCGCGCTTGTCATTTGACGCCGTGGCTGGCCGCGACCGATTTGATGAAGCCGCGAACGGTGGCGAACATCTCCGGTTCGTCGAGCAAAAACGCATCGTGGCCGCGATCAGTATCGATTTCGACGAAGCTCACATTGGCGGCGGCGGCGTTGAGCGCGTGCGCGATGTGTTTGTTCTCCGGCGTGGGGAACAGCCAGTCGCTGGTGAAGGAAATGATGCAGAAGCGGGTCTTGGTGCCGCGGAACGCTTCGGCCAGCACGCCGCCGTAATCGGCCGCGAGATCGAAATAATCCATCGCGCGCGTGATGTAGAGATAGGAATTGGCGTCGAAGCGGTCGACGAAAGTCATGCCCTGATGGCGCAGATAGGATTCGATCTGGAAATCCGGGCCGAAGCCGAACGAGATCGCGTTGCGCGCCTGAAGGTTTCTGCCGAACTTGCGCTGAAGGGCTGCTTCCGAAAGATAGGTGATGTGGGCGGCCATGCGCGCCACCGCCAAACCTTTCGACGGTTGCGTGCCGCTGAGCGAATAGGCGCCGCCCTTCCAATCCGGATCGGCCATGATCGCCTGACGGCCCACTTCGTGGAACGCAATGTTCTGTGCGGAATGGTTGGCGGCGGTGGCAATCGGGATCGCGGAGAGCACGCGGTCGGGATAGCTCGCCGCCCATTGCAGCACCTGCATCCCGCCCATCGAACCGCCGATCACACAGAGCAGCCGTTCGATGCCGAGCGCATCGAGCAGCATGGCTTGCGCCCGCACCATGTCTTTCACGGTGACGACAGGGAAATCGAGGCCGTAAGGCTTGCCGGTTTCGGGATCGATGGAGGCCGGGCCCGTGGAGCCCATGCAGCCGCCCAGTACATTGGCGCAGACGATGAAGAAGCGGTCGGTATCGATCGCCTTGCCGGGGCCGATCAGTTCGTCCCACCAGCCGGGTTTGCCGGTGACGGGGTGACGGCTGGAAACGAACTGGTCGAGCGTGAGCGCGTGGCAGACGAGAATAACGTTCGACTTGTCGGCATTGAGCGTGCCGTAGGTCATGTAGGCGACGGTGATGGGCGAGAGTTCGCGGCCCGAGTCGAGCAGGAGCGGCCGGTCTGCGCCAAAGGTGATGGCATGGCCGGTATCGGCATCGGGCGCCACGACGGGGCGCAGGAATTTCGGATTGGCGGCTTCCGCCATCTCTCACTCGCTTTCCGAAACCAGTGGAGCGCCGTTTGCTAAGGCTCTGCTGCCCCCCTGTCAACGAATCAGCGGGCGCATAGCCGTCTTGCTTTGCTTTCGAGGGGGCCCGCGCTTATGAATGCGCCCCGAAAAACGTCCAAAAACAGAGCCATCGCCATGTGTCCGCCCCAAGAGCCCGCGCCTAAGCCCGGTGTGCTGGACATCTCGCCTTATGTCGGCGGGAAGGCGGGCGCGCCGGGCGTGGCCAAGGTCTTCAAGCTTTCGGCCAACGAGAACCCGCTAGGCCCGAGCCCGGCGGCGATTGCGGCCTATGACGAGGCGCACAAGAACCTTGCGCAATATCCCGAAGGCAGCGCGCGGGTTTTGCGCGAGGCGATTGGGACGATCTTCGGGCTGGACCCCGCGCGCATCGTTTGCGGCGGCGATGGTTCGGACGAATTGCTGAAGATGCTGGGCAATGCGTATCTAAGGGCCGGCGACGAGGTGATCTTCACCGAGCACGCCTTCGTGATTTACAAGATCATCACCTTGGCCAACAGCGCGGTGCCGGTGATCGTGCCGGAGAAGAACCTGCACGCCGATGTCGATGCGATATTGGCGGCGGTGACGCCCAGGACGCGGATCATCTATCTGGCCAATCCGAACAATCCAACGGGCACCTATCTGCCGCACAGCGAAGTGCGCCGGTTGCATGCGGGATTGCGGCCCGACATCCTGCTGGTGATCGATGCGGCCTATGCGGAATATGTGCGCCGGAACGATTATGAATCCGGCATCGAGATGGTGGCGAATTTCAACAATGTGGTGATGACGCGCACCTTCTCCAAATTGGGGCTTGGTGGCTTGCGGGTCGGCTGGGCCTATTGCCCGGCAGCGGTCGCCGACGTGCTGAACCGCATTCGCGGGCCGTTCAACGTTTCCATGCCGCAGCAACTGGCGGCAGCGGCCGCGGTGAAGGATCGCGCCCATATCGACAAATCGGTGGAACACAATGCGCGCTGGATTTCCTGGCTGACGGAGGAAATCCGCAAGCTTGGGCTGCGGGTGGACGACAGCGTGGGCAATTTCATCCTCGTCCATTTCGCGGACAAGAGGACGGCGGATGCGGCAGATGCGTTTCTTTCCGCACGCGGGTTGATCCTGCGGGCGGTCGGCAATTACGGATTGCCGAATTGCCTGCGGCTGAGCGTGGGCACCGAAGAAGCCAACCGGCTGGTGGTGAAAGCTTTGGCCGAATTCATGGGGGGAAAATGAGCAAACCTCTCTTTGAGAAGGCAGCGCTTCTTGGCGTGGGCCTGATCGGGTCTTCGATGGCCCATGCGATGCGCCGCGGCGGGTTGGCCGGGCATATCGCGGGCTATGCGCGTCGCCCCGAAACACAGGACGCGGCGAAGAAGGTCGGCTTTGCAGATTCCATCCATGGCGATGCGGTTTCGGCTGCGCGCGATGCCGACCTGGTGGTGCTGGCAACGCCCGTCGGTTCGTTCGGCGCGATTGCGAAAGAGATTTCGTCCGTGCTCAAGCCGGGCGCCATCGTGACCGATGTGGGATCGGTGAAGACGGCGGTGGTGCGCGATGTGGGGCCGCATATTCCCGAAGGCGTGCATTTCATTCCGGCCCATCCGATTGCGGGCACCGAGCAATCGGGGCCGGAATCGGGCTTTGCCGAGTTGTTCGACAATCGCTGGTGCATTCTTACCCCGCCGCCCGGCACCGATCCGGCGGCCATCGAGAAGCTGAAGGATTTCTGGCAGCGCTGCGGCAGCAATGTGGATGTGATGGACCCCAAGCACCACGATCTGGTGCTGGCGATCACCAGCCATGTGCCGCATCTGATCGCCTATAACATCGTGGGCACGGCGGACGATCTGGAGCAGGTGACCGAAAGCGAAGTGATCAAATACTCCGCCGGCGGTTTCCGCGACTTCACGCGTATCGCGGCATCCGATCCTACCATGTGGCGCGATGTGTTCCTCAACAATCGCGATGCGGTTCTGGAAGTGCTGGGGCGGTTCAGCGAGGATTTGAGCGCGCTGCAACGGGCGATCCGCTGGGGCGATGGTGATGCGCTGTTCAATCTGTTCACGCGGACGCGCGCCATTAGGCGTTCCATCGTGGATGCTGGTCAGGACAGTGCCGCGCCCAATTTCGGACGTAACCCGAAAAAATCTTAATAGAGTGGCGCGCTTTCGAGCGCGGTCAGGCCGAACAATTGGCGCGACAGCGTGCCTTTGAGCGCGTGCGTGTTGTCGAGCATCAGGCGGCCCGTCGCGGTGTCGGGTTTGGCTTGGACTTCGACCAGATCGACATGGGCACCGGCGGCGCGCCAGGCTTCTAGCGCGGTGCGCCAATCGGCATCGCCCGACAACAGGCCTTTGAGGAATTGCGCCATGGTGATGTGCGCATCCGCTTTGGCATAGACGATGGGCTTTTGCGACGGCAGCGAAAGCGAATCTGCGAAGGCGACAAAATCGAGCGCATCGATCTTGGGATCGTGGCGCAGATGGATTTCGAGGCGGCCCGCCGTCACGTCCCGCGAATCGAGTGCGACCAGAACCAGATCGAAACGTGCGAGCTTGCCGTTGGCGGTGATCGCATCGGCGCGTACGCTTCCGGGCAGAAAGGCGAACTGTGCCGGTTTGCTGTCGCTGCCGATCCACGAAAAGGTTTGCTTGCCACCGGCTTCGAAAACCGTCTTGCTGCCTTCATAGCTTAAGCGGTGCAGCGCGAAATCTTCGGCCTGCCATTGAAAGCTGCGCGGGCCCGCAAACGTGATGCGGAAATCCTTGAAGGTCGTGTCGACGCGGAAGGGGAAGCCCGAAAGCTGACGCTTGGAGAAATGCAAGGTAATGCCGGGGGCGATTTCGTGGCCGTTCAGCACGTCGATCTTTTTCGACCAGGCACCGGCTTCCCGCCACCATTGCACGCTGACGAGGATCGCCAGGATGACGAGGATGGAGAAAGGTGCGTAGAGGAAGAAGCGGCTGGAATAGCGCATCGCGCCTCGTTTACCCGCAGCGGGAATAGCCGCAAGCCACGCAAGTGTCGCATCCTTCAATCTTCACAAAACTGGGCGACGAACAGCGTGGGCAATAACGTGCGGGCGCCCCTTCCGCGGCCATGGCCACGGCCCGGCGTTCTTCGCGGGGAACCACGGTTTGCCGCGGGGTCATGAAGCCGGTCGCCACCAGATGGCGCTCGATCACCTCGCCGATGGCGGCCAGAAGCGAGGGCACATACCGCCCGCCCATCCATTGGCCGCCGCGCGGATCGAACACCGCTTTCAACTCATCGACCACGAACGAGACATCGCCGCCGCGCCGGAACACGGCGCTGACCATGCGGGTGAGCGCCAAGGTCCAGGCATAGGCTTCCATGTTCTTGGAGTTGATGAAGATCTCGAACGGGCGTTTGCGGCCATCCTGCTCGAGGTCGTTGATGGTGATGTAGAAGGCGTGATCGGAATCCAGCCATTTGATCTTGTAGGTCTGGCCGGTGAGAAGTTCGGGGCGGTCGAGCGGGCGCGTCATATAGACGACATCGCCCGCCCCGCGCGGCACCGGCAAAGGCAGGCTCGGCTGATCGGCGTCTTCGAGCGGTTTGGTTTCGACCGTTGTTTCGAGCACTGCACCGGTGATCGCATTCGGGCGATAGGTGGTGCAGCCCTTGCAGCCGGTTTCGTAGGCTTTGAGATAAACGTCCTTGAACGCCTCGAACGAGATCGCTTGCGGCACGTTGATGGTTTTCGAGATCGAACTGTCGATGTGCTTTTGCGCCACGGCCTGCACGGAAAGGTGATCGTCGGGCGAAAGCTCCTGCGCGCTGACAAAATAATCCGGCAGGCCTGCATCTTCGCCGAAGCGCGCGTGGAAGGCGCGCCAGGCATAATCGCTCACCTTCTCTTCGCGGCGCGTGCCATCGGCCTGCAACACATGGCGGGTGAAGCTGTAGGCGAAAACAGGTTCGATGCCGCTCGACACATTGTCGGCGAACAGCGAGATCGTGCCGGTGGGCGCAATGGAGGTGAGAAGACCGTTGCGGATTCCGTTCGCGGCAATCTTGTCGCGGACCGCCTGCGGCAGGCGTTGCACGAACGGCCGCGCAAGAAATTCCTCGCGGTCGAACAGCGGGAACGCGCCTTTCTCCACCGCGATATCGGCAGACGCATCGTAAGCGGCATGGCTCAACACCGAAAGCCAGCGGTCGATCAGCGCGAGACTTTCCTTCGAGCCGTAACGCATGCGGCAGAAGATCAATGCATCCGCCAAACCTGTGACGCCCAATCCGATGCGCCGCTTGGCAAGCGCTTCGGCGCGCTGTGCTTCCAGCGGGAACCGCGAAATGTCGATCACATTGTCGAGCATCCGCACGGCAGTTCGTGTGAGACGCGCAAGCTCGTCTTCGTCGAGCGACGCATTGTCCTCGAACGGATTCTTCACGAGCTTGGCGAGATTGATCGAACCCAGAAGACACGCACCGTAAGGGGGCAGCGGTTGCTCGCCGCAATTGTGCGCCCACAGGCCATTGGCATCGAATGCATTGAGGCCGGGAATGGCGGCGTCGAAGACTTCGGCGGGTTCGCAATCTTCGATTGTTGCGATTGTCGCGCAGAAAGGTTCGCGATTGGGCGCGCGGCGATAGTTGGCGAGAAGATTGTTCAAGACCACCGATTTTGCCGTGTCGCAGAAGCCGATGCGGTCGCGATAGACGAACAGATTGTCGCCCGAAACCACCAGCTCGTGCTGATCGCGGATGGGATAGGATTTGTGGCCGCCTTTGCCATCCGGCAAAAGTTTGAAGCCTTCGGTCCTTCGTTGTTTGTAGATCGTCGAGATGATCCCCAGCCGCAGGAGCATGCGCTGGGACGCTTCGAGTGTGCCAAGATCGCTTTGCGCAAGCCGTGCGCTCACGCCTTTTGTCTGGGTGCCTTGCACGCTGCCATCGGCATCGAACAGGCCGCGCAGGAAGGCGGCGCAAAACGCGCTGGAACGCTTTTCCAGAGACGCTGTGACGGTCTTGTTGCCGGGCGACAGACCCATGTCGTGGGCAAGCTGTTTCAGCGCGCCGAGCGAAAGGCGATACTCGCCGCGGCCGGGCACTTCGATCCAGCCCGTGAAATCGGAGCGGTGCGGCAGACTGAAAGCAGCAGCTTGTGCTGCTTCCATCACGCCGCGAATGCCCGGGCGTTCGTCCGCGCCGTTGACGGTCTTCCGGCCGGGCCATGCGCAGAGCACGGCCTTGTCGCTTTTGAGCGTTCCGTCGCCCACCAGCAATCCGAGCAGATAACCTTCGGCATCGTCCTTCGGTGTACCTTCGCCCCAATTGGGTTGGGCGCGATGGTTGTGCAGCAGGATTTCATCGCCTGCCGCAAGCGATCCGATCTCTACCCATTCCCATTCGCAGGACCATCTCGTGCGGCGCGTGACCTTGCGGATGCGATGATCCGGCGTGCCGCGCAAAGCATGGCCTTCGTGGGTTCGCAGGCGGACGGTCGGCTTGATGCCTTGCGAAAAGAAGCCGCGTTCGTCGCTTGGCCAGGGCTGGCCGTCGGCAATCGCGGTGAAGGGGTTTCCGATCAGTTCGCCGATCTGCCGTGGGCCGTCGCTGGTTTGAATCCAGCTATCGGCGGTCAAGCACGGGTTCGTCGCGCTGATCGCTTCGCAATAGGCGAGGTTGTTTTCGCGGTTGATGCGGTCGATGAAGATCACGCCGGGTTCGGCGGCTTCGTAGGTGGCACGCATGATGCGGTCCCACAGGTCGCGGGCGCGGATGGTTTTGTAGATCTTGTTGTCGAATTTCAGGTCCCAGGTCGCGTCCTGCTTCACCGCGTCCATGAAGGCGTCGGTGGCGAGGACCGAGAGATTGAACATCGACAGGCGGCCGGATTGCTGTTTGGCGTCGATGAAAAGTTCGATGTCGGGGTGATCGCAAGCGAGCGTCGCCATCATCGCGCCGCGGCGGCTGCCCGCGCTCATGATGGTGCGGCACATCGAATCCCACACGTCCATGAACGAGACGGGGCCGGAGGCATCCGCGCCGACGCCCGCAACAGGGGCGCCTTTCGGGCGCAGGCTTGAGAAGTCGTAGCCGATGCCGCCGCCTTGCTGCAGCGTCAGCGCCGCTTCACGTAAGTGCGAGAAGATGCCGTCCATCGAATCTTCGATGCGGCCCATCACGAAGCAATTGAACAAGGTCACGTTGCGGTCGGTGCCGGCGCCGGCGAAAATTCGCCCGGCGGGGAGGAAGCGGTGACCGGCCAGCGCCTCACCGAATTTCTGTGCCCAGTCGCGGCGGAGCTCGGGGCGTTCGGCGTGAGCGGCGGCAAGCGCCACACGCGACCAGCTTTCGGCCACGTCTTTTTCCAGCGGCGTGCCGTCCGGCGCTTTCAGCCGGTACTTCATGTCCCAGATCTGGCGGGAGATGTCGGTCATATCTGGTATCCCGCCAAAACTTTCTAGCTACTATTCGTTTGCAGTTTTTGCGAAGGGGAAGGGGTGGGTATCTCCCTTTCTGGGGTAAGACCCCTGACTCCGAAATATAGTGCGAAACAGGGCTTAAAACAATTGTTTGTTCTCTAATTGTTCTGAATAGCGGCGCGGTAGTGTCTAGTTTGAATTTCTGGGATCGCGCCAACCGCCAATTTCGTAACCTGCGGTTACACGTTAAAATCTTGCAATCTTACATAGTAGATATTTCAAACTCTTAACCATTTGGCATGTTCTCTGCTTCTTTTTAGAAAGAGAGCTTGTGGGGAGCAATATGAAATTCAACGTCGCTGTTATAGCCATAATGGGCTTGATGCCTTTCGCCGGTTGGGCCCCTGCGCAAGCAACCATAGTCGGTTTCGACAGTGGCATTACGGAGGGATACGACGGGGAAGGGTTCGTTCCCAACGGCTATGCAGGCCTGAATTGGAACAGCTTCGTGGCAGTCAATGCCACACCATATGTTGCTGCTTATGGATATATGAACGGCATCACATATGGCGTTGTTAGTGCTCCGGCAGTTGCGATCGGGGTTACATCATCGTCATCGTTTTCATCATCGGCAGCCTTCTCACTGGTAAATCTCTATATGACGGCCGTTTGGAATAACGGTCTGAATGTCAATATTGACGGTTATTTGAATGGCAATTTGGTTGATAACTATGTTGCGACTCTCGATGGAACGGCACCGTTGCTGATAACTCTCGACTGGGGTGATGTTGATAATGTCGTGTTCACGCCATCCGGGGGCACGAACGCCGGTTTCGGCAACTCTGGTGTGCAGTTCGCCATTGATAATGTGACAATTGGCACGCCATTCGACGCCCCTGAACCTCTCACTCTTTCCATTTTTAGCGCTGGTTTTGGTGGCATTGCATTCATCCGCCGTAAGCGGAAGAATGCAGCTTAAGCTGCCACTTTCTATTTGTAAGACCCACGCTTTTTAGGCGCTGCTCTCGCATCGTCCATCGACACACGATATCGCCCATGTCCATGAGTTCATCCGTGATGCCAGCCGCCATAGCAGGGGGTAACACGAAGTGATTTTTGAATATGGCAGAAGGCGTGATGTAAAAAATAGATCGCCAGTGAATGAGAGTGGTTTTCTAGCTTCTTAGAAAAGCTGTTGGTCAGACTTGTAAAGCAGCGGTTGCCCATAAGGATATTGAGGTTTTGGCGCTCAACGTGCGAGGTGGAAATCTTGGCATGATCTGGAGCGCCAAAATCACTTCTTTGGATTAAGCGACAACCACGCCCGGTGAATATTTCTTACTAGGCCCTTTGTTCGGCGTACTTGAAAAGTACCTTTTGGATTTGCCCATAAGAAGCATCCTAGCCGAATGCATCGGATATTTCCGCCCGATATGCACCGATACCGTCAGTTGATACTTGGACCGGCGAAACGATGCGAGTGGCGGTTTCATTCAAGAATGCGCGGATATTGCGCAATCATGGTTCCTACTGAATCTTGCGGCCTATTCGCTCGCCATTTACCGAGCCATTGCGCGAAAGGAGGGCATTCTTATTCACTGGTATTCCTCTGCAAAGCCCTGTGCAAAAAGCACTTTTCGCCTTCCTCGACCAGTTTGGCGGTTGACGCCTCGATACGGGTTTCGAGGGCGGTCATGAACTCGGCGCGTTTCAAGCCCGGCGGGATCAGCGGCAGGAATTCGACCACGATGGTGCCGGATTTTTTCAGGAAGCCGCCGGGGCCGGTCCAGAACAGGCCGGAGTTGAGCGCGATGGGAAGGCAGGGCACGCCGATCTGTCCGTAAAGACCCGCGACACCGGGTTTGTAGTCGGGTGGCGCGCCCGGTTTCTTGCGCGTGCCTTCGGGGAAGATGAGCACGCAGCGGCCTTGCGCGAAGATCGCTTTGGCATCGGCTGCCATCTTGCGCAGGGCGCTTGCCTTGCCGTCGCGGTCGATGGCGATCATTTCTGATTTGCGCACGAACCAGCCGTAGAACGGGATCAGTCCCAGTTCGCGCTTGAAAACCATCGCGGGTTTGTCGAGCAGCAGGTAGAGCGCGATGGTGTCCCACATGCTCATATGTTTGGCGGCGGCGAGCACGGGTTCGGTGGGCGGTGTTCCGCGCAGTTCGTAACGCACGCCCGCGAACACGCGCAGGCCCCAGAAGGTGGCGTTGCACCACAGGAAGGCGGCGCTGCGCATGAATCGCGGCGGCAGCAGCAGAAGCGGTGTGTAGCTGAGGCCGAGCACTGTCGAGGCTGCCGCGAACCACAGAAAGAAAAGCGTCGAGCGGATGAAGGTGAGGATCATGTCTTGTCCTCACCCAGTTTGGCGAGCAGCGGATTGATCGCCTTGTTCATGACGACGCTGGCGAGATATTTCGCATATTCGCTGTTGACGAGACGCAGGGTGTGCGGATTGCGCCACCAATGGGTGAAGTCGATGTCGCGCGGTTCGACCGGATAAGGCTCCAGCGCCACATGCGGCATGGCGGTGGAGAATTCGGTCAAGGTGCGCGGCATGTGATAATTCGCGGTCACCACGATCAGGCTTTTGTAATCGTGGGTCAGCACCCAGTCGGCGGTTTCCTGTGCGTTGCCGCGCGTGTCGGCGGCGATGAAGCCTAAGTCAGCGCAGCAATCGAAACGGCGTCTGCCATGGGCCACCCGTTTGAGATCGGCTTTGGAAGCGGACAGATCGACGCCGGTGATGAGAAGGCGCTTGCCCAATCCCTGTTCGAGCAATGCGGCGGCACGGTCGAGCCTGAGTTCGCCGCCGGTCAATGCCACGATGGCGTCGGCGCGGTGCGGTTTGAGGGGCGGCTGGTTCACATCGTCGACGAAGAGGAACAGCCCCGCCACATAGCCGATGGCGCCTAAGATGATGAGCGAGGAAAGCGTACGCATTCAGTAGATTTTCCGCAGCGCCGCCATCACCGACATGCGTGTGGTGACCCAGGCGATCAGGCCCGATCCGGCAGGCACCGCGATCAGCCACAACGCTTCGAGCGGTTTGAGCGACATCGGCGGCAGGAACGGAACGGCTTCGTAACCTGCCATTTCCAGTCCGCCGGCGCCGATGAAGATGGCGGCGGCGATTCCTGCACCGACTGCGGAGGCTGCGAGCGCGGAGAGGAAATAGTGCCGTTCGAACGCGCGGCTGATGAAACCGGGATGGGCGCCCATCTGGTGCAGCAGTTCGACGATCTCGTGATGGGCTTGCAGACCCGCGCGTGTTGCAAACGTCACGGCGGAGGCGGTGGCGACCGCGATCAGCAGCAATATTCCGTACCCGGACAATATCACGGCGTTGGCCAGACCTTTGAGGCGGTCGATCCATTGGCTGTGATCGTCGAGCGTTGCCTCTGGAACGGCGGCTTTGAGATTTTTGCGCAAGGCAGGCACGTCCACATCGGCGCCCGGCTGGATCTTGGCGTCGATCAGGCGCGGCAGCGGCAGGTCGGCGACGATGGCGTCCGCGCCGAGCCATGGTTCGACGAGTTTCAATGCGGCTTCGCGGCTGACCGGCGTCACCACTGCGATGCCGGGTGTTTGGCGCAACACGGCGATGGCGCGTTGCGAATCTTTTTCGAGCGTGGGTTCGGCGGGACCGGTGAAGGGCGGAAGAATCTGCACCGTCAATTGTCCGGCCAGGCCCGAACGCCAGCTTTGCGCGGCGCGATCCGCAACCAGCGATGCGCCAAGTGCGAGCGCTGCAAGAAACGCCATCACCGCGATCATCAGATCGAGCGGACCGGCGGCGGAATCGCGCGGCAGGATGGGCAAGCGTTCCGGGTTCATGCGTGGGCCGTGCGCATTTCGACGAGACGTCCATCCACCAGCCGCATCTCGCGCGCTTTCACGCGCTCGATCAACGCGCGGTCATGGGTGGCGATGAGGACGGTGGTGCCCAGACGATTGAGTTCGGCGAAGAGACGAATGAGGCGCGCGCCCATTTCGGGGTCGACGTTGCCGGTGGGTTCGTCCGCCACCAGAAGATCGGGGCGGGCGACGACGGCGCGGGCAATCGCCACGCGCTGTTGCTCGCCGCCCGACAGGGTGTGGGGTGGGGCATCCATCCGGTCGCCGAGGCCGACCCAGGAAAGAAGCTCTTCGACGTCCTGCGCATAATGCTCGGGCTTGCGGCCGGCGAGCTTGAGCGGCAGCGCCACATTGTCAAAGGCCGAAAGGTGGTCGAACAGGCGGAAATCCTGAAACACCACCCCGATACGGCGGCGGACGGCCGGGAAATCCTGCCGCCTGGTGGTGGCAAGGTCGAGGCCGAACAGGGAGATAAGCCCGCGCGAAGGGGGCTCGGCCAGGAAGATCAGCTTGAGCAAGGTGGTCTTGCCGGCACCGGAAAGGCCGGTCAGGAAGGTGAAGGAGCCGGGTTCGAGCAGGAAGGTGATATCCCGGAGAACCTCCGGTCCTGCCCCGTACCGCATCCCGACATTTTCGAAGCGAACCATGATTCGGGGAAAATAGCTGGCGGGGCCCACGGTTACCATGATTGTAACCAACTCTGTGCTTTGCTTGCGGTACAGGCTTTGCTCTGCCTATTTTCAGGGACAGTTCGTTCACGGTTACCATGATCTTAACCTGCCCAAATTGCGCGACCCGTTATGAAGCCGACGCGGCGAAATTCCTGCCCGCCGGCCGCAAGGTGCGTTGCGCCAAATGCAGCCATATCTGGCACCAGCCTCCGCCCGCTGCAGAGGCGCCGGAGCTGCCGCCCGATCTTTCCATCGAGCCTGCCAAGCCCGAACCGGCTGCGGCTGCCGTCGCCGTTGCCGCCAAGGCGGCCGAGCCTCAGGCCAGCGCATTGCCGCCGGTGCATGCACCTGCTTCCGCCGGATGGCGGCTTGGGGCGCTTGCCGGATGGGCGGCGCTGATCGCGTTGGTAGCTGTGCTGGGCTGGCTGGGTGTTTCGTTCCGCCAGGGCATCGCGACCGTCTGGCCGCAGACCGCCACGGTTTATGCCTGGGTGGGGCTCGACGTGAACACGGTCGGGCTGGCCTTCCGCGATGTGAGCTATCGGGTGACCAGCGAAGACGATCTGCCGATCCTGCACATCAAGGGCAAGGTCGTGAACGTCACCGACCGCACTTTGGATGTGCCGGAGATCCACGCCGCGCTGACCGACGAGTATCGCCGCGAACTTTACGACTGGAAAATCCTGGCGGGGGCCAAGAGCCTTGCGCCCGGCAAGACGGCCGAGTTCTCCGCCCGCATCCCGAGCCCGCCAGCGGGCGCGCGCCATGTGGATCTGAAATTCATCAAGAGTTGAAGGTGAACGTTTCCCACCAGGTTCTCGTCAGCGAGACCGAAATCTTCCAGCGCATGGCGCACCTGGCCGATGAGATCGTGCGCGCGCCGGTCAAGCCGGATATGGCGGCGGTGGTGCTGGTGGGCGGTTTCGTGTTCGCGGCCGATCTGCTGCGCGCACTGGCGCGGCGCGGGCTTGACCTGCCGGCGGAATTCTTTTGGCTGCGGTCTTATGCCGGTGCGCGCGAAGGGGCGCGCGATGTCTCGGTGATGATCTCGCCGACGGCGCGCGTGCGCGGGCACAATGTGCTGTTGCTCGACGGCATTCTCGATCGCGGGCGTACGCTGACCAAGGCGGTCGATCTGTTGCGCGATCAGGGCGCGCTGTCGGTGACGAGTGCTGTGATGGTGGACCGCGGCCGCCAGGATGGCGAAGCGCACGCCGATTATGCGGCGTTCACGGGACTGGATGGTTTTCTGATCGGCTACGGCATGGACGATGCCGGGCATCATCGCGGTTTGCCCTATATCGCGCGCGTGGATTGAGCGTTTCTTCTTTCAACACCTACAAACTCCGTCATCGCCCGCTTTATGCGGGCGACCCAATTTTCTGTTTTTCAAAAAAGTAAAATGGGTCCTCCGGACAAGCCGGGGGATGACGAATGAGAGTTTCGATTTAAGGAAAGCTACGCTCACACAACGCTGTTGAAGATCATCGCGCCGGGTTGTCTCGGTGCTGCTTCGGGGCGGGCGCCGTAGGTGCGTTTGGGGGCGTTCATGCGGTCGACTTCTTCGGCGATGGAACGGATCATGCCTTCGCTGGCGTTCTTCACGCGCGTGACCATGCGGACGTGGCGTGTCAGCGTTTCGGCGAAGCGTTTGGTGACGCCGATCAACGCTGTGCGCAACGTGGGCGATGCTTCTTTCGCGGCGGCAAGCGTGATGCCGGCGGCTTCGCGGCTGTAGACGGCCGAGAGTTTCTGGATCTCCGGCAAGCCGGTGCGCATTTCGGACGGCTGGTGGCGTTCGAGCGCTGCGATATCGGCCTCTAGCGCTTCGATCAGCCGTTCGGCCATCTGGATGACGCGTTCGATTTTGGGGTCGATGGGTTCGATCATTGCACCTGCTCCTGATGCTTGAGCAACGATTTGGTGATGGCGTCGGAAAGGCCGAAGCCGCCCTGGTTGACGATCTGCTTGCCGTATTCGTCGAGCATCAGCGAGCGGAACATCGCTTCGCCCTGACCGCCGCCGAACGGGCCGTCGGTCGAGATGCCTTCGAACATGCCGCCCAGCATTTGGGAAACCAGCACGGCTTCGAATTGCTTGGCCGCTTTCTTTGCCGCTGCGACATTGGCCGTCGCGTGCGGCGTCATCACGCTCGCCGATTGGGCGATGGTGGTGGCTCCTGCGATGGCGGCGTCGGCACTCATCCGATCACCTGGATTTCGGCTTGCAGCGCGCCCGCCGCCTTGATGGCCTGCAGGATCGAGATGATGTCGCGCGGACCGACGCCGAGCGCGTTCAGGCCATCGACCAGTTTTTGCAACGACACGCCGCCGCCTGACATCACGGCCATGCGGTTGCCCTTGCTGTCGTCGATGGAGATGGTGGTGCGCGGCACGACCTTGGTTTCGCCGGTCTTGGAGAACGGTTCGGGCTGGCTGACGAGCGGGGCCTCGTTGACCTTGATGGTCAGGTTGCCTTGCGCGATGGCGACGGTGGAGACGCGCACATCCGCGCCCATCACGATCACGCCGGATGTTTCGTCGATGATGACTTTGGCGGGTTGATCGGGATCGACCTTCACCTGTTCGACATCGGTGAGCAGGCCCATCACGCCGTTCTTGTAATTCGCCGGCACGCTGAGCGAGATGGTCGACGGATCCGTCGCGATGGCGACGCCGTTGCCGATGTAATTGTTCACCGCGTCGGCGATGCGCGTGGCGGTGGTCAGATCCGGATTGTGCAGCGACAGGCGCAGCATCGTCTGGCTGGAAAGATGAAAGCCGGTTTCGCGTTCGATGATCGCGCCGTTGGAAATGCGTCCCGATGTCGGCACGCCGCGCGTCACGCTCGCGCCCGCGCCTTGCGCGGAGAATCCGCCAACCGCGACCGGGCCTTGGGCGAGTGCATAGATCTGGCCGTCGGCACCGAACAGCGGGGTGACGAGAAGCGTGCCGCCCTGAAGGTTTTTGGCGTCGCCCATCGCGCTCACCGTCACGTCGATGCGCGAGCCCTGCGCGCCGAAGGCGGGGAGGTTGGCGGTCACCATGACGGCGGCGGTGTTCTTGGTCTGCATCTGCTCGCCGCGGGTGTTGACGCCCAGGCGTTCGAGCATGGTCTGGATGGAAAGCTGGGTGAACGGGGCGTTGCGCAGGCTGTCGCCCGAGCCGTTGAGGCCCACGACCAGGCCGTAGCCAACCAGCATGTTGTCGCGGATGCCTTCGACCTCGACCAGATCCTTGATGCGGGAGAAGGCGAAGGCCTCCACCGGGCAAAGGACCATCAGGGCCGCCACGAAGGTGGCCAGAGCTTTATGTATAAGTGTCGAGCGCGAGCGCATACGCATTCTGCCTATGGTGTCCGGCCCAGCGATGCCAGAAGCGTGCCGGATTTGGCTGGAAAATTACCCTTTCAAATCAATGGCTTGAGGTGATGCCGCAGGAGCGAAAACCGGCACCCGGCAGGATTTTCCCGGGCGAAAATCGCCTTTGGTCACATAGACTTGGAAACCCCTGCTTCCTATTTTGCAGGCTGATTTTCGCGATGGCTTTATGAGCAAGAGTCCCCCTGAGCTGCGGCAGAGGCCGGGCGTGTTGTGCATCCTCGACGGCTGGGGCTGGCGGCCCGAGGACAAGGACAATGCCATCGCTGTCGCCAGCAAGGCGGGCAAGCTGCCGAGCTTCGACCGGATGCTGGCGGACAGCCCGCATGCGCTGCTTTCGACCTCCGGCCGGGCGGTGGGCCTGCCGGTGGGCCAGATGGGCAATTCCGAAGTCGGGCACATGAACATCGGCGCGGGCCGGGTGGTGATGCAGGACCTGCCGCGCATCGACGATGCGATGGCCGATGGCAGCCTGGCCAAACGCCCGGTGCTGGTCGATCTGATCGCGAAAGCGAAAGAGGCGAACGGCGCGGTGCATGTGATGGGCCTCTTGTCGCCCGGCGGCGTGCATTCGCATCAGGATCATATCGCGGCACTGGTGCGCGCGGTGTCGGATGAAGGCGTGCCGGTGTTCGTGCATGCGTTCCTCGACGGACGCGACACGCCGCCAAAGAGCGCGCTTGGTTTCCTGAAGGATTTCGAGAGCAAGATCGAAGGCGTTCCAGGCGTGCGCATGGCGACGGTTTGCGGGCGCTATTACGCGATGGATCGCGACAAGCGGTGGGATCGCGTTGCCAAAGCTTATGACGCGATTGTTTCAGCGAACGGGCAGCGGTTCGACAATGCGTTCGCGGCGGTGGAAGCATCTTATGCGGAAAACGTGACGGATGAGTTCGTTCTGCCTTGCGTGATCGGGGATTATGCGGGGGCTGGCGATGGCGATGCGCTGCTGTTCGGCAATTTTCGGGCGGATCGCGCGCGCGAGATTTCGCTGTGCCTGCTCAATCCCGGCTTCACCGATTTCGCACGCGAGCGGGTGGTGAAATTCTCTGCCGCCGCGGGACTGACCGAATATTCCGACGCGTTGAAGGCGTTCATGGGCGCGCTGTATCCGGCGGAGGATATTCGCGACACGATTGGGGAATATGTGGCCTCGCTCGGCTTGCGGCAGTTGCGCATCGCGGAAACGGAAAAATATGCGCATGTCACGTTCTTCTTGAACGGCGGGCGCGAAGAACCGTTTGCGGGCGAAGATCGCATTCTGGTGCCGAGTCCCAAGGTTGCGACCTATGACCAGCAGCCGGAGATGTCGGCGTTCGACGTCACCAAGAAGCTGGAAGAGGCGATCCTGTCGGAGAAATACGATCTCGTTGTCGTGAACTACGCCAATCCCGACATGGTGGGGCATACCGGCATCATGGAAGCAGCCACCAAGGCAGTGGAAGTGATCGACCAATGTCTGGGGCGTTTGCGCGCTGTTGTCGAAAAGGTTGGCGGCGTGATGCTGCTCACCGCCGATCACGGCAATGTCGAAATGATGAAGGACCAGGAAACGGGCGAACCGCACACCGCGCACACCACGCTCGACGTGCCGATCATCGTCATCAACGCCAAGAGCAATGCCGGTTTGCAGATCGAAAACGGCAGCCTTGCCGATGTGGCGCCGACGCTTCTGGATCTGATGGGATTGAAGAAGCCCGCCACGATGAGCGGCCATTCGCTGGCCGAACGCATCAAGGAGGGCGTCGCCTGACCGTGTCCGGCGCCCGCACTGTTTTTTCCGTTTGCCTGAGCCTGTTGCTGTGCGCGCCCGCCTGGGGTGCGCCGAAAGAAAACGCGCCGCCCATTGCGGACGATTTGAGCGGCGCGGTGCCGCTTTCCGACATGGCGAAACTGCCGACGACGCGCGATCAATACCGCGCGCTGCAACAGCAGATCGAAGAGAACAAGCCGCGCGTCGATGCCGCCAAGGCCAAAAGCGATGCGTTGAACGCGCAGGCCAAGACCTTGCGGCAGAAACTGATCGCAACCGCCGCCAAGGTGCAGGCGTTGGAAGCGGAGAAGACCACGCTCGACGCGCAAGTGCTTTTGTTGCGGGCCGATGAAGACAAGCTGGACAAGGAATTCACCCGCGACCGCGCGTCGGTGAGCCGGTTGCTCGCGGTGTTGGAGCGGATGCAGCACGACATGCCGCCCGCCATGGTGATGCGCGCCGACGATGCGGAAGGCGCGGTGCACAGCATGATGCTGATGGGCGCATCGTTACCGCGACTTTATTCTGCGGCGGCACAACTTTCGAAGAAACTCGATGCGCTTCGCAAGACACGCGACGAACTGGTGGCGCGGCGGGCGGAAAGCGCGAAGAACGCGGCGGAACTCTCTGACGCGCGCAACCAGCTCGATCAACTTGTCGCGATGAAAGAGGCCGAAGCCTCGGCCGCGCAAAGCCAGTATGGCGATCTCAAAGGCAAGCTCGACACGGTGGCGGGGCAGGCCGCGAACCTGGAATCGCTGCTCGACCGGGTGGCGGAGTTGCGCCGCAAGCCGCCTGTCGCCGGTGTCATGCTGGTGACGGCGGACGACCGCAAACAGCCGGTCCTGGTGCGCAATTCCCTGTTAAGACCGGTGCTGGGGCCAACGGTTCCGGGCGGCATGGAAGGGGTCGGCGGTTCGAGCGCGCCGGGAGTAACCTTTGCCGCAGAGGGGGGATCGCAAGTGGTCGCACCCAGCGATGGCGAGGTCTTGTTTGCCGGTCCTTACCATAAGACAGGACGTGTCTTGATCTTGCAGATGAGCGCTGGATACGATCTTGTCATGGCGGGGCTGGATCGCGTTTCCGTGCGGCCAGGAGACCAATTGCTGGCGGGCGAACCCGTCGGCACTATGCCGCAGATGGAGCCGGCAAAGCTCTATATGGAACTGCGGCGGAACGGCAAAGGCGTCGATCCGGCGCCGTGGTTGATGAGCGAGCCGCGAAAGGCACAAAAATCATGAAGCGCATTGCGTTTATCGTGTTGGGCATGGTGCTGGGTTTCGGCGCCGCGATCACGCTGCTGCCCGCGCAGGGCGCCAACGATATGGGCGCCTACCGGCAGCTCGATCTCTTCAGCGATGCGTTCGAACGTGTGCGCGCCAATTATGTGCGCCCGGTCGATGACAGCGAATTGGTGGACAACGCCATCGAAGGCATGGTGTCCGCGCTCGATCCGCATTCCAGCTACATGGATGCGAAGAGCTTTGCCGACATGCAGATCCAGACCAAGGGCGAGTTCGGCGGCCTTGGCATCGAAGTGACGATGGAAGATGGCCTCGTAAAGGTCGTCTCGCCGATCGACGATACGCCGGCGGCGAAAGCCGGCATCAAGCCGGGCGATTACATTGCCGCGATCGACAACACGCCGGTGCAGGGCATGGCGCTCAACGACGCCATCGACAAGATGCGCGGCCCCACGGGCAGCAAGGTGACGCTCACCATCCTGCGCCAGGGCCAGAAGAAGCCGTTCGACGTGGTGCTGGCGCGCGCCATCATCCAGGTCGACAGCGTGAAGTGGCACCGCGAAGGCGATGTCGGCTACATCCGCATCACCGGCTTCAACGAACAGACCAATGTCGGGCTTGAGAAAGCCGTGAAGGATCTGAAGAAGCAGATCGGTTCGGGCATGAAGGGTTATGTGCTCGACCTGCGCAACAATCCGGGCGGTTTGCTCGATCAGGCGATTGCGGTGTCCGACGATCTTCTGACCTCGGGCGAGATCGTTTCGACCCGCGGCCGTCATGCCGAAGACACGCAGCGTTACGATGCGCGTTCGGGCGACATCACCGACAACAAGCCGATCATCGTTCTGGTCAATGGTGGCACGGCGTCTGCTTCCGAAATCGTGGCGGGCGCGCTGCAGGATCATCGCCGCGCGACCATCCTTGGCATGACCTCGTTCGGCAAAGGCTCGGTGCAGACCGTGATCCCGCTGGGCGAAGGCGGCGGCGCACTGCGCCTGACGACGGCGCGCTACTTCACGCCGTCGGGCCATTCGATCCAGGCCCAGGGCATCACGCCGGATATCGCGGTGGCGCAGAACGCCGACGAGGAGAAGATCCCGAAGGTGATCCGTCCGAGCGAAGCCGACCTGCCGGGCCATCTGGCCGCCGAAAGTGCGGTGAAGAAGGGCCGCGCCATTCCGGTGATCCGTCCGCAGCCGGGCAAGAAGTATGACGACTTCCAGCTTTCCTACGCGCTCGATCTGTTGCGCGGAAAGCCGACCGTCACGGCCGAAGCGCCCAAGAACGTCACCGCGAAGGCCAATTGAAGCAAGGCTGAAGGCCTTTGTGACGAAGGGGGCATTAACCCGGCCGTAACCGTGCCGGGTGCTTGCTGAATGCCATGACGCTGGAGGGATTAAGCGACGCGCACGACGCGCTGGCGGATCAGGGGCCACCTGGTCCGAGCGTGCTGGCATGGGCCGCTTCCATCCTGGCTTGCAGTTTCGTCGCGTTGTGTCTGGTGGTCGTGCTGTTCGGCGATCCGTCCGCCAATCGTCCGTCGGTGCATCTGTCTATCGATCCCATCGTGCACACCAACGCGCCCGCGGGCAGCTGGTCCAAGGGCGTGCATTCACTTACGCCCGGCAAGCTCACCGTGCGCGACGAGCAGAACCGCATCCGCTCGATGGTCGAAGAGGTCACGCCCAACCAGAAAGGGCGCGAGATCGTGCGCCCGGTCTACGCAGGCAACTTCCTGGTCGCCGATCCTGCGCTCATCGAAAGCAACAAGCTTGGTCCGTTGCCGCGCATCGCCGACAACGGCAAGACGCCGATGCAGGCTTATGGCGGCAATGTTCCCGCAGTGGGCAAGAAGCCCAGGATCGCCATTGTCATGCTGGGCTTCGGCGCCAGCGGAACCGCCACCACGCAGGCGCTGACCGCGCTGCCGACCGAAGTGACCGTCGGTTTTGTGCCGCGCGAAGGCGATATCCAGAACTGGGTGAACGAGGCGCGTTCGCGCGGCCATGAAGTGCTGCTCGAACTGCCGATGGAACCGTATGATTATCCCGAGAGCGATCCGGGCCCGCACACTTTGCGCACCGGCGAAGGCGAAGAGGCCAACACGCAGCATCTGGTCTGGGCGCTGACCCGTTTCACCGGCTATGCGGGCGTGACCAACAATCAGGGCGGACGTTTCCTTGCCGATTCCGAGGCGCTGGAACCGGTGATGACCTATTTGGCCCGTCACGGGCTGATGTTCTATGACGACGGTTCGACGCCGAAATCCGCAAGCCCCGATATCGCCAAGCAGGCCAACACCGCGTTCGCGCATGGCAGCATGGCCATCGACAAGGTGCAGGATTCGGCGGCCATCGACCGCGCGCTCTCCGATCTCGAATCACAGGCCCGCGCCAACGGCAGCGCGGTGGGCACCGCCTTCCTTTATCCGGTGACGGTGGAGCGGCTGGCCCAATGGTCGCGCGGCCTTTCGGCCAGGGGCTTTGTTCTGGTGCCCGCTTCGGCCATAGTCGGCAAATCGAAGTAATCGTTTCTTTTTTTGCGTTCCCGATGGCCCGTCCCCATACCTTTTTGAAACATGACGATCTGCCGTACCGGCCTTGCGTGGGCGTGATGCTCATCAATCGCGAGGGGCTGGTGTTCGTGGGCCGCCGCATCGACCAGACGATGGAAGGCTGGCAGATGCCGCAAGGCGGTATCGATGCGGGCGAAACGCCCGAACAGGCCGCGTTGCGCGAACTGAAGGAAGAGATCGGCACCAACAACGCCCGGCCGCTGCGCCAGATGGACGAGTGGCTGGCCTACGACCTGCCGCAGCATCTTTTGGGCGTGGCGTTGCAGGGCAAGTTTCGCGGCCAGCGGCAGAAGTGGATCGCGATGCGCTTCGAAGGCGATGATTCCGAAATCGACATCCAGACCGAAGAACCCGAATTCGCCGCCTGGAAATGGCTCGCCATCGAGGCGTTGCCGCGGCTGGTGGTGCCGTTCAAGCGCGACACCTATGCCAAGGTGCTTTCGGTGTTCGAAGACCTCGCAGCACCCGAATACTGATGCTGAAGGCGCTGAAGCTTCCGCCGGTCGTCATGATCCATGGGGCGTTCTGCGGCGGCTGGGCGTTCGACAAATTTCGCGGTGCGTTCGAAGACGAAGGGTATCGCGCCACCGCGCCGACCTTGCGGTATCACGATTGCGGCAAGAACCCGCCGAATGCTTTGGGCACCACGTCCATTCTCGATTACGCGCAGGATCTGGAGAAAGAGCTGCGTGCGCTCGACGACGTGCCGGTTCTGATCGGCCATTCGATGGGCGGGTTGCTGGCGCAGATATTGGCCACGCGGGTGAAGGTGCGGGCGCTGGTGTTGCTGGCGCCGTCCGCGCCTTGGGGGATGATGCCGTCGACGATGTTCGAGTTTGCGTCTGCGGGTGCGATGTTCTTCGCGGGCGATTTCTGGAGCAAGCCGATCCAGCCGTCTTATGACATCGCGGCATCGAACGCGCTTGACCTTCTGCCGCCGCAGGAAAGAAGCCAGGTGTTTGCGCGCTTCGTGCCGGAGTCTGGGCTTGCGACCTTCGAGATCATGCACTGGGCGCTGGATGCGCGCCGCGCCACGCAGGTGAATGCAAGCGATGTGACCTGTCCGGTGCTGTGTCTTTCGGGGCGTCACGACAAGGTCAATCCGCCGCCGACCGTGCGCCGCATCGCGCAGCGTTATCGCGAGCGGGCGGAATATGAAGACCTCGATGGCCACAGCCACTGGATGCTGGGCGAGCCGGGCTGGGAGAAGATCGCTGGCCGCGCGATGGAATGGCTCGCGGACATTCGGCAGACGGCGGTTTGATCTTACCTCCCCCTTGTGGGGAGGTCGGAGAGCAAAGCGATCCGGGTGGGGGGCCGCTCATCGCGACATGCACCGTCCCCCACCCGAAAAATCTTCGCTACGCTCAGATTTGTTCGACCTCCCCACAAGGGGGGAGGTAAGTGGAGTTAGTATGAATATTTCTGCTTGAAATCTTTCATGAACGCTTCGAGCGTTCCGACCGAGGCTAACTTCGCGGCGGTTTCGCGGAAGGCGAGGCCTTGCTGGTCGATGTTTTGCGTGACGACTGCGAAGGCGTTGGCATCCGGCGTGCCTTGCATCTTGGGTGCGAAGTGGGCGCGCAAGCGTTCGAGGCTGGTTTCGTCGTTGGCGAGCGAATAGGCGATGGCCGCGCGCATCACATCGGTGCGTTCTTCGTCGGCGAGCGGTTTGTCGTCGCTCCAATGTTGGCCGAGCAGATTTTCGGTGGTTTGGGCGGCTGTGCTCCACTGGCCGCTGTCCCAGGCGATATCGGCTTGTAATTTTTTGGCGTCTTCCGACGTGTCGACGGAGACCAGATCGAGCGCCTGATCGTAGCGTTTCATCTGGGCGAGTGCGCGGGCTTCCAGCATCATGCGCTGGTGATTGACGTCGTCGGGCAGGCCGCTGAGCGTGGTGTTGCGCAACGTTTCCAGCGCTTTTTCCGGTTTGTGATCCATCAGATAGAGCATCGCCAGACGGGCAGCGACTTGCGCGCGGGCCACGCCGTCGAGGCGCTTGTTCACCTGATAGGCGAGCAGGGCCGATGCCGGTCCCAACAGATCGACATTGGTCAGGCGCTCGGTCATGCGGCGGATCATTTCGTCGCCGTTGGGGCCGATGGGGGTGAGATCGATGAAATCGTAGAACAGCGACAGCGCTTCGATGGGCGGAATCTTGTCGGCTTTGCCTTTGAGGAACAGCGATTCGAACGCGTTGCGCATATCGTCCTGCGCCTGGCGGGCAAGATCGTCGTTGGGGAAATAGAGCGAGGCGACGCGGAGTTTCTCCAGACCTTCGCGCCACTGGCCGCCCGCGAAATAAAGCGCGCCGAGCTTGCGCAAGGTTTTCATTTCGAGTGCATCGCCGCGCCAGCGGAAGCGCAGTTCTTCGAGCGTCTCGATGCCTTTGGTGCGCGACATTACGCGGGCATCGATGGCGGCCTTGATGTCTTCGTAGATCGCGTTGGCGGCGATGCGGTCGTCGCCGCTTTGCTTCAGCGCGGCGAAGATCGGTTTGGCGGTCTTGTAACGGTCTTCGGCGGCGAGCAGGCGCGCGTGCGCCAGTTCGCGTTCGAGCATCAGTGTCTTGGGCAGCGACTTCGGCGTTTTGGCGAGCGCGAGGTCGGCATTTTCCACGCTGCCTGCGGCGAGCGCCGCATTGGTCATGGCAAGTCCAGCGCGCGCGCGCCATTCGACGGGATAGCGTTTGATCACCGGGCCTGCATCGAGCAGCGATTGGCGGGCATCGGTCCAGTCTTCGGTGGCGGCATCGGCGAGGCCGCGCCAGAAGGCGGCGTGACGATCGCCCACGAAGCTGGCGCCGATCAGATCGTTGTGGGTGTCGCGATAGCGGCCCATCAGGTAATCGGACGCCGCGCGCATCACTTGCAGGTGGCGGTTGCCATCGAGTGCGGGATCGCTTTCGTGCATCTGCTTGAGCACGCCAAGCGTTTCGGCGGCGAAACCGTTGGCGAGATAGAAATGGGCGAGCGCCAGACGTTCGCCGTTCACTTTGGCGGGTGTGGCGGCTTTGGCGATGTTCTCGCGCAACTTGCGTTCGGTCTCCAGGAATTTGGCGCCTTCGGCTTTGGGCCAATGGGCGAAATCGAGGAACGAAGCATCATCGTTCGCATCGGTGAGAAGGGCGGGCGAATCCGAAGTGGCGGCAGGCGGGGTGAGCGAGAGGCCACCGGGCTTGGCGATGCGCACGCGCGCATCGTGCGCGGTGACGGTGACGCCATCGCTGAGCGGTTTGAGCACGATGCCGGCAGCGGTGGGCAGAAGCGAGAAATCTGCGTAATCGCGGCCTGCGAGAACGGCGCGGCCCGCGCGGCCCAGAACGGCGACGATGCTGTCGCCGACATTGGGATCGCTCAGGGTGAGTACGCGGTTGGCGGCGGGAAGCAAGGTGACGAGTGCGGCATTGCCGTTGTCGCTCACGTCGCGGGCGAAACCGATGCCGAGCGGGTTGGTGGTATCGCCGGGTGCAAGCAGGAATTTCAGGTTCACGCCGTCTTCGGTGACCGCGATCTGTTCGGGCTGTTTCAGGCCGATGCGAATGATGGTGGCATCGTTGCCGCTTGCCACATCGACGGAACTCGGCAGATCGCCCAGTTCGGTTTTGAGCTTGGCGGGGTCGATGGGGATCGCGGTGTCGATCACCATCCACGCCGTCATGCCGCGCAGGAAGGCGGCGACCGCGTGACCGGAGGCGTGCGGGATGACGAGCACGGCACCTTTCGCGGTGCGCTCTGCGGTTGCCGCTTCGCTTTGTGCGTCGGCGGGGATGGGCGGTGCATCCGTTGCGGCAGCGGTTTGCGTGGTTTGTGCAGATGCAGGCTGTGCGCTTGCGGTTTGTGCGGCTGGCGTTGGTGCGGGCGGTGTTTTGGGTTGCTCGGCCGGTTTCGCATCGGCTGCAGGTTTGGCGTTCAGCCTGGCGGCGGCATCGGCGATGATCTGCGCTTGCGCGGGGCTTGCGCCGGTGACTTTGGGTGCAACCGCCGTGGAATCGGTCAAGGGCGACAGCACGTCGATCACGATGTGGTTGCCGTCGGCGAAGTCTTTGTATTTGGAGCCGGGGTCGATGGTGAGTTCGACCGTCATGCTCTGGTCGTCAACATGCCAGCCCGCAGGCTTCACCCAGGGCGGCGAGATGCGGTCGAGGGGCGAGAAATCCGGTTGCGCCACGGCCTTGAAGCGCACGGTGAGATGGCCTTTGGACGGGAAGACCGAATAGGCCGTCTTTTCGGGCCAATCGAAAACGAGGCGCGAATATTTTTCGTAGACGCCTGCGCGCACTTTCACCGCGGGAAGAGCTGCGAGATTGACAGGCTTGCGTTCGGCGACCGCCGGTTTGGCAAGATCGGGTGGATTGCCCGCCAATTTGTCGGACACCAGATCGATGGCGGTTTTGTTGCCGACGTTGCTGGTGTGCAGGCGGAAGGTTTGCGTCAGCGCGAAACGGATGGTTTTTCCGTCATTATCAACGCGAGCGCCGGTGATGTAATCGGAAAGCTGCGAGGTGACGGCGGAGGAATCGAGCGTCACCTTGCGGTCGAAGCTGAGCTTCAGCACTGCGCCTTCGAGCGAGGCTTGTGCGTGGCCTGTGGGATCGAGCGTGATGGTGATGCGGCCATAACCATCCTCGGCGCTCGCCTGCATCGTGTCGGCGGCGAAAGCTTGGCTGCTCACCAGCATCAAAAGCATCAGCGCGCCCAGGAAATGGGCGCGCGATACCGAAGCTGCGGTGAGAAACCCGAACATTGCTTATCCGCCCTGTTTGCCTTGCGTGGGCGCGGTGGGCGGCGCGGATGCGGTGGGTGTGGTGGTGACGGGCACGTTGGCCGAAGGGGCGGCGATCGCGGCGTTGGGTGCTGCTTGCGCTGCCGGTGTTTCGTTGGCGGCGACCGTCACGGGCTTGGCATCGGGCAGCGCCAGACGGTTGGCCAGTTTGATGGTGAGTTTTTGCGCGGCTTCCGAATTCATCTTGGCCAGAACGGGGGCCAGCACGTCCGACTTCATCTGTGAGGCAACCGGGATCAGAATATCGTCGCTGAGGCCGTCGAAGATGCGCGCGGCATCGGCGGGCTTCATCGCGGAATAGGTTTTGACCAGCGAGGCGACTTGTTTTTCCTGCTCGGCATCGCGCTGGGCGACCAGTTTCTGGATCTGGTCCTGCAATTGTTTGAGGGTGGCGATCTTCTCCTCGACACGCTTTTCAGCCGCCGCGATCAGGTTTTCGCGCATGGTCAGTTCGGTGGCGCGCGCATCGAGTTCGTTGCGGCGCTTGGAGAGATTGGTCAGCAGGTCCACTTCCGACGAGCTGGAGCTTTCCTTGTCGTCGGCGATGTCGTGTTTGGGTTTCGGCGGATCGGCGGCGGGGGCAGCCGGTGCGGTTGCCGCGGCATAGGCATATTCGGAAATGCCGACCGCTTTCATCGACAGCAGGAGCCCGCACACGCCCATCAACAGGGGCAGCAGGCGGATGTGATTGACGACGGAACGGATGTTCACCGCACAGCTCCGAGGTTGGCGAAGCGGCTGGCGTCCAGGCGGCCCATGATGGCGGCGCTCGGAAGATCGGATTTCGGCACGGCGCGATTGTCGATCTCGCGGTCGAAGCGCTGCACGATGCGTTCGCCCGAACCGCAGAGCACGCCCAGTTCATCGGCAAGACCGCGCGCATGGCCGAGGCGGTCGTCGAGCGTCTGGGTGATTTCGCTGGCTGTGGATTTGAGCGTGAGCATGGAGGTGCTGGCGGCGGCGACCGCGCCGTTGAGCGAGGCGAGCGTTTTCTTCAGTCCGTCCTGCCCGCTGCGGAGCGCCGCGAGTTTGCGTTCCAGCACAATGCAATAGAAGAGCGTGGCGGCGAGGAGCGCCGTCAGGATCAGTTCGACGACGAGGGTGAGGGTCATCTCAATCTCCGTTAGAGGCCGCGGCTGGCGTCGGTGCGTTCGATGGCTTCTTCGACGCGCACGGCGACCGAAGATCCCACCCGGCCCATGCGCCCGCGCAACAGCGGAACGTTGCCGCAGCGCAGTTCGATCTTGGAATCGGGGCTGGCGTTCAGCATCACCGTGTCGCCGATGTTCAGGTTCATGATCTTGTCGAGCGACATGGTCTGTTCGTCGAGGATGGCGTTGATGTCGACCTTGGTGGACCACAATTCGGAGGCCAGATGGCCTTCCCAGATCGAGTCGCGGCCGAATTTTTCGCCCATGAACTGCTGCAGCAGCAGTTTGCGGATCGGTTCGAGGGTTGCGTAAGGCAGCAGCAATTCGGTGCGCCCGCCGCGATCCTCCATGTCGATGCGAAGTTTCACAAGGATGGCGGCGTTGGCGGGCCGCGCGATGGCCGCGAAGCGCGGGTTGGTTTCCAGGCGATCGAGCGCAAAATTGACGGGCGCCAGTGGCTCGAACGCCTGCATCATGTCCTGCAGGATCACTTCGACCATGCGCTGGACGAGGGTGCGTTCGATGGTGGTGTAGGGCCGGCCTTCGATGCGCATCGCTGAGGTGCCTCTGCGTCCGCCGAGCAGCACGTCCACGATGGAATAGATCAGGTTGGAATCGACGGTGAAGAGGCCGTAATTGTCGAGCTGTTCGGCGCGGAACACCGCCAGGATCGCGGGCAGCGGGATCGAGTTCAGGTAATCGCCGAAACGGATCGAGGTGATGTTGTCCAGGCTGACTTCGACGTTGTCGGAGGTGAAGTTGCGCAAGCTCGTGGTCATCAACCGCACCAGGCGGTCGAAGACGATTTCGAGCATCGGCAAGCGTTCATAAGAGACCAGCGCCGAATTGATGATGGCGCGGATGCCGCTCTTGTCCTGCAACTGGTCGTCGTTGACATCGAAGCCGAGCAGGCTGTCGATTTCTTCCTGGTTCAAGATGCGTTCGGCACTTGCGCCGACGACCGGCGAGGTATCATCGGACGCGTTGTCTACTTGGTCTTCGGTTTCGTCAGCCATATCCCAACCTGTTACTGAACAATCATTTCCTTGAGCAGCACGTCACGCACCTTGTAAGGCGCGGCTGCCACGTTTATCCGGCGCAGCAATTCTTCCTTGAGGCGCATCACGCCGGCCGATCCTTTGAGATCGTCGACGCGCAATTCGCGCAAATAACCCTGGAACTGATCGACCACGCGCGGCATCAGCGCCTGCATGCCTGCCTTTTCTTCCGGCGTGTCGAGTTCGAGCGACAGGCCAACTTTCAGATAGGCGGGTGCGCCATCGGCGGTCTGGATGTTCACGATGATGTCCGGCACGTCGTAATAGGCGACGGTCGGCGGCGTCAGCGGGACTTCGGTTTTGGCTTCGGCGGTCTTGGTGGCCGCGTCCGAGCCCATGAAGAAGAAGTAGTAGACCCCGCCGCCAATGCCGAGCAGCAGAACAAGCGCGCCGGCACCCGCGATCAGAAGAAATTTCTTACCAAAACCTTTCTTTGGTTCCTCGGCTGCGGCTTCGCCTTCGGCGGATTCGGATTTTTCCGCAGGCTTTTCGGCCTCTTCGCCGTCGGCGGGAGCTTCTTCCGCCTTCTTCTTCTTGAACAGCTTGCCCAGCATGCGCGCGTCCTTCGACCTTTGTGGCGGCCCTTCTGGCCTCGGTCATGCCGCACGTTAGGCAATCGTGGTTAAGGAGTGGTTGTTGCCCGGCAGGTTTTGCCGGGACGGGGCAAAAGTGCTGCCCAAGAATCCAGTCAAACGCTGGAAATCGTTCATGGCATGGCCCGTGCACATGGTTAGCACAAGCGACGGACCAGAAAGGGCCTAGCCGTGGATAACACTTTACTTGTGAGCCTGTCCCATCAGCTCGCAGCCTACAGATCGATGGACGTGATCGCGAACAACATCGCGAACGTGTCCACGCCTGCCTTCAAGAAAGAAGGCGTGAAGTTCGAAGAATATGTCGCCTCGATGAAGCCGTCGGAGACCGAGAAGGGCACGCAGTATGTGAGCTTCGTGGTCGACAAGGGCACCGTGCGCGATCTGAACGAAGGCCGGATGGATCGCACCAACGCGCCTTTCGATCTTGCCATCAACGGCAAGGGCTTCTTCACGGTGCAGACGCCGAACGGCGACCGCTACACCCGCGACGGCCATTTCCAGCTCGATTCCGACGGCAATCTCGTCACCAGCGACGGCCACAAGGTGATGGGCGAAGGCGGCCAGATCACGTTCTCGCCCGATGACGGCGACATTCATATCGGTGCCGACGGCACGATGACCGGCAACCAGGGCCAGCTCGGCAAGATCCGCCTCGTCCAGTTCGACAGCGAAGACGGGATGCAGAAGGAAGGCGCGAGCCTCTACACCACATCGGAAACGCCGAAAGCCGCCGAGAAGGGCACCATCCAGCAGGGCATGCTGGAAGCTTCCAACGTCGAGCCGGTGGTGGAGATCTCTCACATGATCGAGGTCACCCGCGCCTATCAGCTCACTGCCTCCATGACCCAGTCGCAACAAGATCTCATGCGCCAAGCTGTTTCCAAGCTTGGCGACATGCCGAATATGTAAGGAGCACATTCCATGCGCGCCCTGAGTATCGCTTCCACCGGTATGCTGGCACAGCAGACCAACGTCGAAGTCATCGCCAACAACCTGGCGAACATGAACACGTCCGGATTCAAGCGCCAGCGCGCCGAATTCCAGGACCTGCTGTACCAGAACATCGAACAGGCAGGCGCCCAGTCGTCGGATTCCGGCACCGTGCTTCCTTCGGGTATTCAGCTTGGCGCCGGTGTGCGCACAGCGGCGGTCTATCGCGTGACGAGCCAGGGCGACATGGCCTCGACCTCCAACCCGTATGATCTGGCGATCCAGGGACCGGGCTTCTTCCGCATCCAGCAGCCGGATGGCACCGACGCGTACACGCGGTCGGGCAATTTCGCGCTGTCGCCGGAAGGCCAGATCGTCACCGACAAAGGTTATGTCGTGGCGCCCGGTATCTCGGTGCCGCAGACGGCGCTGGGCATTTCGGTCAACGCGCAGGGGCAGGTTTCGGCGAACATGCCGGGGCAAACCCAGCCGCAGGTGCTGGGCCAGCTGGAACTGGTGCGCTTTCCGAACGAAGCGGGCTTGAACTCCATCGGCGACAATCTGTTCCTCGAAACCCCCTCGTCGGGTTCGCCGCAAGCGGGCCTGCCGGGTGCATCGGGTTACGGCACGATCACGGAAGGGTTCCTCGAAACCTCCAACGTCAATCCGGTGGAAGAGATCACCTCGCTGATCACCGCCCAGCGTGCCTATGAAATGAATTCCAAGGTCATCACCGCTGCCGACGAAATGCTGCAGCAGACGGCCCGGATGGGAGGCTCGTAATCGCCATGACGCTCCGCTTCATGATCGCTTTCTGTGTGGCGCTTCTGGTGCTGCCCGTCATTCCGGCGCTTGCCGCCGATACCGATGCGCGCGTTGTTGTTCCGTCGCGCGATATCGCGCGGGGCGAGACCATTTCCGATGCCGATCTCACCACCGGCACCGCGGTGGCGAGCCAGATGCGCATGGGCACCATCACCTCCATGAGCGAACTTTCGGGGATGCAGGCGCGGCGTTACTTGCGCGCGGGCGAGCTTGTGATGGCGACCGATGTGCGCAAGCCCGTCATCGTCACAAAGGGCGAGACCGTGACCATGACCTTCGATGCGCCCGGTATCTCGCTCACCGCCACGGGCCGCGCGCTCAGCGAAGGCGGCATCGGCGAAACGGTGACCGTGGTCAATCCGGTGTCGTACCGCCAGGTGATGGCGACTGTCACCGGGCCCGCATCGGTGCGCGCCGAAAGCGCCGTGCCGCTGAACGTCAAACCCGTCCGCACCGCCGAGATGCAGAACTAAAAGAAAGATACGTCATGTATGATTCCTGGAAATACTCCGCGCTGAAACAGATTTCGCTCTATAGCTGCTTCATCGCGCTATCGGCGTGCAGCGCCGTCGACCGCATCGAGAACATCGGCAAGCCGCCGGATATGGCGCCGATCGCCAATCCGCTTGCCCCGCCCGGCTACCAGCCGGTGTCGATGCCGACCGAACAAAGCCCGGGCGGCCTGCACATGACGAATTCGCTGTGGGCGCCGGGTGCGCGCAGCTTCTTCCACGATCCGCGTGCGAGCCATGTGGGCGACATCATCACCATCGACATCTCGATTGCCGATGCCGCGAAGATTTCCAACACCACGTCACGCAGCCGCGCCAATTCCGACGATGCGAACCTGACGAACTTCTTCGGGCTGGAAGGCACGCTGACCAAAATTCTTCCGAAAGGCGCCGATCCGGCGAGCCTGGTGAAGATGGGATCGGATACGTCCAATGTCGGCGCGGGGTCGGTGGACCGTTCGGAAACCGTGAACCTGACTTTGGCCGGCATCGTTTGCCAGGTGTTGCCCAACGGCAATCTGGTGGTGCGCGGCCATCAGCAGGTGCGCGTGAACAGCGAACTGCGCGATCTGCAGATCACCGGCATCGTGCGCACCGAAGACATCACCAACGACAACACCATCCAGCTCGCACAGATCGCCGAGGCGCGCGTCACCTATGGCGGCCAGGGCCAGATCACCGATGTGCAGCAGCCGCGCTATGGCTCGCAGCTTTACGACATCGTGATGCCATTCTGACCTCGCGACAGCGAGGTCATCCCGGACGCCAAAGCGATCCGGGATCGAAATCCGCCGATGGGGCGGAGGGGCAGGGCCAACGGCCGGGGCGAGAATCGTTCCCGGCCGTTGTTTTTTCTGCGAACGGAAGAGGTCTCACGCGGAGGCGCGGAGTACGCGGAGTGTTTTTGTTCTCCGCGAATTCTCCGCGGCTCCGCGTGCAATCTGTTGCTTACCTCCCCACAAGGGGGAGGTGAGAAGTGGGATTTAATCGTCCCTATAAACGCGTTCGCGGCGCTCGTGGCGTTCTTGCGCTTCGATGGAGAGCGTTGCGATGGGGCGCGCGTCCAGGCGCTTCAGAGAAATCGGTTCGCCGGTTTCTTCGCAGAAGCCGTAGGAGCCATCTTCGAGACGGCGCAGGGCCGCGTCGATCTTCGCGATCAGCTTGCGCTGGCGGTCGCGCGTTCTGAGTTCGAGCTGGCGTTCGGCTTCGGTCGAAGCGCGGTCGGCCAGATCGGCGAACGGCGTGGTCTCGCTTTGCAGGTTCTGAATCGTCTCGCGGCTCTCGCGCAGGATCTCATCTTTCCAGCCGGTGAGCTTGCGGCGGAAGTATTCCCGCTGCCGCTCATTCATGAAGGGTTCGCTTTCCGCCGGTGCGTATCCGGCCGGAAGTTCTATGCCCATGTGGTTTCCTCGACTGACACCAAAAACGAGGCGCGGTTATAACGAGGTCGCCTGCCCGTATCAATCCGGGGCAGGCGCGTTGGTTATTGTCATAATTCTTTTAGAATCAATGGTTTGATTGAAAAGAGGGAACCTTTGCCGGGCCCGCCAGGCCCCGCGCCCGGTCCACTTGCCAGGCAAAGAGGGCAAAGACGGTGTATCCGCCGAGCGCCATGGCGGCCGCGATCTGGGGTGTGGTGGGCTGCGGTCCGAAGGTGGCAAAGATCTGGCCCCCGGCCAGCCAGCCCGCGAGCGCCCAGAGCCGGATATTGTAGGAGCGGTCGGCGGTGGGTGCGTAACGCAACAGCACGAAGAGGCCCGCGAACAGGGTGACGAACTCGGCGGCAAGGCTGATGTCGCGCCAGCGCCACAGGCCGAAGCCGACCTTCATGTGATCGCCGATCAGCGGCAGGTCGGGCACATGCACGATGAGATCGAGAATCCAGTGCGAGAACACGCAGGCGCCTACGACGAGGAAGGTGCGCCCCTTTTGCGGGATGAAGTATTCGCTGACGCCGCCCAAGAGCGCCGAGAGCACCAGCGATCCGAGAAGCCCATGCGTGTACGGCATGAAATAAAGATCGAGCGGGTTCGTGGCGGTGAAGCCCGGGACGATGCGCAGTTTCTCCACGCCCAGGAACACGAACAGCGACCACATGATGTCCATGAACTGCACGGCCACGAACAACAGCCACAGCGGAACGGGTTTGGCAGCGGGCTTGGCGGCGAAGGCGGGGCCGTAATGACCGACGAACATGGGATGTCTCCTCAGGATTGTGGCCGGTACCGTCGCGCGAAAGCGGGATAAAGAAAATTGTATATCTCGCTATAATCGATATACATATATTTATGACCCCTCGCGATACGGACTGGAGTTTTTATCGCTCCCTGTTGGCGGTTTTGCGCACCGGCAGCCTTTCGGGGGCGGCGCGGGCGCTCAGGCTCACCCAGCCGACGCTCGGGCGCCATATTGCCGAACTGGAAGCGGCATTGGGAGTGACTTTGTTCGTGCGCTCGCCGCAAGGGCTCGCGCCGACCGAAGCCGCGCTTGCGATGCGTTCCGATCTCGAAGCAGCCGAGACCGCGTTCGAAGCGGCGATCCGCGAAAGCTCAGGGAGCGCGGATGACGAAAGCGGCGTGGTGCGGCTGACGGCGAGCGAGATCATCGGCTGCGAAGCGTTGCCGCCTTTGATTGCCGAGTTCGGACGCGCGCATCCGAAAATCCAGATCGAGCTTGCGCTTTCCAATCGCAATCAGGATTTGCTGCGGCGTGACGCCGATATCGCGGTGCGCATGGTGCGGCCGCAACAAGGCGCACTCATCAGCCGCAAGATCGGGCAGTTGAAGATCGCGCTTTATGCCCATCGCAGCTATCTCAAGGCGCGCGGCGTGCCGCAGAGGATCGAAGATCTCGCGGGCCACACGATCATCGGATGGGATCGCGATTCCTCGCCGTTTCGAAATGTCGGCGGGCCGATCGGGCTTCTGTCGCGGTCGTTCTTCGGGTTTCGATGCGACAGCGATCTGGCGCAGCTTGCGGCGTTGCGCGCCGGTGTGGGTGTGGGCGGCGTGCAGAAATCGATTGCCCGGCGCGATCCGGCGCTGGTTCCCGTGCTGCCGGGCAAGGTGTCGTTCACCCTCGACATGTGGCTTGCCATGCATGAGGACCTTCGCGGCAGCCGCCGGGTGAAGCTGCTGTTCGACCATCTGGCCAAGGGATTGGCGGCTTATATTGCAGGCCAGGAAGGCCCCGATTGAAGGACGGGTATTTGAGGGTGGACAGTCCCCTCCCGGTATCCTATATCCCCGCGCCCTCGGGTTTTTTACCGGTCCCGAGGCCATGACGCGGGGTGGAGCAGCCCGGTAGCTCGTCAGGCTCATAACCTGAAGGTCCTAGGTTCAAATCCTAGCCCCGCAACCACTGTAAGCACACGATCTTAGGCCCGGCGCCCGCGCCGGGCCTAAGTCGTTTGTAGGGCGCGGGCCCACGCCGTTTGCGGTTTGTAAACCGGGATTTCGGGTCTTCGTTGTGCAGGCCCCATCTTTGATGGGGAGTGGCCGGGCATTGCTATCCGCGAGTACCCGGCCAATGAAAAAACTTCTTCTCGCAACCGCTCTGTTGATCGCGAGCACCCTGTCGGCGAATGCCGTGATCATCAGCGGCAACTACACCCTGTCGAGCACTTCGGACTCGACGATCACGTATATTCTGGGCCAGCCGTTTTCGTTCGATCTGACGTTGAACGTGGCCACGGAGCCGACAACGCTTGCCACCATCTATGAGAACAGTGCCGGCAGCCGCACGATCACGGCGGCATTTTCTTTTTCCGATCCCACGGTCGCTTCGGCGAGCCTGACGGGAAGCGATGTCTACAGCCTGCCAGGCAATTCGGCGCATGACACGCTGAGCTGGAACAACAACGGTTTGTTGGTGGTGAATTTTTCCAACGGCGCCATCCTCGACATCATGCTGGCGGGCGACAGCTACAATGGCAATTCCTCCCGCTATGACGGCGTCGACCCCATGGTGACGTTCAAGCTGGTGAAGGCGCCGACCCAGCTTGCGCAAACACCGACCGCAGCACCCGAGCCGTGGACGCTGTCGCTGTTCGCCGCCGGGCTTGTGGCGTTGGGCGGAATGACCGTTCTGCGGCGCAGGCGGGATAGCGAAAGCATCTGATCGCGACCGGCCCGCGTCATCGATTTATTTGACTTCATCCCAATATAGAGCAAGTTTGCGCGGTATAGATCGACCTGCCGATATTGGGAAATCATGCGATATCCGAAGATGGGCGCCGCGATGCTTGCGCTCTTTTTGCTCAATGCCTGTGCTGTTTTCTCAAATCCCAGCGCGCCCGAAAAAGCCAGCGCCACGCCTCCAGCGGGGTCGGGCACAGTGGTGATTTCCACCGGAGCTGCCGAGCGCTGTTTTACAGCGACAACGGAGCTTTTCGTGGCGCCAGCCGGCAGTGCGTACTTCAGCAACGTGGCGACCGGTCTGAATGTCGACAACTACTCGGTAAAGAGCGATTTTGAAGATCATCAGGGCTTTATCGATGTGCTGACGCTGCCGGCAGGGAGCTATGAAATCTATCCATTTGTGCTCAATGCTTACATCCAACCGATTAAGGTGTCGGCAATAGAGTTCAGCGTGAAACCGGGTGAAGCCGTATATGTCGGCGAATACTTCATGGATGTGGCCTGCACACTCCACGATTGGGTTGCGCTCCGCGATCGCGAGGATCGCGACCTGAATTTGGTGCGCGAGAGAAACCCCGCATTCGCCCACGTCGAATTTACAAAACGGCTCGCGCATTTCAGCCGCTATATTTTGGACCGGACGGCGGAATAATACTTGCGTTGCCTCGGAAAGAAGCCTGACGTGCTTCTTTGTTGGTGCTAACGTTGCTTTTCGCGAAAGGCGGCGGCCATGAACAAGTCCGTGAAAATTTCCGGTCCCGATCATCCGATCACGATTGAAGCGCACAAGGGGCGCGTACAGGTGAAAGCGGGTGGGCGTGTTATCGCCGACACCACGAATGCGCTTTCGTTGCGCGAGGCGTCTTACCCGGCGGTATTCTATATTCCGCGCAAGGATGCGGACATGGCGCTGTTCGAGCGCAGCGATCATGCGAGTTATTGTCCGTACAAAGGTGACGCGTCGTATTTCAGCCTGCCGCTTTTGGGCGAGCGTGGGCGCAACGCGGTGTGGACGTATGAGGCGCCTTACGATGCGGTGGCCGCGATCAAGGACCGGCTGGCGTTCTATCCCGACCGGGTCGAGATCGTCGAAGGCTGATCAAGCTTCTTCTTTTGCGGGGCGCGCGAGGCGGCTTTTCAGATCGCGCAGGCTGTTTTCCAATCGCAGTTTCAGGCGCGGGCGTTGCAGGTCGGCCCAATACATCGGCGGGCTTTGCATCGCCAGGCTGCGTTTGTATTGCATGTCGCCGGCGAGAAGATCGTAGGTAGGCGCACCGCCTTTCAGGTGATGCTCGATGGCGAGATAGTGCGAGACCAGGCCCGGCTTCAGTTTAGAGTCGTCTTCGTAAGAGAAGCCGGAAAGATACGCGCCCACTTTTCCGGCCCAGGTGAAATTGTAGAGATAGCCGATCTCGAAATCGCCCGCCGCGATGCGCAGCAATTCGACATCGCCCTTGGGGCCGTTGTTGAGCAGGATCTCGCGGTGGAAGGCGGCGAGGAAGGGGTAGCCGAAGGCGCCCTTTTCGCCGCGGGCGAGCCAATATTTCTGGTGCAGCGCGATCATGCCGTCGAGGTGACGGGCGAAATCGTCTCTGGTTTTGGCGGGTGTGACGGTGATGGGGCCGCGTTCGCCGTAAAGCTTCAGTGCGCGGCGGATCTGGTAGCGGGTGTTGGAGCTGAGCGTGGAGAGATAGTCGGTGTTGGAGGCGCGCAATTTGTTCAGGTCGACAATGCCGCTGTGCTTGGCCGAATGGAAACGGATGGGAAGGCCGGTGGCTTCGAGCAGTTTCAGATAATCCTCGCCGATGCCGCCGAAACGCCATTCGTCCCAACGGCCCAAAATACGCCGTGCCTCTTTTGAATTCAGCACATGGTCGATGCAGCGTGCGGGAAGGTCTGCGCCATAGGATTGATCGCAGAGAAACTGGTTGTGTTCGATGAACAGGATGTCGATGTCGAATGTGCCCGTCTCGTTGAGATAGAGCTTGTTGAGCCCCAGCCAGCGGTGGCGCGTTTCGCGGTTGGCGAAGAGAAGGCCGAGCGCGATGGTTTTTCCGTTGTCGGTCGCGCGCAGCACGGCGGGCTTGAGACCGGACTGGCTGAGCAAGGTGCCGATCCAGCCCCATGACATGTAGAAATCGACATCGGCGCGATCCTGCAGTGCGCGCCAGTCCTGGCCCAGGCGTTCGATATCGCCGAGCGGCGTCAGGGTGATGTCGATATTCGTCATGGCGATTGCTGCGGCCTACAACCTGAATACGCTTTTGGCGTGTATAACGTGAAAATATTACTTACAGTGGTGTTGAAACGACAGATTGTTGATTTTACGGGGAATTTTGCTTTCCGGATCCATCTTAACGTTACCCGATTTGTCGGTCTGTTTTACAGCGCGTGCGTCACCGCCCGGTAAACCCATAACGGCACAACCTTTGCTGAGTACTCCTTGTCCGGGGACAACCAATGGAGGCAAGGATGCGCAAAGCGCAATCGTTGTTGCTCGCCGGTGTCACCGCCGCGTGCATGGCATTTCAACTCTCGCAAGCAAACGCCACGGTCGTTTCGGGATCGAGTTCGTCTTATGGCGAAGCGGTCTCACTCGAACTCACGCCGTTCCTCGGCACGGCCGTGGACGTGACCAGCGGGCCCATACCCACCGCATCGGGGTCGGCGCCCGGCATGTACAATCAGACCAACTCGGTGTTGAGCGCGACGTTGCTCAATCTCATCACCACGGGCGTCATCAATGCGTCCGCCAATTCGAACATCGACGGTTCGCCGGGCATGAAGCTTGCCGCGGCCAGCGCGTCGGTGGATCAGCTTGGCGTCAGCATTCTGGGCGCGCTCGGGATCGGTGCATCGGTGATCGAAGCCGAAGCGCTGGCATCGGGCGATTACGGTGCGCTTTCCGCCACCGGCACCACCACGCTTGCGGGGCTTTCGCTCAACGGCATCCCGCTCATCAACCTCACCATTTCGCCGAACGACACGCTTCTGAGTGCGCTGGGCATCACGGTGACGTTGAACGAGCAGTCCGGTTCGGGCGATGGCATCTCCAGCGCGGGCATTTCTGTCGATGCGATCCATATCGCGTTCGACAACGTGCTCTATCTGGGCCTGGATCCGAGCTTCGGGTCGAGCCTGGGTCTGCTCAACGGCGACATCGTGATCTCGCATGCGCAGGCGAATATCTTCGCCGTGCCGAATGCCGCCACCAACCCGGCCCCCGAACCCGCCACGCTGGCGCTTCTGGGCACGGGCCTTGTCGGTGCGTTCGGGATGCGCAAGCGCCGCCTCGCCTGAAAATTGGGGTGATTCAAGGGGACAGCGCCTCCAAAGGGCGCTGTTCTTCTTTGCTTGCATGGGCCTTTGGAGGCGCGCCACAATACCGGTCATACGAAATTATATCGGACCGGAGGATGGCCCTCGTGAGTGATCTGGAAACATTCCGCAGCGATACGCGCGCCTGGCTGGAGGCGAATTGCCCGCCTTCCATGCGTGGCGGCGGATCGGGCGTGATCGAAGAAGCAAGCTCGCCCATCTGGGGCGGGCGCAAGGCGAAGTGGACGAACCCCGAAGGAAAGCTGTGGCTCGACCGCATGGGTGAGAAGGGTTGGACCGCGCCCACCTGGCCCACGGAATATGGCGGCGGCGGACTTTCATCTGCCGAAGCGCGCGTGTTGCAGCAGGAGATGGGGCGCATCAAGGCGAACCCGCCATTGGCATCGTTCGGTATCTGGATGCTGGGGCCGGTGCTTCTGGAATATGCCAATGAAGAACAGAAGCGCGAGCATCTTCCGAAAATCGTGCGCGGCGAAATCCGCTGGTGTCAGGGTTATTCCGAACCGGGCGCGGGATCGGATCTCGCCAGCCTGCGCACCAAATGCGAAGACAAGGGCGATCATTTTCTGATCAACGGCCAGAAGATCTGGACGTCTTATGCCAATTACGCGGACTGGATCTTCTGTCTGGTGCGCACCGATACCACGAAGAAGCACGAAGGCATTTCCTTTGTGCTGTTCGACATGACGACACCCGGCGTGGAAGCCCGCCCCATCAAGCTGATCTCGGGCAATTCGCCGTTCTGCGAAACTTTTTTCACCGATGTCAAAGTGCCCAAGGCCAATATGGTGGGCAAGTTGAACGGTGGTTGGGACATCGCCAAACGTCTGCTGCAATATGAGCGGCAGAACATTTCGGCGGGCGGTTTCGGCGGCAGCGGCGGTTACGATCTCGAACACGCGGCCAAGGATCATGTCGGCACGGAGAACGGCAAGCTCGCCGATGCCGATCTGCGGTCGCGCATCACGGCGCACAAGATGGAAGCGCGCGCCTTTGCGCTGACCGTGCGGCGGCTGGAAGAAGAAGCCAAGGCGAAGAAGGGGCCAAGCCCCGCCACCTCCATCGTCAAATATGCAGCGGCGAAGGTGAACCAGGAGCGCACCGAATTGATGGTGGAGGCGCTGGGCCATCAGGGGCTTGGCTGGGAAGGCGACGGATTTTCGGATCGCGAGATCACCGCGACGCGAAGCTGGCTGCGCGCCAAGGGCAATTCCATCGAGGGCGGCACCAGCGAGGTGAACCTCAACGTCGTGGCCAAGCGCGTGCTTGGCCTGCTCGATCATCAATAAGCAAAAGAGAATTCGAACATGGCTGTCTTCAGCGAAGAACAGACGATGCTGCGCGATGCGGCAAAATCCTGGGTGAGTGAGAAATCGCCCGTCACCGCGTTTCGCAAGGTTCGCGACAGCGGCAATGCCGATGGTTTCGACCGCGATGCGTGGGCCGAAATGGCGCAGATGGGTTGGGCGGGCATTCTGATCCCGGAAGAATATGGTGGATCGGGGCTCGGTTACCTGACGCTTGGATTGGTGCTGGAAGAAACCGGGCGCACGCTCACCGCGTCGCCACTTGTTTCGACCGCATTGGCGGCGACGAGCGCGATCATTCTTGGTGGTAGCGAGGCGCAGAAGAAAGCGTGGCTGCCCAAGATCGCGGAAGGAAAAGCGGTTGCGGCGCTGGCGGTGGATGAAGAAGCGCATCATGCGCCGGCGAAGATCGCGTTGAAGGCCGCGAAGTCCGGTGGAGGCTGGACGCTTTCGGGCAAGAAGAACTTTGTGCTCGATGGCGGCGCGGCGGATGTTTTGGTTGTGGCTGCGCGCACTGGCGGCAAGAGCGGCGATGCGAACGGGATCACCTTGTTCCTTGTGCCGGGTAACGCGAAGGGGCTGACGCGGCAGAAACTGAAAAGCGTCGATAGCCGCGGTGTGGCGAACCTTGTTTTCGAAAATGTCGAAGTGGGGGCGGACGCCGTGCTCGGTACCGCCGATCAGGGTTATGGCATTCTGGAAGCGACGCTGGATCGTGCGCGTGCGGGGCTTGCGGCGGAAATGCTGGGCAGCGCCACGCAGGCGTTTGAGACCACGCTCGATTATCTGAAAACCCGCGTGCAATTCGGGCAGGTGATCGGCACGTTCCAATCGCTGCAGCATCGCGCGGCCAAGATGTACACCGATCTGGAATTGACGCGCTCCTGCGTGGAGGCGGCGCTTTCGGCCATCGACAGCAATTCGAACGAGGTGCCGCAGCTGGTATCGCTGGCCAAGGCCAAGGCCAATGAGCTGGCGCATCTGGTTTCGAACGAGATGGTGCAGATGCATGGCGGCATCGGGATGACCGATGCGCACGATGCCGGGCTTTATCTCAAGCGGGCGCGGGCGGCCGAAGCCACCTTCGGAAGTGCGGCCTTTCACCGGGATCGTTACGCAAGCTTGCTGGAATATTAACGGACCCATCTTCGCAGCCGCGCGTTCTTGTGCGATAGCGAAGGCGGAGGCCCGCGTATGATTTCTGTTGGTATGGCTTTGGGCGACGGTGCGGCCGATGTGACGGCGGCGCACGCGGCCTGGCGCACGAAATTCGCCAAAGTGTGGGCGAAGGACAAATCGCTGTGGACCGGCGCCGACGAAGACAAATGGCTCGGCTGGCTGGACATCGTGGCGCGCGAGGAACGCGATCTTCCTTCGTTGACGGCGTTTGCAGAGACTGTGACGCGCGATGGTTTTCGCGACGTGGTGCTGATCGGCATGGGCGGATCGAGCCTGGGCTCGGAAGTGCTGGCGCAGAGTTTCGGGCGGCGGCAGGGTTGGCCCACTTTTCATGCACTCGATTCCACCAGCCCAGATCAGATTGGTGCGCTGGAAGCAGAGCTCGATCTGGCGCACACGATGTTCATCATTGCGTCGAAATCCGGCTCGACGTTGGAGCCGAACATCCTCAAGGATTATTTCTTTGCGCGCGTGAACGGTGCGGGGCGTCAATTCGTGGCGATCACCGATCCGGGGTCTTCCATGGAAAAGGAAGCGAAGGAAAAAGGGTACGCACATATCTTTTATGGCGAGCCGACCATTGGCGGGCGGTATTCGGTGCTGTCGCGCTTTGGCATGGTGCCCGCCGCTGCGATGGGGATCGACGTTGCGCGGCTGCTGAAAGCGGCGAGCGAGATGGTGGCGCGCTGCAAATCGGGCGATGTCGAAAACAATCCCGGTGCGATGCTGGGAATTGCGCTGGGCGTGCTGGCGACGAAGCACGGGCGCGACAAGATCACGATATCCGCTTCGGCATCGCTGGTTTCGGTTGGCGGTTGGCTGGAGCAATTGATCGCGGAATCCACCGGCAAGATCGGCAAGGGATTGATCCCGGTGGATCGCGAGCCGCTGGCTGCGCCGTCTGCTTACGGCAAGGACCGCATCTTCGTGCACGTGTCGCTTGCAGGCGAAAGCGAACCGTCTGCGTTGGCCGCACTTGAAAAGGCGGGGCAGCCTGTCATTCGGGTGACGCTGCAAGACACTTATGAACTCGGTCAGCTCTTTTTCATGAGCGAGATTGCGGTGGCGGTGGCGGGCGCGGTGTTGGGCATCAATCCGTTCGATCAGCCCGATGTCGAAGCGAGCAAGGTGAAATCGCGCGCGCTGACCAACGAATATGAAAAATCCGGCAAGTTGCCCACGGGTGAACCGCTGCGCCGGTTCGACGGCATTACGCTTTATGCCGATGCGCGGAACGCCAAAACGTTTGACGGTTGCAACACGCTGACCGATTGCTTGCGCGCGCATGTTCGCCAGGCAGGCGCGGGCGATTACATCGGGTTGCTGGCGTTCATCGAACAATCGGGTGCGCATTTCGATCGCTTGCAGGCGATGCGCACGAAATTGCGCGATGTGCTGAAGGTTGCAACCTGCGCGGAATTCGGGCCGCGGTTCCTGCATTCCACCGGACAGGCTTACAAGGGCGGGCCGAACAGCGGTATTTTTATAACGCTCACCGCCGAACCCAAGCGCGACGTGCAACTGGCGGATGGCAAGATGAGCTTCGGCATTGTGCAGCAGGCACAAGCGCTGGGCGATCTGGACGTGTTGAACGAACGCGGGCGGCGCGCCATGCGCCTGCATTTGCACGATGTGGAACGCGGATTGGTGGAATTGGGCAAGGCGCTGGACGAAGCTCTGGCTTGACGGAACCAATCGTGGCGGTCTCCAGTTCTCACGGATGATGTCCGGAGGACGCTCATGGCCGCCCGTCGCAAGAAAAAAGCCGCCCCCAAACGCAAAACCGCCAATGACAACGCGCCTGCCCGCCGCAGCGGCGGCGGTCGGCCCGCCTGGCAGGGGCATCTGCGGTTGTCGCTGGTGTCGTGTCCCGTCGCGCTGATCAACGCCACCACGCGCGCCAACGATGTTTCGTTCCACCTGATCAATCCCGACACCAACAATCGCATCCGCATGATCCCCACCGATCCCGATACGGGGCCGGTGGAACGCGCCGATCTGGTGAAAGGGTACGAGGTGTCGAAGGACGAATATGTGATCGTCACCGACGAGGAATTGAACGAGGTGAAGCTGGACACCACGCGTACGCTCGATATCGAACGCTTCGTCGATGCGGGCGATATCGACCGGCTGTACTGGAACGATCCTTATTTCCTGGTGCCGGCGGAAGATGAATCGGGTGAGGAAGCCTATTCGGTGATCCGCGAGGCGATGGCGCAATCCAACCGCATCGCATTGGGGCGTGTGGTGATGCACACGCGCGAACGGCTGGTGGCGATTGAGCCGCGCGGCAAGGGCATGGTGGCTTATACGCTGCGGATGCACGATGAGGTGCGCGACCCCGAACATGTCTTCCGCGACATTCCGGCTTCCAAGCCGGATCGCAAGATGATCGACATCGCCGAGAAGATCATCGAGCAGAAGGAAGGCGCGTTTGAGAGCAAGGATTTCAAGGACCGCTACGAGACGGCGCTGCGTGAGCTGATCCGCAAGAAGGAAAAGGGCGAGAAGCTCGTCACCGCGCCGGAGCCGGAAGATACCAATGTGATCGATCTGATGGCGGCGTTGCAGAAGAGCTTGAAGGGCAAGGGCAAGACGCCGGCGAAGAGTACGAAGGCCAAGCGGAAGAGGGCGTAATCACATACCCTCCCCTTGAGGGAGGGTCGAAAAATCCGTCAGGATTTTTCGGGGAGGGGTCCAACTGCCGCAGCCATGACCCCTCCCCGAAAATTTCTCCGCTAACGCTCCGAAATTTGTCGACCCTCCCTCAAGGGGAGGGTTTATTTTTTGTCCAATTTCTTTCTTGCGGCTTCGAGCGACACAGCGCTCTTGGCAAAATCCTTCCAAGGATCGGCGCGTTTGAGCAGCGTCTTGGCGTTGGCAATCGTGTAGTCCTGCGGATCTAGTCCGCGTTTTACTTGCGGCCAGGACAGCGGCAGCGCAATCGCGGCGTGCGGCCGCGCGCGTGGGGACCAGGGGGCGACGGCGGTGGATGTTCGGTCGTTGCGCAGATAGTCGAGGAAGATTTTTCCCTTGCGTTTGATCTTCGCCATGTTGGTCGTGTAGCGGTCGGGGTGATCGCGTTCGAGCGACAGGCAGATGTCGCGGGCGAAGGATTTGGCGTCTTTCCAGGTGGGCGGATTTTTGGGCGTGCCTTTGATGGCGACGACGACGTGCAGGCCCTTGCCGCCGGTGGTTTTCACGAACGGCTTGAGGCCGCAGGCGGTGAGTTTTTCGCGCATGTCTTTGGCCGCGTCGATCACGGCGTCGAAGCCGAGATCGGTTGACGGGTCGAGATCGAAGATCAGGATTTCCGGTGTTTCGGGATCGCCTTTCTTGCAGCCCCAGGGATGGATTTCGAGACCGCCGGCCTGGCCCAAGCCGATTAGGCCTTTCAGATCTTCGATCATCAGATAGGGCTTGGGTTCGCCTTTCACCTTGATCGACGATGTGCCCTGCATGCCGTCCATCACATGGCGCTGGAAGAAACGCTGGCCGTCGATGCCATCGGGCGCGCGCACCAATGAAATCGGGCGGCCCGCGAGATAGGGCAGAAGACGCGGCGCGGCCAGTTCGTAATAGGCGGCAAGATCGGCTTTGGTGACGGCGGCGTGGGTTTTGTCGGCGGGCCACAATTCCTTCTCGGGATGGCTGATGGTGACGCCGGCGATGGAAACGCTTTTGCTCGCTTTTGATTTCGCGGGGTTGGCGCGGGGCATGTCGGATGCTCCTTTCTGTTTCGCGGCGGGCTGCGCTTCGGGCACCACGGACTTTGCGCTTTTGTCTTCGCGCAGTCCCTTGAAACTTGCCTGACGCAGAAGACCCGCCGAGGTGATGGTGCTGAATTCGGTTTCGGCGACGAGTTTGGGTTCGACCCAGTTAATGCCGCTTGTACGCGGCACTTCGGCGGAGCGGGCGAAAGGCGGTGTGGTGCGGCGCAAGGGCAGCAGGTGCTTCAGCACTTCGCCCGAATTCTCGCGGTTGAAGCCGGTGCCGACGCGGCCGAGATAGATGAGCTGACCGTCGCGATAGGCGCCGACCAACAGCGAGCGCAGATTTTTCGCATCGCCCCACCAGCCGCCGATCACCACTTCCTGTCCGCCGCGGCATTTGGCTTTGGTCCAGTCGCCGTTGCGTCCGCCGCGATAGGGCGACGAAAGACGTTTGGAGATGACGCCTTCGAGCTTCATGCGGCACGCCGCATCCAGAATGGCGCCGCCCGTGGCCGAGAAGTGGGAGACATAGCGCAGGCGCGGATTGTTCTTCACGCGCGCGTCCATGATCTTGCGCAACGCTTCTTTGCGGCGTTCGAGCGGTTCGTCGGTGAGATCGCGCCCTTCGAAATTCATCGCGTCGAAGAGGAAATAGACGAGGCTGCCGGTCTTGCCGTCGGAGAGCGCCTTTTGCAGACCCGCGAAATCGGCGACGCCATCCTTGTCCAGCGCCACGATCTCGCCGTCATAGATGCCGTTGGGGAATGCGCGGCAGTCTTTGGCGATTTCGGGGAAGCGGTCGGACCAATCGAGTTTCTTCCGGGTGAGCAGGATCGCGCGGCCGTTTTCCACCCGCGCCTGCATGCGATAGCCATCGAACTTGACCTCATGCACCCAGTCTTCGCTGCCGGGCGGCTTGGGTACGATGCGGCAGAGTTCAGGTTCTATGAAGTCCGGGATTTTTTCTCTGCTGGGTTGCGGGCGCGATTCTTTTTTTTTGCGCTGGGTTTGGTTTTGCGCAACGCGGCGGTTCTTTGTGTGGTGGTCTTGGCCTTGTTGCTGTGCCAGACGCTGCGCGCCTTTGTGGCGATCTCTTCCAGGGTGCGGCCGGATTTCACCGAGGTGTTTTCATCGAGCAAGGTGTCGGGCTCGCCGGGGCGGGCTTCGTCATCTTTCTCTTTGATCAGCAGCCAGTTGTGGCGAAGCTTGCGGCCCGGCTTTTTCGGGTCGTCGCGCATGCGCACCAAAGCCCAGCCGCCCTTCAGCCGCTTGCCGCTCAATTCGATCTTGAGCTGACCTTTTTCGAGGTCGCGCAGAGGCGGCGTTTCGGATTGGCTTTTCCAGGTGCCGCGATCCCAAAGCTGAACCGTGCCGCCGCCATATTCGCCTTGCGGAATGGTGCCTTCGAAAGTGCCGTAATCGAGCGGATGATCTTCCACCTCGACCGCCAGCCGTTTGGTGGCGGGATCGAGCGAGGGGACTTTCGTCACCGCCCAGGATTTGTAAACGCCATCGACTTCCAGCCGGAAATCGAAATGCAGCCGCGTTGCATCGTGACGTTGAATCACGAAGCGATGCGATTTTCCTTTGCCGACATGCCCGCGCGGTTCGGGCGTGCGCCCGAAATCGCGCTTGGCGTGGTAATCGGAAAGCTTGGCCATCGCGGCCCCGTGTTAAGCGGGCGCTATACGCGGCCCATCAAAACGAGAATGAGAATGATGACAAGTATCAATCCCAACCCGCCGGAAGGACCATAACCCCAACCGCGGCTGTAAGGCCATGCCGGCAGGGCGCCGAGCACCAGAATGACGATGATGATCAGAAGAAGTAGCGACATGTGAAAATCCCCGGTTTAGCCAATTCGGGGTGTTAACAGGGGATCGGCGTAAAGGTTCCGAAATGGCCCGCCGGAACTTCCCCGCTTGTGTCTGCGTTCCCTCGGCGGTGAACGACGGAGGAATTCCATGTTGAGATGGGCTTTGCTTTTTCTGGTGATCGGTCTGATCGCGGGCATTCTGGGTTTCACCAGTCTTGCGGGCGCTTCGATTGCCATCGCGAAATTCCTGTTCTTCATCTTCCTGGCCATCTTCGTGGTGCTGCTGATCATGGGATTGGCTGCGGCGCGCAGCGTGGCCGGACCGTAAGGAGGTTTCGATGACCGACAAGGACAAGAAGCAGGACAAGGTGCACGGCGAAGGCAATTACGCGGCTTCGCGCGATTACGACAAGCGCACGGAGAAGTTCATTTCCGAGAAGAAATCGGAAATTCCCAAAATGGCCAAGGATGCCGAAAAGGCGCTCGAAGGGCCTGAGGGCGAAGAGCTGAGGGCCGCCGAGGAAAAAGGCAAAGCCAAGGCCCGCCGCTGACTTTGGATAAGTGGTTGAAACGGCTGCGCGATGGCCTCGCGCAGCCGTTTTTGCGCGGGTGGAACTATAATCCCAGGCACACGTTGATTCGGCGTTGAACACCCGAAGGGGAACGTCATGGCCGGCACATTCAGGCTGGCATTTCGCAGATTTACGCCGTGGAAAGCGCGCGTGCGCGATCAGCGCTGGTCGCTATCCGCTTTGGACAGTCACGTTTTGTGCGGAAAAATGATCGCGTCGGACGGCGCGAAATTGCCGTATCGCTATTGGCCCGCGCGCGGCGAGGCGAGGGCGGCGTTGTTGATGCTGCACGGGGCTTGCGATTATTCCGGTGCGTTCGACGAAGTGGCGCCGCGGCTGACGCGGCAGGGATTTTCCGTTTTCGCTTACGATCAACGCGGTTTCGGCGGCAACGAAAAACGCGGGCGCTGGCGCGGCAAGAAACGCATGGCAAAGGATGTGGCCGAAGCGCTGCAAATGCTGCGCGGCCGCGCGGGCGACATTCCCACTTTCATCGTCGGCGAAAGCATGGGCGGTGCAATGGCCGTGCAGGCGGCGGTGCGGGAGAACATCGCGGTCGATGGATTGATTTTGGCGGCGCCTGGTGCGCTGGCCTCGACATTCTGGCGACTGATCGCAAGCTGGCTGGCGCGCGTGGTCAATTACTTTGCGCCGGAATGGGAGATTGTGGTCGAACGGTTGAGCGGCAAGGATCTGACGCCGGCAGCTGCGATCCATCTGTTGTTCGATCCGCTGATCTTGCGCGGCATCCGGCCCGACATGCTGTTCGGGCTGGTGAAGCTGGCAAGGAGTTCGGTGGAGAAAGCCGATCAGGTGAAACTGCCTGTGCTGACCATGATGGGTTCGCGCGACGATATTCTGCGGCAAGCCTGCATCTGGGCGCTGCATCAGCGGCTGGCGGGAAAGAAGGAATGGGCGCTGTTCAATGACGCGCCGCATCTTCTGTTTCATTGGCAGCAGAACGATCTGGTGCTCGACCGGATGACGCGCTGGATCAACCAGCGCATCAAGGCGCGGCCCGCGCCCGCAGCCGAAGTGATCGCGATGCTGCAAGCGCAGGCGGTGGCCGAACCGGAACTGGCGGTCAACGCGGCCTGAACGTTTCGGAACCTGACGGAACCCGAAAACGTTCTCTAAGCGATAAATCAAACGGGTAATTTGTTGAAGACGAAGCTGTTCAGAACGGCTGTTGGCGCTTGCGTCTTCATGGCTGTGCCCGCGTTTGCGGCGACGGGCAAAGCCACAGGCGTGGGCAGTGCGGAGGCGCTTTTCATCGCCCAGATCGTGGCGTTGATCCTGGTGGGGCGGCTCTTGGGCGAGTTGATGCAGCGGATCGGCCAGCCCGCCGTGGTGGGCAATCTGCTGGCGGGGTTGATATTGGGCCCGTCGTTGTTCGGCTGGGTTTGGCCGGAAGGGCACGCGTTTCTCTTTCCTTCCAGCGCCGAACAGAAAAGCATGATCAATGCCATCTCGCAGCTCGGCATTCTCATGCTGCTGCTGTTGACCGGCATGGAAACCGATCTGGCGCTGGCGCGGAAAGTCGGGAGCAAATCGTTTGTCATCACCGCAGCCGGTGTGGCGGTGCCGTTTGCCTGTGGGTTTGCGCTGGGCCAGTTCCTGCCGGAATCGATGTTGCCCAATCCGACTCACCGCGTGGTGGCGTCGCTTTTTCTTGGCACGGCGCTTTCCATCTCGTCGATCAAGATCGTGGCGATGGTGATCCGCGAGATGAATTTCATGCGGCGCAATCTGGGCCAGATCATTGTCGCCGCCTCGATCATGGAAGATTCGGTTGGGTGGATCATCATAGCGGTGACATTGGGCATCGCGACGGCGGGCGGTGTTTCGCTCGGCTCGCTTGCCAAGACGGTGATCGGGGTGGCGCTGTTTCTGGGATTCAGCTTCACCATCGGGCGCACGCTCGTGTTCAGGCTGATCCGCTGGGTGAACGATACCTTCGAAAGCGAATTTGCGGTGGTGAGCGCGATCCTGATTGTGATGGGCGCCATGGCGATCATCACCGATCTGATCGGCGTGCACACGGTGCTGGGTGCATTCGTGGCGGGCGTGCTGGTGGGGGAATCGCCGATCCTGACCGAGCACATTCAACAGCAGGTGCGCGGGGTGATCGTGGCGCTGTTCATGCCGGTGTTCTTCGGCATGTCGGGGCTTTCGGCCGATCTGACCATCCTGAAAGACCCGACGCTTGCGATATACACCTTTGGCCTCGTCGCCATTGCCAGTGTCGGCAAATTCACCGGTGCGTTTCTGGGCGCGGAGCTTTCCGGGCTCCGGCGGCGCGAAGCGTTTGCCATCGGCTGCGCAATGAACGCGCGCGGTTCGACCGAAGTGATTGTGGCCACCATCGGGCTTTCCATGGGGGCGCTGACGCAAAATCTTTTCACCATGATCGTGACCATGGCGATCCTCACCACCATGGCCATGCCGCCGATGTTGCGCTGGGCGCTTTCGCGCCTGCCGCCGGAGAAGGACGAAAAGGAACGGCTGGATAAAGAGGAGCTGGACGAGCGCGGCTTCGTGAGCCAGTTCGAACGGTTGCTGGCGGCGGTGGACGACAGCCTGAACGGCAAGTTCGCCACGCATATCGCAGGCTTCGTTGCGGGCCAGCGTGGTATGCCGCTAACAGTGCTGGATATGAGCAAGAAGGAAGGCAAGGATTTCGGCGCCATCGATTTCGAGCGCGTGGTGAAAACCGCGGCCAAGCAATCGAGCGAAAGCGCGGAAGCCGAAAAGGGCGACGACAAGCCGCGCAAGGTCGACATCACCAAACGCGAAGTGGAAAAATCCGAGGAAGCGGTCACCGCCGAGGCGCGCAAGGGCTATGACTTCCTGTTCGTGGGCACCGAGAAGATGCGCGATACCAAGGGTGCGTTCACGAAAGATTTGAGCAGCGCCGTTGCCGGCTTTGGCGGGCCGATGGGTTTTGTGATGGCGGGCAATTATGAAGATGCGGCGGAGCAGCAGGGTTACAACATTCTCGTTCCGGTCAACGGCACGGAATTTTCGCGGCGCGGATTGGAGATCGCGCTGGCCATGGCATCCGCTGATGCCACGCAGATCACCGCGTTGCATGTGGCGGATCGCAGTGCGGAGACACGCAAATCGCGCCGCACACCGGCAAGCAGGCGGGCGGAGAAAGCGGTGCTCGACGATGTGAAGGCGCTTGCCAAACGTTATGGCCACGAGATCAAGCCTGCGGTGCATCTGGAAGGCGCGCCCGACGAGGCCATTCTGGATGAAGCCAAGAAGATGGGCGCCAGCTTGATCGTGATCGGCGCGAGCAGGCGGGTGGGCGATCTTCTCTATTACGGCAAGACGGTGGGCGCGCTGCTGGAGAAATGGAAGGGCGCGATCATTGTGGTGGGAAGCTAGCTGCGCTTGGGCCGTTCGCGTGTGGCGAGAAAGAGCGCGGGCAACGACAGCACGAACAGAGCGCCGATCATCAGCCACGCGTCGTTGAACGACATCGTCACGCCGGCCTTTTTCACCAAGGGCTCGATCAGCGATTTGGTGAAGGCATCGACCGGGCCGATCGCTTTTTCGTGGAAGTAGCGCAGAGGAAGGCCCACAAATTGCGCGGTGGCGCGGCTGCCTGCCTGAAGCTGGGTTACCAGCGTGCTCACATGGCCTTGCGTGCGCTGTTCAAGCACCGTGTCCACCAGCGCGATGCCGATTGCGCCGCCGAGATTGCGCATCAGGTTGAAAAGGGCGCTGGCATCGGAAAGCTGATCGCGCGGCCAGCCGTCGAGCGCGAGACGCGTGGACGGCAGCAGGCAGAACATGATCGCCACCCCGCGCAAAATCTGCGGCAGCAGGAATTCATCGAAATCCCAACGCGGGTGTTCGAAGCCGTTGAGGATCAATCCGGCCGCGAACACCGCGTAACCGGCGAAGGCAAGCTTGCGCGCATCGATGCGGGTTTCGAGGTAAGCGGCGAACGGGGCCGCCAGCAATTGCGCCGCGCCCGCCACGATCATGATCTTGCCGATATCGAGCGCGGAATGGCCGCGCACGAAGCCCAGGAAAACCGGCGTCATATAGGTGGCGCTGTAAAGGCCGAAACCGAGCACGAAGCTTAAAATGCAGCCGCAAGTGAACGACATATCGCGGAAGCGGCGCAGATTGACGAAGGGCTCCTTGCGCGCGAGGCATTGCTGGATGGTGAGCGCGCAGGAGGCAGCGCAGATCGCGAGCAAGGTCCAGACATAGGTGCCCTCCCAATGCCGCTTCGGACCTTCCTTGAGCGCGAGTTCGAGGCTGGCAAGGAAGATCGCAGCCAGGATCACTGTGACGTAATCGATGTGCCGCAGCAGTTTCCAGTTGGGTTCGCCCACGCGCACGATAGTGCCCACAATGGCAGTGACGACGATGCCCGGAACGATGTTGATCATGAAGATCGCGTGCCAGGAATACATCTCGGTCAACCAGCCGCCGAAGGCAGGGCCGAGCGTGGGCGCGATCATCGCGAAACTGCCGGCGACCGTGGTGGCGAGCGCCTCGCGCTTGCCTTCGAACAGCACGAAGATGGTGGTGAAGACGGTGGGGATCAGCGCGCCGCCGCAGAAGCCTTGAATCGTGCGCAAGATGATCAATTCGGAGAAGTTGCTGCTCATCGCGCAGCCGATGCTGGCGAGCGTGAACGCAAACGTCGAACCGGCAAACAGCCAGCGCACGCTGAGCGCGCGGGTGAGAAAGCCGGTCAGCGGGATCGCGATGATCTCCGCGATCAGGTAACTCGTCTGGATCCACGACAGCTTGTCTTCGGGAATGTCGAGCGATTCGGCCATGGCGGGCAGCGAACTGGCGACCACCTGTATGTCGAGGATCGCCATGAACATGCCCACGCACATGGCGATGAAGCCGAGCCATGTTGCGAAGGACACGGGCGGTGTGGACTCGGCGGCCTGTTTCACGCGTGGCTCGCTGTGAGATTTGCGGTCTCGATGCGGTCGAGTTCGCCATCCATCACATGGCGCCACAAGGGCGGGATCAGCGCCATCACGATGCTGCCGGCATAAGAGCCCGGAAGTTCGGGGGCACCTGTCATCGGTTCCAGCGTTTCGTAGACGGCGGCGGCGCGCGCATGGTGATCGCTGTGGCGGCCCATGTTGAAGATCAGGAGGTTGGCGGCGGGCGCGCTGGAATTCCAGGCGTGGCGATGGCTCATGGCTTCGAGTGTGCCATCGGTTTTGCGTTTGCGCATCAGCCCGTAGTGGGCGGTGTAGTTGAACACCTCCAGCACGAAGATGCCGACGAAGCTTTCAAGCGCGAGGAACGCAGCCGCCATCGCACCCCAGACATACCATAGCGCGGCATAGATCGCGGCCATGATGATCGCGTCGCGCCAGAGGCGGTTGCGCAAGTGCGGGAAGGATTTCTTGGCGTTGCGCCGTGTCTCAAATTCGTAGGCCATCGCGATCTGGCGCACGAGCGTGCGCAGGAAGAACGCATAAAGGTTTTCGCCGCGCTGCGCGGTGGAAGCATCGCGTTCGGTTCCAGCCCAGCGGTGGTGACCATAGACATGGGCGATGTCGAAATGGCGATAGGTCATGGCGCTCAACATCACGCGGCCCAGCGCCTGTTTGGCGCGCGAATGGCTGTGCACCATCTCATGGGCGGCAAGAACGCCGAAGATGCCCGTGGTCGCGCCGACGGAAATCACAAGGCTTGCGATCTCCCAGCCGCCTGCATCGGGTCGGGAAACGCGATTGGCGGCCCACAGCGTGACCGCCAGTTGTGCGGGGATATAGAGAATGGGGAGAAGATGGCCGGTTTTGCCGTGCGGTGCGTTCTGGCGCGTTCTGGAAAAGCGTTCCGTCAGCACCAGCGCGAACAGGATCAACCCGACAGTGGCGAAGGGAGCTGTGGGCGCCAAACCGTGCAGCAAGGGAATCGAGACCAGAAACAGGAACGGCCCCGAATAGCGCAAGGCAGGCATATTCTTCCCCGTCGCTCAGGCCGCCGACCTGCGGCTCGCCAGAGCCATATTCTCTACCCGGATGCGCCAAAACAAAAGTGCGGCATTGAACAGCGAGAAAACCACCGCCACCGCGGCTTCCCCGAACACCAGCGGCAGAAGCGCGATTTCTCCGGTGACGATCCAATAATTGGGATGCCGCACGAAGCGATAGGGCCCTTTGCGCACCAGCGGCGCTTTGGGCGGCGAGATGATGCGCGTGGTCCAATAGGGGCCGAGCGAGAACAGCACCCATAGGCGTAAGACTTCCAGCACCGCATAGGCGATCAGCGGCGCGGGGTATATCGGCGGGTTCTGGGGCAGGAACACCACGATGGCCAGAAGCCAGCTCGCATGCAGCACGACGAACAGCGGATAATGCTTGCGGCCATATTCGATGGCGCCGCTGGCGAGCAGCCGCTTGGTGTTGCGCGCGGCGTAGGGAAGTTCGGCCAGCCGCTGCACCGCCACGAATGCGATGATGAGATAAGCCCAGATCATCTGCCTTCCAGCATCACGAAGCCGCAGGAAAAGCCCGGCCCCAGCGCGGTCATCATCCGGCGTTCGCGTTGGTTTCGCTTTTCCATGCGTTTCAGCACGAACATCGCAGTCGCCGCCGACATATTGCCGTAGTCGCGCAGCACGGTTCGGCTTTCTTCCAATGCGCCGCGCGGAAGCGTGAGCGCATCTTCCAGCGCATCCAGAACTTTTGCACCACCTGGGTGGCAGGCGAAGGCATCGATATCTTTCAGGTCGATATCGTTCTTGCGCGCGAATTCGTTTGCGATCTTGCGGAAGTCGTTGGCGACGAGGCCGGGGATGGACGTGGCGAAGCGCGCTTTCAATCCGTCTTCCTCGATTTCCCATCCCATGACGTCGAGCGAATTGGCCCAGGTGTGTTCGCCGGTCGCGCCGATTTCGGGGCCATCACCGTTCGTCGACAAAATGGCGCCTGCCGCGCCATCGCCGAACAGGGCGGTCGCCACGATGTTGCTTTTGCTCGTGTCGTCCTTGCGGAAGGTGAGTGCGCACAATTCCACGACAAGGAACAGCACGTTCGCACCCGGCATTGTCTGAGCAAGCGTTGCCGCGCGCGCCATGCCGAGCACACTGCCCGCGCAGCCGAGACCGAAGATCGGCAGCCGCACGATATCGCGCCGCAAGCCCATGCGTTCGACAAGCAACGCATCGAGGCTGGGTGTCGCGATGCCGGTGGTGGAAACTGTCACAATCGCGTCGATGTCTTCGCGCCTGAGGTTGGCCGATGCCAGACACGCTTCGGTGATACTCTCGAACAGCGCCAACGAATGTACGATGTAAAGCTCGTTGCGCTCTTTCCAGCCATGCGGCTGCGCATACCAGTCGATGGGTACGCAGGAATAACGCCGGTCTATGCCGGTGTTCTCGAACACCGGCATCAGGCGCGCGATATCCTTGCGGCCGTTGAAAAGATGCGCGGCGCGCAGGGCAACGTCTTTTTGGTCAAGAACATAGGGCGGCACGGCTGTTTCCAGCGCGCGCAACCGAGGGCGAACCGACATAAAGTCTCGCTTCCGTCAGACTGGCCCCGTCACCTGTCCATAAGACGGTGTTTCGCAAGGAATGTCACGCGAAGAAAGCTATTCGTCGACCCGCTTCCAGATCGTGGTTCCCGCGCTGCTGGCGCATGTCACGCGGTCGTGACCATCGAATTTATATGTTCCCGAAACGGGAACGCTTCCCGATGGTGTTCGGGTCCATTTACCGTCCGCGGCCTGCCACATGCCGGATTCGGCGATCTGGAACCAGTAGCGATAGTGACCATCTGCCGTGATATCGAGCGAGGTCTTCACCGCGCCGATTGCAGGGTTGGCAGGCGTGTCGGTGTACCAATGGCCGATCACACGGCTGAGCGGATTGCGGGGCACATTTCCGCTCGGATTGCCGACCAGAACCGATTGCGCGCCTGCGGGCCCCGCGAGCGCAATCGAACCGTCCGTCGTCTTGCCGCCGAGTGTTGGCGCATAAGCGCCGAAGGTCGCTGCGGTTGAGACAAGATAGGTGAAGTCGGTCGATTGATGCGTGATGTCGGAGGTGATGCGCATGGCGAGGGGACCGGTTGCCTGCACCGTGCCGTGGTCTTCGGCGCTCCAGGAATATTTGAACTGGCCGAGATCGGTCACATCGAAGCTGCCGTCCAGCTTGTCGCCCTGCACGGCGGCCCTGAAGAACGCGCTGATCGAAAACGCGCCGAACGGGCTTGGGCCATCCATATCGGCGGCGGCTTTTTCCATCTTCCATTTGCCGACGAAGGTGGGTGGCGTTTTGGGGCCGAGCAGCAGCCAGCCCAATCCGCCCAGCACGGCCAATCCGCCGGCACCACCCGCGATCAACACGCGGCGGTCGATGCCATCGAGCGGACCGGGAATGGGTTTGGGCGGTTCGGGCGCGGGCTGACCGTCGAGAATGTGACGGATCACATCGGCCAGATAATTCAGATGCTGTTCGAGCGGCGGGGTGAAGGCATCGAGCCAGTGCGGCGTAGAGAGGAAATATTCCAGCGACTTCGCGGGCATCACGTTTTCGATGCGCAAGGGAATGACCGGCAGGCCCTTGTTCACCGCGCGCTCGACCTCGCGCTTGATTTGCGGCGAGAGGTTGGCATGCTGGGAGAACACCAACACCAGCGCGCGGCTGGAATGCAGCGCCTCGACGATGGATTCGCCCCAATCGGCGCCCGGGGTGATGTCGCGCGGCGCCATCCAGCAGCGGATGCCGTGCTGTTCCAGCACCGCGCAGGTTGCGTCCGCCGTCGGTTTGTCCTTCGACGAGTAGGAAATGAAAACGTCGTGCGCCATGAATGCCCCAAGCCAGCCGTGTGCAAGTTAGAAGTGCAGCCCATCTTAGACAAGTTGGTACCCTCCCCTTAAGGGAGGGTCGAAAAATGCAAAGCATTTTTCGGGGAGGGGTCAGCAGTCGCGCAGCGTCGACCCCTCCCCGAAAAATTTCTCCGCTAGCGCTTCGAAATTTTATCGACCCTCCCTCAAGGGGAGGGTGTGGAATTCATCCGCGCCAGTTCCGCTTCGCCGATCCAGCCTTCCACCGCGCCCGCCGCACCGCCGCCCGGAATGGTTGGGGGTGGCTGGCCCTCGCGCCAGACGATGCGGATGGTGGCGCCGTATTTGTCGCGTCCCATTTTGGCTATGTCCCAGGAGGCGGCGTTGCCGCCATCGGCAAGGATCACGGCGTGTTCGCTGGGCAGAAGCGCATCGAGCGCGGCAGCGGTTGCACTGTTCGCCAGAAGAATGCGGTAGCGCCGGATGGATTGGCCCGCCAGTTCGGTAATCGCGGGGATGCCGCGCACCATATCGCGGTTACCGCCGCGCGCGCTTTCCGGCAGCGCCGACCAATCGACCAAGAGCGGATGGAGACGGATGTAATCGTTGCGCACGGTGCCGTGCCGCCAGCCGGCGGCGCGCAGGCCGATGGACCAGCGGTAATGCTCCATCGCCGCCAGCTTTTCGATTTCGGCGTCGGTGAAGACGATGCGTTCGCCCTTCAGCGGTACCAGCCGCATGCCCAGCGCATTGAGCTTGATCTGGATGTGATCGGTGAAGGCGCGGTTGGATTGCTTGAAGCGTTCGGGCAGTTGATCCCACGGCACCGATGACGGCTGACCTTGCGGGGCATCTTTCAGATACATCTCGTGGGCGGCGCGCGCGAGCGTGTCGAGCGATTGGCCGAACAGCCGGCCCGGATGGGCGAGATCGGCCAGGCTTCCGAATGGCGTCAGGCGGTTGGGCAAAAGAGAATCGCTTTCGATGCGCTCCATGAACGCGCCCAGCTTCTGCTGCTGACGCAGGCGCACGAACACCGGCACGCCGTAACGGCCGCTGCGGTCCAGGCTTTTGCGCATTTCGATGGCGGTGTGAAGGGCCGCATCATCGTCTTTCAAGGTCACGATGGCGGCGCGCAGATTGGGATTGTCGAGAACCTTTTCGATGGCCGCCGATGTGCTGGCGTCCCCTGCGATGAACGAACACGGCGTGCTCGAAATCGCCATCATCGAGGTGAGTTCGGGATAGCGCGTCTTGAACGCCATCAAACTGTCTTCGCCCAACCGGTCGAGCACGGCGACGGACAGCGTTTGGCCCGGTAGCGCATAATTGCCGCGTGCTGCTTGGAGAAGGAATTCCGATGCCATTTTTCCGAAACCGGCAATCGCCAGATGCGGTGTGTCGGCGTTGGTGGAACGGGCGCGGAAGGCGGGCGCTTGCAGCAACAGGCGGGCGGCATCGGCATTGAGATTGAACAGGCGGAAGTCGGCGGCGCGCGAACCCAGCGTTGCGGCACGGTGCGTCAGCACTTCGTCGTAAAGCCATTCGCTGGAAAGTTCGGGCAGGATGGTGAGCGCATCGCGATTGCCGGTGAGCGTGTCGCGAAATTCGCGCGCCCGCAGGCCGATTTCGATGTTGGTGCCATCCGATCCGGTGGCGATCACCAGCGCGCGCGCGTGTTCGAGCCCTGCGAGCTTCAGCATGTTGGGCTGCACGCCATCGCCTTTGAGAACGGCCACACCGCGCGCTTCGGCGGCGAGCGCATTGGGGCCGTCGCTATCGAGCGTGATGGCGACGACGCGCTGCTTATCGTTGCGCAGGCCTTCCACCACTTGCCGTCCGGTGTCGCCCAGACCGCAGACGATGGTGTGGCCCCGTGCGCGACGCGCGAGCGCCACGCGCATGTCGCGGCGCAGGTTCTGCAGCACCAGCTTGACGCCGCCCGCAAGGAACGACAGCGGCACCACGAATTGGGCGATGACGAGCTGCCACGGATCCTTGCCAAGGGTGAAATTGCCCGTGGCCTTGATCAGGCCGAACGCCTTGAAGAAGGCGCTGAAGGGCGAGGTGACCTGGCATTGGTCCGCACAGATCTCGAAACCCCAGAAACCGAGCGCCAGGCCCAGCGCCACGATGGGGCCGATGAAAAACCAGTCTCTGGAGCGGAACATGGAAGTGGACATGGGGATCAGGCCGGAAGGGTGAGCGGTTTTTCGCGGAACACAAAACGCCAATCGGTGACATCGGACACCATCGCATGCGCCGCCATTTCGGTGAGAAAGGAAACGCGGGCAAGGGTGAGCGTGCCTTTCGCCGCTTCGCTTTCAAGCGATGCGGAAATGAGAGAGAGCTGTTCTTCCATGCGCCTGGCGCGCCGCGCCACCCGGCCGAATTCGCCCTGAACCCGGATGCCATAGATGGCGGCGCCGAAGGCGGGCAGAAGGGCGGTGAGGAAAGTTTCGGTGCGGGCGTGTTTGTCGATATCCCAACCGAAGCCGAAATGCGCGACGAAGAAGGAAAAGCAAAGTATGGCGGTGATGCCGAACAACGTGCCGCCCAGAATATCGAGCCGGCGATCGAGTTTGTGGGAATTGGTTTGCGCGCCCTTGTGATAGGCGATCTGTTCGGCGAGTTCAGTTTTGCGCACCAGTTGGGCCACTTCCGCCGCATAGCCCGCATCGGCGCGCGTGCCCACCATGCCGGCTTCGCGCACGATGGCGCGGTAATACCAGCCGACCCAGGCAGCGCCGGAATCGCGCGCATCTTCGTTTGTGTGTGCCGTCTCGCGTACCTCCAGCGTGCTGGAGCCGGTGAGCATGAGCACGCGCATGTGACGCAGAAGTTCGGCCAGATGGCGGTAATCGATCCAGCGGTCATGCCAGCCGAGGATGCTGCCAAACGCCACGATCAGGAGAATGCAGAGCAGCAGCAGCAATTCGATGAACACGAGCCAGGCGTGATCCATCACATGCCACAGCCCGAGCAATGACACGAACACCGCACTCGCCGCCAGGAAAAAGCTGAGCACATAGGAACTGCGGTAAATGCGGACATAATAAGAGGCAAGACCATCGGCCCAGGCGAAAGCCGATTGCAGCACGGACGAAAGCTTGTCGCGCGAGGGCGTGGAGATCGGCGGCAGCAATTGCCAATAGGTCTGCCACTGCGCATTCGCTGTGGCGAGATAATCGGGAACACGAAAATCGCTCAGGCGTGGGCGCCGGATCATCAGCAGCGCCTGTAGCAGCGCATAGAAGATGGTGAAGGTGAACGTCACCTGTTTTTCGGCGCGGTAATCGCCAAGGCGTTTGGACGGTGGGCGGGAGACGTGCCGTTCGGGATCGGGCGGCGGCAGCACCATGGCGCGCAAGAGTGTGTGGAAGATATCGGTCGTCAGATCGTCGGCCGGGAGCAGCGCGGGATCGCGCGGGCCCATGGGATCGGTGCGCAACAGTTTCGGCGGCACCTGTTTTTCGGAATGCACCCAGATGATCGGGATGTTGGAATCGATGGCACGGGAAATGATCTCCGCCGTGCCGCCGCGCCCTTCCGCGGGCTTGCCGTTCCACACCGTGATCAGGATATCGCATTGGCGCAACGTCATCAGGCCCACGGCTTCGTAGGCGCGGTTGTCGTCGAAGCCGCGCGTCTCTTCCAGTTCGAACACATTGGTCGCTTTGGCGAGCAGGCCGTGGAAGGTCTTGCGCGACGCTTCGCTGGCGAAATCGGCTTCGTAGAGTTCGCGCGTGAACGGCAGCGGGCAATCGAGCGCGAAACCGGCGGCGAGCGCTGCTTCCGCTGCAAGGCGATCCGAACCCTCGGCAAGCGGGGTGACGAGGCGAAGCTGGGCATTGCCGGTGAAGAGATCGCGATGGCTTGCGCTTAAGTGTTGCAGCGTGTCGTGTGCATCGCGGAACAGCGCCACCAGTGTCTTGTGGATGCGTTCGGCGTCTGCCTCGCCCAAGGTGCGGTGGCCGCTGATGCCGAAACGCAAGGCGGCATGGGGCCTGGGCGGCCCTTTGCTGTCGCGCGTGTCGTCTGGTTGCATCCGGCTGCCCCTTGGCTGGCATGTAAACAGGGCAGTTGCATCCCGATCAAGGACCTGCGCGTTCGGCTTGGGAATAGAGAGGCGGAACGCCATATTGGAGTGATGATCAAGCCCGAAACGCTGCTTTGCCCCTCGCCCGCGGGGCTCTATTGCCCGCCGGGGGACTTTTATATCGATCCGGTGCGGCCGGTGGCGCGCGCGGTCATCACCCACGGCCATTCCGATCACGCCCGTGCGGGCCACGGCGCGGTGCTGGCCACCGCCGAAACGCTCGCCATCATGGAGGCGCGTTATGGCGCGGGCTTTGCGGGCGAAACGCAGGCGCTGGGTTACGGCGCGCCGATCCTGCACAAGGGGGTGGAGATTGTGCTCCATCCGGCTGGGCATATTCTGGGGTCGGCACAAGCTGCCGTGCGCTGGAAGGATTGCAGGATCGTCGTCTCCGGCGATTACAAGCGCAGGCGCGATCCCACCTGTGCGCCGTTCGAGCCGGTGGCGTGTGACGTGTTCGTGTCGGAAGCGACGTTCGGCCTGCCGGTGTTCCGCCATCCCGACGATGCTCAGGAAATCGCCAAGCTGCTGAAATCGGTGGCGCAGTTTCCGGGGCGCACGCATCTGGTGGGCGCTTATGCACTGGGCAAGGCGCAGCGCATCATCTGTCTGCTGCGCGAGGCCGGATACGCCGACACGATCTATATTCACGGCGCGTTGCAGCGGCTGAACGAGCTTTATGAATCGTTCGGCGTGTCGCTGGGCCCGCTTGCGCCCGCCACCACCGAACGCAAGAAGGATTTCGAAGGCGCCATCGTGATCGCCCCGCCCAGTGCGGTGGCTGATCGTTGGGCGCGGCGTTTTCCCGATCCGCTGGCGGCATTTGCATCGGGGTGGATGCGCGTTCGGGCGCGTGCCCGGCAACGCGGCGTGGAATTGCCGCTGGTGATTTCCGATCACGCCGATTGGGATGAGCTGACCACCACGATCAAAGAGGTGAACCCCGGCGAACTCTGGGTGACGCATGGCGAGGAAGAAGCGCTGTTGCGCTGGTCCGCACTGGAAGGCGTGAAAGCGCGCGCATTGTCGCTGGTGGGTTACGACGCCGAAGAAGACGTGTGATGCGCGCGTTTGCCCACCTTCTGGATCGGCTTTCCTTCACGCCGTCGCGCAACGCCAAGCTGGTGCTGGTGCGCGATTACTTGAAGGAAGCGCCCGATCCTGAACGTGGCTGGGCGTTGGCGGCGCTGACCGGTGCGCTGTCGTTTTCCGCTGCCAAACCGGCCTTCATCCGCAAGGCAATCGAAGAACGCTGCGATCCCGAACTGTTCCGGCTATCTTATGATTATGTGGGCGATCTTGCCGAGACCGTGGCGCTGATCTGGCCCACGCGCCACGGCGCCAATCGCGAACCAGAATTTTCCGAAGTGATCGAGGCGTTGCGCATCGCCTCGCGCGCGCAGGTGCAATCGCTGCTTGAAGGCTGGCTCGATGCGCTGGATGTGAACGAACGTTGGGCGCTGTTGAAATTGATGACGGGCGGATTGCGCGTCGGTGTTTCCGCCCGCCTCGCCAAACAGGCCGCAGCCGATATGGGCGGCGTGGATGTGAGCGAGGTGGAAGAGGTCTGGCACACGCAAGCCCCGCCTTACGAGGATATGTTCGCGTGGCTGGAAAAGCGCAGCGAAAAACCTTCCGCCGATGCGCCGGGGCGTTTTCGCCCTGTCATGCTGGCGCAGGCGATAGACGAGGACGCCGATTTCGCCAAGCTCGATGCGGCCGATTACGCCGCCGAATGGAAATGGGATGGCATCCGCGTGCAGGCGGTGAACGAGCGCGGCGTGCGCAAACTGTTCACGCGCACCGCCGACGATATTTCGCACACCTTCCCCGATGTTCTGGACGGGATGACGTTCGAGGGCGTGATCGATGGCGAGTTGCTGGTGCTGCGTGATGGCAAGGTGGCGCCGTTCGGCGATCTGCAGCAACGGCTCAACCGCAAGACCACCGACGCCAAGCTGATGGCGAAATATCCCGCCGCGATCCGCGCATACGATCTGTTGCTGGATGGAACCGAGGATCTGCGCCACCTGCCGTTCCGCCAGCGCCGCGTGCGGCTGGAACAATTCGTGGCAGGCGCCCGCTCGCCGCGCATCGATCTTTCGCCGTTGCAGCCATTCGAAAGCTGGGAGGATTTGCGCAATCTGCGCGCGCAGCCGCCGCAAGGCGACGCGCAGGCCGCCGAAGGATTGATGCTGAAACGCTGGGATTCGATTTATGAAGCGGGCCGCCCCAAAGGGCCATGGTTCAAATGGAAGCGCGATCCATTCCTGATCGACGCGGTGCTGATGTATGCCCAGCGCGGCCATGGCAAACGTTCCAGCTTCTATTCGGATTATACCTTCGGTGTGTGGCGCGAGGATGAAGAGGGCCACCGCACGCTCACGCCGGTTGGCAAAGCCTATTTCGGTTTCACCGATGAGGAACTTCGTCAAATTGACAAGTTTGTCCGCGACAACACCGTGGAACGGTTCGGCCCTGTGCGTTCCGTGCGTGCGGACAAGGATTTTGGGCTGGTGATGGAGGTCGCGTTCGAAGGGTTGCAGCGTTCCACGCGTCACAAATCCGGTGTGGCAATGCGGTTCCCGCGCATCAGCCGATTGCGCTGGGACAAGCCGTCGCGCGAGGCCGATGAATTGCGCACGCTTGAGAAGATGCTCGAACGCGTTTGATTTGCAGGAACAATCGCGGCGTTCGGCAGTTCACATTCCGTAACACAACGGGAGTGCACTTTATGCCCACAGCAAGCGGTCATACGCGCGCGATCCTTTCCTCCAAGGTGAAAGGAACTTCGGTCTACAACACGGCCGGCGAAAAGATCGGCCATGTCGAGGACGTGGTGCTCGACAAGCTTTCCAACAACATCATGTTCGCGGTGCTCGGTTTCGGCGGCGTCCTGGGCATGGGTGAGAAATATCATCCGGTTCCGTGGTCGGTGCTCGATTACAATCCCGACAAGGGCGGCTACATCGTGCCGCTGTCGCAGGATGTGCTGGAACGCGCCCCCACCTCGCGGCTCGAAGATGTCACCAAAGGTGACAGCGATCTGAGGACGCGCACATACGATTACTACAAGACGCCCCACTATTGGGAGTAATGTCAGTAACCAACGTGCCAAAGGCCGGTGACGCATCTGCGTTGCCGGCCTTTGTCATTGGATGACACCGTTGCTTTTCCCGCGTTCCCAAGGCGAGAGTGGCCGCTCGGATATCAAAAACTTTGGGTTGGGAAATGCCTTGGAATTTCGGCGATATGTTGGAAGCCATCGAAGCCGTGCTGCCGGCCGATGCGCCCGCATTTATTCATGGAACGCGGCGGATAGATTGGGGCGATGCCTCGCGCCGTTCCAACAACCTGGCGCGCGCGCTGATCGAGCGCGGTGCGAAATCGGGCGACAAGCTTGCCTTCTACATGCGCAACCGCCCGGAATATTGCGAAACCATGGCGGCCGCTTTCAAGGCGCGGCTGACGCATGTGAACATCAACTATCGCTACAAGCCGGATGAAGTGTTCTACATCATCGACAATTCGGACGCGCAGACGGTGGTCTATGGCGCCGAATTTCGCGATGTGATCGCAGAAATCCGTCCGCGTCTCACCAAGGTGCAGACCTTTGTGGAAGTGACGGAAGGCGAGGCGGCACCGTTTGCCGGACGTTATGACGATCTGGTGCGCGAAGGCGATGGCACGGCGCTGAAATTGCAGCGTTCGCCCGACGATCAGTTCTTTATTTATACCGGCGGCACCACCGGCATGCCCAAGGGCGTGATGTGGACGCACAACGACTTACGCGAAACCCATCTCACCTCGCTGCGCCGGTTGGGGCCGGTGCCCGAAACGCTGGAAGCGCTGGTGGAAGCCATTCAGTTGGTGGGCCCCGGTGCGCGGTTGATGCCCGCCTGTCCGTTGATGCATGGCACCGGCATGTTGATGGGCTTGGCCACGATGCTGGCTGGCGGTTGCGTGGTGACGTTGGCGGGGTCGAATTTCGATCCGGTGGAATTGTGGGATTCGGTGAATCGCAATCGTGTCGCCACCCTCGTCATCGTGGGCGATGCGTTTGCCAAGCCGATGTTGCAGGTGCTCGACGCCAATCCCGGCAAATACGATCTGTTCTGCGTGGTGAACATGGTCTCCTCCGGCGTGATGTGGAGTGTGGAGGTCAAGCGCGGCCTCATCCGCCACATCCCGCAGATATTGCTGGTGGACAGTTTCGGATCTTCGGAAAGCGTGGGGCTTGGTTCTTCGCAGATGACGAAAGACGGTGAAATCCAGACCGCGAAATTCACCATCGGCGAACGCTGCAAAGTGTTCGATGAAAACGATCGGCTGGTGGAACCCGGTTCCGGCAAAACCGGCATGATCGCGCAATGCCCGCCGATCCCACTTGGCTATTACAAGGATGCGGAAAAGACCGCCAAGACCTTCCGTACCATCGATGGCGTGCGCTATTCGATGCCGGGCGATTGGTGCCGCGTCGAAGCGGACGGAACGCTGACGCTGCTGGGCCGCGGCAGCGTCTGCATCAACACCGCGGGCGAAAAGGTTTATCCCGAAGAAGTCGAAGAGGCGTTGAAGACGCATCCGGCCATCGCCGATGCATTGGTGGTGGGCGTGCCGGATGAACGCTGGGGCCAGGCGGTGATGGCGGTGGTGCATGTCTCGCCCGGCTTTTCTTTGGATGAAAGCGGGCTACGCCAGTATGTGCGCGAGCGGCTGGCCGATTACAAAGCGCCCAAGCGCGTGCTCGCCAGCACCATTTCTTTGCGTGCGCCCAACGGAAAAGCCGATTACAAAGCAGCCGGCGAATTCGCCAGAAGCGAGCTGGGTATCGGTTGATTGCCGTTTTGTAAGACGTTTCATCGCGCCTTGTTGGGGGCAGCATTTGTCGCGCTGCCGTCGCTTGCGCATGCGGCCGGCGTGGAAACGGTGGTGGTCACCGCCGCGCCGCCCGATCCGGTGGGCAACGATGCGTTCTCGCACATCACGCTCGATGCGGCCGATCTTTCAGCCAACAGCCAACTCGACAATTCGCTGGCACAGGTGCCGGGGCTTTCGCTGTTCCGGCGCAATTCTTCGCTCTCGGCGAATCCGACTGTGCAGGGTGTTTCGCTGCGCTCCATCGCGCCATCGGGTGCGGGCCGCGCGTTGGTAACGTTGGATGGCGTACCGCAGAACGATCCGTTCGGCGGTTGGGTGATCTGGAGTTCGTTGCCGCCGGAAGACATTGCGCGCGCCGATATCGTGCGCGGCGCGGGCGCAGGGCCCTATGGCGCAGGCGCGCTGACCGGCGTGATCGCACTTGGCGAACAAACCGGTGATGGCTTTGCGGGCGATGCGTCGTGGGGCGAACGCCAGACAGGACATGCAGCAGCGGCAGGCGGCACTTCGTTTGGCGGGGTCGATTTGTTTGCCAGCGGCGCGATTGATTCTTCTTCGGGGTGGATTCCCGTCGATGAAACCCAACGCGGCGCGGCCGACACGCCGGTCACGCTCAATGCCCGCAGCGCATCGTTGCGGGCGCAAACGACGGTGCTGGACGACACGCTGCTGTCCGCGCGCGTCGGTGTTTATGACGAAGCGCGCCGATCTGGCCTCGGCGAAACGGCATCGGAAGCAAGTGGTCTTTCGACGAGCCTCACGCTGGCCCATCCCGAACAGGGCGACGATTTGGGTTGGCGCTTGCAGGCGTGGCTGCGGTCTTCCGATCTGTTCAATTCGTCGGCATCGGTTTCGGCGGATCGTTCGGTGGCGACACCGGCCAACAATCAATATGCCACACCAGCCATCGGCTGGGGTGTGAATGCGGCGTTGCGCGGTTCGTTCGATTGGCTCGATTGGGAAGTGGGCGCGGATGCGCGGTTTGCGCGCGGCAATTCGCGCGAACAGTTTTCGTGGTCGCAAAGCTTGCAGGATTTCACGCAAGGCCGCATTTCCGGCGGCAAGACAACCGTTGCGGGGATTTATGCGGAAGGCGCAAGCCATATCGACAACTGGCTTCTCACCCTGGGCGTGCGCGCTGACAGATGGTCGAGCAGCGATGGCCATCTGATCCAGACGGTGTTCGCGAGCGACGCCACCACGACGACGTTGTATCCAGCAAAAAGCGGCCTCGTGCCCACCGCGCGGGTGGGCGCACGTTATTATGTGTCCGAAGACTTTTATCTGCGCAGCGCGGCGTATGCGGGCTTCCGTGCGCCCTCGCTAAACGAACTCTATCGCCCGTTCCGCGTGGGCAATGTCACAACCTCCGCCAATCCCGATCTGACGCCGGAGAAGTACTATGGTGTCGAGATCGGTGCAGGCGGCGCGATGGGCGATTTTTCGTGGGATGGCGACATCTTCTTCAACCAGCTTCATGCCGCCATCACAAACGTCACCCTCAACAACAATCCCAACACCTTGCAGCGGCAGAACGCGGGCGACATCAACGCGCCTGGTATCGAAGCCAATGCGAAATACCACGCCAGCGGCTGGCTTTCGCTGCGCGCCGCCTTTGACCTCACCGATGCGCACGTGAACGGCTTGCGCCCCGCGCAAACGCCGCGCTGGACGGTGACGGCGGGGTTCGATGTGATGCCGCTCGAGCGCGTCACGTTCTCGGCCGATCTGCGTTATGAGAGCAAACGCTATTCCGACGACCAGAACACCTTGCCGCTTCCCGGCGCCACCACGGTGGATGCGCGGCTTTCCTATGCGGTGACCGACAAGCTTTCGTTCTATGTGGCGGCGGACAATCTGTTCGATGCCGCTGTCGCCACGTCGTCGAGCGCCGGCTTGCCCGCGCCCGTCATCACCTACGATGCGCCGCGCATGGTGCGGGTGGGCGTTTCGCTTGCGCGTTGAAGCCGCTGCCGCCATGATCGGCGCATGACGGAAAAACCGCTTAATCCCGCAACGCTTGTGGCCCAGGGGCTTGGCTGGGTGGACGAGAAGACGCGCGCGATCTCCCCGCCGATCCATGTGTCTTCGACGTATGAGCGCGATCCCGACAATCAATATCGCTCGGGCCGCAACTATGCGCGCGCCGACAACCCGACTTACGATCAGCCCGAAGCGATGCTCGCCGCGTTGGAAGGTGGGGCGGGCGCAATGCTCTTTTCCTCCGGCATGGCGGCGGCTACCGCAGTGTTCCAAAGCCTGTCACCCGGCGATCATGTAATCGTGCCGCAGGTGATGTATTGGTCGTTGCGCAATTGGCTTCTGACGTTCGCGCGCGATTGGGGTCTCGATGTCGAAGTGGCCGACATGAGCGATACGGCGGCGGTTGCGCGCGCCGTGCGGCCCGGCAAGACCAAACTGATCTGGGCGGAAACGCCGGGCAATCCGCTTTGGACCATCACCGATCTGGTGGCGGTTTCGCAAATCGTCAAACAGGCGGGCGCGCGTTTTGCGGTGGATTCCACGGTGGCGACACCGGTGTTCACGCGGCCGTTCGAATATGGTGCTGACATCGTGATGCATTCGGCGACCAAATATTTGAACGGCCATTCCGACGTGGTGGGCGGCGCGCTTGTTACGCGGGTGGACGACGAACAGTGGGCGAAGCTCAAGACGCTTCGCATCCAGTTGGGTTCCATTCCCGGCGCGTTCGAGGCGTGGCTGATCCAGCGCGGGATGCGCACGTTGTTTGTGCGCGTGCGTGCGGCGGCGGCCAATGCTGCGAAGATCGCCGAACATTTTCACGGGCATCCGGCGTTGGAAGATGTGTTTTATCCAGGATTACCGAATTTTCCCGGCCATGCTGTCGCCGCACGGCAGATGAAGGGCGGCTTTGGCGCGATGCTGTCGATCCGCGTGAAGGGCGGGGCGGAAGCGGCCATCGCGGCCGCTGCGAAAGTGCGGGTGTGGAAACGCGCGACCTCGCTTGGCGGGGTGGAAAGTCTGGTCGAACACCGTGCTTCGGTGGAAGATGCGACCAGCCTTTGTCCGCCCGACTTGCTGCGGCTTTCTGTCGGCATCGAGGATGCGGAAGATCTGATCGCCGATCTTGAGCAGGCGTTGAAGCGTTAAGCTTTCGATTTAATGTAGCGGTCCACCACCGGATCGAGCGTCGAAAGCGGCGTGGCCCCGCACAGCAGCACCGCATCGTGATAATCGCGAATGTCGAAACGTGGGCCAAGTGCTGCTTTCGCGTGATCGCGCAATCTCAGGAAATCGAGCTTGCCCAGCATGTAGGAACACGCCTGTCCCGGCCACACACAATAGCGTTCCACTTCGGTAACCGCACTTGCTTCTTGGTCGCCCAGCTTGTCGACATAATATTTGATCGCCTGTTCGCGACTCCAGTGCTTGGCATGCATGCCGATATCGACGACCAGCCGCACGGCGCGGAACATTGCATCGTGCAGATAACCGATCTTGCCGAGCGGATCGTCTTCGTAAAGCCCCATCTCGTCGGCCAGTTGCTCGGCATAAAGCGCCCAGCCTTCGATATAGGCAGAGAAGAAAGAGAGTTTTCGGATCAGCGGCAGGTCGGCTTCGTGCTGGATTGTGCCTTGCAGGTGATGGCCGGGAATGGCTTCGTGATAGGTGAGGGTTGGCAACGTCCAGCTTGGCACTTCCGCGGTGTTGCGCAGGTTGATGTAATAGATGCCGGGGCGCGAACCATCAAGCGACGGGTCCTGATAATAGCCGCCCGCCTGGCCTTCCTCGATCGCCTTGGGAATGCGCTTGATGGTAACATCGGCTTTGGGCAACACGCCGAAATAGGCCGGCAGTTTGGCGCGCACTTTCGCGAGCAACACGTTCAGGTGGGCGATGAGTTTTTCCTTGCCCTCATCGTTATTGGGATAGCGGTATTTGGTGTCGTCATACATCGCGCGCAGCCGTTCGCCCACCGTGCCGTGGGTCATGCCCTGGCTGCGCATCAGCGTGTCGAGGCGCGTGGTGAAATCATCGACCAGTTGCAGACCGGCTTTGTGGATGTCGTCCGGCGTGCGGTCGGTCGTGGCCCATTGGGCAAGCGAGTCGCGGTAATATTGTTCGCCATCCGGCAGCCGCCACACGCCTGCATCGTGAACGGCTTTGGGTTGCAGGCTTTTGAGGAACGCCATCTGGCGGTCGAGCGCGGGATACACTTTCTCCGTCACGATGCGTGTGGCGTCTTCCGCGTACTTGCCTGCGATATCCTTTTCCTTCACGCGGCGAGCAATGGAAGAGACGAGCGTCGATTTATCCGCGGCGGGCGCGCGCAACGTGCCGATCAGCGAAAGCGCGCGCGACAGAACGAAATCGGGCGGGCTTGCGCCCACGCCCGCATCGTGGCGCATCACTTCGGTTTCCTGATCGAGCACGGTTTCGAAAGCCGTGAGACGGGTGAGATAGGCATCGGCATCCGCTTTACTTTCGATGCGGTGCTGGCTGTCGAGGAAATCGGGGATGTCCTGATAGGCGCCGCCGAAATTGCTCACCACATAGGGAATGCCTGCACTCGCGCCGCCATAATTGTGATGACTGGCGGCTGTCACGCTGGCGGCAAGTCCATAATGCACAACGTCGTAGTTGATCGCGGCCATGCCGCTGAGCGTATTGCGGTCGATCGTTTTCAACTGCGCCAGTTCTTCGGCGTTGCGCGCCCGGTCGCGCGCGATACCCGCAAGCGAGCGGTCGGTGAGCTGGCTTTTCTGCGCGGCGCGTTTGCCGGTATCCAGTCCAAGTATCGTCACCTGTTCCGGCGAACGGTCCAAACCGGCTTCGACGAAGGCGTCGAACAGGTGGTTCATCCTGGTGGCCTCAGTTCCCGTGTCAGCCATGGCTTTCGGAACATCGATGAGGGCAACGGCGCCCAACGCGGCGCCGGAAAGAAGAACGGATCGGCGATCTGGCATGACGATATCCCCGCGCGCTGTTGGCAGGCAAAGGGGTAGTATCGGCCTTCATGGGGTTCAAGGAAAACGGGTTCTGCCGGTCTTCACGTTCGCGTGCGCGACGTGCAACAATCAGGCGGAAAGCACCGTCGGCGGCGAAACAAGTTTCAACAACTCGTCGCGCGGAACCGGTTTGCCGAACAGAAAGCCTTGCAGGGAATGCACGCCCGCGATCTTCAGGAAGCGCGCGGCGTTCTCGGTTTCCACGCCTTCGGCCACCACCTTCATGCCCAGCGCGCGGCCGATGCTGGCAACCGCGTGGATGACGGTGGCCGATTGTACTTCGGCTGTGCAATCGGTGATGAATTCCTTGTCGATCTTGAGTTTGTTGAAGGGGAAGCGGCGCAGGTGCTGCAGGCTTGAATAGCCCGCGCCGAAATCGTCCAGCGCGATCTTCACGCCCAACGCGCGCAAGCGATCCATATTGGCTTTCACGCGGTCCTGCTGTTCCAGCAATGCGGTTTCGGTGATCTCGATCTCAAGGCGCGAGGGTTCGAAATTGTATTTGTCGAGCAGCGCTTTGACCTTCGGCACAAAATCCTCGGTCGCAAAATCGATGGCCGAGGCGTTGACGGCGACCGGGATCGGCACGTCGCTCATCTCGATCATGGCGCGTTCCATCACCCATTGGGTGATCGGCCCGATCATGCCTGCGGCTTCGGCCAGCGGGATGAACACCGCCGGCGAGATCGCGCCCTTGGTGGGATGGTACCAGCGCACCAAGGCTTCGCAGCCAGTGACCTGGCGCGTGCTGGGGTCGAATTGCGGCTGATAGGTAAGCGACAGCTCTTTGCTGGCGAGCGCGTGTTGCAGGTCGGCGAGCAATTTTTCGGCGGGCGATGCCGGCATGGGTGCAGGCGCGGCTTCTCCGCCAAGGGCTGCAAGAGTTGCATCCAATGCGCCGGAAAGTTCTGTGATTTCGCTCTGTTGCGGCACCGCGCCATCGCGGGCGCGTGTTTCCATCGCCGCGCACAGGTTCGAAACGGTTTTCGCGCCGATGTTGAAGCTCATGGATTTGAGCGCGTGCACCGCGGTTGCCGCATCAGATGCGTTTTGCGCGGTGCGCAGATTTTCGATGCAAACCGGCGCGTTGGCGCGATAAAGCCCGCGCACGCGTTCCACGAAATCGCCACGGCCGTTGACGGTAAACGCCTGCAACTGCGCCACGGTTTCGGATTCGAACAGCGGGTTGTTGGAAAGATCGACGATGGGTGCGGCTTGCGGCGCGGCTTGGGCCACGGGCACGGGAGCTTCGATAGTTTCCTTGAGGAAGCGCGTCAGCACCTCGCCCAATGCTTTCAGCGTGAACGGCTTGTGCAGCACGCCGTCCATGCCCGCTTCGCGCCAGGCTTCGGCGGCGCTGCCCACCACATGCGCGGTCAGCGCGATGATCGGCGTGCGGTCTGCACCCGTTTCGGTTTCGCGGGCGCGGATGGCACGGGCGGCTTCGAAGCCATCCATCTGGGGCATGCTGCCGTCCATCAGCACCAGATCGAACGGTTCGCTCAACGCGTCCACTGCTTCGCGGCCATCGGTGACGAGCTTGGCCTCGATGCCGAAACGGCTGAGCGCTTCCATCGCCACTTCGCGGTTGACCGCGCTGTCATCGGCCACCAGCACGCGCGCGCCGCGGAAGTTTGCCAGTTGCTGTTCGGATTGTATTTGTGCAGCGCTGGCGGCCTGCAACGGTTGGCCGGCTTCGAGTTGTTTCAGGATATCGGTCAGTTCGCGGCGCCGCACGGGCTGAACCAGAACGGCCGCAACCTTGCCCCGCCGTAGCAAATCCTGCGGTTCGGATTCGCCATAGCTTGCAAGGCAGACGATCTGTTTGGTATCGACGCGGGCCACGTTGGCCGCATTGACGATGGCGATGTCGCCTTCCTTTTCGCTGAGCGCATAACCAGCGCGTTCGAAATAGCGTGTCACGCTTTGCGCGGTCAGCGCGCCGTCATGGGCGATCACCACGCGCGCGCCGCTTTGCGCCTGCGGCCATGGTTCGCACGCCTCGATGATCTCCATGGACAGCGAGAACGCGAAGGTCGAACCCTGGCCCACTTCGCTGGTGACCTTGAACTGGCCTTCCATCGCATCGACCAGCTTCTTGCAGATCGCAAGGCCGAGCCCCGTGCCGCCGAAGCGGCGTGTGGTGGATTGATCGGCCTGGGTGAAGGCACCGAACACCGAATCGATCTTGTCTGCCGGAATGCCGATGCCGGTGTCGCGCACGGCGATGCGGATGCCGTTTGCTTCCGGCGCGATCTCCACCAGCACGCCGCCCGTTTCGGTGAATTTGATCGCGTTGTTGACGAGGTTGGAAATCACCTGGCGCAGCCGCACCGGATCGCCCGCCACCAGATGCGGCGTCGACGGATCGACGAAGCCTGCGATATCCAAACCCTTGCTCGCCGCGCGATCCCAGAAAAGGCTGAGCACGTCTTCCACGATCTCGTTCAGGTCGACGGCGACGGTTTCCAGTTCCAGCTTGCCCGCTTCGATCTTCGAGAAATCGAGGATGTCGTTGATGATGGCAAGCAGGCTCGCGCCCGATTTGGCGATCACTTCGGCAAAGCGCCGCTCGCGCGAAGGCAATTGCCCCGCCGCCAGCATTTCGGCCATCACCATCACGCCGTTCATCGGCGTGCGGATTTCGTGACTCATCGTGGCAAGGAAATCGGATTTCGCGTGGTTGGCGGATTCCGCCGCGTCTTTGGCGATCACCAGTTCTTCGGTGCGCGCGGCCACTTCGTCTTCCAGCCCCGCCATCTGTTCGGCGATGCGCGCGTCGCGGGCGCGGATTTCGCCAAGCATGCGGTTAAAGCCGGAAACCAGACTTGCGGTTTCGCCGTCCGCTTCCACCGAAACGGCCTGATCGTAATCATGGGTTTCCTGCACGCGGCGCATCGAACCGGTGAGTGCCATCAGCGGACGCACGATGCGTTCCTGCAAACGCCACGCGATGCCAAGCCCGGCAAGAATCGCGAGCAACGTCACGCCAAGGCTGATGGCAAGGCTCGAAAGAAAACGCTGGAACATGCCCTCGGTCTGGCCCAGCAGCACCACGCGCCCCACATCGCGATTGCCGAATTTGATGGGGGCGGAAACTTCCGAAGTCTGGCTGAACAGTTCGGTCAGGAAGGATGCGTTGGTGTTCTGCACGTCGCGCTGAAGGCGCACACCGGCGCCGGTTTCGACCAGAAGCGTTCCGTTCGCCCCTTCGATGCGGCCATAGACGATATCGTTCATCTGCGCGATGGAGCGGATGGCGCGAAACGCGCCCATGCGATCATTGTGCGCGGCGGCCGTGCTTGCGACCGATGCCATCACGTGTGCCGCCGCGCTGAGGCGCGCGGTTTCCAGCGCCACTTCGCGCGCGCCGTCGCGCCAGGCCGAAACGCCTGCGATGGGTGCTGCCGCCAGCCCCACCGAAGCGATCACCAGCCACACCAGTTTTCGCCGCAGCGTGTTTTGCCGCTGTCCGGCTCGACGCTCGATCTGCTGCTGCACGCCCCGACAGTTCCCGAAAAAGGCCGTTTGCAGAGTTACCACCGATTAATGACCCTGCGCTTAACATGCGGGTGCAACTGGAGATTTGCGCGTGCGCCCTTCAGCCGGGGAATTCTTCTATGTGCTCGACGAACCGCTGCATTTGCTGTTCGTCGACGACGACCCGATCTTGTGCGAATTCGCGCAAGTGCATTTGGCGTCGGAAAAAGGCCGGGTTTCCGTGGCCGCCGATGGTGAAGAGGCGTTAACACATATCCGCGGCGTGGGCTGCGATCTGGTTTTGCTGGATCTGGAAATGCCGAAGATCGACGGCTTCCAGGTGCTGGAAGCATTGCGGGCCGATGAGGCCACCAAGCGGCTTCCCGTCATCGTCATCACCGGCCGCGAAGATGTGGTGGCCATCGACCGGGCGTTCGAAAAAGGCGCCTCGTCCTTCATCGTCAAGCCGATCAACTGGCGGCTGCTGAATTATCAGATCCGTTTCGTCGACCGCGCCCATCGCGCCGAACGCCAACTGCTGGATCACGTGCGCGAAGTGGAAATGACCAAGCGCGAGCTGGAGCGCACCAGCAACGAGCTGCTGGAAACCTCGCGCGATGCGGCGAAAGCGAGCGAGGCGAAATCGCAATTCCTCGCCGCCATCAATCACGAATTGCGCACGCCGCTGAACGCCATCATCGGTTTCGCCGAAATGCTGACCGCGCAGACGCTGGGCCCCATCGGCAACGAACGCTATCGCCGCTACGCACAGGATATTCACGACAGCGGCAACCATCTTCTGTCGATGGTCAACGACATCCTCGAACTGTCGCGGATGGATGTGGACCGCGCCAAATTGCACGAAGAAATCTTCGATCCCGCCGATGTCGTGGCCGAAGCGCTGCGCATGGTGGAACCGCAGGCGCAGGCCGGCGGGCTGTCGCTTTCCGCCAGCATCGCCGCGCGCCTGCCGCGGCTGGTGGCCGACCGCAGGTTGGTACGGCAGGTGCTGGTCAATCTCTTGGCCAATGCGGTGCGCTTCACGCCGGAAGGCGGGCAGGTGAGCGTGCATGGTTTCGTGCGCGGCGAGGATATGTGCCTGGAAGTGCGCGACACCGGCATGGGCATCGCGCCGGAAGACATTCCCCGCGCGCTCGAACGTTTCAGTCAGGTCGATGGAAGGTTGTCGCGCAAACATGACGGCGCGGGTCTCGGCCTTTCCATGGCGAAACAATTCATGGAATTGCACGGCGGAACGCTGACTCTGGCCAGCGCGCCGGGCGCGGGCACGCAAGTTTGCATCGCATTTCCGCCGGAACGCTTTGCAACGGCGCCTGTTACTTTATCAGCTTGACGGTGGAGGTGGCCCCCGATGTGCCGACGCCGGTCGGCACCGGCGGGGTGTTGGGCAGCGTATAGCCCGAATTGACCACCAGGTTGGCGCCGCCGCTGATACTGATGGTCTTGGCCACGATCACCGTCCACGCCGAATCCGCGCCCACGCTGTTGTTGCCGTGTATGTCGAGCAGGCCGCTCGGGATGTAGACCACGCCCAAAAGCTTGCGCGCGGCGCTGGTGGAGATCGTGAAGGTTTTGGCGTTGGCTTTGGTGGTGGCGATCACGAACCCGGCGAAGGGCCCGGATTTGCGCCCCTCAAGCTCGATGTCGGATTGATCGGTGAACGAGAAGAACGACAGCGAGTCGAAGATGAGAACCACATCGGTGCCGACAAGCTTGGCATTGCCGCCGACAAGGAATGCGCCCAGCGTGAAATAATGCTCGCCCGGCTCAAGCTTCAGTGTGGTGTTGGGCGGCACAACGATCACGCCGCAATGAACGCCCTTTTTCAACGGCTGGCCGGGAAGAAGGATGATGTTCAACTGCGTGCAGAGCCCAGGCGGAGTGGTGTTGAGCGCGTCGAACGGATCTTTGATCGCGGCGGCCCCCGTCATCGGCTCGGGCGCAATGGAACCGCTCGCATCGCCCACCGATTGCACGGCCTTTGCCTCGATGCCCGAGCTGTTCTGCACCTGGATCGCGTTGTTGGATTGAACAAGACAGGTCGATGCCGTCAGATGGGCGGTGTTCTTCATCGTGATCACATCGGGCGTGGCGCCCAGGCCCAAAAGACCGTCGGTGCTGTTGCCCGAGCCGAGCACGCAAAGCGGCGTCAGCCCTTCGATTTCGGCGACCGCGGTGACTTTGGATGTCCAGCCGCCCTTGGGCAGCATGTCGTGGAAATAGGATGGCCGCTTGCCCGTCACCGTGACTTGCACGGCCTTGCCGTCCTCGATCACCTGGGCGTCATAGGTGAGCGACCAACGCGTTGCGACCTGGCTCAACTGCTCTTCCGCCATGCTCTTGGCGCGCGTGGCGGTGGCATCCGACGTGTCGAGCGCAAGTTGCTTGGCGGCGTTCAGCGCGGCGAAATCGGCGACGGCCTGCATCTTGACGCGATCGTTGATCACCGAAGACAGATCCACCGCGCCCAGCGCCCCCATGACGAGCGCAGGCAATGCGATGGCCGTGATCATCAGGAAATTGCCGCGGCTGTCGGCGGCGAATCTTTTGACAATCGGCAAGATGTGATGGCGCCAACCCGGCATAGCACCGCCCCTTCTTGTGCATCTTTTGCGCTAGCGGGGCCTTCAAATTCGTAAAAAAATGCCAGAGTCGGCCGTGTCGAAAGTGCGGAATCGTCCTTTGTTTACAGGGCTGTGGTTAATCGGGCCCGCGTTAACGCATTAATGAAAATCCCGGCTTTTCGGCAAGACCCGCACGTTGCGCGGGTGGCGCGGCACGTAAGGCTCTGTGATCGCAGGCGCTTTTGGGCCTTCTTCGGAGAGAAGCCTGAGGTCGTCGGTGCGGTCGGCCATGCGTTCGGCCATCAGGTGGACGACGTTTTCGCTTCTCTGGATGCGCCCCTCGATCAACAGCACGCGCGCCCCCATCACCTCCTTGCGGTAGCGTTCGAAGGTCGGAATCCACACCACGGCGTTCAGGATTCCGGTCTCGTCGCTCAAGGTGATGAACACCGCTTTTCCTTCGCCCGGCCGCTGGCGCACCAGCACGATGCCCGCCGCGCGCACAAAAGCGCCGTCCTTTGCATTCGCGGCGTCCTTGCAGCTGAGGATATTTTCGCTCGTATAACGCTCGCGCAGGAACTGCATCGGATAAGCTTTGAGCGAAAGCCGCAGCATCTGATAATCGGCCAGCACATGCTCGCTGAGCGGCATAACCGGCAACGCCTCGCGATCTTCCTTCGCCTGTTCTGGCGCATGGCTGGCCGCGAAAAGCGGCAACGGTTTGACATCGCCCAATCGCCTGACCGCCCACAACGCTTCGCGCCGGTCCTGGCCCAATGACCGGAACGCATCGGCTTCCGCCAGAACGATGAGCGCGCGCTTGGGCAACTCCGTCCGCCGCACCAGATTTTCGAGCGAGGAAAATCCATACCCGCGCGCATTCACAAGGTCGGAAGCCTGCGCTTCACTGAAGCCATCCACCTGCCGGAACCCAAGCCTGAGCGCGATCACCCCGCAAGTGTTGCGTTCCAGCGTATTGTCCCAATGGCTGAAATTGATGTCGGGCGGCAGCACATCCACCCCATGCTCGCGTGCATCGCGCACAATTTCGGCCGGCGCATAAAACCCCATGGGCTGCGAATTGAGCAGCGCACATGCAAACACTGCTGGATGATGGCATTTGATCCACGCCGAGATGTAGACCAGATGCGAAAAACTCGCCGCATGGCTTTCGGGGAAGCCATAACTGCCGAAACCTTTTATTTGTTCGTAGCAGTTCTTTGCAAATTCGGGATCGTACCCTCTTGCAACCATGCCTCCGACCATCTTGTCGCCGAAGTTCTGTATGGTTCCAACATTGCGAAAGGTTGCCATGGCCCTGCGCAAGCCATTCGCTTCTTCAGGCGTGAATTTTGCCGCTACAATAGCGAGCTTCATCGCTTGCTCTTGAAACAATGGAACGCCAAGGGTTTTCTCAAGCACATTTTCCAACTCATTCGTCTTACCGTGCTCTGGAGAAGGTGATGGGAAGATGATTTTCTTGTTATCGGCTCTACGTTTCAAATAGGGATGAACCATGTTTCCCTGAATAGGACCCGGCCTGACGATGGCGACTTCAACGACGAGGTCGTAGAATTTTCTGGGCTTCAGCCGCGGCAGCATATTCATCTGTGCCCGGCTTTCGACCTGAAACACGCCGATGGCATCGGCCTTGCACAACATGTCGTAGACTTCGGGCTGCTCGCGCGGCACGTTGGCCAGCGTGTAATGGCGGTTCTCGTGTTGCGCGAAAAGATCGAACGCTTTTCGGATGCAGGTGAGCATCCCCAGCGCCAAAACGTCGACTTTCATCATGCCCAGACGATCAAGATCGTCCTTATCCCATTCGATGAAATAGCGGTCGTCCATCGCGGCGGGACCAATAGGGACGACTTCATCCAGCCTGTCATGTGTGAGAACGAAACCGCCAACATGCTGTGATAAATGGCGTGGAAAGCCGATCAATTGGTTTGCAAGCAAAACGGCGCGCGCAATCGTGACATTTTGGGGATCAAAGTCGCCTTGGCGCACTTCGCTTTCCTTGAGCGCGGAGCCCCAGCTGCCCCATACACCGCTCGCAAGAGCTGAGGTGACATCCTCTGTAAGCTCGAAGACTTTTCCGACTTCGCGGATCGCGCTTCTAGGGCGATAGCAGATGACGGTCGCGGTGATTGCTGCACGATCATGTCCGTAACGTTTGTAGATGTACTGAATGACCTCCTCGCGCCGCTCGTGCTCGAAATCCACGTCTATATCGGGCGGTTCTTCACGCTCCTGTGATACGAAGCGTTCAAAGAGCAGGTCTATTTGAAGCGGATCGACAGCGGTGATGCCAAGTACATAACAGACTGCCGAATTGGCGGCTGAGCCACGACCTTGGCAGAGTATTTTCTTTTCATTGGCGAATTGCACGATATTTCTGACCGTCAGGAAATAGCGGGCATATTTCCGTTTCACGATCAGGCAGAGCTCTTTGCGCAGAATTTTGCGCACTTTTCTCGGAATGCCTTCCGGGTAACGCTTGTTTGCTGCTTTCCAGGTCAATACTTTGAGATAATGTTCGGGCGTTTGCCCCTTCGGAATGGGCTCGTCTGGATAATTGTATTCGATTTTCTTGAGCGTGAAGGAAATCCGGCTTGCAAATACGATCGTCTCGCCGATGGCATCGGGCTCTTCCTTGAAAAGCCGCATCATCTCTTCTGGAAGTTTCAGGTGACGTTCGGCATTGGCCTCCAACAGTTTGCCGGCTTTCCGAAGAGTAAGTCCTTCGCGGATACAGGTCACCACATCTTGTAGCTCGCGCCGTTTGCGGTCGTGATAAAGAACATCGTTCGTGGCGATAAGCGGCACGTTCGCTTTGTCCGCCACCTTCCTCAATTTGCGCAATCGCCGCTTGTCGTCACCATGATATGGCATCGACGCCCCAAGCCATGTCCGACCCGATGCGAATTGCGTCAAGGCTGAAAGGGTGTTCTGTGTCTCCTCTCTGATCTTTTGTGGCGGCATCACAATGAAAAGCTGTCCCTCCTGCCATTCGGTGAGGTCGGAGAAATCGAGCAGACAATCACCCTTCTTCGCGCGAGATTTCCCGATGGAAAGAAGGCGGCAAAGCCGCCCATATGCTTCGCGGTCGGTGGGATAGACGAGAATGTCGGGCGTGCCGTCGCGAAAAACAATGCGGCTTCCGACGATCAGTTTCGGTTTGGTATCCGGAAGATCGGGGTGTTTCAGAGCGTCGTAAGCGCGCACGACACCTGCCAGCGTGTTGCGGTCGGCTATACCGATTGCTGCGATTTGATACTTCGTTGCAGTGATAGCGAAGTCTTCTGGACTTGAAGCACCTCTCAGAAACGAATAGTTCGTGGTGATCGCAAGTTCGGCATAGTTCACGCGAACACTCCATGGACGTACCATTTGGGTTCGCGTGTTTCGGCATAGAGGCCTTCGCGATAAAGCCAGAACCTGCGGCCTTCTTCATCTTCCACGCGGAAATAATCGCGCGTCGGCATGTGGTCGTGATGGCGCCACCATTCCATGGCGATGCGTTCGGGGCCGTCGGCGTGGGCGATTTTGTGTTGCACGTGGCGCCATTTGAATCGTTTGGGCGGGGAATCGGGGGCCACCGCCATCACGTCTTCGACAGGCTCGGGCTTGGCGAGCATGCGCAAAGGCCGGCGCGGTGCCTCCGAAACCCCTCGTTTCATCTGCCACGGCGTTTTCGATTGGGCCGCGTATTGTGCGGGCAGGGCCATCGATGCGGCTTCGGGGATGTGGGTGTCTTGCGGCTGGAAGCGTTGCACGCGTTGGGGGCCGAAGCGGGCGGCCAGGCGATCCACCAGGAATGTCACGTCGCGGGTGGCGCGGGCGTCGGCTTCGAAGCTGGGCGTTTCTTCCGCCTGTTTCTCGGCGCAACTGGCTTCGAGGCGGATGAGATCGAAACCGAAACCGGGGTCGAGCGGATCGGCCAATGAATCGAGGCGTTCGCGGAACAGGCGCGTGATGATTTTTGTGTCGCGGGTGGGGGCGCCCATCTGTACGCAAAGCCGCCTCACCGCACCATCGGCGCGGAAGAACACGGCGGTCATTTCGCGTGCGCCCTGTCCGCTTTTTTCCAAAACGCCGCCCAGCGTCTGCGCCAGGTTCTCGAGGCAGGAAAGGATCACCTCCTGCACCGTGATGGGATCGGCGAAGCGATGTTCGGCCATGAAATCGGGCAGCGGGCGCAGCGGCGAAACGGGACGCTCGGTTTTGCCGAGCGCGTGATCGAGATGGGCCACCATCTCCTTGCCGAAACGCGCGGTCAGTTCGGGGCGCGTGCGGGAAGCCACCTGTCCGATGGTCTTCAATCCGGCGCGTTTCAGGCCGTGGGCGATGGGCTCGCCCAATTGCAACGCTGCGACCGGCAAGTTCGCAATCGTTTCGTCTTCCTTGCCGGGTGGGGCAATCGTTCCTGGTGCGTAATGCGAAAGCGCGCGTGCGGCAGCGGCCGTTCCGGCAAGCGCGCATTGCACGATGAAACCTTGGGCCGCGAGTTTCATGTGCACCGTTTCGCACAGCGCGCGTTCGCCGCCGAAGAGATGTTCCACGCCCGTCACATCGAGCAGCAATCCGTTCGGCGGATCGAGCGCGACCAGCGGCGTGAAGCGGTCGCACCAATCGGCGATCTTTTCCAGCAGTGCGCGGTCGGCGGGCAGATCGGCTTCCGCGACTTCCAGCGCCGGCACCATGGCGCGCGCATCGGCCAGCGCCATGCCGGTTTTCAGGCCCAGCCGAGCGGCCTTGCGGTCGGAAGCGTAAATCCGCAGCGCATTGTCGTTCTTGATCGAAACGACCAGCGGCTTATCCGGCGTGACGCCAGCCTTCCGTATCAGCCGGTCCGTCGGAAATCTCGGCAGCCACACCGAAAGAATGCGTCTGTTGTTCGTGAAAAGATCCATCGTCGCCGTTCCATTCCATGATCCATCGTCCGGTGCCGCCATGGCGGTTGCGCGCGAGCGTTGCGTCGAACCGCGCAAAACCGAAATCTTCGTCCGATGCGGAAGAGGTTGAACGCACGATCCAGCGCGTTTCGGCGGCGCTGGCATCGGCCTGCGCCCCCAGCCGCAACAGCACCGCGCTCACCCCATCGCGTTCGGTGGCAAACATCAGCCTGCGCGTGGCGGTGAGATCGAGCGTCTTGTGTTCGCCATAGATCTCGATCACCACAGCACCCAGGCCCGTACAGGTGAGCGCATCGCCCGCCGCCTTCAGCGCATCTTTCGCGTGATCGACGCGCATCAGAATGAGTTTCGACGGATCGATGCCCAGTTCGCAGAGACCGCTGCCATCGATCTCGCCATGTTCCAGCGCGGAGAATTCCTGCCGGATCCACAGAATCGTGCGGCCTGCGCACAGCCGTTGGGCGAGGCCGATGGCAAAACCGGAAGCGGCCGCTGCGTCTCCCGTTTCGGCGGCATAGACTTCGTGCAGCGCCTCGCGCCGCAAACCTTTCAGCAGCCCATCGACCTCCGCATGGCCCAGCGTCACGCGCGTTCCTTCCGGCTCGGACGGGGCGAGCGTCTGGCGCAGCGTGGCCAAGAGGTGTGCGGGGCGGCTCATTCCATTGTGTTCCCTATTTGTTCTAATATGGGGTGAGGCCTGCCGGGAGTCAATGTTCTGTCCTAACCGATTGTCTGGAAAGGGATATCCTTGATCGGGCGACCCCGCCCCGGCGTCCCGCGCACATATATAAAGAGAACCGCACCCCGTCTTATGGGGAGTCCGCTGCCCCCGCGTGTTCTAACCAGTGTGAGACATGCGTCCTTCCCTTTGCGAGCGGAAAGCTTTTGGGCGATGGCGGAAACGTTCGAAACTGGTCGTGAAAGCGCGAGACCGCGCATGGCCGGGGCCGAAATGACCGCCGCCTCAGACGTCAACGCTTGGTTTGTGCGTGAGGTGCTGCCGCTTGAGGCAGCGCTGATGCGATTCCTGCGTCACAGCCTTCGCAACCGGAACGAAGCCGAAGACCTTTGCCAGGACGTGTATGTGCGCGTCTATCAGGCGGCGCTGAAAAAGATTCCCGAACCGGCCAAGCCCTTTCTCTTCACCGTTGCGCGCAATCTTCTGCTCAACCGCGTGCGCCACGAAGCGATCGTTTCCATCGAAGCGGTGGCCGATCTCGAAGCGCTGAATATCGCCAAGGATGAACCGGGCGCCGACCGCTGGGTGATCGCGCGCGAAGAATTGCGCCTGCTCGAAGATGCGCTCGCCCGTTTGCCGCGGCGCTGCCGCCAGGCGGTGACCATGCGCAAGATCGAAGGGTTGTCGCACCGCGAGATCGCGCTGCGCATGAACATCTCGGAAAAAACCGTCGACCGCCACATCAGCGATGGCGTTGCCGCACTCGCCGACGCGCTGTTCGGCGAAAGGAGATCGCGATGAGCGATGCAGGAACCGCCCAACAGGTTCGCGAAGATGCCGCGAACTGGATCTCGCGCCGCGATGGCGACAGCTGGAACGAGGCTGCGCAAACCGACCTCGATGCCTGGCTCGCCCAATCGCCCGCCCATGTAGTGGCCTTCCTGCGCGCCGAAGCGGCCTGGGGCCGTGCCGACAAGCTGGTGGCGCTGAAGCCGCAAGCCTCGCGCCGCTTTGCCGAAACGATCAAGGATGCGTTGCCCAACACCTTGCGCGCGGTGGCTGCCGCCGCCGTGATCGCGGTGATCGGCGTGGCCGCAAACAACTATTTCACCACAACCAGCGAGAAAACCTATTCCACGCCGGTGGGCGGGCGCGAAACCATCACCTTGGTCGATGGTTCGCAGATCGCGCTCAACACCGACACCACCTTGCGCATGGATTTGAGCGGGCGCGAACGCAAAGTCTGGCTCGACAAGGGCGAGGCTTATTTCCACGTCACGCACAATGCGGCCCGCCCCTTCCGCGTGTTCGCGGACAATCGCACCGTCACCGATATCGGCACGCGCTTCACCGTGCGCCGCGACAGCGAACGTTTCGAAGTGGCGGTGATGGAAGGAAAAGTCTCCTTCGATTCCGGCAAGGAAAAATCCATCGCGCTGTTGCCGGGCGATGTGGTGGTGGCCACCGCAACCAAAGTGTCGGTGACCAAGAAGCCGTCGCGCGCGCTGGCCGAAGCGCTTGGCTGGCAACGCGGTTTGCTGATCTTCGACAACACCACGCTGGCTGACGCAGCCGCCGAGTTCAACCGTTACAACGCGCAGAAACTGGTGGTCGCAAAATCGGCGGCGCATCTGCCGGTGGTGGGCACCTTCCGCGCCAACGATGCGGAAGCCTTTGCCCGCGTCACCGAACAGGTTTTCGGCCTTCATTCCGAAAAACGCGCAAACGCAATCGTTATCGCACGCTGAGTTCAGGGGATTTCGGGAAGCAAAGCTTTCCGAGAAAAGCACAGAGGGGGAGTTTAAGTGAACACAACCAGATTGAAAGCGGCCATCCTGGCGAGCGCCTGCGCGGCAGTGATAGCAACAGCCGCCCAGGCCGAAGAATTCAATATCGCAAGCGGCGATCTGAAAGCGGCGCTCACAACTTACGCGCGCCAGACCGGCGTTTCGGTGATCGTGTCGGGGGACGCGGTGCGCGGCGTGCGCACCAAGGGCGCGCAGGGAAATCTTTCGGCGGACGATGCGCTGGGGCGCATTCTTTCCGGCACCGGTTTCACCGTGCGGCGCGATCCTTCGGGCGCGATGGCGATCGTGCGCGGTGGGTCTTCTGCCGAAGTCGAGCCCACCGAAGTCACCAACATCCAGATCGCGCAGGCGGTCCCTTCGCGCACGGCGGTTGAAACCGTCACGGTCACCTCGTCCAAACTGGGCGGCGCCGATGTGCAATCGATCCCGATTGCGATCACCGCGCTCAGCCAGGAACAGTTGACGTCTTCGCAAACCGCAGGGGGCCCCGATCTGGTGAAGCAGGTGCCGAACCTGAACTTCACCAAGACGAATTTCAGCGGCTATTCGATCCAGATCCGCGGTATCGGAACGCAAGCCATTTCGGTGACCACCGATCCTGCCGTGGCGGTTGCGTTCAACGACACGCCGTTCATCCGCAATCATTTCTTCGAACAGGAATTCTATGACGTGGCGCAGGTCGAAGTGCTGCGTGGGCCGCAAGGCACGCTTTATGGGCGCAACGCGACGGCGGGCGTGGTGAACCTGACATCCGCCAAGCCGACCGATCAGTTCGAGGCCATGGGGTCCGCCGAATTCGGCAATTACGGCGAGAAGCGTTTCGAAGGCATGATCAACCTTCCCATCGTCGACGACTGGCTCGATATCCGCGCCGCGGGCGAATGGACCAAGCGCACCGGTTACACCTTCAACGAACACACGGGCGACGATATCGACGGCCGCGATCTGTGGTCGGGCCGGTTGAGCGTCGGCTGGCATCCATATGAGAGTTTTCAGGCCAATCTCGTTTGGGAGCATTTCTCCGAAAACGATGACCGCCTGAGAAGCGGCAAGCAGGTTTGCACCACCGCGCCCATACCGGATTCCGTGGGCGGTATTCCCGTTCCGCCCGGCGGCGCGCTGCTGGCAAGCTTCAGCGCCTATCTGAGTCAGGGTTGCCAGATGGGTCCGCTTTATGGGCCGCAAGCGTTTGGCGTGCCCAACGGTTATTCGCTGCCCTATTACACCGCGCCGCAATTCGGCGGCGTCGTGACCTCGGGGTTGAACCCTTACACAAGCCAAACCCAGTCGCAGAATTTGCGCGTGATCGATACGCAGCTCACGCCGCAGTATAAGGCCAAGAACGACACCGTCGAACTGAACGCCGACGTTCAGATCACGCCCACGCTGGCGCTCACTTCGGAAACCGCGTTCAACAACGACTTCCTCTGGTCGACGGAAGATTACAACCGCTTCGCCTCCACGCAGGGAATCTTCGGCGCGGGTTCAACCACGCCCGGTGCGCTGATCACCAAAACGCCCACGGGCGGCCAGTTCTGCGATCCACAACTGGGTTGCAGCGGCGGCATCATCGCCGAGGATATTTCGGAAGAACATGCCTGGCAGGCGAGCCAGGAATTCCGTTTGGCCTCGCATTTCGCCGGTCCGTTCAATTTCAGCGTCGGCGGCAATTACCTGCACTATGAAACCGAAGAAAACTACTATGTCTTCGTCAACACGCTGACCGCTTTCTCAAACGCGGAAAGCGTGGACACCAATCCTGCCGATCCGCGCCGGATGCCGTGGTATCCCAACGTCACCGACGATCACCAATGCCTGCCGCGTTATGGCGGCTTCAAATATCACGATCCGGCGCTCGGCGGCGGCGAGCCCGAAGTCAACGCCTGCGTCTATATCGATCCCAATCCGATCGGCAGCGTGAACAATCAGGGCCACAACTATTTCCTGAGCCAGAACCCCTATACGCTCAATTCCTATGCTGCGTTCGGCGAAACCTATTACGACATCTTCAAGAACCTGAAGTTCACCACGGGCTTGCGCTGGACCGAAGACCAGAAGCATTTTGTCGATATCCCCAGCCAATTGCTCAATGACGGCGCGGGCTATCCCGTCAGCGGAACGGTCGATCAGCAGTGGGATGCGATCACGGGCCGTGCCGCGCTCAACTGGACGCCGCAACTGCGTTTCACCGATCAGACGTTGGTCTATGGTTCCTATGCGCATGGTTACAAAGCGGGCGGCGCCAATCCGCCGGGGCCGGTGCTGCCGCAATTCGCGGTCGGCGATGCCAACCCCGATCACCCGCTGACGTTCAAACCCGAATTCGTCGATGCCTTCGAACTCGGCACCAAGAACACGCTGCTTGATGGCGCGCTGACGTTGAACGGCAGCCTCTTCTATTACAATTACGAGGGCTACCAGATTTCGGAGATCGTGGACCGCACCGCGATCAACAACAATTTCGATGCCCATGTGAAAGGCGCCGAAGTCGAAGCGACGTGGGAGCCGATCCCGGGCCTGCGGTTCAATGCGAGCGGCGGCTATGAAGATGCGCGCGCCGCAAACGGCGAAAAATCCATCGACCTGATGGATCGCACCGCGGGCAATGCCGACTGGATGGTGGTGCGTCCGTTCCCGACGCAAGCCTCCAACTGCATCCTGCCGGTTTATGTCGTGGCCGCGCTGTTGCAGCAGGGCAATTTCTCCAGCGGCAACGAATCCAACGGCAACAGCGTGATCGCTTGCAGCCACGCTTACACACAGGGTCTCGATCCCGTCACCGAGTCGGTTTACTCGGCGCCACCCTTTGTCATCGGCGGCGGCGTGGACATCGGTGCGCCGACCAGCGTGCCCGTGGGCTATACCGGGTTCGATCCGATTAGCCCGACAGCAACAAACAACGGCGCTGGACCTGCTCCGAACTTCGGCGAAGGCTTCTACAAAGATCTCAGCCATCACGTGTTGCCGAACGCGCCGCCGTTCACCTTCTCGGCCGGTGCGCAATATTCGATGCCGGTCACCAGCGAATGGGCGGGCACCGTGCGTGCCGATTTCTACTGGCAGGACGACAGCTGGGCCCGCATCTTCAACGACGACCCGTATGATCACCTGCACGGTTACACCAATCTCAATCTCACGCTGATCCTCACGAGCCAGAGCGGCTATCAGGTGATGGGCTTCATCAAGAACGTGATGAACACCACCGCCATCACCGGCGCGTTCCTGAACAGCGACGATTCAAACCTGACAACGAATGTGTTTCTGACCGATCCGCGATTGATCGGCGTGCGCATCACAAAGAACTGGTGAGGGGGCCGCTATGAACGAATTGATGTATGAAAAAGGCGACGGCGGCAATTTTCGCTGGCGCTTGCTGACGACGGCTTGCGCGGCTGCGTTGCTGGTGGGCAGCACTGCGATTGCGCGTGAAGACGAAGACCGCCCCACGGTGTGGGTCGAACTTGGCGGGCAGCTTGAATCCACCAGCGGCGAACAGGGCATCGTCGCGCCCACCTTCACCGTCAACAATCTGGGCAATCCCTACAATGTCGTCTCGCCGCTCAGCGCCGAACGCGCGCCGCGTTTCGCCTTCGGCGGCGAAGGCAAGATCTCGCTGGAGCCGAAGGGCAGCGATTGGGTGTTCAGCGCGGCCGTCCGCTATGGCCGTTCCAACGGCAGCAAGCGGCTGCACCAGCAGACGACGACGCAATTCCGGGAGCACATCGGAACAGGCACGAAATACCGTGTGTTCTACAATCCCATCGACCACTTCAACGATGTACAGACGACCTATCACGAAGCCCATGCGGTGCTGGATTTCCAGGCGGGCAAGGATGTGGGGTTGGGCCTGTTCGGCAGCAGAAGCCATTCGACCGTCGGCCTGGGTGTGCGCTACGCACAGTTCAGTTCGGAAGCGACTGCGGTCTTCCGCTCGCTGCCCGATCAGTATTATCCGACCAACGCCAAGTACAACAGCCGGCTGCACCACCACAGCTACTACGCACGTTCGGACATCAAGCGCAGTTTCCGCGGCGTCGGGCCGTCGGTTTCCTGGAACGGGTCGGCACCGTTCCTAGGCAATCGCGATGCGACCGAGGTTTCGTTCGATTGGGCCGCGAACGCCGCCCTGTTGTTCGGACGGCAAAAGGTGACGGGCAATCATCAGACCACCGGCATCTTCTACACCGGCAGCTACAACGCGAAGGTCAAAAGCCAGTACCATCATCCCATGCCGGTCAATCGCGCCCATTCGCAGATCGTGCCGAATGTGGGCGGCCTCGCCGGAATTTCGTTCCGGCGTTCCAGCGCCAAGGTGAGCTTCGGCTACCGCGCCGACTTCTTCTTCGGCGCGATGGACACCGGCATCGACGGACGCGAGACCTCGACCGTCGGTTTCCACGGCCCATACGCCACGCTCAGCATCGGGCTGGGCGGATAGAATTTCCCCGGGGGCAGGCCACAGAGAAAGGGCGGCAGATACATCTGCCGCCCTTTTTTCTTTGCCGCGCCGCAGCACAAAAATAATTCCACACCCCCACCCCGAAACAGCCCTGGCCCGCGTGTCTCCCAAGCGTAGTCTTTCGCTCTAACCCCTCGAAAGGCAGGGCTTCCTGGGGGATGGTCGAGAAATTCGAAACAAGCCGGGGAACCGGCCTCTTCAAACCGGGCGCACCAATGGCTGCGTCTGAGGTGGAGGCTTGGTTTGTCCGCGAGGTGCTGCCGATGGAGGCGATGTTGATGCATTACCTGCATCAGAACTGGCGCAACAAAAGCGACATCGAAGATCTCCGTCAGGAGGTCTATGCGCGGGTTTGCGAGGCCGCCCAAAAGGAAGTTCCCGAAAAGACCAAAGCTTTCGTGCTGACGACGGCGCGCAATCTTCTGATCAACCGCGTGCGGCGCGAGCAGATCGTGCCCATCGAAGCGGTGGCCGATCTCGACGAGTTGGAAATCGCCATCGATGCGCCGGGGCCGGAACGCAACGTCATGGCGCGCGATGTGCTGCGCAAATTGCAGGGCGCGCTCGACCGCCTGCCGCCGCGCGCCCGCGAAGTGGTGACCCTGCGCCGGATCGAAGGGCTGTCGCGGCCCGAAATCGCCGAACGCATGGGCATCAGCGAAAAGACGGTGTCCGAACATCTCACCAACGGCCTCTGCGCTCTTGCCGACATGCTCTACGGCGATGCCTCTGACCTCAGGGGCAAGCCATGAGCGCGAAAGGGGCGGCCAAAGACGTGAATGCCGAAGCCGCGCGCTGGCTGGAACGCCGCGAATTCGAAAACTGGGGCGAGGCCGACGAAGCCGAGCTTTCGGCCTGGCTTGCGCAGTCCTGGGAACATCGCGTCGCCTACTGGCGGCTGAAGGATGCGTGGGAACATACGGGCAGGCTTTCGGTGTTGCGCCCGTCCGCGCCCCAAAAGACGGAAGCACCGGCTTCGCGCAAACCGTTCCGTCCGATGCTGTTCCGCATTGCCGCTGCCACGGTTGTCATCGCGGCGCTGGGCGCCGGGGCGGCCTCTTACTATCTCAAGGACGATGCACCGCGCGAAACCGTCTACACCACGCAGGTCGGCGGGCACCAAACGGTGCAGCTTGCCGATGGGTCTAAGATCGAACTCAACACCGACACGGTGTTGCGCGCCCGGGTGAGTGCGCATGAGCGCCTCGTCACGCTGGATCGCGGCGAGGCTTATTTCCAGATCTCGCACGATCCCAAACATCCCTTCGTGGTGATGGTGGGCGATCACCGCGTCACCGATCTGGGCACCAAATTCCTGGTGCGGCGCGACAACAAGAATCTCGAAGTCGCCGTCACCGAAGGCCGCGTGCAACTGGATACGCCCGATGGCCGCCTGCAAGCACCGGTGCTGCTGACGCGCCACGAAGCGGCTTCGGTGCATGACAACAAAGTGTTCGTCACGCGCAAGACGGCGCTCTCGCTGACCAACGAATTAGGCTGGCGTCACGGCTTTCTGGTGTTCGATCACACCACGCTTGCCGACGCGGTCGCCGAATTCAACCGATACAACCAGGGCAAGCTCGTGATCGCCGACCCGGCGACCGCGCGGCTCACCATGGACGGCACGTTTCCGATCGACGGCATCAGCGCGTTCACCGAAGTCGCTCAGGAAGTCTTCAAGCTGCGCATCGAGCGGCACGGGGAAAAGATTGTCATTACGCGCTGAGGCGGTTTCCGCGCGGGAATTTTTCGGCCGCAAGGCCGGTTGGAGGGGGAAGATGATACGTTCGACATTTCTGAAAGGCCTGCTTCTGGGAAGCGCCAGCGTGTTTGCCGCCGCATCGGCAAGCGCGGGCGATTTCAACGTGCCCAGTGGCGACCTGAAGACCGCACTCCACGCTTATATAAAGCAGGCGGGCGTGCCGCTGATCGTGTCGGACGATGCGGTGAAGGGCGTGCGCACGGCGGGCGCGCATGGCGATCTGTCGCCGGTCGAGGCGCTGTCGCGCATTCTGGCCGACACCGGCTTCACCATGCATCGCCACGCATCGGGTGCGATCGCGGTGGTGCAGGACGATCTGCCCACCGAAGCCGTGGCGCCGCAGGAAATCCAACTCGCGCAGCTCGCGCCGCGCAGCGCCACCGTTGAAACGGTGACGGTGACGTCGTCGAAGCTCGGCGGGGCAGATGTGCAGAGCGTGCCCATCGCGATCACCGCGATGAGCCAGGAACAGCTCACCGCCACGCAGACCGCAGGCGGCCCAGACCTGGTCAAGAACGTTCCCAACCTCACGTTCACCAAAACCAACTTCACCGGTTACAACATCCAGATCCGCGGCATCGGCACGCAGGCGATTTCGGTGACCACCGATCCCGCCGTGGCGGTGGCGTTCAACGACACGCCGTTCATCCGCAATCATTTCTTCGAACAGGAATTCTTCGACGTCGCACAGGTGGAAGTCTTGCGCGGGCCGCAAGGAACGCTCTACGGCCGCAATGCGACCGCAGGTGTTGTGAACCTGATCTCGGCCAAGCCATCCGATCAGTACGAAGCGATGGGATCGGTCGATGTCGGCAACTACAACAACCGCCGCGTCGAAGGCATGCTCAACATCCCGGTGATGGGCGACAAGCTTGCCATCCGTGCGGCAGGCGAATGGACCAAGCGCGACGGTTATTCGTTCAACGAAACCACCGGCAAACCCATCGACGGCCGCGATCTGTGGTCGACGCGTCTGACGGTCGGCTTCCATCCCATCGAGCAATTGCATGCTTATCTGGTCTGGGAACATTTCGACGAAAAGGATGACCGCATCCGGTCTGCCAAACAGCTTTGCAAGAAAGATCCCGGTCCCGATACCGTCGACGGTCTCGACCTCAACACCTTTCAGTCTCCCTATGACGGATCGACCAATCCGGGTTTCTACAAAGCCTGGTTGAGCCAGGGCTGTCTGCCGACATCGATGTATTCGAAGGATGCGTTCGAAACGCCCAACGGCCAGTCGATACCGTTCGTGGCGGCGGGCGAATTCGTGTTCAACGGCGCGGGCGGCGGTGCGCCCAACGGCTTCCTGCTCAATCCGATCGATCCCTACGCCGATACGGTTCAGTCCACCAATCTGCGCAACATCCAGTCGGAGCTGGCGCCAACCTATCGCGCCAAGAACGACACGTTCGAATTCAACGCCGATTTCAACGTCACGCCCGACCTCACACTGTCGTCGCAGACCGGTTACAACAAGGACGAACTGCGTTCGACGGAAGACTTCAACCGCTTCAACACGGCACCCGGCCTGTTCGGCACCCTGGGCGGCGGCAATGGCGGCAACGGATCGATCTCGCCGGGCGGGGTTTATTGCGATCCGCAGGTAGGCTGTTCCGACAAGATGGTGGGCGAAGACCTGTCGCAAGAACGCGCCTGGCAGTTCAGCCAGGAATTGCGCCTGTCGTCGAATTTCTCCGGCCCGCTGAACTTCAGCGTGGGCGCCAACTATCTGCATTATCAGACGGTCGAAGACTATTACGTCTTCTTCAATCTGGTGACGGCCATCGAGCAGGTTGCCAACAACCAGGGGCCGGGCGATTTCACCACCTGTCATCCCCTGTTCGATCCGGCGTTCGAGATTCCGCAGGCGCCCGCTATCACCAGCTTCTTCGGCTTTGCGCCCGGCATTTATCCGGCGAACTTCAGTTGTGGCTTGTACGGCGATGACCCGAGCCAGCCTTACGGCACGTCGCACGGAACATCCGGCAATTATGTGGGCACCTATATCGATCCCAATCCGATCACCAGCCTCAACGGCAACGGCCACAACTATTTCCGCAGCCAGAACCCCTATCGCCTGAATTCCTGGGCGGGCTTCGGCGAGGTCTATTATCAGATCACGCCCGATGTGAAGCTGACCGGCGGCTTGCGCTTCACCGACGACAGCAAGCGGTTCTGGAACATACCGAGCTGGGTGTTCCTCACCGGCGGCGGTTATCCGGTGGAGAGCATCGTCAATCAGGAATGGAAAGAGGTGACGGGCCGGTTCAACGCGAACTGGACGCCGAAACTCGATTTCACCGACTCAACGCTCGTCTATGCTTCTTATTCGCACGGTTACAAAGGCGGCGGCGCCAATCCGCCGGGGCCGCAGACCAATACGTTCAGCTCGCAATCCTACATCGTGCATCCGGCGACGTTCGCGCCCGAATTCATCAATGCGTTCGAATTGGGCACCAAGAACAATCTGCTCGATGGCACGCTCACCTTGAACGGCGATGTCTTTTATTACGACTACAAGGGCTATCAGATCTCGCAGATCGTGGATCGCACCTCGATCAACCTGAACATCGATGCCAAGGTCAAAGGCGCCGAACTAGAAGCGACCTGGGAACCGCTGCCGGGCCTGCGCTTCAACTTCGCAGGCGGTCTGGAAGACAGCCGGATCGATGACGGCCAATCCGCCATCGACCTGATCGATCGCACGGCGGGGAACACCGACTGGATGGTGGTGAAACCGTTCCCCGTCTCCACCTCCAACTGCATCTTCCCGACCTATGTGGTGCGCGAACTGATCGAGAAGAATTCGCAACCGCCGACCGATAGCGCCGCCTTCAACGGCCTGGCGCTTGCCTGCGACCAGGCCTATGCGGGCTCCGAGAACGGCTTCTGGGCGGGCACCACGCTGGCAGCGTTGGGGATCACCGATTTCGATCCGGCCACCGCGCCCAACAACGGTCAGGGTTTTGCGAAAGACCTGGGCGGCAACAAGCTTCCCAACACTCCGCCGTTCACACTGTCCGCGGGTGCGCAATACTCCATGCCGCTCAGCGACAGTTGGGCCGGTACGCTGCGCGGCGATTTCTATTGGCAGGGCAATTCGTTCGCCCGCATCTTCAACGACAAGCCATATGACCAGCTGCACGGCTACAGCAATTTCAATCTGTCGCTGATCTTCACCAATCAGGATGGTTGGCAGGCGATGGTCTATGCCAAGAACGTGTTCGATACGACTGCGATCACCGGCGCGTTCTTGAACTCGGACGACACCGCGCTCACCACCAACGTGTTCCTCACCGATCCGCGCCTCTTCGGCATCCGCATCACGAAAAACTGGTAGGTCCCCCCAAACGGCCAGCCAGCGGGCGGCGGAGAAATCCGCCGCCCACCTCGCCTCGCGGTTTTTCGAATATTCGGTTCACTGCGATATTCGTCAGCTTACGGACGACCTGACACTATGACAGGGGTGTAATGGAACTCTGCCAGTCGAGTCGGCCTCACACCCAAGTGTTCGCGCGAAATTCTGCGGTCTATTCAGCGCTCCGTGCAGAAAACGGCCTTCGCGGGTGCAATATTACTAACATTACTGTCCATTGCTTTGGGCTCGCAGTGGAATTTAGAATATAGGGTATGCATTTCTTACGTCGTTCCATTTTTGAGTATGGTGCAATCCGTTCTTATTTGATCGCGTTTTTCGAACGCGACGGATTCTTGACGTTTTTGGCATTAGAATAAAAAGTTATTTCACCACACCGGCAATGCAAGTGTTGCCAACTTCACACGCTCGCAAATCATCCGTCCGATGACCCGTTGTCAGCCCATTGTCGGTCCTCATCGAGCATCTAGAATGCCTCACGAACAGAGCCATCAAGCACCTGTTTTAGGGGAGGTTTTCATATGTCGTTTCGCCGTCCGCTGACCAATCGTTCCGCCACGCTCCTTGGTTCCCTTCTTCTGACCACAGCGTTCGTCGTGCCAGCCCTGGCGCAGATCGAAACGGTGACAGTGACCGCCGAAAAACGAGCGGAAGACATTCAGTCGGTGCCGATCGCGGTGACCGCCTATACCGGCCAGGATCTGGCGACGCACCAGATCACCCAGTTCAAGGACTTCCAGTTCTCGACGCCCAGCATCTCCTACACCAAGACGAACTTCACCAGCTCCAACTTCCAGATCCGCGGTATCGGCACCCAGGTCATTTCGGGTGACGCCGAATCCGGTGTCGCCTTCGATATCGACGACGTCTACTACGCCAATGCTCCCGTCGATTCCGGCCAGTTCTACGATATCGAACGCGTCGAAATCCTGCGCGGCCCCCAGAGCACCCTGTATGGACGCGGCGCCACCGGCGGCACGGTTTCGGTGTTCACCAACAAGCCGAAACTCGATGCGATGTCGGCCGATCTTTATGCCAGCTACGGCAATTACAATGCGGCGGAGGTGAAGGGCGCGGTCAACCTGCCCATCATCACCGATCAGCTGGGCGTGCGCCTGGCGGGCGATTGGGTCCGCCATGACGGCTATGCCACGAACATCTATCCCGGCACCGACGACCGCCACCCCGACGGCCGCGATCAGTGGTCGCTGCGCGGTTCGGTGCGTTGGCAGCCCACGGAAGACACCACCATCGACGTGAGCGTCAGCCACGCCACGGAAGACGATTCTCGTATGCGCGGCCAGAAGCAGCTTTGCGATTTCGATCCATCGGGCGTGCTCGGCTGTTTGCCGGATGCGGTGACGGGCGGCAGCGGCGCGGTCAATCTGAACGCGACCTTCTTCAACATCCCCGTCAGCTATCAATCGGTTACCGGCACGTTCGGACCAACTGGTCCGGGAGGATTGACGCTTCAGGCGTTACTCGCACCCTATGGCCCCACAGCGTTCGGCCTCTTTAATCTTGCCGCGCCCTACACGGCGCCCGCTGGTGCAGTTCCGTCCGATGCGCGCACGATCAATGCCGACGTCTCACCTGTCCTCAGGAGCAAGAGCAATTCGGTCACGATCAACGCGCATCAGAAAGTGACGAGCTGGCTGGATGCCACGTTGGTCGCCGGCTATGCGGACGGCAACGTTTTCTCGCGTGAAAGCTACGTCAATGCACCCGGCGCGCCGTTCGATCAGACCGCGCTAGCCACCAGCAAGGCCGCATTCCAGAATGCACTCAACAATTATGTCACCGCGGGGCTGGTGCCGGCGTCGTATGCCAATCCAACCACCGGACCATATGCGTTCATCCTCAATCCGTCGCACGCCGGAACGTTGCCGACATCGAATTTCACCAATCTCGGCATTATCGGCGGCGACATCTATGGCTACTCGGCGAACGAATTCGCCTACGACCAGTCGAACGGCACATCGTCGCAAAAATCGGTTGAGTTCCGTTTACAGAGCAATTTTCAGGGGCCGCTCAATTTCCTGTTGGCCGGCTATTACCTGAACGTCAAATCGTCCGGTGATTATTTCGTGGGTTCGAACACGCTGGATTACGGGCAGGTGTTGCTCGGCGCGCTGCTCGGGCCACTCCTCAATGCTCAAGCTCAAGCACATGTCCCGCCGCTCACCAACTATGTGGCTTGCCGCGATATGGGCTGTATCTTCGGTACGCCGTATTACGACAACCGCACCAACCGCACCACGGTCGACTCCAAGGCAATCTTCGGTGAAGTGTATTATGACGCGATCCCTGACACGCTGAAATTCACGGTCGGCCTGCGCGGTACCGAAGACATCAAGGACAATGAAGGTCGCATCACCATCCTGAGCGGCCCCATTCCCATCGGCGAAACCGATTCCGATGCCGCTCTTGCCGAATGCGTGGCGTTGCGCGGTTGCGATTTCGATGCCGGTGTTACCGGCCCGCAAGTCTGGCAAGAAACCGAGCGCAAGTTCGACAAGCTGACGGGCCGCGCGGTCATCAATTACACGCCGAAACTCGACTTCACCGACCAGACCATGTTCTACGTGTCATATGCGCGTGGTTACAAAGCGGGCGGTTCGAACCCCGGCGTGCAGGTGGGCAACCTCTCCGGCATTCCGGCAACTTACGAACCGGAAACGATCGACGCCTACGAATTGGGTACGAAGAACACTCTGCTCGATGGACATCTGCAGGCGAATTTCGACATCTGGTACTATAATTATGGCGACTATCAGATCTCCTCGATCATCGCCAACACCTCGGTCAACACCAACATCAACACGTTCCTGCACGGCTTCGAAGGCGAGTTCCTGTGGGCCGCCACCGACCAGTTGCAGTTCAACCTGAACTTCAACGTCACCAATTCCAACATCGGAAAGACGGCGCAGATCGACACGCGCAATCCCGGCGGTGGCCTCAGCTACGGCCTCGTCATCAAGGACGGCACGCTGACCGCCACCAACGCGCAGAACTGCGTGCTCTATCACAACGGCACGGGTGCGACGGCGGCCAATTTCGATGCCGACTTCGCCACCTTGAGCTCGCTGACCGGCGGATTGTTCTTCGCGCCACCCGGATCCGGAACGGCGGCTCAGAACGTTCACCAATTGGCTGGCAGCGGCGTCCCCAATGCAGCGTTCGGCACTTGCAATGGTCCTATTCTGGCGCAGGTTGCCGGTGCGCTGACTGCGGCGCACTTCACGACATCCGATGCCGCCACCGGCGGTTCGCTGACCGGCGTGCCCGTGAACATTCACGGCAACGAACTGGCCAACACGCCTCCGGCACAGCTCAGCTTCGGTGCGCAATACACCCAGCCTGTGGGCGGCGATTACAGCCTCGTCGGCCGCTTCGACATCTACTGGCAGGCAGCGATGTGGGGCCGCATCTTCAACGGCCCGGCAGACAAGATCGATGCCTACACTGTCGCCAACGCGCAGATCTCGCTGCTTGCGCCTGACGACAAGTGGGAAGTTCAGGCCTACATCAAGAACATCGGCAACGGCGTTCACACCACGGGCGAATATCTGACGAGCTCTTCGTCGGGTCTTTACACCGGTGCGTTCTACGGCGATCCGAGGACCTATGGCATCGCCTTCCTTGCCCATCTCTGATTTGTAACGTAGTCCCTCCCGACTTCAGGGGCGCCGGGAAACCGGCGCCCCTTTTGTTTGTGATCGCGGTCCCCGTTGCATTCGCGACGAAAAACCGCCTCACTTCTTTTTCGAAATGTCGGAAACAACCGGATTGAACGCGCCAAACTCCGCCACATCTGCGCGTCTTTCGCCCTTCGTGCTGGGCGCGTTTGCAAGTGCGGCGCTGCCGGTCGGCGCGCTGCAATTGCCGCTCGCGGTTTATCTGCCGAATTATTATGCGAGCCACATCGGGCTTTCGCTCGCGGCGGTGGGCTTTGCTTTCACTTTCGTGCAGTTGTTCGCGATTGCCTTCGATCCGCTTCTGGGCATCGCCATGGAACGCACGCGCACGCGGATGGGCCGCTTCCGTCCGTGGCTGGCGGCCAGCGTTCCGGTGTTGATGCTGGGCACGGTGATGGTGTTCCTCGCCCGGCCCGGCGTCGGCACGGGGTATCTCACCGGCTGGCTGCTGTTTTTCTTCTTCGGCTATTCGATGTCGCTGCTCGCCAGTACCGCCTGGGGTTCGGTGCTGGTGCCGGATTATAACGAGCGCTCGCGGCTTTATGCCTGGCTGCAAATCTCCGGTCTTGGCGGTGCGGTGCTGCTGCTGTTCCTGCCGCCGCTTCTCACCAATCTGTTTCATGCCGATCAGGAAGCGGTCATGCACGCGATGGGCTGGTTCCTGATCGTGAGCGTGCCGCTGACGGCGTTTCTCGCCATTGCCGTCGCCCGCGAACCGCGGCTGGTCCAACAGCAGAAAGAACGTTTTGCCTGGCGGGATTATTACGCGCTCATCGTGCAGCCCAATATGCGGCGCATCCTGATGGCCAATTTCTTCCTCACCCTCGCCCCCGCCATGACCGGCGCTCTCTATTTCTTTTTCTTCTGCGATGCGCGCGGTTACACGCTGGGGCAGGCGAACATCCTGCTCTTTATCTATCTGGCGGCGGGCCTTGGCGGCGCGCCTTTCTTTGCCTGGGTTGCCACCCGCATCGGCAAGCATCGCGCGCTGATTGTCGCCGCCGCGTTGAATGTCGTGACCCAGATAGGGGTACTCGCACTTCCCAAAGGCTCGATGGAGCTGATGGTGCCCGCCATGTTCACGGTCGGCTTCATCGCCAATTGCTATCAGCTGATCCTGAACGCGATGGTCGCCGATGTGTGCGACGAGGTGCGTCTCGAAGGCGGCAAGGATCGCACGGCCCTGCTTTATTCGCTGATGACCTGCACCCTCAAAATCGGCTCGGCCGTGCCGGTGGGCATCACCTTTCCCATTTTGGGCGCCATCGGCTTCAACGCCGCGGAAGGCGCGGCCAACACGCCGGAAGCCCTTCGCGGGCTGGAACTGTGTTTCGTCATCGTGCCGGTGCTGGTGATCGTGTTCGGCGGGCTTTCCATGTGGGGCTACCGGCTCACCAAGGCCCGCCACGGCGAAATCCGCGTGCAGCTGGATACGCGCGATGCCGCCGTCCTCGCCGAGGAGCGGTTGGCCATCGAACATCCCATCTCGGCTGCGATTGTCCAGACCGAGGGTCCGCCATAATTGCACCCAGTAACGAGTGCTTGATGTTATGGAGCGATTTGGATTGCGCGGGCGGAACAAACCGTCTCATTGAACGGATAGGATGGCGTGACCATCTTCGGGGCAGGCAATGGCAAGGGGCATGAGAATATGAACGGTCGGACGATGCCACGTCTGTCGCCCCTCACATTGGCGGCCTATTCCAGCCCCTATCTGCCGGTGGGTGGGTTGATCCTGGCGCTGGTTGTCTATCTGCCCAACTATTACGCGAGTCATATCGGGCTCGATCTGACAGCGGTGGGCGCGGCTTTCACTCTGGTGCGCCTGTTCGACATCTTCTTCGATCCCATCGCGGGCGCTGCAATCGACGGGATGCGGTTGTCCTTCGGGCGGTATCGCCCGTTCCTGGTGCTCAGTTCGCCGCTGATCGCTGCCGCCGTCTACGCGATCTTTATGGCCGAGCCCGGTGTCTCGACCACCTATCTCACCTTCTGGCTCGCCGTGCTCTATGTCGGCTTTTCGCTTTGCGTGCTGTCGCAGGCGGCATGGGGTGCAGCGCTTGCCCCCGATTATCACGAACGCAGTCGCATCTATTCGCGCATCCAGATCTTCGGCGTGATCGGCGGCGTCGGCGCGCTCGCCTTGCCGCCGCTTGCCGCTTCGGTCTTCCACGCCGATCAGACAGCGGGCATCCAGGCGATGGGATGGTTCATCATCCTGGCCGCGCCCATCACCGCCTTCATCGCTGTGACGCGCGTGCCCGAACCGCCCTCCCTGCCGCACCGCGAACGCATCAGCTGGCGGGATTATCGCGCGTTGCTGGTGCGCCATTCCATGATCCGCGTGTTGCTGGCGGATTTTTTGACGACCCTGGGCCCGGCGATCACCGCCGCACTCTACCTTTTCTTCGTGCGTGAGGCGCGGGGCTACACGTTGATCCAGGCCAATCTGCTGCTTCTCATCTATATCTGTGCTGGCCTGGCGGGCGCGCCGTTTTGGGCGTGGCTGTCGCGCCGCCTTGGCAAGCATCGCACCATTATTCTGGCCAGCGGTCTGCATGTCATCGCACAGACCTGCGTGCTGCTGTTGCCCAAAGCCCAGTTCGATCTGATGGCGCCCGCCATGTTCGTGGTGGGCTTCATCGCCAGTGCCTATCTGTTCCTGTTGAGCGCGATGGTCGCCGATGTCAGCGACGAGGTGCGGCTGGAAACCGGCAAAGACCGCACGGCTCTTCTCTATGCGCTGTTCACCGGCACGCAGAAAATCGGCTCGGCGCTTTCGGTCGGCATCACCTTCGCGATCCTCGATGCCATCGGCTTCAAAGCGGCGGAAGGTTCGGTTAACTCGCCCGCTGCGATCTGGGGGCTCGAAGCCTGCTTCGTCGTGGCGCCCGTGCTTGCCATCGGCCTGGGCGGACTTGCGATGTGGGGTTATCGCCTCACCGAACAGCGCCACCGCGAAATCCGCGACGGCCTGGAAACGGTGGATGCGCAAGGCCACATGGCGCCCGAAGGCGTGACGGTGGCAGGCCCGCTTGCGCCCGCCACCGCCATCGAAGGTTGATCACTCAGCCGCTTGCGCGAGCGTTGCAATGCGTGGCGCGGGCAGGTTGTTGGATGTGAGGAACGCTGCGATCCCGCCCGTCACCTGCGCCACGCTGGGCCGCGCACCGACGCGGGCTTGCCACGCCCAAAGATTTTCCAATTCGCGCGGCACATCCACCCGCATCATTGAGGCGAAATATTGCGCCATGAACAGCGCGATATCGGCATGGCTGAACGTATCGGCCAGATACTCCCGTCCGCCAAGTAACGCATCCATCTCGCGCTGATAGGCGGCGATACCGTCTTTCGCCACGTTCACTTCATCGTCGTCCTTCGCATTGCCGGGAAGGATCTTGATGACGTGCGGCGCGAACACCTCATCGGACTTGTGTTCCAGCAAACGCGCGCGGGCCCGCGCCTTGGCTTCGCGCGGCCACAGCGGCGGCTCGGGGATCAGATGTTCGAGATATTCCATGATCTGCGTGGAATCGAAGATCTCCAGATCGCCGTCGATCAGCACCGGCACCTGCCGTTTGGGATTGATCCGCGCCACATCGGGATGGCGCGGCTCATACCGCGTGGCCAGGGTGAATTGCACCTCCACGCGTTCGTAAGGAACGGCCTTTTCCTTTGCCGCGATTTCCACTTTGGCGGCGAAAAGGCTGATGGGCCCCGTAACGATTTTCATCTCTTCCTCCATGTTAAGCACGACCGGACGTGCTTTTTTTGAACCAAAACTCTATGCTTCCGAACGCGCCAGAAGATCGGCGAACGCCTTGTTGGCGCGTTTGAGCGATTGGCGGTCTTCCATGACCTTCAGCGATTGCTGATAGGCAAAGGCTATGCCGATGAATTCGAATGTCATCTGCGCCGGATCGGTGTCGGCCGCGAATTCCTTCAATCGCACGCCATCCTTCACCGTCGCGGCAAGCGCGATGCGCCATTCTTCTTGCGAGGTGACAAACAGATCGCGCAGCGGCCCGGGCTTGCCCCGCACATCCTGCCCGATGGTCATGAAGGGGCAGCCGGACAATTCTTCTTCGCCCTTGATCCAGGCGAGATAATTCTTGAACAGCGCTTCGAACCGCGCCCGTCCCGGAGGCGCTTTTAGCGAAGGTTCGCCCACCAGCCTGCGGAAGCGCCCGATGGCTTCCTCCAGTACCGCAAGCTGCAACGCTTCCTTCGATTTGAAATGGGCGAACAACCCGCTCTTGGAAAGCTTCAGCGACTCCGCAAGCACGCCGAGCGAAAGCCCGTCGAGCCCCAGCTCAACCGTCTGGGACAGCGCCTCGCCGACAATGGCCTCGCGTGTGGCTTCGCCTTTCCGCATGGCGGGAAAATAGCACGATCGGTCGTTTTGTAAAGCTCAAGGTTTTGCGGGCACGCCATAGGTGTTGGCAACGATGCCGAAAATCTCGTTCCGGATGCGCGCAAAGTCATATTCCGGCGGAAGTTTGCCGGCCAGTTGCAGCATCAGTGCGCCATGCATCGCCGACCACACGATCGTCCCGATCAAAAGCGGATCGCCCTTGATCAGCCCCGCATCGCGCAAACCTTCCAGATGCCGCGTCAATGTTTTGCGCGCGCGTTCGCCCGCGCGCACCAGATCGGGATAATTCTTTTCGTTGGGCTGCGAAACGTCGAACATCAGCTTGTAGGCTTCGGGATGGCTGCGCGCGAAGGTCTCGTAACCAAGGCCCACCGCTGTCGACCGTTCGATGGGATTTGTGCCGGAGTCGTAAGCCTGTTCCAGCGCATCGGAGAACTGATCGAACGCGCGCGCGCGCACCACCGCCAGGATCTCGTCCTTGTCCTTGAAATAGCGATAGGGCGTCATCGGGCTCACCGAAAGTTCGGTGGCGAGCTGGCGCATGGAAAAGCCTTCCGCCCCCTTTTCGGCGAAAATCCGGGTCGCGACCTCGCACAGGCGTTCGCGAAAATCCTCGATTTCAGAAGGGGATAGGGCGCGGGGCATGAATTTTTGGAATCACCTCTTGCCAATCACCGTAACATATTTTACGGTGTATATTATATAGCAGTCCAGGAGGATGGTCATGAACGCGCCCGCCCGCATCAATCCTTTTCTCAGCGGCAATTACGCCCCCGTCCGCAGCGAAGACGATTTCGCCGATCTTCCCGTCACCGGGCAAATCCCGCGCGAGCTTGCGGGCCGTCTCTATCGCACCGGCCCCAATCCGCAATTCGATCCGCGCGACGAGAATTACCACTGGTTCGCGGGCGACGGCATGCTGCACGCCTTCCACATCGAAGGCGGCAAGGTGAGCTATCGCAATCGCTGGGTGCGCACGCCGAAGTGGGAGTTGGAACACGAAGCGGGCCAATCCATGTTCGGCACCTTCGGCAATCCGATGACCAGCGATCCCTCGGTGATCGGAAAAGACTCCGGCGTCGCCAACACCAACATCCTTCATCACGCGGGCAAGCTGCTCGCGCTGGAAGAAGGCCATCAGCCGTTCGAAGTCGATCCGCGCACGCTCGGCTCCAAAGGCTATCTCGGTTACGCGGGCGATGCCCATCGTTTCACCGCCCATCCCAAGATCGATCCCGAAACCGGCGAGATGCTGTTCTTCGGCTACATGGTCGGCGAGAACTTCTTCGAAAAAGGCGTCGCCTACGGCGTGGTGGATAAGGCCGGGAAGGTCACGCGCCTCGACCGTTTCGATGCGCCCTTTACCAGCATGATCCACGATTTCATGGTCACCAACCGGCACATCCTCATTCCCGTGCTGCCGCTCACGGGCAGCCTCGAACGCGCCATGAAGGGCGAGCCGCCTTTCGCGTGGGAGCCGGAAATGGGCGCGCAGGTCGGCGTGCTCGCGCGCGATCAAAGCATCGACAAGATGCGCTGGTTCAAGACCGATCCCAACTACGTCTTCCATGTGATGAACACCTGGGAAGAGGGCAGCAAGATCATCGCCGACGTGATGGAATACCCGAGCGCCCCGCTGTTCCCCAATGTGGACGGCACGCCCGGCGAAAGAAGTGCGGCGATCCTGCGCCGCTGGACTTTCGATCTGGCAGGCAATTCCGATGTCATCAAGCGCGAAACGCTGGACGATATGTCCGGCGAATTCCCCCGCATAGATGATCGCAGGGCAGGGCTCACCTATCGCCACGGCTGGTTTGCCGCCCGTTCGGAGCGCGAGTTCAACACCCATTTCGATGCCATCGCCCATTTCGACACCAAAACGGGCAAGCGCGTCACCTACACCTTCGATCAGGGCGATGTGACGAGCGAACCTGTGTTTGTCGAACGAGGGGCGGGTGCTGCGGAAGGCGACGGCTGGATTCTGGCCGTGGTCTATCGCGGCAACGAAAACCGCAGCGACCTGATCGTGCTCGACGCACAGGACATCGCCAAAGGCCCCATCGCCACGGCGAAACTGCCGCGCCGCGTGCCCTTCGGCTTTCACGGCAATTGGGCGCCGGTCGCGGGCGCATAAGTAGGTATGTAAACGGTGCAACGCGGGCGGGATGTTCTCGCCCGCGTCATCGTCTTGCGGCATAGTTGGGGCATGCGAACCGCTGCCCTCACATTATTATCCCTTCTTCTCCCCACCCTCGTTCACGCCGAAACCGTTTCCCACTGGGTCCAGATGGGGCCGGGCGGTTCGGCGGAACTGCGCGTCGTCACCATCGATGCGGCCTGTCCCGACATCACGGTCGATGGACAGAAGGTGGCGCTCAACACACGCGCCGAACCGGATGCGAATTTCGCACGGCTGTGTTCGCTGCCGCTCTCGCATGAGATGAGACAAGTCCGGCTGAACGGCGCCGAGGTGCCGCTGCCGAATGGCGCCCCCAAACGCATCGCCGTTCTGGGCGACACCGGCTGCCGCATCAAGGACGGCACGGTGCAGGATTGCAACGATCCCGAGAAATGGCCGTTCCTGCGCGTGGCCTCGGCGATTGCAAAGCTCAAGCCCGATCTGGTGATCCATGTCGGCGATTATCTCTACCGCGAATCCAAATGCCCCAAGGGCCACAAGTCCGATTGCAGCAACAGCCCCTATGGCGACAACTGGACGACATGGGATGCCGATTTCTTCACGCCCGCCAAATCCTTGCTGCAAACCACGCCCGTCGTGCTGGTGCGCGGCAACCATGAAGATTGCCAACGCGCCGGCCTCGGCTGGCTCAGGCTGATGGGGCCAGATGCGTTCGATCCCAAAGCGCCTTGCGCCGGTCATCTTCCGCCTTACGCCGTGCCGCTGGGCGCGATGAATTTGGTGGTGATCGACGATGCAAGCGCCCCCGACCAGATCGTCGACACGGCGGAACGCGATGTCTATCGCGCAGAATTTCAAAATCTTACAAAACTTGCGCCAGCGCCCATCTGGCTTGCGATGCACCGGCCCATCGCGGGTGCGGTGAGCCTGTTCGGGTTCACCGTCGGCGGCAACCGCACCCTGATCTCAAGCCTCGATGACGCAAGCGTGCTCGCGCCCGTCAGCTTGATGCTCTCCGGCCACATCCACACCTTCGAAGCCATCAATTACGAAGGCGGTCACCCGCCGCAACTGCTGGCCGGCAACGGCGGCGACAAGCTCGACAGCGCATCGGCCGATCTTGCCGGTCTCAATCTCGGCACCTGGCATGTCAAAGACGGCCTGTCGCTTCCCGGTTTCGGATTCCTTCTCATGACGCAGCGCGAAACTGGTTGGCAGATCGACGTGCACGGTGTCGATGGTGTGATCGAACGCGTCTGCACCTTCGCCGCTGGGCGTCTGGATTGTCCCGAAAAATAAGCGTTTTCGCGATTCCGGCGTAGCTTCGCCATCGTGCCGACAAGATTGTGGAAGATCGTCCATCTCGTTTGCGGACGAGAAGTTAGAAGGCTACGCTTCTTCCGCTGACCGGCTTTTAGCCGTCGTGTTCGGGGACCATCATGAAACGTTCGTTTGCCGTCGCCGCCGCGGTGTTTGCCGCGGCGCTCGTCGTCGTTTTTGGCGCCTGGCGGTTCGGCTATTTCGATCACCACCGCAAAGGCGCTCCGTCGGATGGTGCCAGTCAAAGCGCCTACACCTCTCCGGCTGTCGATCTTCTGTCGGACTTGTTCGGCTTGAAACGGTCGCCCGCGCAGTCGCCGGAAGAGATGGCGCAAGCACCGACCTTCGCTTTCCGCCGTCTGGAGATCGACACCAGCAAGCCGCAAGCCGAAGCGTGTCTCGTCTTCACCCGCACGCTCGATGCCACGGGCAAGACGCATTACGAAGATTATTTCACCGTCGATCCCAAGATGGCGACTGCCATCCGCGTTGCCGATACGCGTCTGTGCCTCACCGGCCTTCAGTTCAATCAGACTTACAGTGTGGCGCTGAAAGCGGGCCTGCCCGCCGCCAATGGCGAAAAGCTGGGCCAAGGCGAAACCATTCCCGTCGAACTGCGCGACAAGCCCGCGCTGGTGCGCTTCACCGGCGGCATCATCCTGCCGCGCGACAACCACGATGGCGTGCCGGTGATGACGGTCAATGTGAAGAAGCTCTCGCTCAAGATCGTGCGCGTCGGCGACCGGTTGCTGTCGCAGCTCGAAAGCGGCGTGCTCGACCAGACCGCGCTTTATCATTGGGACGAGCAGCAGCTTGAAAACAACCAGGGCACGCTGGTCTGGAGTGGCTCGGTGGACGTCGCCAGCCTTCAGAACGCTTCCGTCACCACCCTGATCCCGATCAACGACGTGCTGAAAGGCAAGCCGCCGGGCGCCTATGTGCTGATCGCCAGCGACGCCAACAAGGAGAAGAAGGGCAACAACGATTACGATTACAGCCCTGTCGCCGCCCAATGGGTGATCGATTCCGATATCGCGGTCACCACGTTCCAGGGTGCCGATGGTCTGTCGGTGTTCGCGCGTTCCTATGCCACCGCCAAACCGCTGGACGGCGTCAAACTTACCCTCGTCGCGCGCAACAACAATTTATTGTCGAGCGCGCAAACCGATCGCACGGGCCGTGCCGATTTCGGTGCGGGCTTCTTCCGCGGCAAGGGCGGCGACGAACCCGTGGTGGTGATGGCCTATGGCAGCGGCGGCGATTTCAGTTTCCTCGATCTGCGCCGGCCTGCCTTCGATCTGACCGACCGCGGCGTTGGCGGGCGCGCCACACCAGGCCCCGTCGATGCGTTTCTTTATACCGACCGCGGCGTCTATCGCCCCGGTGAAACGGTGCAGGCGACCGCGATGTTGCGCGACCGCGTGGGCAAAGCGGTGAAAGCCCCGCTCACGCTGATCGCCACGCGCCCCGATGGCATGGAAGTCGGCCGCAAAGTGGTGGCGGGCGACAATCTGGCGGCGGGAAGTGCGGCCTGGTCGCTCGATCTCAATGCCACTGCACCGCATGGCCGCTGGCAGATCGCAGCCTATATCGATCCCAAAGCCGATCCCGTGGGCCGCGTGCAGTTCGATGTCGCCGATTTCGTGCCGCAGCGTTTGAAGGTCGCGCTCACAGCCGAGCAGCCGATCCTGCACCCCAAAAGCGATTTCAAAGTCCGCGCCGAAACGCGCTTTCTTTATGGCGCACCCGCCGCCGGTCTTTCCGGCGATGGCGAAGCGCGCATCACCCGCGATCCCAAACCGTTCCCGAATTTCAAGGCTTACACCTTTGGCCGCGTGGAGGATTCGTTCGACGACGTGCTCGTCACGCTTGCCGTGCCGGAGACCGACGCAAGTGGCGTGACGGAAGCCAGCGGCAGTATTGGCGAACTTGCCGCCACCACCTTGCCGTTGAAAGCGGTGGTGAAAGTCTCGATCCACGAACCCGGTGGCCGCACCACCGACAAGACGGTGGAATTGCCCGTCCGCACATCCGATGTGCTGATCGGTATGCGCCCCGATTTCGATGGCGGCTCGGTGGGTGAAAATGCGCGCGCGGGTTTCGAGATCGTCGCGCTGGATGCCACCGGCAAACGCATCGCCCGCGATGGGCTGACCTATAGCTGGCTGAAAGAAGATACCAATTACGAATGGTATCAGGACAACAACGAGTGGAAATATCAGGCCATCACGCGCGATCGGCAGATCGCGGGCGGCACCTTCTCCATTTCCGCCGGTGCCACCGCGAAACTTTTCCAATCCATGTCGTGGGGTTCGTATCGCCTCGTCGTGACCGATCCCAAATCCGGTGCGTCGTCTTCCTATCGCTTCTATTCCGGCTGGGCCGCGAACGCCTCCGCCGACAGGCCGGATCGTATTCCCGTTGCTGCCGACAAACCGTCTTACGCGGCGGGACAAACCGCACACATCTCCATCAAGCCGAATGCCGATGGCCGCGCGCTGGTCGTGATCGCGGGTGACCGCGTGTTCTCGTCCCAACTCATCCGCGCCCCCAAATCCGGCGCCAGCATCGACATTCCGGTGTCGGCAGATTGGGGTGCGGGCGCTTACGTTCTGGTGACGCATTATCGCGCGCTCAACGATGCGACAGGGCGCGAACCCGTGCGCTCCATCGGCGTGGCATGGCTCGGTGTCGACAACGGCCCGCGCACGCTCGCCGTCAATCTCGGCGGCCCGAAGAAGGTGCTGCCGCGCCAGCGCCTCAACCTTCCCGTGTCGATCAAGGGTGTGGAAGGCGAAACCGCCTATCTCACCTTGGCAGCTGTCGATGAAGGCATCCTGCAACTGACCGAATTCCAGTCGCCCGATCCCGTCTCCTATTATTTCGGTAAGCGCCGTCTGGGCGTCGGCATGCGCGATGACTACGGCCGTCTGATCAAAGCCGAGAAAGGCGCGATTGGAAGTTTGCGTGAAGGCGGCGATTCCTTCGGCGGCCGCCCGCTTGCCGTGGTGCCCACGCGCACGGTCGCGCTGTTCTCTGGCCTCGTGAAGGTCGATGCCAACGGCAACGCGAACGTGCCCATCGAGATTCCCGATTTCAACGGCGAATTGCGGCTGATGGCGGTGGCCTTCACCGATGAAAAGCTCGGCCATGCCGACCGCCCGCTCACCGTGCGCGATCCGGTGGTCGCCGATCTGGTGTTGCCGCGCTTCCTCGCCCCTGGCGATCACGTTCAGGCCGGTCTCAATCTCGACAATGTCGAAGGCAAACCCGGCAGCTACACCATCACGGTGAAAGCAACCGGCCCCGTCGGCGTCGAAGGCAATGCGCAAAGCTTCGCCACAACCCGCGATCTGAAAACGGGCCAGCGCGTTCTGGTGCCTGTGGCTTTGCAGGGCAATGGCGTCGGCATCGCCAACGTCTCGCTCACCCTGAACGGCCCGGGCCTCAAGCTCACGCATAGCTGGCCCATTGAAGTCCGAAGCCCGCAACTCGACGTGGTGAACGAAAGCATCGCCGCCTTGCCCGCAGGCAAGAGTTACGTCGCCAACAAAACGCTGCTCGCCAATGTGGTGCCCTCAACCGCCAACATCGCGCTCACCGTTTCGGCCACCGCACCGGGCTATTCCAACGTCGCGGGCCAACTGCGCTGGCTTTCCAAATATCCTTACGGCTGCATCGAACAGACGACGAGTGCGGCCATGCCGCTGCTCTATTTCAACGATGTGGCGAAGCAGGCTGGCCTGCCCGCCGATAAGGCATTGCGCGACACGGTGCAGAATGCTGTCGATCGCGTGCTCGACATGCAGAACTATGGCGGCGATTTTGGCATGTGGGGGCCGGGCAGCAATGCCGATCCTTGGGTTTCGGTGTTCGCGCTCGATTTCGTCTCGCAAGCCAAAGCCAAAGGTTACGTCGTGCCCGACGAAGCGTTGCGCCGTGGCACCGGCTGGCTGCGCGAAATCGCATCCTCCGACTCTTATAGCGATAGCGCACGTGCTTACGCTTTCTATGTGCTCGCGCATCTGGGCCAATTGAACCTGAGCGACCTGCGCTATTTCAGCGACACGCGCGGCCCCGAAATGAAAATGGCCATCGCGGCAGCACTTTCGGGCGCCGCCGCCGCCAGCGCGGGCGACAGAAGCCGCGCCACGGTGCAATTCAACCGCGCCCGCAATCTTCTGTTGCAAGCGAAAGATTCCGAATACACCCACGCCGAATACGGCTCGCTCACCCGCGATCTGGCCGGCACCACCGCGCTTGCGATGGAAAGCGGCGAAGACGGGTTGATCCCGGCGCTGGTCGAGAAAAGCAACAACCTCGACATGAGCCTGAAGAACACCACCACGCAGGAAAAGGCGTGGATCCTGCGTGCCTCTTACGAACTCTCCAAACACCCCATGCCGCTCAAGATCGCCATCAACGGCAAACCCGCGGCGGAAAAAGCAGGTGCGGTGCGTCTCGCGCCATCGCCGTCCGAACTTTCGAACGGCATCACCTTCCTCAACAACGGCGATGCGCGCGCCTGGCGCATTTCCTCGGTGCAGGGAACGCCTGCGATTGCGTTGCCCGCAGAAACGCGCGGCCTCTCGATCAAGAAAACGATCTGGACGATGAGTGGCCAACCCGCCGATCTCACCAAACTCAAACAGAATGATCGCGTCATCATCGAAATCTCCGGCAGCATGGACAACAATTACGAACGCCAGATGGGCGTGATCGACATGCTGCCCGCAGGCTTCGAAATCGAAATGCCGCTCGCAGGCGACGACACCAAGCCCTATCCGTTCCTGGGGTCGCTCACCAACACCAATATGCGCGATGCGCGCGATGACCGCTTCGTGGCCGCATTCAACATCGGCTGGCCGGTGGAGGCCTGGTATCAGCACAAGGTGGACAGCCCCGATTTCCGCGTCGCCTACATCGCGCGCGCCACCACGCCGGGCCGTTTCGTGTTGCCCGCGGCCGTGGCCGAAGACATGTATGCGCCCGCCGTCCGCGCGCGCACGAGCCAAGGAAAAGTTTCGATCGCGCAATGAGGTGGAACGAACTCTCCCGCCGCAAGCGCGCCGTGCTTCTTTCGGCGCTGGGATTGGTGTGTGCGCTGGTGCTCGCGGATCGCTTGTTTCCGCCGGATATGACACGCGCCACCACGCTCTCCACCGAAGTGCTGGATCGCCACGGCAAACTGCTCAGGCCATTTCTCTCGCGTGACGGCTATTGGCGGCTGAAGACAACCGCCACCGATGTCTCGCCGCGCTATCTGACTTTGCTCAAAGCGTATGAAGACAAGCGTTTCGAGTCCCACATGGGCATCGATCCGCTGGCGCTTGGCCGCGCGGTCTATCAACTCGCATCGAATGGCCATCATGTGTCCGGCGCCTCCACGCTCACCATGCAGGTGGCGCGCCTGCTCGAATCGCGCCCGCGCGGCTATGGCGCCAAGCTGATCCAGATGATCCGCGCCGTGCAATTGGAAGAACGTTATTCCAAGGACGAAATCCTCTCCTTCTATCTCACGCTCGCCCCGTTCGGCGGCAATCTGGAAGGCGTGCGGGCGGCCTCGCTCGCTTATTTCGGCAAGGAACCGAAATCGCTCTCGCTCTCCGAAGCATCCCTTCTGGTCGCGCTGCCGCAATCGCCCGAACGCCAGCGCCCGGATCGCCGCGCCATCGCTGCCCGCCACGCACGCGATCACGTGCTCGCCCGCATGGTCGATGAAGGCGTGATCACGAAGGCCGATGTCGCGGTTGCCCGGCGCGAAGGCGTGCCCTCGCTCCGTCTGGCCATGCCGCTCGCAGCTCCGCATTTCGCGCAACATCTGGCCGCGCGCAGCGGCCGCATTGTCTCCACCATCGATGCGTCGATCCAGAACGCGGTCGAACGTCTTATCGCGCGCGAAGACCGTTACATGGACGATGGCGCAAGTCTCGCCGTCGTGGTGGTCGAAAACAAAACGCGCAATGTCGTCGCCTATGTCGGCGGCACCAATTACTGGGGCACCGCAGGCAAGCTCGATCTGGCGGATCGCGCGCGTTCCCCCGGTTCGGCGTTGAAACCCTTCGTCTACGGCATGGCGTTCGACGATCTGGTGCTGCATCCCGCAACCCTGATGCAAGACCAGCAAACCACTTTCGGCGATTACGCCCCGCGCGATTTCTCCGGCGGCTTCCAGGGCGAGGTGACGGCGGCAGCGGCGTTGCGCATGTCGCTCAATGTGCCTGCCGTCGCGGTGCTCGAACGGGTTGGCCCGTTGCGTTTCACACAAACCTTGCAGAACGCGGGCGCCAAACTCGCTTTCCCCACGCGCGACACGATGCCGAGTTTGCCGGTGGCGCTCGGCGGCCTCGGCATCAGCCTTGCCGATCTCACCATGCTCTACACCGGCATCGCCGATGGCGGCGTGGCCGCACCGTTGCGCATGACGATGGATGCGCCCAAACCGCAAACCCATCGTCTGTTCGGACCCGTCGCTGCTTATTACCTGCATCAGGTGCTGGCGGGCGTGAGCCTTCCCGATGGCTGGGCGATGGGGCAGGGGCTTTCGCGCGCCCGCACCATCGCGTTCAAAACCGGCACGTCTTACGGCTTCCGCGATGCATGGTCGGCGGGCTTCTCCAACGATTACACCGTGGGCGTGTGGGTCGGCCGTGCCGATGGTGCGCCGCGCGCCGATCAGGTGGGCCGCGAAACGGCGGCGCCCGTTCTGCTGAAAGTGTTCGAATTGCTTCCGCGCGACACGCGCTCCCCGCCGTCGCCGCCAGCAGGCGCGATCCTGGTCGACAATGCCGATCAATTGCCCGAAAGCCTGCGCGTGTTCCGCCGTGCCACCGAACGCCAGCAGGTCGCAAGCGCCATCCCCGCGCCCGCGATTTCCTTCCCGCCCAACGGCGCCACCGTTCCCCTGCCCGAAGGCCGTAACGACAATATCCAACTCAAGGCCGCCGGAGGGCGCGAACCGCTCACCTGGCTGGTCAACGGCCAGCTCCTCGGCAGCTACGACCGTTTCCAGCCCATCGTGGTCACCCCCGATGGCGAGGGCGTGACCCGCATCACGGTGGTCGATGCCTCGGGCCGCAGCGACACATCGCAGGTCCGCTTCAAACGCATGCGTTGAGGCTTGACGCTGGCCCCGGTTTACGGTGGTTTCATCCCATGTCCGACGCGAACAACGAGGCGCAGCAAGACGCCGAACTCGAAGCCGCTTTTGCCCGCGTCACCACGCCCGCAGAACGCAAGCGCGCCTTCGTCATTTTGTTCCTGAGCCTGGTCTGCATGGGCGCGGGCCAAACCGTGCTCTACGCCATCCTGCCGCCCGCCGCCCGCGAATTGCACTTAAGCGCGCTGCAAATGACATCGGTGGTTTCGGTGTCGGCGCTGATCTGGGTGTTCTCTTCCACCTATTGGGGCTTGAAAAGCGACAAATGGGGCAGGAAGCCCGTGATGCTTCTGGGCCTCACCGCCTTCGGTGTTTCGTTTGCACTGCTCGCGCTCACTTTGGAATTGGGTCTTCGCCACATCCTTCCGGTCGTCTTCGTGTTTCCGGTGATGGTGGCGATGCGCTCCATCTACGGCACCTTCGGTTCGGGAACGTCACCCGCCGCGCAAGCCTATGTCGCCGACCGCACGACCAAAGACGAACGCCTGCAAGGCATCGCCACCATTAACGCGGCCTTCAGCCTCGGCACCGCAATGGGGCCGGGCATCGTCGTGCTGTCGGCCATCGATCTGCTGGCGCCGTTCTATTTCGTCTCGCTGCTCGCCATCGGCAGCGGCTTGATGATCTGGTTTTTCCTTCCCGAACGCACCGCGCCCAAATCGCATCGGCGCGAATTCAAATCCTCGCTGCGCTGGTATGACCGTCGCATCCTTCCCTTCGTCATGTTCACCGTCGGTCTTTCGCTGATCGGCACGATTCCCGTGCAGACCATGGGTTTCTTCTTCATCGACGTGCTGCACATCCCCGCCAAGGATTCCACGCAGTTCACCATGGTGGGCCAGATCGCATCGGCCATGTCGGCGCTGGTGGCGCAGTTGCTGGTGGTGCAGCAATTGAACCTGTCCGTGCGCCAACTGACGGCGTGGGGCTGCATCTCGATCATCCTGGGCTTTCTCGTCTTCCTCGTCGTGCAGCAATTCGCGACATTGGTGTTCGCGCTTCTGCTGATCGGCTTCGGCTTCGGCATGGCGCGGCCGGGCTTCACCTCCGCAGCATCGCTTGCCGTCACCGGGGAAGAGCAGGGCGCGGTTGCGGGCATTATGGGCGGCGCAGCAGCCACGGGCTTTATCGCAGGGCCCGTGGTGGGCGCGATGTATGATGTTTCACCCTTCCTGCCTTATGCATTCGGCATGGTGGCGCTCGTCGGGTTGTTCGCTTACATGCTGATTTCGCCGACGCTGCGCAATGCGGGCATCATCCCGCCCGATATTACGATCACCGAACAGGATCCGGTGACGCCGGTGGCGAACACTTAGGAATTGCCGCGTATTTCGCTATCCATCCGGTCGAGCAATGCGCGTGTCGCAAACCCATCGGCGGCAAGCCCGCGCGCTTTCTGATAATCGCGCAGCGCCGCGCGCACCTTGCGTCCCAGCACACCGTCGATATCGCCCGGATCGTAACCCAGTGTTTTCAGATCCTGCTGGAACTGCAAACGTTGCGTGCGCGAAAGCGGCTGCTCGTCACGCGGCCACGATGCGGTCACAGCCGCGCCGCCGCCCAACCGATCCGCCAGCAGACACACCGCAAGCCCATAGGAAATCGCCGTGTTGTATTTCAACACCGAATTGAAATTGCCGAACACGAGGAACGCAGGCCCGCGCCCGCCCGCCGGAAGAATGATCGCACCCGATTGCTGATCTTCCTCAAGCGCGGCACCGGCAACGGTCGTCACGCCCAGCGCACGCCAATCCGAAAGCGGTTTGACGATGTCGAGATCGGCCTGCTCGTAAGGAAAATTCGCCGGCAGCTTGACCTCATATCCCCAGCGCTGCCCGCGCTGCCAGTTATAGTTCACCAGCAATTGCGCGGCAGAGGCGAGTGCATCGCCAGCCGAATTCCACACATCCTTCTTGCCGTCGCCATCGAAATCCACCGCATGGGCGAGCCACGACGTCGGCACGAATTGCGTCTGCCCGAATGCGCCCGCCCAGGACGAGAACATGGTGCCCGTCGCGAACGGCCCGGTTTGCGCCACCTTCACCGCCGCGATCAGTTGCGGCCGCGCGTAACCCGTGCGCGGTCCTTCGAAGGCAAGCGTCGCCAGCGCCTGGAAGATGTTGAAATTGCCGAGCGCGCGCCCGTAATCGGATTCATTGGCCCAGATCGCGGCAAGGATTTCCTTGGGCACGCCATATTGCTGTTCGAGCTTGGCGAACATATCGGCGTTGGCGGCAAGCGCTGCCTGCCCATCGGCGATGCGTTTGGCCGACACCGCGCTGTCCAGATATTGCCAGATGGGTTTGACGAATTCCGGCTGGGCCGCGTTTAACGCCTCGATGCGTGGGTCGAGCGTCACATGCCCCAGCGCCTGATCGTACAGCGCCCCGTCGATCCCGGCGGCGAGCGCCTGCGTGCGGAAGTCGCGAATGAACCCCTCGAACGCCGTCTCCTGCTCCACCGTCACCCCGGCAGGCGGCGCGGGCTGCCGGGGTGGGGGCGCGGGTGGCACCGGCACATGGTGGGAAGCAGCACACGCGGCCACGAAAAGGGTGGCTCCCGCCACCAGCCCCCGCCGGGCCGACATACGCCAAGTTCCCTTTTCCGCCATTTCCGGCCTTCCGAATCGCCCGCCCAATTTACGCTATCGCCACGAAAATATTAGGCTTTTTGGATAGGTTGACAGCGCGGAAGGCCGCCACTAGGTTCCGCGCCTCTTTGCGGGCACCGGTGCCCATAAGCCGTCTGGAAAGTGTCATGAAAGTTCGCAACTCGCTGCGGTCGCTCAAGAAGCGCGATAAGGATTGCCGCATCATCCGCCGCAAGGGCCGGGTCTACGTCATCAATAAGAAGAACCCGCGCTTCAAGGCGCGTCAGGGCTAACAGCCTTTGCTGGTGCGCGGGAAATCCGCGCGCTAGATTTCCCTCATGCGTGTTTTCCTGGCGTTCGCCGTTTCTCTGCTCGTGCCGCTGTCCGCGCACGCAGACACGCCGAAACCCGCGCCCAAGCAGCCCACCACCGCCGAACAGCTCGACACGCTCTTCAATCAGCTCGCCAAGGCGGGATCGGAAGAAGACGCCCAACCCATCGAAAGCCAGATCGAAGTGCTGTTCCTGCAATCGGGAAGCCCGACTGTCGATCTGCTGATGTCGCGCAGCCAGAGCGCGCTCAAATCCGGCGACACGCAAACCGCGCGCAAGGTGATCGATTCCATCACCAACCTGGCGCCCGATTTCGCCGAAGGCTGGCACGTGCGCGCCCAATTGCAGATGGCGGCGGGCGACGATGCGGGCGCGCTGATCTCGCTGCAGAAAACCGTCTCGCTCAACCCGCGCGAATTCAACGCGCTCGCCCATCTGGCCGACATGCTGGAAGATTACGGCGACAAGAAATCGGCGCTTACGACCTATCGCAAAGTGCTGAAGCTCGATCCCACCAACGACGACGTCAATCGCGCCGTGCGCAAACTCTCGCGCGAAGTCGAAGGCGAAAAAATTTAGTCTTTCGGCCCCACGAACGCTACGCGCAACAGATTGGTCGCGCCGGGCGTGCCCAGTGGAACACCCGCCGTAATCACAATCCGCTCGCCATGTTTGGCAAAGCCTTCGCTGAAGGCAAAGCGCGCCGCGCGCTCCACCATGTCGTCCAGATCGTGCGCGTCTTCGGTCAGCACGCAATGCAAACCCCAGGCAAGCGCCAGCCTGCGCACCGTGCTTGCGGTCGGCGACAGCACGATGATCGGCGCCTCGGGCCGTTCGCGCGCGGCGCGCAATGCGGTCGAACCCGATTTCGTCCAGGTCACGATGGCGCGCGCATGAATGGTGTGCGTCACTTGATGCACCGCCGACATGATGGCATCGGCCGTGGTTTCTTCCGGCGGGCTGCGCTGGGCATCGAGAACCTGCTGGTACAGCGGATCGGTTTCGACCTGCGAGGCGATCTTGTCCATCATCGTCACCGCTTCGATGGGATAAGCCCCGGAAGCGGTTTCGGCCGAAAGCATCACCGCATCGGCGCCTTCGAACACTGCGGTTGCAACGTCCGAAACTTCGGCGCGCGTCGGCTGCGGTGCGGAGATCATCGATTCCAGCATCTGCGTCGCCACGACCACCGGCTTGCCCGCCTTGCGCGCGGCACGCGTGATCTGCTTCTGTTTTCCGGGCACCATTTCCAGCGGCAGTTCCACGCCCAGATCGCCGCGCGCCACCATCAGCGCGTCGGAGAATTCCAGAATCTCGTCCAGCCGTTGCAACGCCAGCGGCTTTTCGATCTTGGTCAGAACGCCTGCGCGCCCCTGCACCGCCTTGCGCAATTCGGCCACGTCTTCGGGGCGCTGCACGAACGACAGCGCGATCCAGTCCACACCCAGATTGAGGGCTGCGTCCAGATCGGTGCGATCCTTCGGTGTCATCGCCGGGATCGGCAACATCGTGTCGGGAAGATTGACGCCCTTCCTGTCCTTGAACACCCCGCCCAGTTCGACAACCGCATCGGCGCCGTCTTCGCTGATGGAAACGATGCGCAGTCGCAAACGCCCGTCATCGATCAGAAGGTTTTCGCCCGCCTTCGCCGCCGCAAACACTTCGGGATGCGGGATGGGAAGCACATCGGGGCCGCTCGATTCCACCTTGCGCACCAGCTTGATGCGCGCACCGGTCGGCAAGGTCATCTGCCCGCCGGGCAAGGTGCCCAGTCGGATCTTCGGCCCCTGCAGATCGACAAGTATGCCGATGGGCCGCGCCACTTCCTTTTCCAGCGCGCGCACCGCGCCGTGGATTTCCGCCAGCATCGCGTGCGAGGTGTGGCTCATATTGATGCGGAACACATCGGCGCCCGCATCGAACAGCGCCCTGATCTTGTCGGGCGTCGAAGACGATGGCCCCAGGGTGGCAAGGATTTTGGTTTTGCGCCGGCGCCGCATCGTTCAATCCGAAAGAAATTGGGTCCAGTCGGGCTTGTTGCCCGTATCGACCTCGAAGAAGGATTTCTGATCGTAACCGCGGCTCGCGCAATCGCCACGTCCGCCGACTGAGAATTTGTCGGTTCCGGCAACGCAGAATGCGCGGCTGCCGCTCCAGCTGCCTGCGCCCCCATCGGTCGCATAGAGATAATAGTAACGTGCGCTGAGCGGGGTCTCGATCAGGGTGGCACAGGCCTTTGGCGCAATCGTCCACCAGCCTTCGCTCATCCAAGTTGCTCCGTCGAACCGGCCCAGCGCCACCTTGGCCGGGCCGTGCGCCTTGTTGCACACCGCAAGCTTGGCCGATGCCGGCCCTGCGGCGCAAATCAGAATCGCGAATAGCACGCAACGCATGTGATACTGGGTGTCGCTCAAAGCCCATCTCGCTGTCAACCGAAGCGGATGGCCGGGATTTTCGCAATGCTAGCCTATGAACATTACGGTCATGAAGGCGAGGCGGGGCTGATCTTCGTCTGCGATCACGCCTCCAATGCGCTGCCCGAACGGTTCGGCGATCTGGGCCTTTCGGCATCGCTGCTCCAAACGCATATCGCCTATGACATTGGGGCTGCCACCGTCACGCGCGCACTTGCCGATGCCTATCGCGCGCCCGCGCTTCTCGCCCGCTGGTCGCGCCTCTTGATCGATCTGAACCGCGGCGCGGACGATCCCACCATCGTCATGAAACTGTCCGATGGCAGCATCATTCCCGGCAACCGCGAGGCCGATGTCGCCGCGCGCATCGCGGAGTTTCACAAGCCCTATCACGACGCCATCGAAACAAAGATCGCCCACGTGCGCGCAACCGGCGCCGTGCCCGCGCTCATCTCGATTCACAGCTTCACACCCTCGTGGAAGAATGTTCCGCGTCCCTGGCAGATCGGCATCCTGTGGGATCGCGATGCAAGATTGGCCAAGCCGCTGCTCGAAGGTTTCGCCCGTGCCGATTTCACCGTCGGCGACAACGAGCCTTATCGCGGCGAACTCGAAAACGATTGCATGTATGCGCACGGCACGATGCACGGCCTGCCGCATGTGCTGATCGAAATCCGCCAAGATCTGATCGCGACCGACGAGGCGGCGCATGCGATGGCCGCCCGCATCAAACCCATTCTCGACGAAGCGCTCGCGCAGATGGGCCAGCCCGATTTGCGCTTCACCCGCCCCCTTGCCTCAGGAACCACCACCATGGACGAAAAGACCCGCGAACAATTGGAAGCCGCCGCCTTCCGCCATCTTGTCACGCATTTGCGCGCCCGCACCGATGTGCAGAACATCGACCTGATGAACCTTGCGGGCTTCTGCCGCAACTGCCTGGGCGATTGGTATCGCGAAGCAGCCGCCGAAAAAGGCATCGAACTCGGCAAGGACGAGGCGCGCGAAATCGTCTACGGCATGGCGCCCGCCGAATGGAAAAAGCGTTATCAGAAAGAGGCCTCGCCCGAACAGCAGGCCGCTTTCGCCAAGGCCCAAAAAACCCACAGCTAAAGTTCGCCGGTTCGTTGCGCGCGCCCGGGTGCGCGTTCTAGGGTCCGCGCCCTTAAACGACCCGAGACAGAAAAATGTCGAAAAGCGGCTTTGCGAAAGACCAGTTGCGCTCCTTCATCGAGCGCATCGAACGCCTGGAAGAAGAGCGTACGGCGCTTTCCGCCGACATCCGCGAAGTCTATTCCGAAGCCAAGGGAACCGGTTTCGACACCAAGGCGATGCGCGCCGTCGTGCGCCTGAGGAAGCTCGACACCGCCGATCGCCAGGAACAGGAAGCGATCCTGGATCTCTATCTCAGCGCGCTCGGCATGAGCCGGGAAGAATAATCAGCCGACAGCCTGTTGCGGCTCGTCGCCTTCGTGCTGCGCGGGCTCATCGCCTTCCAGCCCAAGCTCTTTCAGCTTGCGGTAAAGCGTCGAGCGCCCGATGCCCAGCCTGCGCGCCACTTCGGACATGTGCCCGTCGTAACGCGAGATCGCCATGCGGATGATCTCAGCCTCGACCTCTTCCAGCTTGCGCATGTGGCCGCCCGCATCCACGCCCAGAAGCGCATAAGGCGAACCCGATGGCGCGGAACCGCCGCTCGCCGTGCGCACACCCACATCGTGGCGTGCGAGCGACAGCATCGTGCGGCGCACCGGCGGGTCGATACCCATGGCGGCGGCGATCTGCGGGAAGTCGCAGGTGTCGAGCATCGTCTCGTCGCACAGCACGACAGCGCGGAAGATCGTGTTCTCCAACTGGCGCACGTTGCCGGGCCAATCGTATTTCTCCAGCATCTCGGCCGCATCCGGCGAAAGACCCGCCACCGGCTTGTTTTCTTCGGCCGCAAACCGCGCCACGAAATGGCGGGCCAGCGCCACCACATCCTCGCGGCGCTGACGCAGCGGCGGGATGAAGATGGGAAACACGTTCAGCCGGTAATAAAGATCTTCGCGGAACAACCCGTCACGCGTCAGTTCGGCCAGATCGCGATTGGTGGCGGAGATGATGCGCACCTCCACCTTCACCGGGCGCTTGGAACCGACCGGATCGATCTCGCCTTCCTGCAACGCGCGCAGCAGCTTGACCTGCATGTCGATCCGAAGTTCGCCGATCTCGTCCAGGAACAGCGTGCCGCCATTGGCTTCCTGGAACTTGCCCAAATGCTTGTCGGTGGCCCCCGTGAACGATCCCTTCTCGTGACCGAACAAAATGGATTCCACGAGGTTCTCGGGAATCGCGCCGCAATTCACCGTCACGAACGGTTTGCCCGAACGTTCCGAAGAACCCTGGATCGCGCGCGCAATCAATTCCTTGCCGACGCCGGATTCGCCTTCGATCAGGATCGGAATGTTGGATTGCGCCGCGCGTTGCCCCAGGCGAAACACCTGGCGCATTTCCGAACTGCGTCCGATCAAATCTTCGAACAGCAAACGGTTTTCGTGGCGCTTTTTCAGCCGCGTGACTTCGCCCGACAAGGTGCCGATGGTCAGCGCGTTGCGGATCGAAACCGAAATGCGTTCCGGGCTCGCAGGCTTCACCAGAAAGTCGTTGGCGCCCGCGCGCATCGCTTCGACGGCGGAATCGATGCCGCCTTTCGCGGTGAGCACGATCACAGGCAAGTTGGAATGTGTCGCGCGCAGCCGCGTGAGCACCGTGATGCCGTCGACGTCCGGCATCACAAGGTCGAGCAGCACAAGCGCGAATTGATCGCCGCGTGGCCCGTTCAGGATATCGAGTGCAGGTTGCCCGCCCGGCGCGGTAACCACCGACATGCCCGACCGGGTGATCGCAGCTTCGAGAAGCCTGCGTTGCACCGGATCGTCATCGACGATGAGTATAGTTTGCGCCATATTTTACCCAACACGTTGTTTGGCGCCCATGTTGTGCCGCCAAAGGTAAAATCCGGTTTAAGGGTCTCAGTTTGCGACAGATTTAAGGGCATGCGACGGTCACTGATCGTTTATGGTGAAGAGACTCTAAACAGATTCCAGAGCTGTAACGGATGGGTGATAAAAGCTTCGATTACTGGGATTTTTTCGCGACCGACGCCAAACGCACCGGTTCCGACCTCTATGCGCGTCTGGCTGAAGGCGTGGGCGGCGATAGCGAATTGCGCGAACTTGCCGCGCGCGCCAAGCCCGGCCAGCCGCATGCGAACCTTCTTTTCGGCGCCGTGCATTTTCTTTTGCTGCGCGGAACTAGCCATCCCTTGCGCGATTTCTATCCAGACCTGAACGGCGGTCAAACCAAAGCGGGCGATCCGTTTCCAACCTTCCGCGATTTCGTTCTGGCCCATCGCGCAGACCTCGAACCGCTCATCGCATCGCGCGTGACGAACACAAACGAAGTCGGCCGTTCCGCACTTCTGCACGCCAGTTTCCGCGCGCTCGCCAAAGAAACGGGCGAACCGCTCAACCTGATCGAAGTGGGCCCTAGCGCCGGTCTCAACCTGATCTGGGATCGTTATGGCGTGGCCTACAACAAAGACGGCAAAACGGTTGCCTCCATCGCGCCGCACGCCCCACTCGTCATCCAATGCGAATTGCGCGGCGAAAAAATCCCGCCCACAGGTGCCACACCGCGCGTCTCCAAACGCATGGGCCTCGAACTCAATCCCGTCGATCTTTCCAATGCCGACGATCGCGATTGGCTGCGCGCGCTGATGTGGCCCGACCAGATGTCGCGGCTCGAACGGCTGGACAAAGCCATCTCGCTTTTCCGCGAGGGTAAACCCGAAATCCGCAAAGGCGATGCGCTCGCGCTTTTGTCGGGCGCTCTGCGCGACATGCCGGAAAACGAAACGGTCTGCGTCTATCACACCATCGCGGTCTACCAGTTCAGCCGCCAGATGAAGGAAACATTGCACGACATTCTAACGGTCGCGGGCCTGCGTCGCCCCGTCTGGCGTCTGTCGTTCGAAGCGGAATCCTATGACGGCCGCTGCCCCATCACCCTGATCCGCTATCACGACGGCACCCGCGACGAACGCGAACTTGGTCATGCCCACCCGCACGGCACTTGGTTGGAGTGGTTGGCTTGAGTGGACGGCTTAAGCCATGCCACCTTGCAACCAATGAGCGATACCCCGCCGCTTCCCCCGCTTCCCGGCCCGCCGCCCGATACGGTGCGTGAGATGTTCGACCTCGCGCCCACGCAAGGCCCGCTCACCCCATTCCATGGCCGTCATCCCGATGCGCCCAAATGGTTCACCGATACGGTGGCCCAGATTCCGCAATCGAGTTTTGTGGAGGTGAAGGGCGCGCGCATCCATTACCTGCGCTGGGGCGACAAGAAGCGCCCCGGCCTGCTGCTCGTCCATGGCAACGCCGCGCACGCCTATTGGTGGAGCTTCATCGCCCCGTTCCTGGCCCGCGATTACAACGTGGCGGCGATGGATCTGTCCGGCATGGGCGATTCGGACTGGCGCGAACATTACACAATGGAATTGTTCGCCCAGGAACAGCTTGCCGTCTGCGAAGACGCCGGCATGTTCGCGCTCGAAGAACCGCCGGTGATCGTGGCCCATAGTTTCGGCGGCTTCGTCACCATGCTCACAGGCGCGCTTTATGGCGAACGGCTCTACGGCACGGTGATCGTCGATTCGCCGGTCAATCCGCCCGGCCGCCCCGGCGGGCCGCCCGAACGCAAGATCAAGCCCCACCATATCTATCCCAACCTGGCCGCGGCCCTTGCCCGCTTCCGGCTGATGCCGCCCCAGACCAGCGAAAACCTCTATCTGCTCGATTGGGTGGGCCGGCATTCGCTGAAAAAGGTGGAGGGCGGCTTCACCTGGAAGTTCGATCCGGCGATCTGGCGCTCCTTCTCCATCGGCGATACGGCGGCCCGCCTCAAGGCGACCAAGTGCCGGATCGCGGTGTTTCGCGGCGAACATTCGGTGCTGATGCCGCCCGAGATCGGGGATTACATGTTCAACCTTCTGGGCCGCGCCGCCCCGATGGTCGAAATCCCCCAGGCCCAGCATCACATCATGCTGGACCAGCCGCTGGCCTTCGTGGCCGCATTACGCGCCCTTCTGGCCGATTGGGAGCATTCCACCCCCAACCGAAGGGTTTAACGCGCCGCAGCAAACCCCGTTGTCAGGGGGGCGTCCTTTGCTATAGTCCGGCCCGCTTTTGAGGGGACGACACATGGCCAGCGAACATCATGATTATCAGCCGGGCCACATGGATATCAGCTCGCACATGAAGTCGTGGCACGGCTTCACCGTGTTCGTGAAATGGTCGCTGATCGGCATCCTCATCATCATGGCGTTCCTCGCCGTCTTCCGTACGCACTAAGCTTCCATGAAACTTGCCGTCCTCAAGGAACGCCGCGCCGGTGAAGCGCGGGTTGCCGCCACGCCCGAAACGGTGAAGAAGCTCAAGGGCCTTGGGCTCGATATCGCCGTGGAGTCCGGCGCGGGCGAAAAAGCCCAGATCTTCGACAACGATTATATCGCTGCGGGTGCCATCGTATCGCCCGACCGCACCACCTTGCTCGGCGATGCCGACATCGTGCTGAAGGTGCGCGGCCCCGAAGCGGACGAGATCGCGGCAATGAAGAAGGGCGCGGTCTACGCCTCGCTTCTGGCCCCCTATTCGGAAAAAGACGTTATCGCCAAGCTGGGCGCGCACGGCGTCAACGCCTTTGCGATGGAATTCATCCCGCGCATTTCCCGCGCCCAATCGATGGACGTGCTGTCGAGCCAGGCCAATCTCGCCGGTTACAAGGCGGTGATCGATGCCTGCGCGCAATTCGGCCGCGCCTTCCCGATGATGATGACGGCAGCGGGCACCATCGCCCCCGCACGCGTGTTCATCATGGGTGTCGGCGTTGCGGGCCTGCAGGCAATTGCCACCGCGCGCCGTTTGGGCGCCATCGTGACGGCGACCGACGTGCGCCCCGCCACCAAGGAACAAGTCGTTTCGCTCGGCGCGAGCTTCGTGGCCGTCGAAGACGACGAATTCAAGCAAGCCGAAACCACAGCCGGTTATGCAAAGCCCATGTCGGCGGAATATCAGGCCAAGCAGGCGGCGCTGACCGCCGAGCACATCAAGAAACAGGACATCGTCATCACCACGGCGCTGATCCCGGGCCGCAAGGCGCCCGTGCTCGTCACCGAAGAGATGATCAAGACGATGAAACCGGGTTCGGTGATCGTCGATCTGGCGGCAGAGCAGGGCGGCAACACCCCGCTCACCAAAGCCGATGAAGTGACGACCGTGCACGGCGTGACCATCATGGGTTACACCAACCTGCCCGCACGGCTCGCCTGCGATACGTCCAGCCTCTACGCGCGCAACCTGTTCAATTTCGTGGCGCTCATCGTGGACAAGAAGACGGGCGCGCTCGCGCTCAACTGGGAAGACGAGATCGTCAAAGGCGCTGGTGTCACGCGCGACGGCGAAATCGTGCATCCCTCATTGAAAGCCTGAGACCATGGAACTCGTCGATCCGATCGTCTTCCGTCTCACCATCTTCGTGCTCGCGATCTTCGTGGGCTATTTCGTGGTGTGGTCGGTCACGCCCGCGCTGCACACCCCGCTGATGGCGGTGACCAACGCGATCTCCTCGGTGATCGTGGTGGGCGCGCTCATCGCGGTCGCCGTGCCGGTGATCTCGTCCGCGTCGTGGACGTCCAAATTCCTCGGCTTCTTCGCGCTGATCCTTGCCAGCGTGAATATCTTCGGCGGCTTCCTCGTCACCCAGCGCATGCTGGCGATGTATAAGAAAAAAGGCTGAGATCGCTATGAAGGCCGATATCGCAGCTATTCTCTATCTCGTCAGCGGCGTGCTTTTCATCATGGCGCTGCGCGGGCTCTCTTCACCCGCTTCCTCGCGCGTGGGCAACCGCAACGGCATGATCGGCATGGCGATCGCCATCGTCACGACCTTGTGGGTCGGCGGTGTCAGCGATCCTGTTACCTGGGCGCTCGTGATCGGTGGTCTGGCCATCGGCGGCGGCGTCGGTGCGGTCACCGCGCGGCGCATTGCGATGACGGACATGCCCCAACTCGTCGCCGCCTTCCATTCGCTGGTGGGTCTTGCCGCCGTTGTGGTGGCCGGTGCCGCGTTCTATTCGCCCGATGCGTTCGGCATCGCGGCGGATGGCGTCATCCGCACCCAGAGCCTGATCGAAATGAGCATCGGCGTCGCCATCGGCGCCATCACCTTTGCCGGTTCGATCATCGCCTTCGCCAAGCTCAACGGCAACATGAGCGGCGCGCCGATCATTCTGCCCGGCCGTCACGCGCTCAACATCCTGATCTTCGCCGCGATTGTCGCATTGATCGTCTATTTCTGCATGGCGCAGGCACAGTGGACGTTCTGGGCGATTGCGGTGCTCAGCTTCATCTTCGGCATCACGCTCATCATCCCCATCGGCGGCGCCGACATGCCGGTGGTCGTCTCCATGCTCAACTCCTATTCGGGTTGGGCGGCAGCGGCGATGGGCTTCACCTTGGAAAACTCCGCGCTCATCATCACCGGCGCACTCGTCGGCTCGTCGGGCGCGATCCTTTCCTACATCATGTGCAAGGGGATGAACCGCAGCTTCGTCTCCGTCATCCTCGGCGGCTTCGGTGGCGAAACCGCAGGCCCTGCGGGCGCAAAGGAAACGCGCCCCGTCAAACAGGGCTCGGCGGAAGATGCGGCCTTCATCATGAAGAACGCAGGCTCGGTCATCATCGTGCCGGGTTACGGCATGGCGGTGGCGCAGGCCCAGCATTCCGTGCGCGAAATGGCCGACATCCTGAAGAAGGAAGGCGTGAAGGTTTCCTACGCCATCCATCCGGTGGCAGGCCGCATGCCCGGCCACATGAACGTGCTGCTCGCCGAAGCAAGCGTGCCTTACGACGAAGTGTTCGAACTGGAAGACATCAATTCGCAATTCGCCCAGGCCGATGTGGCTTATGTGATCGGCGCGAACGACGTCACCAACCCCTCCGCCAAGACCGATCCCAAATCGCCGATCTTCGGCATGCCGATCCTCGACGTGGAAAAGGCCAAGACCGTGCTCTTCATCAAGCGCGGCATGGGCTCGGGCTACGCGGGCGTGGAAAACGAACTCTTCTTCCGCGACAACACGATGATGCTCTTCGGCGACGCCAAAAAGATGACCGAAGAAATCGTCAAATCGCTGGGCTAACCCGGCAGCAATATCTTCTTCCGTGCTGCCGCAGTCTCATAGATCCAGTTTTTCACCTGCCGCGCGCGTGCGGTTTGCAGAATATCGCGCCGCGCCGAAAGCCAGAACGTGCCGGTGATGGCCACGTCTTTCGGCAACACGCGCACAAGCTCGGGCGCGGTCTCTCCCATGAAACACGGCAGCACGCCGATCCCCACATCGCGCGCGATCATTTCCTGTTGTGCGCGGATGGACGAACTGGAGATCGAAGGCTTCAGCCCCGGCAGCACGTCGTCGAGATAACGCAATTCGTTCGCGTATAAGAGATCGTCGATATAGCCGACCACGGTGCGCTGCCGCAGTTCTTCCACATTCGCGGGCCTGCCGTGATGGGCGAGATACGCCGGTGTCGCATAAAGCCCGAGCGTGTATTCGGTCAGCTGTTCGATCTGCAGCCGCGCATCGTCGGGCCGCCCAAGCGTGACCGCGATATCCACCTCGCGCATCGCGGGCGACAGAAAGCCCGGCATCGCCACGATCTCCAACTGCAGCTTCGGCCGTTTCGCGAGCAATTGTGGCACGGCGGGTGCCAGGATCGCGGTGCCGAATCCTTCCGATGTCGAAATGCGCACCACGCCGGAACCCGTTTCGCCCACCGCCGTGCGCACGTCTTCGGTCGCCATCTCCACCCGGCTCGCCGCTTCGAACAATCGCTTGCCGTTGGCGGTCAGGAACTGGGCGGAACGCCCGCGCGCGATCAGGGTGCAATTGAGCGCCTGTTCCAGCCGCGCCACCCGGCGTCCCACCGTTGTGGCGTCGAGGCCCAGCTGATCCCCCGCACCTTGCAGCGATTTGTGCCGCGCGACAGACAGGAAAATCCGCAAATCGTCCCAGTTATACATGGGCTTAGCCTACGCTGCATTTTTGCAGGTCTCAACCGGAGAATTCGCAGCCAGCCGCCCCGCTGCCTGTGCTATGCCGCAGGCCTCAAAAACAAGGACGGAGAGCGGCCATGCGCACACTTGCTCACTTCATCGCGGGAAAACATGTCGAAGGCACGTCGGGCCGTTTCGGCGACGTCTTCAATCCGGCAACGGGTGAGGTGCAGGCACGCGTCGCGCTCGCCAGCCGCGCCGAAATGCGCAAGGCGGTCGACGCCGCGCTGACCGCGTTCCCGCAATGGTCGAGCGTCAATCCGCAACGCCGCGCCCGCGTGCTGTTCAACTTCAAGACGCTCGTCGAAAAGAACATGGACGAGCTGGCGCGCATGCTGTCCGACGAACACGGCAAGGTGCTGGCGGATTCGCGCGGCGACGTGCAGCGCGGCATCGAAGTGATCGAATTCGCCTGCGGCATCCCGCATCTGCAGAAGGGCGAATACACCGAAGGCGCAGGCCCCGGCATCGACATCTATTCCATGCGCCAGCCCTTGGGCGTGGTCGCGGGCATCACGCCGTTCAACTTTCCCGCCATGATCCCGATGTGGATGTTCGGCGTGGCGATTGCGTGCGGCAACTGCTTCATCAACAAGCCGAGCGAAAAAGACCCGTCCGTTCCGCTGCGCCTGGCCGAACTGATGATGGAAGCGGGCGCCCCCCCAGGTGTGTTGCAGGTGGTGAACGGCGACAAGGAATCCGTCGATGCCATTCTCGAAGATCCCGATATCCAGGCGGTGAGTTTCGTCGGATCGTCCGCGATTGCCGAATATGTCTATTCGCGCGGCACCGCGCACGGAAAGCGTGTGCAGGCGATGGGCGGGGCAAAAAACCACGCCATCATCATGCCCGATGCGGATCTGGATCAGGTGACGAACGAATTGATCGGCGCGGGCTATGGCTCCGCTGGCGAACGCTGCATGGCGATCTCGGTTGCCGTGCCGGTGGGCGAGAAAACCGCCGATGCGCTGATCGAACGTTTGAAGCCGCGCGTGGAAGCGTTGCGCGTCGGCATCCCCACCGATCCCGAAGCCGATTACGGTCCGCTCGTCACCGCCGAACACCGCAAGAAGGTGCTGAACTATATCGACATGGGCGTGAAGGAAGGCGCCAAGCTCGTCGTCGATGGCCGCGATTTCAAACTGCAAGGCTACGAGAACGGCAATTTCCTCGGCGGCTCGCTGTTCGATCGCGTCACACCCGACATGCAGACCTATAAGGACGAGATCTTCGGCCCCGTGCTGCAGATCGCGCGCGCCAAAGATTTTGACGAAGCCATCGCGCTTCCCACCACGCACCAATATGGCAACGGCGTCGCCATCTTCACGCGCGATGGCGACAGCGCGCGCGAATTCGCAGCTAAGGTGCAAGTCGGCATGGTGGGCATCAATATCCCGATCCCGGTGCCGCTGGCCTATCACACCTTCGGCGGCTGGAAGCGTTCTGCCTTCGGCGATATCAACCAGCACGGTCCCGAAGGCGTGCGGTTCTACACCAAGGTCAAAACCGTCACCGCCCGCTGGCCCAAAGGCGGCGTCCGCGAAAACCCGGATTTCAACATTCCGACGATGAAGTAAGGGGAAGCCGAGCGATATCAGCTGGTTAGACGGGGAAATGGCGGAGCCGGAGGGATTCGAACCCCGTCAGCGGCGCCCGGCGCCGCGCATAAAAGGCGAGGGTTCGATATAGGAAAATGGCGGAGCCGGAGGGATTCGAACCCTCGATACGTCTTTACAACGTATAACGGTTTAGCAAACCGCCGCCTTCAGCCTCTCGGCCACAGCTCCGTGGAAATCAGACTATTCGGAAAACATGCCAGCCTGAAAACGCGACGGGTTCTACGATCCAAGGCAAGGCAATTCAAGGCCTTAGGCCGGGGCCTCACGAAACGTCGGCGGTTTCCGAAGCGATCAGGTGCATGCGCCGGGAATCGGCCTGGCTCAGGAACACGCTGCCGCGAAACAGCTTGACCGGTAGTTGCGCCTTCGACGGCAGGTTTCTGATCCCGATGGGCGGACCGCTGCTGCCGTTGCGCGTCGCGTAGCTGCGCATCATCTCCACGATCTTCTGCCAATCGCGTTCGCGCAAATCCGACGGCACGAAGAACGACAATTCCGAAATCGCGGGCGGCGAAAGATCCTGGCCGTTGCGGAAGCTGGATTCGTGTCCGGCCTGGCAAAGGCTCACATGCTCGCCGAATGCTTTCAGCCGGTCCACCGCCTGGCGCACGGTGCCCATCGGCGTTCCCGGCGGCACGTTGACGATTTCCCAGCGGATGAACGGCGTGAAGAAACTCGGAACGTTGCGGATCTCGATCTCATAGATCGGCCAGTAACGCCCGTCCTTCAGCGTGTTGAAATTCAGCGGGCAATAAAGCGGCACGACTTCCCCGCGCTCGAAGCGCCAGTTCATCTGCTCGCACACTTCGCGGATGACATGAATGTCGAACGCCAGATGCAGCGGGTTCGTCTCGTATCGCTTGTCGTGGGCGGCACCCGGATCGACGGTGTCGAACGCGGGCATGCCCACCGGCTGCGCATAGATCGTGCTGTGTTCCGACAGATCGCTCGTCACGCTGCGCAGGAACATCAGGCTCGGCATGCGCACGTTTTTGATCAGGCTCACGATGCGCTGATAGCGGTCTTCCTGCTTCAGCGCGATGAATTCCACATGCGGGATCTCTGACGATTTAAGCTTGTTGACCACCTGCACATCGAATTTCGCCTGCCCCCCGGAAAGTTCGCGCAGCTTCGAACGGATCGCCGAAACGGCCGACGAAAGCGATTGCGATTCCGAATTCCCCGACGACGGCAGGCTGGAGCTTTTGTCGAGCAGGAACATCTGCCCGTCGCTCGCCGGCAGCGCCACCACATGGCGGCGCGAATGATCCTGTATCACCTTGCCAAGCGTCTGGCCCAGCGTGCCCGACGTCACCATCTCGCGCATGAAAGACGACGGCGCATCGATCGAGATGGCGATCACCACCACATCGGCGCCTTCGAAATTGCGAACGTGATCAGATATGGGTTTCATCGTGCTCCCGTCTGCGTTCTTTGAGGAACGCCGCCAATTGGCGAATGCCGTCGGGTTTCACGAACACCTGAACGTTCAGCTTCTCCTTGATGGGATCGATCTGGCTCGGATCGGGATCGCCGGAAAAAATAAGAATCGGCGTTGACCCGAAGTCATGCGGCGGCTGCGCGATCCGGCGAAGGAAATCGTTGCCCGTCAGCCCGGGCATATGAATGTCCATCACGATCACGTCGGGACGAGATTCGGAAAGCTCGGAGAGCGCCTCCCAGGCGTTTTCGAAAACTTGCGTGCGATACCCGTTGGAAGCGCAAACGCTTTTCACAACGGCAGCGACCATCGAATTGTCGTCGATGATCATCGCGACTGGACCACTTTTCATGTTCGTCCTCCCGGGTAACGAACTGCGGTCACGAGGGGCAACCTCGGGTGGTGCATGATGGGACGCAGGGAATAAACCGATCGTTACAAATTTCAGGAGTTGGGCGGGGTAATTCGCTTTTTTTGGCGGTTTTCCGGGAACTTTGACTTTGGAGCAACCTAATTCCACTGCCCACATCTGTGAAACCCCGGGGCGGCAGCCGCCATCTTTCGTTAAACGGATAACCGCCGGTAGCGCCGGATCGCCCCCTCAACGCAATTTTCGTTCGTGTGCGAAGGAAGCGGAATCCACCGGCAACCTGCGGCCCGCCGCGCGCGTATTTCCTTCGACGGAGGCTTCTTATGATCCGCAAATTGAAGTCCGGCGAATATCGCCTCTATTCGGCCAAGAAGAATCCCAAGACGGGCAAACGCCGCAATCTGGGAACCTTCGCCAGCCGCAAAGCCGCCGAAAAGCACGAACGCGACGTGCAATATTTCAAACGCCACTGAGAGCGCCGCCCCAACGCATCATTCTTGCGCGGCTCAAAATTTTTTCGCGGACCGGCTTTTAGTTTTGCCGGCCTCGATTGTCTCCACTCACGTAACTTCCGACGATCCCGCGGGGCCTTAACGGGCGGGGGCATGACAGAAGCACCGGATACGAACCGTGAAAACGCAAACCGCGATGCAGAGATGACTGCGTCCGCGGTCGAGGATTGGTTCGTGCGCGAGGTGCTGCCGCTGGAGGCGGCGTTGATGCAGTTTCTTCAGCACAACTGGCGCAACAAGGCCGACATCACCGACCTCCGGCAGGATGTCTACACCCAGGTGTTCGACGCCGCGCAAAAGACCATCCCGGACAACACCCGCGCCTTCGTCTTCCAGACCGCGCGCAATCTTTTGATAAACCGCCTCAAGCGCGAACACATCGTCCCCATCGAAGCGGTGGCCGATGTGGAAGCGTTGAATGCGGCCATCGAAGCCCCCGGCCCCGAACGCACCACCATCGCGCGCGACGAGTTGCGCCGCCTGCAAGCCGCATTGGATCGCCTGCCGCCGCGCGCGCGCGAAGCCGTCGTGCTCGGCCGCATCGAAGGCCTTTCGGGGCGCCAGATCGCCGCCCGCATGGGCATCACCGAACAAGCCGTATCCCACCACCTCATCACCGGCGTGCGTGCGCTGGTGAACGAAGTCTTCGGCGAAGATCGCAAGAGACCCCAATGAACGACGCTTCCGATATCGAATTCAAAGCCGCCGACTGGCTGCAACGCCGCCAGTTCTGGAACTGGTCCGATGAAGATCAGGCCGCGCTGGATGCCTGGCTCGCAGAAGCCTCCGCCCATCGCGTCGCGTTCCTGCGCCTGAAGGCAGGCTACGCTCAAACCGAACGCCTCGTTGCGCTGCGCAGCACCAAACCGGAGCGCGCCCCGCGCACCCGCACGCGCTGGTTCCAGGCCGTGGCGGCATTGGCGGCCATCGGTGTCATCGGCGCGGCGGCGACATTCTATCTCGCAAAGCCGCAGCCCATTACCTACGCCACACAAGTCGGTGGCCGCCAGACGATCACTTTGGCCGATGGCACACGCATCGAACTCAACACCGACACTTTGCTGAAGCTCAACAAAACCAGCGCCAAACGCAGCGTCACGCTGGTGAAGGGCGAGGCCTATTTCCAGGTGCAGCACGATGCGGCGCGGCCCTTCGTGGTGGAAACCGCGGGCCACACCGTCACCGATCTGGGCACCAAATTCACCGTCCACACCGAACAGGGCCGCATCGAAGTGCGCCTGGTCGAAGGCGAAGCGCGCCTCGATGCCGTCGATACCGCCAAACCGCAGCCCTCCATGTTGCTCAAGCCCGGCGATGTCGCGGTGGCAACGGCGAACAGCATGTCGGTCAAGCGCGAATCGATGAGCCGTTTGTCGGACGATCTGGGCTGGCGGCGCGGCCTGATCGTCTTCCACGACACCACGCTCGCCGCCGCAGCCGACAAGCTCAACCGCTACAACACCAACAAGCTTGTGATCGATGCGGGCGCCGCGCGGCTGAAGATCAACGGCACCTTCCGCGCCGACGATGCACAAACCTTCGCGCAGATGGCGCGCGATGTCTTCGGCCTGCGCATCACGGCCACAGCCGACAACACAAGACTTTCACGCTGAACCCGGCAAACGGGGATTTAAGGGGGGCAGATGTCCAGAACGGCGATTCTCAAATCCATCCTGGCGGGCACAGCAGCCGCGCTTGTGGCGGGCGGCGTGCACGCCGAAAGCTTCAACATTCCCGCGGGCGATCTTTCCTCCGCGCTCGATGCCTATAGCGCGCAAACCGGCATCTCGCTGATGGTATCGTCGGATGCCGTGCGCGGTTTGCGCACGCATGGCGTGAAGGGCGATCTCAACGCCAACGATGCGCTCTCCCGCATCCTCACCGGCACCGGCTTCACCACGCGCCGCTATTCGACAGATTCCGTGGCGCTGATCCGCGATGGCGGCCAGCAAAGCCAGGTCGTGTTCGATCTGCCGATGCAATTGGCCCAAGCCGCACCCGCCAAGACCGCCGTCGAAACGGTGACGGTCACCTCATCGAAATTGGGTGGGGCGGATGTGCAAAGCATCCCCATCGCCATCACGGCACTTTCCCAAGAGCAATTGACCGCCACGCAAACCACCGGCGGCCCCGATCTGGTGAAACAGGTGCCGAACCTCACCTTCACCAAAACGAACTTCGCCGGCTATTCCATCCAGATCCGCGGCATCGGCACCCAAGCCATTTCCGTCACCACCGATCCGGCGGTGGCTGTCGCGCTGAACGACATCCCGTTCATCCGCAACCATTTCTTCGAACAGGAATTCTTCGATCTCGGCCAAGCCGAAATCCTGCGCGGGCCGCAAGGCACGCTTTACGGACGCAACGCGACCGCTGGTGTCGTGAACCTGACCACCGCCAAACCCACCGATCAGTTCGAGGCGATGGGGTCCGCCGAAGTCGGTAATTATTCGGAACGCCGCTTCGAAGGCATGCTCAATCTCCCCATCGTCGATGACCGTCTCGACATTCGTCTCGCTGGTGAGTGGACCAAGCGCAACGGTTATTCTCTGAACGAGCTTACCAACGAACGCATCGATGGCCGCGATCTGTGGTCGGGCCGTCTGTCCATCGGTTTCAAGCCGGTCGATAATTTGCAGATCAATTTCATGTGGGAACATTTCTCCGAAGACGATGACCGTCTGAGAAGCGGCAAACAGCTCTGCAAGAACCAGCCGACACCCACCCAAATCGACGGCGTGCCCATTCGCAACGACACATTCGTGAACGTCTATGGCAACGGCGCTTATCTGGGGCAGGGCTGCGAACAGGTTTCGCTTTATTCGCCAGATGCGTATCAGGTGCCGAACGGCGCAACGCTTCCCTATTACATCGCCATCGTCAATCTCGGCCTGTTCGGCAACGGTAAAAATCCTTACGCAGGCTCGCTCCAGAATCCCAATCTGCGCGTCATCGATTCACAGTTGGAGCCGACCTATCGCGCCAAGAACGACATCATCGAACTGAACACCGATTACAACATCACGCCAGACCTGACGTTCACCTCGCAGACAGGTTTCAACCACGACTTTTTGTATTCGACGGAAGACTTCAATCGCTTCGTGTCGAACCCGGGAATCTTCACGCCGAACTCCAACGGTTTCGGCGGCATGCAGAACATCATCGATTCCAACGGCGTCTTCTGCGATCCGCAACTGGGCTGCAGCGACCGCCTTGTCGCGATGGATCTGAACGAAGAACATTCCTGGCAGTTGAGCCAGGAATTCCGCCTGGCTTCGCATTTGCCCGGCCGGTTCAATTTCAGCTTCGGCGGCAACTACCTTCATTACGAGACGGAAGAAAACTACTACGTCTTCATCAACGCACTGTCGATTTTCGCGGCCGGTGGCAGCCTGGATGCGAACGGAAAATTCGCCCAGCACTGTACGGGAATTTCCGGCGGCCTGGGCCAGGTGGTCGATCCCAACGATCCACGCGGGTTCCTCTACAATTGCGTTTATATGGATCCCAATCCCATCGGCAGCCTCAACAACAAGGGCCACAATTACTTCCTCAACCAGAACCCCTATCTGCTCAATTCCTATGCGGGCTTCGGCGAAACCTATTTCGACATCACCAAAAACCTGAAGCTCACCACCGGCCTTCGCTTTACCGAAGACCAGAAACATTTCACCGACATCCCGTCCGAACTCGCGCTCGGCGGCGCGGGCTATGCGATCTCCGATGTGATCGACCAGACATGGGATCAATTCACCGGCCGTGCGGCGCTCAACTGGACGCCGAAACTGAACTTCACCGATCAGACGCTGTTCTATGGCTCTTACGCGCACGGTTACAAAGCAGGCGGCGCGAACCCGCCCGGCGCGCTGCTGCCGTCGGATGCCGATCTGCAGCCCACCCACCCGCTCACCTTCAAACCCGAATTCATCGATGCCTTCGAACTGGGCACCAAGAACACATTGCTCGACGGCGCGCTCACGCTGAATGTGGATGCGTTCTATTACAACTACGAGAACTACCAGATCTCCCAGATCGTCGATCGCACCGCGATCAACTTCAATTTCGATGCCCATGTGAAAGGCGCCGAAGTCGAAGCGTCGTGGGAACCGATCCCAGGGCTTCGCTTCAACGCCTCGGGCGGCTGGGAAGATGCCGTCATCGCCAAAGGCAGCCATGCCATCGACATCATGGATCGCACGGCGGGCAACGCCGATTGGATCGTCATCAAGCCGTGGCCGACCGAAGCCTCCAACTGCATCATGCCGACTTATGTGATCGCCGCGCTCATCGGCGGCGGCGGCCAGATCGGCAGCGGCACCAGCGTCTGCGAACAAGCCTATAACGAAGGCATCGATCCGGCGGCCGCGCGCGCAAAGCCCGGCTATATCGGTTGGGATCCGGCAACCGCGCCCAATGGCGGCGCCGGTTTCGACAAGGATCTGGGCGGCAACAAGCTTCCCAATTCGCCGCCGCTCACCCTTTCGTTGGGCGCGCAATATTCCATGCCCCTCACGCCGAACTGGGCAGGCACGTTGCGCACCGACTACTACTGGCAGGATTATTCCTGGGCCCGGGTCTACAACGACGACCCCTATGATCGCCTGCGCGGTTACACCAACGTCAACTTCTCGCTGATCCTCACCAACCAGTCGGGTTGGCAGGTGATGGGCTATGTGAAGAACGCCTTCAACACCACCGCCATCACCGGCGCGTTCCTCAACAGCGACGACACGCTTCTGACGACCAACGTGTTCCTCACCGATCCACGGCTGCTCGGCATCCGCATCACGAAGAACTGGTAAGAGGGGGAACGAAAATGAGCGAACTCATCACAACACGCAGCAACAATTTCCGCTGGCAGCTTCTGGCCACCGTGTCGGCGCTCACGCTTGTCGGCGCGGCAGCAAGTCCTGCGGGCGCGCAAGACAGCAAGCCCACCTTCTGGATCGAACTGGGCGCGCAAACCGAATATCTCGACAACAGCGAAGAAGCGTTCGTTCCGCCGTTCCTCGCCAACTCACCACGCGCCTCGGTCTGGAACGAAGCGCCCACCAGCGTCGAACGCCCAGGCCGCTATGCCATCGGCGGCGAAGGAAAGATCACCTTCGAACCATCGGGCAGCAATTGGTCGTTCACCGCCGCGGTGCGTTATGGCCGTTCCAACCGCAGCAAGTCGATCCAGCAGCAGACGGCTATACCGACGCGGATACCGTATCTCGGCGAAATGGTTCCGGCCATTCCCAAGCTTTATGACAACGCCGACGGCAAAAGTTGGTCCAGCCACACCATCGTCGATTTCATGGCGGGCAGGGATGTGGGGCTGGGTATCTTCGGCGGCGAGTCCAAGATCAACTTCGGCGTTCGTTTTGCGCAGTTCTCATCGAAAGCCAACGCGTCGCTCAAGTCGCGCCCGGCGATGGATCCGGTCAAGATCAAATACATCGCGGGCATCAGCAATCCACTCGCCTACTATTATCCACACAACTTCAAGGCCGCTGTCTCCAGCTGGCGCAGCTTCCATGGCATCGGTCCATCGGTCTCGTGGGATGCGTCGGCTCCGCTGATCGGAAACGAGCATTCTGGCGAAGTGACTTTCGACTGGGGCATCAATGCCGCCGTACTGTTCGGCCGTCAGAAGGCACGCACCCATCATCAGACGTCCGGCAATCACATCCAGATGACGCATCTGACGAAATACAATGTGTTGAGCAGTTACCACACCCAGCATGGCACCGCGCGCAGCCGCTCTGTCGTCGTGCCCAATGTCGGCGGCTTTGCGGGCCTGTCCTACAAATTCCCCAACGCCAAGATCAGCCTCGGCTACCGCGCCGACCTGTTCTTCGGCGCAATGGACGGCGGCCTCGACACCCGCAAAACCTACGACCGGAATTTCTACGGCCCATACGCCAGCATCAGCATCGGCCTGGGGGGCTAACGAAGGAGTGGCACTCCTTCCCCAAAGGCGGCGGAGCAATCCGCCGCTTTTCGGCGTTTTGGCCTTCGCTGTTGCAGCATGAAACAATAGCCTGCGTCATTGCGCGCAGGGTTCCGCCCGGATGCTTTGGCGCGAAAAACCGGCTATCCATGCGCCCGCAACCGTGCCCCACGGGTTCCATGAATCGCATCGCAGTCCCCCTCGCACTTCTTATTCTGGGCCTCATCGCAGGCTGGATCGGCCATGCCGTTCTGGCCGCACCGCCGGACGTGGCCACGGTCGCGTTGTACGACGATTGGCGCCTGGGCTGTCCCAAACTCTCCGACACCAAGGCAAGCTGCACGCTGGTGCAGGACATCATCGACAACAAGATCGGCCGCGAAATCGCCCATCTCTCGGTGGTCGATCTGAAAGACGGCCGCGATCTCGTCATCACCGTTCCATACGACGTGCAATTGCCCGCTGGCATCGGCATGCAGTTCGGCAAGGAAAAGGTGAAAGTCTATCCGTACAAAACATGCGACATGAACGGCTGCATCGCGGTGGTGAAAGCCGACGACGCGCTGCTCAAATCGTTCAAGCCCCAGCGCGACGCGCGCCTTCTGGTCGCCCAGCTGGATAACAAAGTGGCCGCCCTTCCGTTCTCGCTCAAAGGCTTTGCCCGCGCCGAAGATGCGCATGCGTCCTTCAAAGCGAAACAGAAAAGCTGGCTGGCGAGGATCATGCCATGAGAACAACAATGCGTTTCCTTCTCGCCGCAGCTTTCGCGATGGCCGTCAGCCCCGTGCTGGCACAGGCGCAACAAGCCGCCCCGCCCAAGCCCGACGTCAACAAACAGGTCGGTGATTGGCTGGTGCGTTGCTATCCGGTGCAATCTCCGTCGCCGTGCGACATGTTCGAATTGCTGGCGCAGAAGAAAACCGGCAACCGCGTGATGAGCATGTCGTTCGCTTATGCGCCGAAGGCCGATAAATATGTCGTGCAGATCGCCGTTCCGCTCGGTGTCGAGTTGAAGAAGGGCCTTGTCGTCAAGGCCGGCCAATATGCTTCGCAGACGTTGCAGTTCCGCCGTTGCGATCGCGGCGGTTGCTATGTCGAAGGGCTGACGGATGCCGCCATCATCGATGCGATGGCGCAGAACGGCGATGCCGGCAAGGCGACGATCTCTTCCACCGAAGGCCGCTCGCTCGATATCTCCTTCTCGCTGAGGGGCTTCGAAGAAGCGCGCAGCCAGATGGTCGAACTCGCCAAGCAAAAAGCCACGGCAGCACCGGCAGCGCCCGCGCAGTAACGCGCCTCACGCCGCATCGTGAAAGATCACGCCCAGGGTGAAACGGTTGCCATCGCGCAACCGGCTCACCCCATGGCGCATGTTCACGCGATAGGTGCCGCGCGTTCCTTGAACCGGGCGAATATTCACCGGAAAGATCACCGCATCGCCTTGGCGTAGTGGCACCACTTCCACCCGTGACTGCATCCGTGGCCGCTGCTCGGTCAGCACGAATTCCCCGCCCGAAAAATCGCGCTCCGGCTCCGACAGCAGCACCGCAAGCTGCAACGGAAAAACCGTCTCGCCATAAATATCCTGATGCAGGCAATTGTAATCGCCGCTCCCGTATTTCAGCAGCAGCGGCGTCGGCCGCATCTGCCCCGCCGTCTTGCATTGCGCGATGAACGCGGAATGCGTGGCGGGATAACGTTCATCCTTCTCCATCTGCGCATTCCACCGGTTGGCGATCTCCGCCAGCGGCGGATAAAACCGCTCGCGCAAGCCCGCCACGACATCGGGAAGCGGATAGGAGAAGTATTTGTATTCCCCGCGCCCAAACCCGTGCCGCCCCATCACCACCCGACTGCGAAACTGCGCATCGTCGCCATAACGCGCCGCCAGCTCGTCGCAAACCGCGCGCGTCAAAAGCTTGGGAAGCAGCGCACAACCCTGTTTGTCCAATTCGCCGCCGATCCGCGCCCAATCCATCTTTATCTCCGAAAGAGAGATCGTGTTCGCAAACCGCGATAACCCGCGCCACCCGAAACTTGCGAAAATTCAAGCCGCTGCCGCGCGATCCGCAAACCAGGTGACGGACCCATGTGGCCGTAACCGTCCCGCAGGAATGGAGGCATCGCCGCCGCGCGCTTTGCGCAACGCGTCGGCTTTTGCAGATCCCGAAACAAGAAACATCGTGGCCTTGCTCGCTTCCAGCGCAGGATAGGTCAATGTGATGCGTGGCTCCTCGCGCCCTTTGGGAACGGCCGCCACCCACGCGCGCCGCTCCTCCAGCACCGGCTGCCCCGGCAGAAGCGAAGCAATGTGCCCGTCATCCCCCAACCCCAACAGGTTCAGATCGAACAAAGGCCGCTCGATCATCAACACATCCGAGCCATAAACCGATTTCAGCAATCGCTCATACCGCGCCGCCGCGTCTTCCGCCGTCCCGTCCACCGCAACCGGATGCATCGCTTTCGGTTGAGCGCCATTGGCCAGCAACGTCTCGCGCACCATGCGGTAATTGCTATCGGGGGAATCGTGCGGCACAAACCGCTCGTCGCCAAAAAAGAATTCCATTCGCTCCCAAGGCAGCGCACGCATCTTTCCCAATCGCGTATAAAGCCCGCGCGGTGTACCCCCGCCCGAAAGCGCCATGCGGAAGGTGCCGGACGATTTGTCGATCTGCTCCACCACAAACGCACAAGCCGCTTGCGCCAACGCATCCGCATCGTCCGCCACGATCAGCTTGCCGGGAGTGCTCATTTGATCGCGCGCCACGCGCGTCCATCCCGCGCCAGCAATTCGTTGGCCGCGGCCGGCCCCGCGCTTCCCGCCGCATAATTGGGGAAATGCCGTGGCGGGGTATGCGCCCATCCCGTCAACACCGGCTCCACCACTGCCCACGCCGATTCCACCTGATCCGCCCGCTGGAACAACGTCGCATCACCGATCAAACAATCGTAGATCAGCGTTTCATATCCCACGGCAGGCGCCTGGTGAAACCAGTCGGTGTAGCGAAAATCCATCGCCACGCTTTCCAATTCCATCGTCGGGCCCGGGCGTTTGGCATTGAAGCGCAGCTTGATGCTTTCTTCGGGCTGGATGTGCAAAATCAGCCAGTCCGCATCCAGTTCCTCCACCGGCGTCTCGCGGAACAGCGCATGCGGCGCATGTTTGAAACGGATCGCGATCTCGGTGGTGCGCCGCGTCAGCCGCTTTCCGGTGCGCAGGTAAAACGGCACCCCCGCCCAGCGCCAATTGTCGATCATCACCCGCATCGCCACGAACGTTTCCACATTCGAACCCGGATCGACGTTCGGTTCCTTCCGGTAAGCCGGTGTCTCCGTGTTGCCGATGGTGCCGGCATCATATTGCCCGCGCACCACGTCGGAGAGCGTCAGCGGATGCACCGCGCGAAACACCTCCGCCTTCTTGGCGCGAATGGCTTCCGCATCGAATGAAACCGGCGGCTCCATCGCCGTCATCGCGATCAGCTGGAACAGATGGTTCGGCACCATGTCGCGCAACGCGCCCGTCTGTTCGTAAAACTTTCCGCGCCCTTCCATCCCGATGCTTTCGGCCACCGTGATCTGCACATGATCGATGCGATCCCGGTTCCAGATCGGTTCGAACAACCCGTTGGCAAAGCGCAGCGCCATGATGTTCTGCACCGTTTCCTTGCCCAGGAAATGATCGATGCGATAAATCTGGTCCTCGCGCAGCCACTTCAGAAGGCACGCATTCAGCCCCTTGGCCGATTCCAGATCGTGCCCGAACGGCTTTTCAACGACGACGCGGCGATACCCTTTTTCTTCCTTGGTCAGCCCCGCCTTGCCCAATTGGTCGACAATCGGCCCAAAAAACCGGTCCGCCACGGCGAGATAAAAAAGCACGTTCCCGCCAAGCTGGTTTTCCTTGTCGAGCTTTGCCAGATGCGCCTCAAGTTTCTCGTACATCCCGGCGTCGAGGAAATCGCCCGTCACATAAGAAAGCGAATCCGCAATCGGCTTCCAGAACTTGTCCTCGATCTCCGACGGCGCTTTGGATTTCTGCAACGTCTCGCCCAGGAAATCGTGCAGCTTGCCGCCCCATTCCTCCACGCTCTTTTCGTTGTGGTCCACGCCCACCAGCGCAAATCGCTCCGGCAGCAACCCGGTCTTCGAAAGATTGTAAAGCGCCGGCACGATCAGCCGTCTGGTCAGGTCGCCATTGGCGCCAAAGATCACAATGGCGCCGGGCGGGGGAGGGGATGTGCGCAGCGCGCTCGTCATTGCGGCCCGTGCTTCTTCGCCGTTTCCTTGATGTGGTTGGCTTCCAGCGCCCCTTCCACATGCCCGCCGAATTTGCTGCGCATGGCAGAAAGTATCTTCTCGCCGAAACTGTGCGCAATGCGCGAACGGAAACGCACATAGAGCGCCGATGTGATCACGGGTGCCGCCACCGCTTCTTCCACCGCCGCATTCACCGTCCAACGCCCTTCGCCGGAATCATCCACATCGCCCTTGTATTCGTCCAAGCTCGGCGTCTCCGCCAAAGCCATCGCCGTCAGATCCAGCAGCCACGAAGAAATCACGCTGCCCCGCCGCCAAACCTCCGCTACATCGGCCAGATCGATGTCGAAACGCTCGGCTTCCGGCAATTCCTTGCCATTGCGCCCGCGCAGGATGTCGAATCCTTCCGCATAGGCCTGCATCAAGCCGTATTCGATCCCGTTGTGCACCATCTTCACAAAATGGCCCGCGCCCACCGGCCCTGCATGCACGTACCCTTTCTCCACCCGCGCATCGCGCCCTTCGCGATGCGGTGTGCGTGGGATTGTGCCCACTCCCGGCGCCAATGCCGCGAAGATCGGATCGAGCCGTTCGACGGTTTCCTTCTTGCCGCCGATCATCATGCAATAGCCGCGCTCGAACCCCCACACGCCTCCAGAGGTGCCGACATCCAGATAATCGATGCCCTTTTCCGCCAGCGCCTTGCCGCGCCGCACATCGTCTTTGAAAAATGTGTTGCCGCCGTCGATGATCGCATCGCCTTTGGACATTGCTTTGCCAAGTTCCTGCACGGTGCTTTCCGTCGGCGCACCCGACGGCACCATCACCCACACGGTGCGCGGTGCGGAAAGCTTTGCCACCATATCTTCAATGGATGTCGCAGCCACCGCCCCCTGCAACGCACCCGCCGCTTTGGGATTGTGATCGAATGCCACAATCTGGTGGCCGTGCTGCATCAGGCGCCGCGAGATGTTCCCGCCCATGCGCCCCAATCCGATCACTCCCAATTGCATGATGTCCGCCTTCAGCGCGTCTCCAGCCAGTGGATCGCAAACAACCGATGCGCATCGGTCCAGCTTTTGCGGGGCGTAAAGCCCGCTTCCACGGCCAGTTCGGTGAAACTCTCGATGGTGTATTTGTGCGAATCCTCGGTGTGAACCGCTTCGCCTTCGGAAAACCGCAACGTCTCGCCCGCCACCCGCACCGTCTGCCGTGCGAGACTCACCAGATACATCTCGATCTTCATCGCGGTCGGATTGTAACAGGCATGATGGGCAAACTGATTGAGATCGAAATTCGCCCCCAATTCGCGATTGGCGCGCAGCAGCAGGTTCTTGTTGAACGCCGCCGTCACGCCAGCGGAATCATTGTAAGCCGCATGCAGCACCGCCGGGTCCTTCACCAGATCCGTCCCGATCAGCAACCCGCCGCCGCCCAGCGTGCGCGCCGCATTCTTCAAAAACGAAACCGCCGCCTCACGCGTGAAATTCCCAATCGTCGATCCGGGAAAGAACCCCACCCGCCGCGAAACCGCCATCTCCTTCGCCGGCAGCGCGATGGCCTGCGTGAAATCCGCAATCACCGGGCGCAACGTCATGTCGGGATAATCTTCTTCCAGCCCAACCACGACATCCAGAAGATAGTCCCCCGAAATGTCGATCGGCACATAACTCTGCGGCGCGTCCAGCGCATCCAGCAGAATGCGCACCTTGGCAAGCGAGCCCGCGCCGAATTCCACCAACTCCACATTCGCGCCCATCAACCGCGCTATCTCGCCCGCATGTTCGCGCAGCAGCGCCATCTCGGTGCGCGTCTGATAATATTCCGGCAAGCGGCAGATACGGTCGAACAATTCCGATCCGCGCGCGTCATAGAAATATTTGCACGGGATGCGTTTGGCTTTCCGCTGCAACCCATGCGTCAGGTCGCGCGCGAATTCCTCTGCCGCTTCGTCGGTGGTGTGCGCGCGCAGCGCCGCTTCGTTCATAGATCGCCTGCCAGTCTGATGCCGCTGAATTGCCAGCGCGCGGCCGGTGGAAAGAAATTGCGATAGGTGGCACGTATGTGCCCGGGCGGCGTGGCGCAAGACCCGCCGCGCAAAACCATCTGCCCGCTCATGAACTTGCCGTTATATTCGGCCAATGCGCCATCAAATGGCTTGTATCCGGGATAAGGATCGTAAGACGACCGCGTCCATTCCCACACTTCGCCCGTGGCTTTGGGCGATGCGGCTTCCCATTCGAATTCCGTGGGCAACCGCGCACCCGCCCACACCGCATAAGCCGCTGCCTCGAAGAAACTCACATGTTGAACCGGCTCGTTGGGATCAAGCGCCTTGGCGCCATTGAGCGAAAACACGCTCCACGCATCGCCATCCGAAATCCAGTAAAGCGGCGCATCCCAACCCTGCGCTTGTACGGTCGCCCAACCATCCGAAAGCCAATAATCGGGCTTCCGGTATCCGCCATCTTCCATGAACGCGAGATACTCACCACACGTCACGGGCCGCGAAGCGATGCGAAACGGCCGCAGCAAAACCTCATGCACCGGCCCTTCATTGTCGAACGCAAATCCATCGCCCGCATGCCCGATGCGCACAATGCCACCATCATGCACATCCCATGAAAGCGCATCCGCCGCCTTCGCCGCATGCGGTTTCGCAGGCGAATAAGCCGGCATCAACGGATTGGCAAAGAACGCATGCTTGATGTCGGTCAGGATCAATTCCTGATGCTGTTGCTCGTGATGCAGCCCCAATGTGACCAGCGCTGCGATTTCGCCCCCACGCTCCGCGATCAACTGTTCCATCGCGCCATCCACATGGGCGCGATAGGCCATCACCTCGTCGCTCGTTGGCCGGGTCAAAAGCCCGCGCTGCGGCCGGGGATGCCTGGGCCCCAATCCCTCGTAATAGGAATTGAACAGGTAAGCGAAGGCCGGATCGAACGAGGCATAGTCCTTCGCATAAGCTGAAAGGA